>JAAUYB010213525.1_pt1 | contig 130114 bp, 120 predicted proteins | sample 7278071 | NCBI WGS metagenome assembly JAAUYB01 (sample SAMN14350121, study PRJNA611818) | marine sediment metagenome | isolation source: surface marine sediment (1.8m) | place: French Polynesia: Moorea | collected 2018-08
CTGACGGCGTCAGTCATCCTCGACCTTGCCCCGCAGGGTCTTCACAGCGCTTCGGCTGCGTTTCGCCTTCAGCCGCCGCTCGATCGAGCCGCGGGTGGGCCGTGTCTTGATCCGGCGTTTCGGCGCAACCACCGCCTTGCGGATCAGCTCGGCCAGCCGGGTACGAGCGATCTCTCGATTGCGGGCCTGGCTACGGGTCTCGTCGACCTGGATCACCACCGCCCCCTCGGAGGTCCAGCGCCGCCCCGCCAGCCGCCGCAGGCGGGCCTTGATGGCCGCCGGCAGGTTCGGCGAGCGCGCGGCCTCGAACCGCAACTCGACCGCCGTGGCGACCTTGTTGACATTCTGGCCGCCGGGCCCGCTGGCGCGGACGAACTGCTCGGTCAGCTCCCAGTCCTCGATCGCAATGGAATCCGTGATCTGCAGCATTGTTCAACATCGGCACCGACGTAATACCGACGTAATACCGACGTTTTACAGACAAGGCTATTCGCACCTAAAAGGGCCGCCCGGTCAGGGCGGCCCTTCGAGTTCTTTCGGAGATGGTCCGGTTAGAACCTTTCGGTCCAATCGGAAGGGTCCAAGCCCTCGGGGCTGCCCTCAGGCGGTGGCGCCTCCGACTGTTCCGACACCTTTCTCCAATATCCCTCTCGACACTGGATCACCTCCTTTCGATTGTTGCGGTTGTCCACAGGTTGGCACAGATTTTGTGTTTGTCAAAACCTTTTACGCAACCCGTGCCACCATTTGCGTCACAATCAGGCGAAACGGCACCAGGGCGATTATCGCGATGGCAAGTTTGACACCCCAGTCGGCCACCGCCAGCGAGACCCAAAGCGGCACCACCGGCCCGGCGCCCAGAAGCGGCAGCATCTCACTCGCCCAGCTTACGTCGTTGCCCGGCTCGATCGCCGTCAAACCGGCTGAAAACGCGATGGAAAAGAACAGCGCCGTATCGACGCTCGACCCCACCAGCGTCGACACCAGCGGCGCCCGCCACCAGCGACCCTGGCGCAGCCGGTCGAAGATCGCCACGTCCAGCAGCTGCGCCGTCAAAAACGCGATGCCGGACCCCAGCGCGATGCGCCAGGTCACCAGCGGCCCGAATTCTCCGACGATTTGGGTTCCGATCAGCGAACAGGCGACACCGGTCAAAAAGCCTGCGAAAACAACGCGCCGGGCGACGGCAGAACCATAGACACGGTTCATCACGTCGGTGACCAGGAAGGCCAGCGGGTAGGTGAAGGCGCCCCAGGTCAGCCATTGGCCGAACAGGAACTGCACCAGGATGTTCGAAGCCACGACGATGGCGGCCATGGCAAGGATGCCGGGAAGAAGACGGGGCATGGCGGGGTCCGTTTTGACAAGGTGGCGGAGACTTGGTCCCGCGCGGGGACAGCGGCTGATAGCGGCCGGAGCCTTGTGACGCAAGCTATTGTTTCAACCGGTATTCGACGAATTCGGTGCGCTGGAACAGGCGAAAGTTGTCGTCCGAGATCATCGTCAGGCGGATATCGCCGGTCCGGTCGCGCCAGGCCGCGAGGCCTTCGAGGTTGTCGTGGGTGCCGGTCGCGGTCTCGATCAGCAGGCGTTCGTCGCCGATGCGGTCATCGTCGATGGCAAAGCTCCGCACCCGGGTGCGGAACCCGAAAATCCCGCTGAAATAGCGTTCCAACAGATAAAGCCGGCCGTCGGGGCCGAAATCGGCACCCACGGGCAGGAACTCGCCCCGCCGTGGGATTTCAAGCGGTTGCGACCACGACCCGCCGCGGTAACGGAACACCGGAAACGGGCGGGTCAGCCGCCCCGACCTCTCGGGCAGCGTATACAGCGCGCCGTCGGGCGCGATCGCCAGGGCCTCCAGCGACGAGTTGTTCTGCATCGACTGGAACGCCTCGGGCCGCGGCAGCCAGGCCGCCTTGGAGGCCGTGTTGCGGTAGGTCCAGACCCTGTGGATCGCCTCGAACGACACGTAAAACCGGCCGTCGTCGCGCAATGCCAGCCCCTCGCTGTCACCCTCGAAGCGGCCCAGCGGGCCGCCGTCGGGCGTCTTCAAGGCACGCAGCGGGCCGGCCTCGACGGCAGAGATCAGGCCGTCCTCGCGCTGCAGCCGCCCCTCGACGATCCAGCCCTTGTCGTTGATCGCCAGAAACCTGCGGCCGGTCGCGTCGAGTTCCAGCCCGGAGAACCCGCCGAACCGGGTGCCGGGCCGCGACCAGGTGAAACTGCCCAGATATTCGGCTTCCGCGCTGGGGCCGGCCTGCCCGCCAAGGCCAAATCCTGCCAACGCCGCGCCAATCAGCGCGAGGACAAGACTTGCACGCATTGCTTGGGCAGATCGGCCAGCACGTATTCGCGGCGCGGCTTGGGCGGCGGCGCGTTGGGGTCCGGCGGCGGCGGGTTGAGGATGTTGCGCACCCACTCTTCGGCCCCGGCACAGCCGTCGCCGGGCGGCGGCGGATCCTGGTTGACGCAGCCCGAGGTGCCCGCGGGGCACTTCAACCGCACGTGGAAGTGATAGTGGTGCCCCCACCAGGGCCGGATCTTGCGCAGCCAGGCCCGGTCGCCGGTTTCGTCGTTGCACATCTGCACCTTGGCCCCGGGGAAGACGAAGATGCGGGCCACGGCCGGATCGCTGGCCGCGGCCTTGAGAATCTGGTGATGCGCCCGCGTCCAGTTGCCGTTGGTGAAGGCGCCCTTCATCCGGCGCATCGAGATCGACGAGATGTTCTCGCGGTCGGTCCGGCTGAGGCCGAGATTGTCGGCCGGCCGCATCCAGATATCGATGTCGAGCCCGATTTGATGGCTGCGGTGCCCGGTCAGCATCGGCCCGCCGCGCGGCTGCGAAATATCGCCGATATAGAGACCGTTCCAGCCCGGCTGCGCCGCCGCCCTGGCCGACAGCCGCTTGATATAGGCGATGGTCTCGGGGTGGCCCCAGTTGCGGTTCCGGCTGAGCCGCATCGCCTGCCAGGTCGGGCCGGTCTCGGGCAGTTGCGCGCCGCCCGCCAGGCAGCCCTTGGCATAGCCGCCAAAGGGGGCCGGGCTTTGCGGCGACCCGTCGCGCTTCGCTCCGAACAGCGTCTTGGCCAGCGCGGCGGGATCGATGTTGGATTGCGCGACCAGCAGCCGCCCGGCGGGCTCAACGGAGGGTGCGGGCGGCGGCGCGGACGACACCCGCTCTGGCCGGCCACCGCAGGTTGCAAGCAGCGTGATCAGGCCGAGGGCTGTGAGGACGCGGACCATGGGATGTCCCTCTCTCCGTCCGGTTTCACCCAGACTAGCAAAACCAAGCCGATGAAGAACAGCCCAATCAGCGGAGTTATGCCGAGCCGCTGGTTGCCGGTGAGGTCGGTGGCGATGGCGATCGCGGCAGGGGCCAAGAAGGTGGTCGCCTTGCCGGCCAGGGCGTAGAGCCCGAAGGCCTCGGTCATACGCTCGGCATTGGCTTGGCGGACCATCATCGTGCGGCTGGCCGATTGTAGCGCACCGCCCGCTGATCCGATCACCGCGCCGCAGATGTAGAACACGATGTCGGGCAGGGCCGAGCCGTCCGGCACCGCCATGCCCAGGACCGACGTGCGCGAGACGCTGACGATCATGCCACCCACGACCAGCAGGATCAGGATGCAGACGACGATCACCGGCTTTGGGCCGAACGCTTCGTCCGCCTTGCCGCCGAGCCAGGCGAAGAGCGCGCCGAAGATCGCAGCGACGATGCCGAAGACGCCGATATCGACCACCGTCCAGCCGAGCACGCCAAGCGCATAGATGCCGCCGAACGTGTACATGCCGTTCAGCGCGTCGCGGTAGAACATCGACGAGCCCAGATAGGCGGTCAGCGAGACATGCTTGGGCAGGCTCTTGAGCGTACGGACCAGGTCGCGCAGCCCGTCGGCCACCGGCGCGCCGCGCACCACCTCGTGCCGTGGCTCGCGCACCCACAGGAAGAACGGGATCATGAAGACCGCGTACCAGAGCGCGGTGAAAGGACCGACCGACCGCGTGCCCTCGCGCGCTGCGGGGTCGAGGCCCAGGATCGGTTCGAGCCCGATGAAGGTCACGCCGGCGTCGTTTTCGGCCAAGAGCAACAGCATGATCGCCAGCGCGATGACGCCGCCGACATAGCCCCAGGCCCAGCCGGCGCCGGAGATCGCGCCCAAGCGGTCGTGGTCGCCCAGCGACGGCAGAAGTGCGTTGGTGAAGATCGTGGCGAACTCCATGCCGATCAGGCCGATGCCGAAGAAGACCAACAGCGTAACGATGCTGAACATGTCCGGGTTGGACCACCAGAGCCCGGTCGCGCCCACCACGTAGAGCAGCGAGAAGAACCAGATCCACGGCATCCGCCGCCCGGTCGAATCTGCGATCGCGCCCAGGATCGGCGCGAGCACCGCGATCATAAGGCCCGCCGTGGTCAGCCCGTAACCCCAATAGGCCTGCGCCTCGGCCCGCGCGACCTCTTGCGCCATGCCGCCGGCCACCAACCGGTCGATGACGATCTCGGCAAAGAACGGGCCGAAAATGAAGGTCAAGAGCAGGGTGTTGTAGGGCTGGCTGGCCCAGTCGAACATCATCCAGCCCCAGATGCGCTTGCGCGCCGACACCTCGGCCATCACGTCTCATCCCCCTGGGCGCCATATGGCCGGGGAATTGCGCGTCATGCAACCGGGAAGTGCCGGGTCAGGCGGCGGCTTTCGCGGGCGGCCAGGGGCGTTCGGCATCCGCCTCGATCCAGGCGCCGACCCAGCCCGGCAAGGGCGGGCTCTGCCGGTCATGGCCAAGCGCCTCGATCACCCGCTGCGGGTCGACGATGCCGTCGCGGTCGGTCACGGCCGAACGATAGAGCGCCTGGCTGGCGCAGCGCCCGTCGCGTTTCCACATCGACTGTTCGAGGTAAACAAAGCGGTGGTCCCAGCCGACGCAGCGGCTGTGCATCTCGACCCGCTCGAACGGCTTAACCCGGTGCCGCCAGCGCACGGAGACCCCGGCCATGGTCAGCGACCAGCGTTCGCGCCGAAGCGTCCGGATCAGCCCGACCCGTCCGGCCAGCGGGATTCGCCCCAGATCGTAGAGCGTCAGCGAGCGGCCGTTGTTGAGCTCGAGCCACAGGTCGACATCCCAGGGCCAGCAGATATGGTACGAGACATGGGTGTCGGTCAGCGCCATCAGCGGCGCATTCCGGTGCACGACGAATTCCTTGATCATGCGGACGAAGGGGTACATGGCGGCCTCCTGCGGCAAAGCAACTTGGCGTGCTTTACGTAAACGTCAAGCTGTGACGTGGCGGCAGGCCCGGCTTGCCACCGCCCCCGCGGGCGCTTAGGTGTCCGAAAACCCGCGTTTCGACAGGCCCGGCCATGACCTCGATCTTCCAAATCCTTCTGCTGATCCTCGACGTCGTCTGGTTCATCATGATCGTCCACATCATCATGAGCTGGCTGATCAACTTCCAGGTGCTGAACATGCGCCAGCCACTCGTTTATCAGATCTGGTCGGGACTGAACCGCCTGTTAGAGCCGATCTACGAGCCGATCCGCCGCATCCTGCCCGACACACGGCCGCTGGATCTGGCCCCGCTGGTCGCACTGATCGGCGTCTACGCCCTGCGCATAGTCATCCGCAACAACATGTACGCGTTCTGACGGCGCCTCGGATTTCCCGGGTTGTTCACCGATTCTTCATCTGCGATGGTCCAAAAAAGAGCAGTTTGAGACAAAATCACAAGACATGATGGACCGCGCGGGCGAGCTACTGTCCTCCATCTTCGGCTTCGACGGCTTCCGCCCCGGCCAGGCAGAGATCGTGGCCGCGGTGACCGCCGGTGAGAACGTGTTGGCGATCATGCCCACCGGCGGCGGCAAGTCGCTGTGCTTTCAACTGCCCGCGCTTTGCCGTGACGGCGTCACCGTCGTCATTTCGCCGTTGATCGCGCTGATGCGAGACCAGGTCAGGGCTCTGCGAGAGGCTGGGGTCGAGGCAGGAGCGCTGACCTCGGGCAATACCGAGGCCGAGACCGACGCGGTGTTCCGCAGCCTCGACGAGGGGCGGCTGAAATTGCTCTACATGGCCCCCGAGCGGCTGGCCTCGGGCGGCACGCTGCCGCTTTTGCGCCGTATCGGCACTTCGCTGATCGCCGTCGACGAGGCCCATTGCGTCAGCCAATGGGGCCACGACTTCCGCCCCGATTACTTGCGCATCGGCGAGCTGCGCCGCGCGCTCGACGTGCCGCTGGCCGCGTTCACCGCCACCGCAGATGCCGAAACTCGGGCCGAAATCGTCTCTAAGCTGTTCGAAGACCGGCCCCCGCGGGAATTTCTTCGGGGCTTTGACCGGCCCAACATCCACCTTGCCTTTGCCGCCAAGGACAAGCCGCGCCAGCAGATTCTCGACTTCGCCCAGGCCCGGCGCGGCCAGTCGGGCATCGTCTATTGCGCCACCCGTGCCAAGACCGAAACGCTCGCCGCCGCCCTGCGCGACGCCGGGCATACGGCCTGTGCCTATCACGGCGGCATGGAGGCTCAGACGCGCCGCCAGGTCGAGACCCGGTTCCAGCAAGAGGACGGGTTGATCGTCGCCGCCACGATCGCCTTCGGCATGGGCGTCGACAAGCCCGACATCCGCTGGGTCGCCCATGCCGACCTGCCAAAGTCGATCGAGGCCTATTACCAAGAGATCGGCCGAGCCGGCCGGGACGGCGCCCCGGCCGAAACTCTGACGCTATATGGCGCCGAGGACATCCGCCTGCGCCGCGCCCAGATCGACGAGAGCCTCGCACCCGAGGACCGCAAGGCCGCCGACCATGCCCGCCTGAACGCGCTTCTGGGTCTCGCCGAGGCCCTGCGATGCCGTCGCCAGACCCTGCTGGGCTACTTTGGAGAGGACCCCAAACCTTGCGGCCATTGCGATCTGTGCGATACCCCGCCCGAGGTCTTCGACGGCACCGAGGCGGTGCGTAAGGCGCTGTCGGCGATGCTGCGGACCGGCGAAAGCTTCGGCGCCGGGCACCTGATCGACATCCTGATCGGCAACGAAACCGACAAGGTCCGCGCCCGGCGGCACGACCAGCTGCCCACCTTCGGCGTCGGCCGCGACCTCAGCCGCGCGCAATGGCAGGCGGTGTTTCGGCAGATGATGGGCCGCGACCTTGTGCGCCCGGACCCGTCCCGGCACGGCGCCCTGCGGATGTCAAAGGCTGCCCGCTCGATCCTGCGCGGCGAGGAAGCGATCGAGCTGCGGCGCGACACCATCAAGACTGCGGTGAAACGCCCCGAGGCCAAGGCGCTGGTGAGCGAGGAAAACGCCCCACTGCTTGCCGCGCTCAAGGCCAAGCGCCGCGCCCTGGCCGAGGCCGCGTGGGTGCCGGCCTATGTCATCTTCACCGACCGCACGCTGATCGAGATGGCGGAAACCCGGCCGGCGAGCCTGGACGAGATGGCCGGGATCGGGGGCGTGGGCGCCAAAAAGCTCGATCGCTACGGCGCGGCCTTTCTGCAGATCGTCGCGGGCGAGACGCCGGCACCGGTGCACCCGGCCCGGATGAAGCTCGCCGGTCGCAGCGAGGGCGCGATTTATGACCGGCTGCTGCAGGCCCAGGCCGATCTGGCCCGCGGCGATGGCGGCACCGGAAAGCCGATGAGCTGTTCCGCCGCGCTTTTGGCCAAAGTCGCCGCGCTGAAGGCGCCCGATATGGCGGTGCTGTCGGGCCTGTTGGGAGAGCGGCGCGCCGAACGGTTCGGGCCCACCTTTCTGAACATTCTGCAAGACGGCTGACCTGCTGGACGCCGACGCGCTAACCGCTAGATTGCGCCGCGAAGCGGTGATGGAGGATTTAGCATGCTGGTGGTGATTTCGCCCGCGAAACGGCTGGATTGGAGTGCGGTGGATCGCGGCGTACCGTCCGAGCCCGTTTTTCGGCAGGAAGCGAACCGCCTCGCCGCCCATGCACGCCAATTGAGCCTGGCCAAGCTTAAGGGTCTGATGGACCTCAGCGACGATCTCGCCCGGTTGAACCGCACCCGTTTTCGCGATTTCCAGGACGACCCGGCGCCGGAAGCGACGAAACCTGCCGTCTTCGCCTTTGCCGGCGACACCTATCTGGGGCTCGAGGCCGCATCGCTCGACGACGAGACGCTGGCCTATGCGCAAGATCACTTACGCATCCTATCCGGCCTCTACGGTGTCCTGCGCCCGATGGACGCAATCCAACCCTACCGGCTCGAGATGGGCAGCCGGCTTAGGACCCGCCGCGGCAGCACGCTCTACGACTTTTGGCGCGATGCGCCCGCGAAGGCACTGAACGCTGCGGCCGAGACGGCCGGAACGGGTATTCTGGTGAACTGCGCGAGCCAGGAATACTTCGGGGCAGTGGACCCGAAGAAGCTGAAATTGCGCCTATTAGAGCCTGTATTCATGGAAGAGAAATCCAGCGGACCGAAGATCGTCAGCTTCTTCGCCAAGAAGGCGCGAGGGTCCATGGCGCGGTTCATCGTCGAGCGGCGGGTGACCGATCCGGAAGGCCTAAAGGACTTCGACCTCGGCGGCTACCGGTTCGAACCTTCGATGAGTCAGGACGACCGCCTGGTGTTTCTGCGCGGCGAGGCTCAGTCGGAGTCCTTCAGGGAAGCGTCGTAGGCGACAAGCTCCACCGTGTTGCCCTCTGGGTCGGTGGTGAAGATCCCGCGCCAGCCGATCCAGCCGAAATTCTGTATAGTGTAGGTCTGGCCGATCCGGTCATACCAGTCCATCGCCGCCTGCTGTTCGGCGAAGGGCAGTGACAGGGCAATGTGGTGCAGCGACGACTTGGCGCCAGTTTGTGGCGGTGCGGTGGCCTGCGGGTGGATCTCGGGTCGGCCGGCATCGTGGCGGAAGAGCGCGAGCACCGATGTATGGCCGCCGAAGCCTTCGGCGATCCGGAAAAAAACGATCCCGTCGCCGTGGCCGCCAGTCAGCGGCTCCAGCCCGATGACATCGCGATAGAACGCCGCCATCGCCTCGATGTCGGCGCAACGGATGGCGATCTCGCCTAAGGCGCGGACCTTAAACCCTCGTGTCGTGTCCATGCCGCGACTGTTCCAGATGCCGAGGCCGCGCGCAACGGCCTGGCCGGCTTCACCGCAGAAGGGCGATTGGCAATTTGCGGCGCATGTCGCGCGGGGCTTGTCCCACCCCGAACCGCCAGCGCGCGGCGGTGCGGCTTAGGTTCCGGTGGGGGTCAGCTCTTCGGGGAAGACCGCGCGGCAGCCAGGTGGCACCTCCTCGGCGATGCGCGCGAAGATCGCGTTTTTTTTCAGTGGCTTGGTCAGGTAATGATCGAGACCCGCTGCCAGGATCCCCTTGTCGTCGCCATCCATGGCATGAGCGGTCAGGGCGACGATCGTGGTGTGGGCCAGGCCCTGGTCCGCCTCGATCGACCGGATCTGCCGGGTCGCCTCTTTGCCGTCGACCTCAGGCATCGAAATGTCCATGAAGATCAGGTCGGGCTGCTGGCCGCGAAACGCCTCGACCGCCTCGCGCCCGTTGGTTGCGAAGGTCAACTCGATGTCGAGCGCCTTGACCAATTTGCCGAAGACCAGGCGGTTGGTCTTGTTGTCCTCGGCCGCCAGGATTCGCATGGCGCGGTCTTCGGCCGCGACCGGCGACGCATCGGATGCTTCCTGCGCGGTCGTCATCGTCGGCGTGACCGTTTGCACCGGTGCGCCCGATTCCAGTCGGGCGATCTCGGCAAAAAGCTCCCGTCGGCGCAGGGGTTTCTGCAGAACGCGGGTGCAATCGTCGGCGTCGGACTTGCCCTGCCCGACGATGCCCGAGAACATCAGGATCGGGCCGGCAAAACCCGCCTTGCGCAGCGCGGCGGCCAGCTCCTCTCCGGTCATGTCCGGAAGCTGGCTGTCGGCCAGCACAATGTCGCCGGCCTTGGGCGCGGCGGCAAGCGCCTCGGCACCGGTGCGCCGCGCCAAGACGTCGAGTTTCTGCATCGCCAGCTGCTTTTCGACGATCTGCCGGTTCACCGCCTGCCCGTCGACCACCAGCGCCCGGTCGATCCAGCCCGGCGCCGGCTGCAGCGGCGGCTCTTCGGTCTCGGCCACCGGCAGGGTGAGGTGAAAGCCAAAGCTCGACCCATTGCCGACCTCGCTATCGACCCAGATCTCGCCACCCATCAGCTCGACCAGCCGGCGGGTGATCGCCAGGCCGAGCCCGGTGCCTTCGAACTTGCGGTTGCGTTCGTCCTCGACCTGGTTGAATTCGCCGAAGATGTGGCCGACCATCTCGGGCGGGATGCCGATGCCGGTATCCTCGATGGTGATATGGACGCGCTGAGCAGCCCCATCCTCCATCGGCAAACCAACGACCCGCACCAGGACATGGCCATCGGTCGTGAATTTGATCGCGTTGCCGATCAGATTTGTCAGAACCTGCCGGATGCGTCCGGCATCGCCGATGTAGTTGGTCGGCAGGAACATGTCGAAATCGACCAGAAGATCGATGTCCTTGCCTTGGGCCGAGGGGCGCAAGAGCATCAGGATTTCATGGATTGCGCGTTCCAGATCGAAGGGGTCGGGGTGCAGGGTCAGCTTTTCCGCCTCGATCTTGGAATAGTCTAGAACGTCGTTGATCAGCACCAAAAGCGCCTCGCCCGACGATTTGATGGTGTCGACGAATAGCCGCTGTTCCTCGTCGAGCTCGGTCTCGGCCAAGAGATCGGCCATACCGACGACGCCGTTCATGGGCGTGCGGATTTCATGGCTCATATTCGCCAAAAACGCCGATTTCGCCCGGTTCGCCGCCTCTGCCCGGTGGCGGGCGTCCTTCAGCCGTTCCTCGTTGCGGATCGTGTCGGTGATGTTGAGCGCAAGCGACACGGTGTCGCCGTCGCGGGCGCGGCGGTCGACCAGCTTGATCGAAACACCGTTCCAGAGCCGAACCACGGACGGCGCGATGCTGTCGCCGCGCCACCGGCCCAGCATGTCGCGCACCCAGTCGGCACGGGCCCGGTCGCCGATATCGACGATACCCTCCTCGGCCGCGAGGTGCAGCATGTCGGCATAGGCGATCCCAGGGCCGACGGCCTCGATCCCGTCGAAGGGCAGCAGAAACGCTGAATTCGCAGCAATCATGATCTCGTCGGCATCGAAGACGGCAAACCCGTCTTCGATCGTCTCGACCGAATCCCAGAGCCGCCGTTCGGCAATCACGAGCGCGGTATTCGCCGTCTCTAACTCATCCAGAACCTGGCTTTTTTCCTCCTTGAGTGCCTCGGCTTCTTCGCGCTGTTCAACGATCTCGTCGGTAAGGCTGAGCGCATGGGCCGACAGCTTGCGGTTGGCATCGGCCAATTCGACCTGCTTGAGCTCCAACAACCGTTCCGCCGCCATCCGGGCGCGGCGTTCCTTGGCCAAGATGTCGACGTCGGTCATCGCAGGGCTCCCAATCCCGACGCCAGAATGGCCGATCTTGCTGAACAAGCGTTTAACTGCGGCATCGGAAACGTTGCCAGCCTCGGCCCGGCTATGCGACCATGCCCGCATATTCACTTGGAGGCAGCAATGCGTTTCGGCCTTGGCATCGTTCTTGTTCTTTCGTTCCTTGCGGCATCGGTCGCGGCGCAAAGCCCGGTCCCCGAGCGGCGCCTGGCGCTGACCCGCGACGTGGATTTCCCCGGCGGCGACATCCGGTCGATCTTCGACACCACGCTGAACGCCTGCCAGGCCGCTTGCCTGGCCGACCGCCGCTGTGCCGGGTTCACGTTCAACACGCGGTCGAATTCCTGCTTTCCGAAATCGCAGCTTGGCGAAAGCGAAGTCTACGAGGGCGCGTTTTCGGGCCGGGTTCTGACCGCCGCACCGGGCTCGGTCGCACAAGGTGAGGTGCGGGCGGCCGATCTGGAATTTCTGTCCAGCGGCGACCTGGCGAGCGCCCGCGACCTTGCGCTCGATCTGACCAACCGGCATATCCCGAACGCCTGGACCGCGGCGCAATTGCTGCAGGCCGCGGTCGAGGCGCGTTCGAACGGCAATATTGTCGCGGCCTACCGCTTTACCGGGGCGGCGACGGTTCTGTCCGACGCGCCCGATCACTGGACCGAATACGCCCGTCTGGCGCTGGCGATCGAGACCGACAACCGGTCCGAGCGCCGCGACTACCGCCGCCGCGCGCTCATGGCCTCGATCAACGCCTATCTGCGCGCCGGCAACCCGGCGATTCGCCACAACGCCTTGGTGGTGATGGCCCGTGCGTTGGAATTGAACCGGCGCGGGCGCGACATGATCCCGGCACTGCGGCTTGCCCAGGCGATCACCCCCAGAACCGACACCGACGATTTGCTCGACCAGGCGATTGCAAAGCATGGCTTCCGGATCGTAGAGCATACCGTCGACAACGATTCCGCGCAGCCGCGGATCTGCGCTGAGTTCAGCGAGGATTTGGTGCGCGTCGGTGTCGACTATACCCCGTTCGTACAGATCCCCGAGGCCGAACTAACGGTCGAGCCGGACCAGCGCCGGCTCTGCATCGAGGGCGTTGTGCACGGGCAACGCTATCGCGTGACCTTCCGTGAAGGGCTGCCCGCGGCTTCCGGAGAAACGCTGGCCAAAAACGTGACGCTGAACCTCTACGTCCGCGATCGCTCGCCTTCAGTGCGCTTTCCGGGACGGGCCTACGTGCTGCCGGCGACCGGCGAGGTGAACATCCCAATCGAGGCGGTCAACGTGACCGAGGTCACGCTGCTGCTGCGCCGGGTCAGCGACCGTTCGATCCTGCGCGCGATCCAGGACCGGTTCTTCGGGCGGCCGCTATCGCCCTGGGAAGAGGACCAGTTCGGCGACGAGATCGCCGCGACGGTGTGGGAAGGCACCGGCGAGGTGGTGCAAGAGCTCAACCGCGACGTGACCACGCGGCTGCCGATGACCGAGGTGGTGGGCGATCTGGCGCCGGGGATCTATGCGCTGCAAGCCAAGGTGCCGGGGGCGGACCCCTATGACAACCCCGCCGCGACGCAGTGGTTCGTGGTCAGCGATCTGGGGCTGGCGACGATGTCCGGCGCCGACGGGCTGCACGTCTTCACCCGGCATCTGGGCAACGCCGAGGCCGCGGAGTCGGTCGAGATCACTTTGCTGTCGCGGTCGAACGACATCCTCGGCACCGCCCGTACCGACGCGATGGGCTACGCGGCCTTCGCCCACGGTCTGATCAACGGCACCGGCGGCGCCGCGCCGGCGATGGTGCTGGCCAAGGCCGGCGGTCACCTGACCTTCCTGTCCCTGACCGATCCCGAATTCGACCTCTCGGACCGTGGCGTCGAGGGTCGCGCCCCCGCCGGGCCGATCGACGTGTTCTTGACTACCGACCGCGGCGCCTACCGCGCGGGCGAGACGATCAACGCCACCGTGCTGACCCGCGACGGCGAGGCCGAGGCGATCGAGGGGCTGCCGGTCGTGGCCATCCTGACCCGGCCAGATGGCGTCGAATACGCCCGACAGGTGTCGCAGGACAGCCGGGCCGGCGGCCATGTCCTTGCCTTCCGCACCTCCGGCGCGGTGCCGCGCGGATCCTGGCGGCTCGACATCCACGCCGACCCGGACGCGCCGGCCATCGCCTCGACCCGGGTCTTGGTCGAGGATTTCCTGCCAGAGCGCATCGATTTCGACCTCGCCCTGCCCGAAGGCGTGATCCGGGCCGATGACGCGCCGCTTTTGTCGGTGGACGCACGCTACCTCTTCGGGGCGCCGGCCGGCGATCTGCCGATCGAAGGCGAGGTCCTGGTGCGCACCACCCGCAGCGTCGAGGCGTTTCCGGGCTACCGCTTCGGCCGCTACGACACCAGCGTGCAGCCCGAGGTGTGGTTCCTGCCCGGCGACCTGCGCACGGGCGCGGATGGCCAGGCGTCCTTCGGCATCGAATTCATCGATTTAGAGACGCATTCACGCCCGATCGAGGCGGTGGTCGCGGTGCGAGTGTCAGAGGGCTCGGGCCGCCCGGTGGAACGCAAACTGACCCGCGCCATCGCGCCCGCGAACCCGGTGATCGGGATCAAGCCGGGCTTCGACGGCACCTTGTCCGAGGACAGCGAAGCTTCGTTCAACCTCATCGCGCTCGACCCCGCGCTGCAGCCCGCGCCGATGGATGTGCGCTGGACGGTGAACCGGGTGCGGACCCGGTACCAGTGGTACCAATACGGCGGCAATTGGGAGTGGGAGCCGATCACCACCCGCACCAAGGTGGCCGAGGGCGACGCCACGCTGGGCGGGGCGCCGGTGACGGTGACTGCACCCGTCGAATGGGGCCGCTACGAGATCCGCGTCGAACGCACCGGCGGGCCCTACGTCGCCGCCTCGACCGATTTCTACGCTGGCTGGTATGGCGCCGCCGATGCCTCGAGCACGCCCGATCTGCTGGAGCTGTCGCTTGACGCAAAGGCCTATGCGCCGGGCGACACCGCGCGTCTGCGCATCGTGCCGCGCTACCCGGGCAAGGCCCTGGTGACGGTGGTCTCGAACCGGCTGATCGACATGAAGGCCGTGGATGTGGCCGAGGGCGAAAACCTGATCGAGCTGCCGGTCACCGACGCCTGGGGCGCGGGCGCTTACGTCACCGCCACCGTGATCCGCCCGATGGACGTCGCGGCGGGCCGCAATCCGGCGCGAGCGCTTGGGCTGGCGCATGCGGCGGTGGACCCGGGTGCGCATCGCCTTGCCGCCGCCTTCGAAACCGCCGCCGAGGTCGACCCGCGCGGACCGCTACCGGTGGCGCTGAAGGTTGATGGCATCGCGCCGGGCGACACCGCTTATGCCACCATCGCCGCCATCGACGTGGGCATCCTGAACCTCACCGCCTTCGCATCGCCCGATCCCAGCGGTCACTATTTCGGCCAAAGAAAGCTCGGGATGGGCCTGCGCGACGTCTACGGGCGGCTGATCGACGGCATGACCGGGTCGATGGGCAACATCCGGTCGGGCGGCGATTTCGCGCCTGAGGCGGGGCTGGAGGCACCGCCGCCCACCGAAGAGCTGGTGGCCTATTTCTCGGGTCCCGTGACCGTCGGCGCGGACGGCTTCGCCCGAGCCGAGTTCGACCTGCCCTCCTTCAATGGCACGGTCCGGCTGATGGCGGTGGTGTGGTCGAAGACGGCAGTCGGCGAGGCCGAGGCCGAGGTGCTCGTACGCGATCAGGTCGTGGTGACGGCCAGCGTGCCGCGGTTCATGGCGCCGGGTGACCAATCACGGCTGCTGCTTGAGATCGTGCATGCCAGCGGGCCGGCGGGCCGCGTGGGGCTCGATGTCACGGCAGAGGGCGTCCGGCTCAACCGGGCCGTCCCGTCCGGCCTGACCCTGCCCGAGAACGGCAAGCAGGTGCTATCGATCCCGATCACCGCCGATGCCGTGGGGCTCCAGACCATCGACGTCACGCTGACCACATCAGGTGGCAAGGTCCTGACCAAGACCCTGAAGCTGCCGGTCGAACTCAACGACCCGATCACGGCACGAACCAGCCGGTTCAGTCTCGAATCCGGCGACACCTTCACCTTCGACGACAACGTTTTTGCCGGGCTGATGCCGGGCACCGGATCCGCCACCCTGGCCGCGGGGCCGATCGCGCGGCTCGACGCGCCTGGTCTGCTGGAGGCGCTCGACCGCTATCCCTACGGCTGCACCGAACAGGTCACCAGCCGGGCCATGCCGCTGCTCTATCTCGACGAGGTGGCGCGTGCGATGGGGCTGGAGGAACGCGAGCGGCTGTCGACGCGGATCGACCAGGCAATCGAGCGGGTGCTGACCAACCAGGCTCCAAACGGCGCCTTCGGGTTGTGGCGCGCGACCTCAGGCGATTTCTGGCTCGACGCCTATGTCACTGATTTTCTGTCGCGCGCCCGGACCCAAGGCTTCGACGTCCCCGACATCGCCTTCCGCACCGCGCTCGACAATCTGCGGAACCGGGTGAACTACGCCCCCGATTTCGACATTGGCGGCGAAGAGATCGCTTATGCGCTCTACGTGCTGGCCCGCGAAGGCGCCGCGGCGATCGGCGACCTGCGCTACTATGCCGACGTCAAGGGCGAGAGCTTCGCCACCCCATTGGCCGCGGCGCAACTCGGTGCGGCGCTGGCCGCCTATGGCGATCCGACCCGCGCCGACCGGATGTTCGCCGAGGCTGCCAAGCAGGTCGCGGCCGAGTTGTCAGCTTCCAGTGAGGGCCATGTCTGGCGGGCCGATTACGGCACCAAACTGCGCGATCGGGCCGCGGTTTTGACCCTAGCGGTCGAGGCCGGCAGCATGGCTGTGGACCGCCAGGCGCTGCTCGACAGCATCGCCCCGGTCGAGGGCACGCGGTCGCTGTCCACGCAAGAACAGGTCTGGTCGCTGCTCGCCGCTCACGCGATGCTGGACAAGGGCGCGTTCGGTGAGTTGACGCTGAACGGAAGTCCGCTCGACGGACCCTTGGTGCGGGTGGTCGAGGACGACACCGCCTTTGCCCCGCTGGCGATACGGAACGCCGGCGACAGCGCGTCCACGATAACGTTGACGACCTTCGGCGTGCCCGAGGTGCCCGAGCCCGCCGGCGGCACCGGATACGCAATCGAACGGCGCTATTTCAGCATGGAGGGCGACCCGGTCTCGCCAGAGACGGTTCCCCAGGGCACAAGGCTTGTCGCCGTTCTGACGATAAAGCCCTTCGCCAAGTCCGAGGCGCGGCTGATCATCGACGACCCGCTTCCGGCCGGATTCGAAATCGACAACCCCAACCTGATGCGCGGCGGCGACGTGCGCGCGCTCGACTGGCTGCAGCTCCATTCCGACACACGGCACACCGAGTTCCGGCAGAACCGGTTCCTCGCCGCGGTCGACTGGCGGTCCGACAAGGAGTTTCGCCTGGGCTATGTGGTGCGCGCCGTGTCGCCGGGCGATTTTCACCACCCGGCGGCCAGTGTCGAGGATATGTACCGCCCCGCATTCCGCGCGGTCAGCGAAACCGGCCGGGTGACCGTCACCGAATGATCCGGGCCGCGCCGATCCTCGCCGCGCTGGCGCTCTATCTGGCAGGGCTGACGGCGGACCGTTTCCACGCCTGGGTCGGCGCCACCGATCTGCCGACGCTCGCGATTGAGACCTCGGTCGAGATGCGCGACCGGTCCGGGGCGCTGCTGCGCGCCTATACGGTCGCCGATGGCCGGTGGCGTCTGGCCGTGCCACTCGACGCGGTGGATGTCGGGTATCTGAAGATGCTGATCGCCTACGAGGACAAGCGGTTCTACCGGCACGGCGGCGTCGACCCCCGGGCGTTGCTGCGCGCGGTCGGGCAGGCGGCGTGGCACGGAAAGATCGTCTCCGGCGGATCGACGCTGACGATGCAGCTTGCGCGATTGCTGGAAGACGGGCCGACCGGCAAGTGGCGCGCCAAATTGCGTCAGATCCGAGTGGCCCTAGCCCTGGAAACGCGGTTGTCGAAGGCCGAGATTCTAGCACTTTATGTCAACCGCGCCCCGTTTGGCGGCAACCTCGAAGGTGTTCGGGCGGCAAGTCTGGCCTATTTCGGCAAGGAATCGCGCCGCCTGACCCCGGCCGAGGCCGCGTTGCTGGTCGCGCTGCCACAATCGCCCGAAGCGCGGCGCCCCGACCGGTTTCCGACCGCGGCACATGCGGCGCGAACGCGGGTGCTGACGCGGGCCGAGAGGTTGGGCGCAATCGATGTCGACACCCGCATTGCCGCCGAAACAGAGACCGTTCCGACCACGCGGCGGCCGTTTCCCGCTCTCGCGGCGCACCTTACAGATCGGATACGCGCCCAGAACCTCGGCGGGCAGGTGCATCACCTTACATTGAACGCAGGCCTTCAGGCGAGGCTGGAGCAGCTTGCCGAGCGCGCTGCGCGCGAGGCCGGACACCGCATGTCCATCGCCATTCTGGTCGCCGACCACCGCACCGGCGCGGTCCTGGGATCAGTCGGATCGGCCGCCTATGCGCATGGGCTGCGCGAGGGCTTCGTCGACATGACCCAAGCGGTCCGGTCGCCGGGGTCGACGCTGAAGCCGCTGGTCTATGGCTTGGCGTTCGATCGCGGCCTGGTCCACCCCGAGACGTTGATCGAAGACCGCCCCGTCGCCTTCGGCACCTACGCGCCGCAGAACTTCGACGGCCGGTTTCGTGGCACGATCCGGGTGCGCGAGGCGCTGCAGCTTTCGCTGAACATCCCGGTGGTGAAGCTGACCGAGGCCCTGGGGCCGGCCCGCCTGTTGGCGCATCTGCGGCGCGCCGGCACCGAAACTCGGTTGCCGGGCGGTCCGCCCGGCTTGGCGGTCTCGCTGGGCGGCATCGGCGTCACGCTCGACGGCTTGGTACGGCTCTATGCCAGCTTCGCCAATGACGGTCGCGCGGTGCCGCTGCACAGAATTGCCGGACAGGCGCGCACCGGCGAACCAAAGCGCGTTCTCTCAGCGGAGGCGGCCTGGCAGGTCGGTGACATCCTGTCCGAGATACCGCCTCCGGCCGGTGCACCGCGCAACGGTCTGGCGTTCAAGACCGGCACATCCTATGGGCACCGCGATGCCTGGGCGGTCGGCTATGACGGCGCCCATGTCGCGGGCGTCTGGATGGGTCGCGCCGACGGGACGCCGGTGCCGGGGGCCTTCGGCGGCGATTTGGCCGCGCCGATCCTGTTCCAGGTGTTTTCGCTGCTCAAGCCCAGGCTCGAGCCATTGCCGCCCCCGCCACCCAGCACGCTGATCGTCGGGCACGCGCAACTTCCGCACCCGCTGAAGCGTTTCCGCGCCAGGGACGCCGTTTTGACGGGCGCGGGCGACTCACCGCAAGTCGCCTTTCCGCCGGACGGCGCGCGGGTCGAGGTCGGCACTGACGGGCTGGCTGTGCGTGTCCGTGACGGCCATCCTCCCTTCACTTGGTTCGCCGATGGACGCCCGGTTCTGGTGCAAAGCCACGACCGCAGCACGTTGCTCGACCTTGACGGCCCGGGGTTCCTGACACTGTCGGTCGTCGATTCCCAAGGCCGCGCCGCGCGAAGCCGAATTCGCCTGGATTAGGGACGGGAATTGCCGCCAGTCGCCCTTAGCAGCGTGGTCAATGCCGCCTGGAAATCTGGCGCGTCCCCGCCAAGCACGTCCAGAACATCGGCTTGATAGGTGTGCGCAATCGGCGCGACCGCTTCGACCAAACTGCGGCCCTTTTCCGTCAGCGACAGCGCCACAAGCCGGCCGTCGGTTTCGTGCGGCCGTTTCGAGACATAGCCCTCGGCCTGCAGCCGTTTTGCCGCACGGCTGACCTTCGACTTTTCAAGATCGACCCGGTCGGTGATCTCGCGCACGCTGACTGCCTCCGACTGGCTGAGATGCGCCAAAACGCGCCATTCTGTCACCGAGATCCCAAACTGTGCGCGGTAGAGCTCGGCAAATCCCCGGCTGACCCGTGCCGACAGCACGGACAATTGATAGGGCAGGAAGGCGTCAAGCTGGAATCCGGGCATCTGGAATCGATCCTGATTTGTTGAAATTGCAATGACGTCATGGATTTGCGCGACTTGCAACCACGGCACGCATGCAGCCCTTGACTTCGTTGCATTTGCAACGATATTGACGGCGTGAAACCGCGGGAGGATTCCATGAACGAACAAGCTGCCCCGCGCACGATGGTGCGCGCCGCGACCACCGTCGGCACCCATGACGGGTACATGCCCGGCTTCGGCAACGATTTCGAGACCGAGGCGCTGCCGGGCGCCCTGCCCCAGGGCATGAACTCGCCGCAGAAATGCAATTACGGGCTCTATGGCGAGCAACTCTCGGGCACCGCCTTCACCGCTCCGAGCCACCAGAACGAACGCACCTGGTGCTACCGCATCCGGCCGTCGGTGAAGCATTCGCACCGCTACGCCAAGATCGACGTGCCGTATTGGAAATCGGCGCCGCATATCGACCCCGACGTGATCTCGCTGGGCCAATACCGCTGGGATCCGCCGCCGATGACCGACCGGCGCCTGACCTGGGTCACCGGTATGCACACGATGACAACGGCGGGCGACGTTAACACCCAGGTCGGCATGGCCAGCCATATCTACCTGGTCACCGCCTCGATGGAGGACGAGTATTTCTACTCTGCCGACAGCGAGCTGTTGGTGGTGCCGCAGGACGGCCGGCTGCGGTTCTATACCGAGCTCGGCGTCATCGATCTGGAGCCGAAAGAGATCGCCATCCTCCCGCGCGGCCTGCTCTATCGGGTCGAGCTGGTGGACGGGCCGGCGCGGGGGTTCGTCTGCGAAAACTACGGCCAGAAATTCGAGCTGCCCGGGCGCGGACCGATCGGCGCCAACTGCATGGCAAATCGGCGCGATTTCAAGACGCCCGTGGCGGCCTTCGAGGATCGCGAGGTGCCGTCGTCGGTGATCGTGAAATGGTGCGGCCAATTCCATCGCACCGAGATCGGGCATTCGCCGCTCGACGTCGTCGCCTGGCATGGCAACTACGCGCCGGTCAAATACGATCTGCGCACCTACTGCCCGGTCGGCGCGATCCTGTTCGACCACCCCGATCCGTCGATCTTCACCGTGCTCACCGCTCCCTCGGGTGTGCCCGGCACCGCCAATATCGATTTCGTGCTGTTCCGCGAACGCTGGATGGTGATGGAGGACACGTTCCGCCCGCCCTGGTACCATAAGAACATCATGTCCGAGCTGATGGGCAATATCTACGGTCAGTACGACGCCAAGCCCCAGGGCTTCGTCCCCGGCGGTATGTCGCTACACAACATGATGCTGCCGCACGGGCCGGATCGCGAGGCCTTCGAAGGCGCCTCCAACGCCGAGTTAGAGCCGAACAAGCTCGACAACACCATGTCGTTTATGTTCGAAACCCGGTTCCCGCAGCACCTGACGACCTATGCCGGCACCGAGGCGCCATTGCAGGACGATTACATCGACTGCTGGACCACGCTCGAGAAGAAATTCGACGGCACGCCCGGCAAGAAATAGGGTTGCGGTGGGACGTGGCCGCGCCCTACACCTGATGCGCTACGCTGCCGCGAGGACGCCCGATGCCGCTGCTTCGATCCTGGGTCGAGAGTGCGAATGCGCCCGACACTGAGTTTCCGCTGAACAACCTGCCTTACGGCGTGTTTTCGGTCGGCGAGGGTGACCTGCGCTGCGGCGTGGCGATCGGCGACCGGATCATCGACGCCACCGGTCTGGAACAGGCCGGCCTGCTACGCGCCGACCCTCAGGCCGACGTGCTCGACGCGCCCTATTGGAACGACTTCATGGAGTTGGGGCCTGTGGCCTGGGACGCCTATCGGCGCGGGCTGCAGACGCTCTTGGCCGAAGACGCCGACGAGCAGGTGCAAGAGACCTGCGTGGCCTATTCGGTGCCGATGGCCGAGGCCGATCTGCACCTGCCGTTCAAAGTCGCCGAATACACCGACTTCTACGCTGGCCGGCATCATGCGACCAATGTCGGCACGATGTTCCGCGGGCCCGAGAACGCGCTGCCACCGAACTGGTTGCATATCCCGATCGGCTATAACGGCCGCGCCTCCTCAGTCGTAGTGTCCGGAACCGATATCCGGCGGCCGTGGGGCCAACTCAAATCCCCCGACCACGACGTACCGGCGTTTCTGCCCTGCCGCCGCTTCGATATCGAGCTTGAGATGGGCGCCATCGTTGGCCAGGTCTCGAACGGCCCGGTGTCGGTGCAACAGGCCGACGATATGATCTTTGGCTACGTGCTGCTGAACGACTGGTCGGCGCGAGACATCCAGGCTTGGGAATACCAGCCTCTCGGCCCGTTCCAGGCCAAGGCGACGGCGACGACGATCAGCCCGTGGATCGTGACGAAGGCCGCGCTGGAGCCGTTTCGGACCGCGACGCCTGCGCGCGAAAAAGAGCTGTTGCCGCATCTGCGCGAGCCCGGACCGATGCTCTATGACATTGCGCTCAACGTCTCTATGCAACCCGAGAGTGCCGCACAAGCCAGCGTCATCGCGCAGACCAACTACCGCGAGATGTACTATTCCGCCGCCCAGCAACTGGCCCATCACACCACCGCCGGAAGCCCGATGAACGTCGGCGATTTGCTCGGCTCGGGCACGATCTCGGGCCCGACGAAGCCCGAGCGCGGGTCGTTGCTCGAACTGAGTTGGGGCGGCAAGGAGCCGATCACGCTGCAGACTGGCGAGACCCGCAGCTTCATCGAAGACGGCGACACGCTGACCCTAACCGGACACGCCGCGGGCGACGGCTATCGGATCGGTTTCGGCCCCTGCACCGGTACGGTGATCCCCGCCCTCGACGCCGCCGAGCTGCCCTATTGAGCGAGACCTGACATGGCCAAAGCCTTCGCCTCTGCCGGCGATCTGACCGAGAAAACCACCAGCTTCACCGAGATTGGCGACGGGCTTTACGCCTTTACCGCCGAGGGCGACCCGAATTCCGGCGTCATCGTCGGCGATGACAGCGTCATGGTGGTCGAGGCACAGGCGACGCCGCGTCTCGCGCGCAAGGTCATCGAGTGCATTCGCGAGGTCACCGACAAGCCGATCAGCCATCTGGCGCTGACCCACTACCACGCAGTTCGCGTGCTCGGCGCCAGCGCCTATACCGCGCCTCAGGTGATCATGTCGGAGAAGGCGCGCGCCATGGTGGTGGAGCGCGGCCAGGAAGATTGGGACAGCGAATTCGACCGGTTCCCGCGCCTCTTTCAGGGCCACGAAGAGATCCCCGGCCTGACCTGGCCCACGACCACGTTTCATGGCCGGATGAGTGTCTATCTCGGCCAAAGACGGGTCGACCTGATGCAGCTCGGCCGCGCGCACACGGCTGGCGACATGGTCATCTACGTGCCCGATCAGAACGTGATGTTCACCGGCGACATCGTCGAATACCGGTCGGCCTGTTATTGCGGCGACGGGCATTTTCACGATTGGCCGGGCACGCTCGACGCGATCCGGCGCTGGAACCTCGACGCGATTGCGCCCGGCCGCGGCGATGCGCTGGTCGGGGGCGACATGGTGAACGCCGCGCTCGACTCGACGGCCGACTTTGTCACCTCGACCTACAATGCGGTTGCCAAGGTCGCCCTGCGTGGCGGGTCGCTGAAAGAGGCGATGGCTGCCTGCCGCGCCGGTTGCGACCCGAAATTCGGCGATTATGCGATCTACGAACACTGCCTGCCATTCAACGTTGCCCGTGCCTATGATGAGGCCCGCGACATCGATACGCCACGCATCTGGACCGCCGCCCGCGACAAGGAGATGTGGGAGCAATTGCAAGGATGACCCAGTTTCTGCGGCACATCGCGGTCTGGTACGCGATCTGGACGGTCGTCCCGGGCTCGATCGTCGGCGCACTCGGGGTGTTGTGGTGAACCGGTTCGGACCGTCCCGAAAAGAGCTAGTGTTTCGGCTCTATTTTGCGCTTTTGGGTCTGATCCTGGTGGCCGTCGCCTTGGTCTACCGCGGCGCACCAAGCGCCGCAGCGCTGTTTGAGGTCGGCGTGATCGCCGGTGGATTCTTCGGCGGGACCGCGATCTGGTCGGCCTGGCGCCTCTTGCGGCGGGACCGCTGATGGGCTGGATCACCCTCATCCTCTACGTCGGCGTGATCCTCGTTTGGCTGGTCCTCGTCTACCGGGCGTGGGCCGGGCCAAGACCGGTCCCGAAGCCGATCAAGACCAACCTGATCGGCCTGACCGTCATCCTGGCTGTCTTGACCGCAATGCGGGCTGTCGCGCTAGGCTAAACCGGGAGACACGCCATGCCTTACGATTATCGGCCCTATCCCTACATCGCCCCGCCCGGACTGACCGCGCCGGAGCCGCGCCACAGGGTGGTGATCGTCGGCGCCGGCCCGATCGGCCTCGCCATGGCTCTGGATCTGGCGAATTACGATGTGCCCAGCGTCATTCTCGACGACAACGACGTGGTCTCCGTCGGCAGCCGGGCGATCTGCTGGTCGAAGAGGTCGTTGGAAATCCTCGACCGGCTGGGTGTCGGCGCGAAGGTCGTCGAGAAGGGCGTCACATGGAAAGTCGGGCGGACCTTCCACCGCGAGGCGGAGGTCTTCAACTTCGACCTGCTGCCCGAGGAAGGCCACAAGATGCCGGCCTTCGTGAACCTACAGCAGTATTATGTCGAGGAATACCTCATCGAGGCGGTCCAAGCCAACGACCTGATCGACGTGCGTTTCAAAAATACAGTCACTAACGTTGTCCAATCCGCCGATTGCGCCGTGGTCGAGATCGAAACACCGGACGGGTCCTATACGCTGGAGGCCGACTACCTGATTGCTTGTGACGGGGCCAAATCGCCGATCCGGGGGATGATGGGCCTCGATTTCAAGGGCGAGCTGTTCGAAGAGCGGTTCCTGATCGCCGATATCGAGATGCAGGCGGATTTCCCCTCGGAACGCCGCTTTTGGTTCGAGCCGACCTTTCACCCCGGGCAATCCGCACTGTTGCACAAGCAACCGGACGACATCTACCGCATCGACCTGCAACTCGGCTGGGATGCCGACCCAGAGGAAGAACGAAAACCCGAAAACGTGATCCCCCGGATCGAAAAGGTCGTCGGGCACCGGGACTTCAAGCTCGACTGGGTCAGTGTCTACACCTTCCAATGCCGACGACTCGAACGCTTCGTGCACGACCGGGTGATCTTCGTCGGCGACAGCGCGCATATCGTGTCGCCATTTGGGGCGCGCGGCGGCAATGGCGGGCTGCAGGATGTCGACGCGCTTGGCTGGCGATTGGCGGCCGTCCTCGAACAGCGCGCGCCGCCGGCGATCCTCGGCGACTATGACACCGAGCGTGTCCACGGGGCCGAAGAAAACATCATGAATTCGTCGCGCGCGACCAAATTCATGACGCCGGCCGATGGCGTCGAGCATCTATTGCGCGACCAGGTCCTGGCTCTTGCTGGCAAGGCGCCGTTTGCGCGGGCTTGGGTCAATTCCGGCCGGCTGTCGGTGCCTTGTGTCTATCCCAGTGACGGGGCCGACGATCCCGCCTTGCCCAGGGCCGCACGCCCTGGGGCTGTTGCGCCCGATGCTCCCTGGGACAATGGCTGGCTGCTCGACGCGTTGGGCGGGCGGGCGGTGGTTCTGGCGATTGGTTGCGAGATTTCAGAGGTCTCAGGCGCCCAGGTGGTGTCGCCCCCGATCTCGCAATTTGTCCGGGAACGGTATCTCGGGGACGCGCGGTCGGCCGTCTACCTCATCCGGCCCGATCAGGTCGTCGCGGCGCGGTGGCCCTATGTCGACCCGGCCTCGATCGACCGGGCGGTCGCCGCCATGTGGAGGCAATGACGATGGCCCTGATCGAAACCCCGAATCTCGACGACCATGACGGGTTCTACGCCGAACTGCTGGCCGCTCATCAGGGCCTCTCCGAAGACCAAAGCCAGGCGCTGCACGCCCAGCTGATCCTGATCCTCGCCAACCATGTGGGAAATCGGCAGGTGCTGAGCGAAGCCTTGGCCTTGGCGCGGACGTGTCTCGACTAGGAGATCGGCGTCAGACGCTGACGACTGGACTCTGTCAGAACCCAGCAGTCGCGGCCTTCGAACACCGCGGCGGTCAGCGGCCGGCCAAAGCCGGCGCCGGTATCGAGGTTCACCCGGTTTCCGCAATGCATCGGCTTGTCGACCGGCGTGTGGCCGTGCACGATCAGCTTGCCGTGGTCCCGCGTGTCGAAAAGGAATGGGTCGCGGATCCAGATCAGGTCGTCCTCGATCTGGTCCCGCAGCGCGACGCCGGGCCGAATGCCCGCATGAACGAAGACCAGGTCGTTGAGTTCGATGAACGGCTCTAAATTTCCCATCAGGGTCTTGTGTGCGGGCGGAATTCGACTGTCGGCCTGGCGATGGAGCTCGTCCAGGGTAGCCGTGTCCACATCGTCGATGCCGTAAGACCGGAGCGTGTCGCGACCACCCATGTTCCAACTCAGCCAGGTCAAGTCGCTGCGCAAGCTTCCGTCCGACACAGCCCCCTGCTGAACGAAATCGCGAAACAACCTGTCGTGGTTTCCCAGAACCGCGTGCCATGGCTTGCCCCGTGACATCCCATCAACGAGATACTGGATCACGCCCGCCGTATCCGGCCCGCGGTCGCACAGATCTCCCAGGTGCACCACCGGCGCCGCTTTGTCGCCACAGGCCAATCGGTCCGCAGCGATGCGGGCATGGGCGGCAACCAGCATTTCTCGCTGCCCATGGATGTCGCCAATCGCGTAGACCCGCATGACCGACAGCCTAGCGGATATCGAACTCGAGCGGACGGACCTGCCCAAAAAGACCCGTGGCCTCCAGCGCGCCCACGACGCCCTTGGGCGGTTGCGCATCGAGATAGAGCAGCGCGATGGCCTCGCCGCCAACATCGGCCCTGCCCAGCGTGAAGTTGGCGATGTTGACGTTATGGCCGCCCATGGTCTGCCCCAGCGTCCCGATGATGCCGGGCACGTCCTCGTTGGTGGTATAGAGCATGTGTCGGCCAATCTCGGCATCGATATTGATACCCTTGATCTGGATAAACCGCGGCTTGCCGTCGGAAAACACGGTGCCCGCGACCGACCGTTCGCGGTGATCGGTGACGACGGTCAGCTTAATGTAGGCGTCGAACACGCCAGTCTTGCCTTGCGTGGTGGTGGCGATGTCGATGCCGCGCTCTTTGGCGACGACTGGTGCCGAGACCATGTTCACGTCCGGATTCGAGGCGCGCATAATGCCGGCGACGGCGGCAGCATTCAGCGCGGCGGTGTTCATTTCGGAAGTTTGGCCGTTATAGAGTATGTTGATCGCCGTGATCGGCTCATCCGTCAGCTGCCCGGCGAAGTCGCCAAGGTAGCCTGCCAGTTTGATCCAGGGGCCCATCACCTTGGCCTCTTCGGCTGTGACCGAGGGCATGTTGAGCGCGTTCTCTACGGCGCCGGTCAAGAGGTAGTCTGCCATTTGCTCAGCCACCTGCAGGGCGACATTTTCTTGCGCCTCGGTCGTGGAGGCGCCCAGATGCGGCGTGCAAACGACATTTGGCAGATCGAACAAGGGGTTATCGACCGCCGGTTCTACTGCAAAGACATCCAGAGCGGCGGCGGCGACCTGGCCGTTCTTGAGTGCCTCGGCCAAAGCCTCTTCGTCGATCAAGCCGCCGCGGGCGCAATTGATGATCCTCACGCCAGGGCGCATCTTGTCGATCGCCTCGGCCGACAGGATATTGCGGGTCTTGTCGGTCAGCGGCACGTGCAGGGTGATGAAGTCGGACCGGCCAAGCAGTTCATCCAATTCGACTTTTTCGACGCCCAGCTTGTCGGCGCGTTCCTCACTGAGGAAGGGGTCGTAGGCGACGACCTTCATCTTTAGCCCGTGCGCGCGATCAATCACGATAGAGCCGATATTGCCGGCCCCGATCACGCCGAGTGTCTTGCCGGTCAGTTCGACACCCATGAATCGGGATTTTTCCCATTTGCCGGAATGGGTTGAGGCGTTGGCCTCGGGGATTTGCCGGGCGCAGGCCATCATCATGGCGATGGCGTGCTCGGCCGTAGTGATCGAATTGCCGAATGGTGTGTTCATCACGATCACGCCCTTCTTCGACGCCTCGGGGATGTCGACATTGTCGACGCCGATCCCGGCGCGGCCGACGACTTTCAGATTATCGGCCTTTGCCAACAACTTAGGGGTCACCTTGGTGGACGAGCGGATGGCGAGGCCATCGTAGCCGTTGATTTCTTCAAGCAGTTTTTCCTTGTCCTTTCCGAGGTCAGGCCGGAAGTCGACCTCGATGCCGCGGTTGCGGAAGATCTGCACGGCGGTCTCGGACAGTTTGTCGGAAACGAGAACTTTGGGGGCCATTGGGGGCTCCGTTTTTCGGTGTCTGTAGAACGTCGGTATTACGTCGGTAAAACGTCGGTGCGATGATCGGTCAGGCCGCCGCGCGCTGCAGATCGATCTCGGCGTCGAAGGCCCATTCGATCCACGGCATCAACGCCTCGAGATCAGCTGTCTCGACCGTGCCGCCGCACCAGATGCGCAGGCCCGGCGGCGCGTCGCGGTAGGCGCCGATGTCATAGGCGACCCCTTCCGTCTCGAGCCGCTTTGCGACGGCCTTGGCGAAGGCGGCGCCATCACCGATTCGTGGATCGGTGAATTTCAGACAAACGCTTGTGGTCGAGCGGGTGGCGGGATCCTCGGCGAGGTTTCCGATCCAGTCATGCGCGGCGACGAACCGGTCGATCACCGCAGCGTTGGCATCGGCGCGGGCGATCAGACCTGGCAGACCGCCGACCGATTGCGCCCAGGCGAGCGAGTGGAGGTAATCCTCGACCGCGAGCATCGACGGAGTGTTGATCGTGGCGCCTTCGAAAATGCCCTCGATGAGCTTGCCGCCCTTGGTGAGGCGGAAGATCTTCGGCAGTGGCCAGGGCGGGGTGAAACTCTCCAGTCGCTCCACCGCGCGCGGGCTGAGAATCAGGATGCCGTGCGCGGCCTCGCCGCCCAGCACCTTCTGCCAGGAGAAGGTCGTGGCATCGAGCTTGTCCCAGGGCAGGTCCATGGCGAAGGCGGCGGAGGTTGCGTCGCACAGCGTCAGCCCGCCACGATTGGCCGGGATCACATCACCCGCGGGCACGCGCACGCCGGACGTGGTGCCATTCCAGGTGAAGCAGACGTCATTTTCATAGTCTAACGCGGCCATATCGACGATTTGGCCATAGGGCGCGTCGTGCACTGTCGCGTCGAGTTTCAGCTGCTTGACTGCATCGGTGACCCAGCCAGCGCCGAAGCTCTCCCAGGCCACCATCTCGACCGGGCGTTCGCCGAGCAGGTTCCACATCGACATCTCGAACGCCCCGGTGTCCGAGGCGGGAACGATGCCGATGCGGTAGTCCACGGGCACGCCGAGGACCTCGCGCGTGGTCTCGATCGCTGCCTGCAGCTTTGCCTTGCCGATCGCCGCGCGATGCGACCGGCCCAGCGCGGCGTCTTGCAACGCATTGAGGGTGAAGGTGGGGGGTTTGGCACAGGGGCCCGAGGAAAAACGCGGATTGTCCGGCCGCGTCGCCGGTTTTACAGGTGCCATCGGTGGTTATCCTTCCAGATAAGCGCCCCTCGTTGGGGAGGGGTGTCCCACCGGCGGGCATAGCAGCTTGGCCGGGTTTCACAAGCCCTTCATTGGCGCTATAGCGCCGCTTGAGGTGTCAAAAACGACGCAGGTGGGCCGGGCCTTGTTTGTGATCACGCTACTGACGAACCCTGCCCAGCGCAGCCTCGATCCCATGTTGGTGGCGAGTCTGCGCAACGCTTGGGGGGGCGGCAGCGCCGTGTGGCTTGCCCCGGACGAGGTCGCCGAATTCCAGGTCGAGAAGATCCCTGAAAACCGGTGGCACGTTTGGGCGGAGTGCCAAGCGATGGGTGTGGACTTAGTAGTGCAGCCGGCGACCGGGCAGCGCAAGAAGATGCTCTTGGCGGACATGGATTCGACCCTGATTCAGCAGGAATGCGTGGATGAACTCGCGGATGAGGCGGGGGTCGGGCCACAGGTCGCCGAGATCACCGCCCGGGCCATGGATGGCGAAATCGCCTTCGAGGCCGCGTTGCGGGAGCGGGTCGGGTTGTTGCGGGGGTTGCCGATCTCGGTGATCGGCGAAGTGCTGAGAAACCGGATTACGTACACGCCAGGTGGTGCCACGCTGGTGGCGACAATGAAGGCAAGTGGCGGCTATGCCGCATTGGTGTCCGGCGGCTTCACCGCGTTCACCGAAAGCGTCGCCGAATGGTTGGGCTTTGACGAGCACCGGGCAAACACCTTGCTTTCGACGGACGGAAAGCTGACCGGATCCGTTGCGGAGCCGATATTGGGGCGGGACGCAAAAGTGTCCGCCCTGCACGAGATAACGGGACGGCTTGGCATCGACACCGGGGACGTGATCGCGGTGGGCGATGGGGCCAACGACCTTGGCATGCTTGAGTTGGCCGGAACCGGCGTGGCGCTGCACGCAAAGCCTTCGGTCGCAGCCCAGTGCGACGTGCGGATCAACCACGGCGATCTGACCGCCTTGCTGTACTTACAGGGCTATTCCAGGAACGAATTCGTGGCCGACTCAGGCTAACTCAGGGATTTGGCGGGCCGGATGTAACCCGTGACCAGATCGCGGCGGTTCAGGACCGGAGCGTTTCGGCGCCGAAGCGTGGCTGGGTGGTCGGGGTCGAGGACGCCGAGATTGACGAGGATCGACGCCAGGGCGCATTCCGACGCGCGGGCGGCGCCGTCGGCGATCTTCAACGCAACACCCAGGCGCAGTTCGGGGATGATTGCGACGTAGACAGCCTCGGCGCCCGTCTTGATCGCGACGCGGCCTTCAATGGCGCGCATCAACTCAGTGCAGGCGCGGCCCTCGCCCGCGACGAGGTCGGGATGCGTAGTCATCGCCCGCACCAGCCGCTGGGCGGCACGGGCGCGGACCGACGGTCCGTCGGCCGACGCGAAAAACGCCATCGCCCGCGCCAGGCCATGCACTGTCGTCGCGAAGTTCGGGGCCGAACAGCCGTCGATCGCATGGCCCGGGGACGGCTGCCCGGTGACCGATTCGAAGGCTTCCCGCACCGCCTGCTGCACCGGGTGTGCGGCGTCGATGTACTCTGGTCCAGCCGCAAGATGCCGCGCGAGCGTGAGAAACCCGGTGTGCTTGCCGGAGCAGTTGTTGTGGTACTGGCACGGGGATTTGTGGGCGCGGATCAGCGCGTCGCGGGCGTCGAGGTCGCTTGGCTCCTGCGGGCCACAGCGCAGATCGCTGTCGCCGAGGCCAAGATCGGAGAGCCAGCGGCGCACGCGATCGGTATGGATCGGCGCACCCTGATGCGAGGCGCAGGCCAACGCCAGATGTTCGTCGGTCAGGCCGACGGCGTCGGCGGCGCCGCTTTCCACAAGCGGGAGAGCTTGGATCATCTTGCACGATGACCGCGGCAGGACGATGGTTTCGGGGTCGCCCCAGGCCTTCTCGATCTTACCATCGGCGTCGCAGATCACTGCGTGCCCGGCGTGGACGGACTCTAGGAATTCCCCACGCCAGATTTCGACCATGTTGACCGGATCGGCCATCGAAGTCCCTTTCAAAGCTGCGCGATTTTCTGCCAACGGGGCTTTCAAAAATCGGCATGATTCCGTTAAAGTGGGGGAATATGTTTGAACATCGCATGCCCGCCCCGAAAGGTCACGCCAGATTGGCCGCGGCGCGCAAGCGGAGGCAGAGACGGCAGGAGGCAAAGAACCCATGCAATCGGTGCTGAGGTTTGGGATCGCCGGAACGGCGTTGGTGGTTGCGGCGGTTGCGGCAGGCGCTCAGGAATCGAACAATCGCGTGGCGGCACACACCGACTGGAGCGTGTTCGAAGAACCGCCCTCTTGCCGAGTGGCGGCGGCATCGATCGACGCATGCCCGCAGGACCAGAGGGTGCCGCGGCAGTGCTGGATCGTCTCGGGCCCCAAGGAGGTCGTCAATAAGAAGGGCGACCGGATCGTGGCCGTCGACCGCGGCGAGATTCGGCTGTTCGTGTCCTATCAGCCCAGCCTCAACGTCAATGGCCAGGTGTCGTTCAAAAGCGGCTATCCTTTTAACGAAGGTGCTGTGGTCAAATTGAAGATCTCGGAAACCGTGTTCGATCTGATTGCGCGGGGCGTCGACGATCCGGGCACCGCGGGCCTGGACGAGTCGCAGTTGGCCTGGTCGAAATCCGACGACGACGACGCCAGGATCATCGCCGGGATGAAACGCGGCTCAGACGCGGTTCTGACGGGTCTCTCGAAGCGGAACACCACGACGATCGATACGTTTTCGTTGTTCGGCTTCACTGCGGCGGTTGAGGATGCGGAAAAGCGCTGCGGGACTTGACGGCGTCGACGGCTTGGGATCGGTCGGCGATCCTTGCCGGATTACGCCGAAACCACTGACTTGACGCCATGGAAATTGCATTCTCCCGCTCGTTCACGACCCGTTCGGAGAGCGAAACCAGCCGGCTCGCCGCAGACTTGGCGCCAAAGCTGTGCCCGGGCGACGCAATTCTGTTGAAAGGCGGCCTGGGCGCCGGGAAGACCCATTTCGCCAGGGCCCTGATCCAGGCACGGCTGGGCGCGGCCGGGCGATATGAGGATGTTCCGTCGCCAAGCTACACGTTGGTACAGACTTACTCCGACGGCCAGGTCGAGATTTGGCATTGCGACCTCTACCGTTTGGGCCATGCCGACGAGTTGCTCGAACTTGGCCTTGAGGACGCGTTTGAGGACGCGATCTGCCTTATCGAATGGCCAGAGCGGCTGGAACACCTGTCTCCGTCCGGGGCGCTGGTGGTCGAGTTGGCCGTTGGCGAAAAGGAGGGCGAGCGAGAAGTGACGGTTCAGTCCAGCGACCCGCGGTGGCAAGCGATGTTCGAGACTGTCCGGTTGGAGGATGTTGATGCCTGATCGGGCAGCGGCATTTCTTGCCGGAACCGATTGGCGCAATGCCAGTCGTGTGCCACTGGCCGGTGACGCATCGACGCGCCGATACGAGCGTTTGACCAGGACCGACGGCCGATCCGCGATATTGATGGTTGCCCCGGCCAGCCAAGGCCAAGACCTCGACAGGTTCCTGGGCCTGGCCGCGCATTTGACATCATTGGGGCTCAGCGCGCCGGAAGTCTACTGCGCCGATCCAGCGGCCGGTTTCGCCGTGATCGAAGATTTCGGCGACGGCCTGTTCGTCCGGATCGCAAATACGGACCCGAACCCGCAGGCGGTCATCTATGGAGCTGCGGTTGAAGTTTTGCTGAAGGTCCAATCGCAGCCGCCGGCGCCGGGGCTCACTGCTTTCAATGCGCGGACAATGGCCGAGCAGATCGATCCGTTGTTCGATTGGTATAGCGCCGTGATTCGACCGCCAAGCGAGCGCGAACGTGATGCGGTACGGGGCGAGTTAGAGACTGTTTTGTCGGATTTCCTTTCGGCACGGCAGGTGATGGCGCTGCGGGATTATCACGCCGAAAACCTGTTCTGGTTGCCGCATCGTGACGGCCTTCGCCGGGTCGGATTGATCGACTTTCAGGACGCTCTGATGGCTGATCCGATCTACGACCTTGTCTCGCTGCTTCAGGACGCGCGCCGCGATGTCCCCGAAGACCTGGCGCGCGCCATGAAGCTGAAGTTTTGCGAAGCTAAAGGATGGGAGCGCGACGGATTCGAAGCTGCCTATGCGGTACTGGGCGTCCAGCGCAACATGAGGATCATGGGGATATTCGCAAGGCTGTCGCATTTGGATGGCAAGCAGGGTTACGTCGATCTGATCCCGCGGGTCTGGACCCATGTAAAACGGAACCTGCGGCACCCGTCCCTTGCCGGACTGGCAGCTTCGTTGGAACCGGTCCTACCGGACCCGACGCCCGAAAATCTGAACGCCTTGAGACATCCATGTGCCGCCGCCCCGACGCCGTGATGCTGTTTACCGCCGGTCTCGGCACGCGCATGCGGCCGCTGACCGACCATATACCGAAGCCGTTGATCGAGGTGGGCGGGTGCACATTATTGGACCATGCACTTCATCTGGTGCGGGACGCGGGATTGGATCGGATTGCGGGAAACACCCATTACTTGGCGGATAAGATGGGCGCGGCCCTGGCCGAACGGGGCGTCCGAGCTCTGCACGAGCCAGTGCTGTTGGACACCGGCGGTGGATTGCGCAATGCGGCCACCACCCTCGGAGCGCCGCCGTACGTCACATTGAATTCCGACGCTGTCTGGGTCGGGCCCAACCCGGTTCCGACGATACTGCAGGCTTGGGACCCCGCATCGATGGACGCCTTGTTGGTGGTCGTGCCGCGGAACCGGGCGATCAGCCATCCCGGTGAGGGCGATTTCAGGGTCGACGCCGCGGGCCGCCTGCGGCGTGGCACCGATGTGGTCTATACCGGCCTACAGATCATTGACCCGGCCTTACTGGACCGCATCGAAGAACAGGTGTTCTCGCTCAACTTAGCCTGGGATCTGATCGGGGCGCGCGGACGGTTGTTCGGCCATCTATACGACGGCATTTGGTGCGATGTGGGGCAACCGGAGAGCATATCCGCGGCCGAGCATGTCCTGGCCGAACGCGATGTTTGAGTCCGAGCAGACGCCACGCGTCTTCGCCCTGCCGCCCGGTGTCGATTTTCCGCTGGCAGTGGTATCGGGCCTAACTCAGCGGCTTGACGGCGCTGCGCCCGAGGCCATGGCGCGGACCGAGGTTTTCGTCAATACGCGGCGTATGCAGCGACGGATGAAGTCGCTGTTTGAAGCCGGCCCGCCCCGGTTGCTGCCACGGATCAGGTTGATCACCGATTTGGCGGCGGACACTGCTCTGGCGGAAATCCCAGCTCCGGTGTCGCCGCTGCGCCGACGGCTCGAGTTGACACAACTCATCGCTGGCCTTCTGGATCGGGAACCTGACCTGGCGCCACGGGCCGCGACCTTCAATCTCGCAGACAGCCTGGCGCGTTTGATGGATGAAATGCAGGGCGAGGGCGTCCTGCCAATGAGGATCAAGGGGCTCGATGTCTCGGACCAATCCGGCCACTGGCAGCGAACGTTGAGGTTCATTGCCTTGGTCGACGCATTCTTCGCTGCCGACGGCCGGCCCGACAGCGAGGGGCGGCAGCGTTTGGTGGTGGAGCACCTTGTCGCTGATTGGGCCGCTTCGCCGCCGACCCGCCCGGTGATCGTCGCCGGATCAACCGGTTCGCGGGGCACAACGGCTCTGTTCATGCGGGCAGTCTCACAGTTGCCGCAGGGCGCGGTGATATTGCCGGGCTTTGACTTCGACTGCCCAGGTGAGGTTTGGGATCAGTTGCGGGAAGCGTCCTGGGGAGAGGATCACCCGCAGTTTCGCTTTTCGCAGTTCCTAGAGGGTCTGAATTGCGGTCCAGGGACGGTGCGGCGCTGGATAGAAACACCGCCACCCAATCCGCCTCGCAATCGGTTGGTCTCGTTGGCTTTGCGGCCGGCTCCGGTGACGGACCGGTGGATGACGGAAGGCCCAGAGCTGAAAGACCTCGGCGGTGCCACCGCCGGTATGACACTGATCGAGGCGCCCTCGCAGCGGGCCGAGGCAACCGCGATCGCAATCGCGCTGCGCGCGGCATCCGAGGCCGGAAAGACCGCCGCGTTGATCACCCCCGACCGGGTTCTGACCCGGCAGGTCGCCGCGGCCCTGGACCGTTGGGGTATCGTGCCAGATGACAGCGCGGGACACCCTTTGCCGCTTACCGCACCGGGCAGGCTGCTGTGCCAGGTGGCCGGGTTGCGGGCGGACCGAGTGGACACTGTTGCGTTGCTGGCGCTGTTGAAGCACCCGTTGACCAACGCCGGGACTGCCGATCGCGGGCCGCATTTGTTGCAGTCGCGGGAGCTAGAGTTGCACCTTCGGCGGAACGGCCCGCCGTTTCCGGATACGCGTGACATCACGTCCTGGGCGGTCGAAGGAAGCGCAGCCCGTCAGGATTGGGCGCATTGGCTGTGCGGCATCCTCGAACGGCTGGACGATCCCGACGCGCGGCCGCTGCCCGAACATGTGGACCGCCATCTATCCCTGAGCGAACATATCGCGGCCGGACCCACCGGCGCCGGCGCTGTGGCGTTGTGGGGCGACGCGGCGGGGGCGGAGGCGCTTCGATGGACCGAGGCCTTGCGGGCCGAGGCCGCAGCTGGCGGAGTGATGTCCGCCGCGGACTATGCCGCGCTGTTCCATTCGGTGATGCAGCGGGGCGAGGTGCGCGATACCTTGGCCCCGCGGCACGACATCATGATTTGGGGTACCTTGGAGGCACGGGTGCAAGGCGCCGATTTGGTCATCCTGGGATCCCTGAACGAGGGCATCTGGCCAAAGAACCCCGACCCCGATCCGTGGTTGAATAGGGCCTTACGGCAACGCGCCGGTCTGTTGTTGCCTGAACGCCAAGTCGGGTTGGCGGCCCACGACTTTCAGCAGGCCATCGCCGCCGAAGAAGTGATTCTGACCCGCGCGATCCGGGATGCGGACTCGCAGACGGTGCCGTCGCGCTGGCTGAACCGTCTGACGAACCTTCTTGGCGGGACATCCCAGGAAAGCGACGAGGCGCTCAAAGCCATGCGCGCGCGCGGAAGGCGACTTGTGGCCCTGGCGGAAAGGCTCGACCGGCCCGACGATGCCTTGCGCCAAAGCTTGCCACCCGTTCCGCGGCCTTCGCCGCGCCCACCGGTCGAGGATCGGCCCAAACAACTGTCGATCACCGAGATCCAAACGCTGATCCGCGACCCTTATGCAATTTATGCCCGGCACATCCTTCGCCTACGCCCGCTGCAACCACTGCAACGAGAGCCGGACGCGCGCTTACGTGGCACCGTGCTGCACCGCGTGCTCGAACTGTTCATCAGCGCGGGCCCGGTCTCCGACCCGGAAACGAGCCGAGCGCGGCTGTTGGCGATCGCCGACAACGTCCTAAGCGCCGCTGCACCCTGGCCCGCCACGCAGCGCCTGTGGCGCGCCAAGCTGGCACGGGCCGCCGATTGGTTCATCGCTGGTGAAATCGCGCGGCAACACCGGCTCTCACCAATCGCGTTGGAGCGACGCGGGCGGTTGGCCCTGCCAAATGCGGATTTCACCCTGACCGGCAAGGTGGATCGCATCGACCGCGCCCCAGACGGTCAGCTTTCGCTCTACGACTACAAAACCGGGGCACCCCCATCGAAGGCCCAGCAGGAGCATTTCGACAAACAACTGGCCCTGTCCGCCATTATGGCTGAGCGGGGAGCGATCGAAGGCATTGAGGCGGCGACCGTTGCAGAGGCTTACTACATCGGGCTTGGCGCAAATCCAAAGTTAGAACCCGCAATGATCGATGAAGGTGGGGCGGGCGACGTACTGGCAGGGCTGACGCGACTGGTGGCGGCCTATTGCGACCCTGAACGCGGCTATACTTCGCGCCGAGCTGTCGAGATGCAGCGCTTTGGTGGCGACTACGACCATTTGGCCCGATTCGGCGAGTGGGACGAAACCGGGGCGCCGGTTCCGATGGATGTCGGGCAATGAGCCTGGACGCAGCAACCCATCGCCAGAACCGAGCGGCCGAACCTACGTCATCGACCTGGCTTTCGGCCAATGCAGGATCCGGTAAAACCCGTGTGCTCACCGACCGGGTGGCGCGGCTTTTGCTGGACAAGGTCCCGCCGCAGAACATCCTTTGCCTGACCTATACCAAGGCTGCCGCCTCGGAGATGCAGAACCGGCTGTTTCGTCGACTTGGCGATTGGTCGCTGAAGCCGGATGAAGCCTTGCGTGCCGAATTGGCGGAGCTGGGAGTGACGGCCAGCGACGCCGAGTTCCTTGCCGAGGCACGGCGGCTTTTTGCGCGCGCAATCGAAACGCCCGGTGGATTGCGAATCCAAACGATCCACTCGTTTTGTGCGTCTCTATTACGGCGGTTTCCGCTCGAAGCCGGCGTATCGCCAGACTTCGTCGAGATCGACGAGATGGTGGCCGCCCGATTGCGTGACAGCGTTGTAGAAGAGCTTGCCACGGGCCCGGCGAGAGATGCCCTCGACGGCCTCGTTGCAAATCTCACCGACGACGATTTGGGGGACTTGACCGCAGCGATTGCGCGGAACCGCACGGTATTTGCCGAAGAGGCATCAGATGCCGAAATCCGTTCATGGTTTGGAACCGACGGCGCGCCAAATCTCGCCGCGTTGCTGCGCGAAACTTTCAGGGACAACGTGACCGCGCTGATTCCTCGGCTATTATCCGTTCTCGAGACCGGTTCTGTGAATGATGTCCGGGCTTGGGAAAAGCTGCGCGACCTGAACTGGACCGCACCGGGCAGACCTGAACTGGAGGCGCTGTTCAGCGTGCTGCTCACCGGGCGCAGTGCTGCCAATCCCTTTGCAGCCAAGACTGGAAAGTTCCCCACCAAGGCAAGCCGGGACCTGCTTGGGCCGCTTGCTGAGTCCCTCGATATGTTGATGCAACGGGTCGAAGTCGCCCGAGAGCGCCTGAACGCGCTTCTGGCAGCGGAAAGAACGGCGGCGCTGTACAAATTCGCGCGGGCGTTTCTGCCGGCCTACGACGCACACAAAAAGGCGCGCGGCTGGCTCGATTTCGACGACCTTATCCTAGGCGCACATGCGCTACTGTCCGATCCGACGGTCGCGACCTGGGTGCTTTTCAAGCTCGACGGCGGCCTGGACCACATCCTTGTGGACGAGGCGCAGGACACCAGCCCAGCGCAATGGCAGGTGATCGAGGGACTGGCGCAGGAGTTCACAGCAGGTCTTGGTGCGCGTGACGATGTGCTTCGGACGATTTTCGTGGTCGGCGACAAAAAGCAGTCGATCTATTCGTTCCAAGGCGCCGTTCCGGGCGAATTTGAGCGGATGAGAGACTTTTTTCGGGGTCGGCTGCAGAGCATCGAGGTGGGCCTGCGGGACCTGCAGCTCGAATACTCGTTTCGTTCTTCCAGTGCCATCCTGCAGTTCGTCGAGGCCGCGCTGCCGGAGTTCTCCGACGCCGATCACCGGGCGTTTCATGACAAGATGCCGGGCCGCGTCGATTGGTGGCCCGCGCTGCCCGTCGCAGAGCGGCCCGAAAAAGGCCATTGGTACGATCCCGTCGATATGCGTGCCGACGACCATCACGACACCGTTTTGGCCAGTCGACTCGCAGACGAAATCGGCCGGCTGATCGCAGAAGAGACCATTCCGCGACCCGACGGAACACGGCGCCGGGTCACCGCCGGCGACATCCTGATCCTGGTGCGCCGCAGATCCGCATTGTTTGAGGAGATCATTCGCGCCTGCAAGGCCAGAGGGCTTGCCGTCGCCGGGGCTGACCGGTTGCGACTTGGCGCGGAACTGGCGGTCCGCGATCTTGCGGCACTGTTGGCCTTTCTTGCCACGCCCGAGGACGATCTTTCCCTGGCCGCTACGCTGAAATCGCCGCTTTTTGGGTGGAGCGAAGCGCAGCTTTATGACCTGGCTGCAAACCGATCGCAGGTCTATCTGTGGGCGGCATTGCGGCAGCGGGCGAAAGAGGTCCCGGAGACCTTCGAATGCCTGCGGGACCTGCGCGATGCCGCAGACTTTTTGCGGCCCTACGACTTGATCGAACGGATTCTCATTCGCCACGACGGCCGACGCAAACTGTTGGCACGTTTGGGACCAGAGGCAGAAGATGGCATCGACGTTCTGTTGTCGCAATCCTTGGCGTACGAACGGATGGAAATCCCGAGTCTGACCGGGTTCTTGGGATGGCTTGAGACCGGCGACGTCGAAGTCAAACGGCAGATGGACAATGCCGGTGACCAAATCCGTGTGATGACCGTTCACGGAGCGAAGGGGCTTGAATCGCCCATCGTCATCTTGCCCGACACCGCCAAGCGCGCCTTGCCGGTACGCGACGAGGTCATTCCGCTCGGCCCAAAGCGGCTGGCGTGGAAGATGCCCACCGACCAGCAGCCCGCGCAAATGGCTGACGCCGTCGCGCGCATACGGCAAGCACAAGAAGACGAGGCGATGCGCCTCTTTTACGTGGCCGCGACACGGGCCGAGACGTGGCTGATTGTGGCCGCCGCGGGCGACACCGGCGGGCCCGGCAACAGTTGGCACCAGATTGCCGGGACTGGTCTGCAGAGCCTCGGCGCCGAGCCGTTGGCGACTCCGACCGGTGCCGGGCTGCGCTACGGGTTCGGCGATTGGCAGGCGGGTGACCTCGCAAAGATCGATGTCGGCGACACAGCAGAGCCCGATCTGCCCGACTGGCCGGGTACGGCCGCCGCAATACCCGAGCGCGCGCCGCTGCCGCTGTCTCCCAGTGACCTGGGCGGGGCGAAGGCCCTCGGTGGCGCTGGCGCGCTCGAGGAAGAAGACGCCAAAGCGCATGGCACCCGCGTGCATAGGCTAATGGAATTCCTGCCGCGATACGCGCCCAAACAATGGTCGCTGGCGGCGCGGAACCTGCTTGGCACCGCCGGCGGTACGGAAGTTGCGGATGCGCTGGAGGAGGCGCGGCGTGTTTTGATCGATCCAGATCTCGCGTTTCTCTTTGCCCCGGATGTGTTGGCTGAAGTCGATCTGTCGGCAATGCTTCCCGACCTCGGCGACCGGCGAATCAGCGGAACAATCGACCGGCTCTTGCTGCGTCCGGACCGTGTTTTAGCGGTGGACTTCAAAACGAATGCCGTGGTTCCGGACGCGGCGGCAGATACGCCTGAAGGGGTCTTGCGCCAAATGGGCGCCTATTCCGCGGCCCTGCAACAACTCTATCCCGGCCGAACAGTCGAGACAGCGATTCTATGGACCAAGGGACCGAGGTTGATGGCCCTGCCGCACGACATCGTGAGGCAGGCATTGCGTCGTGCCGCGACATCTTGACCTTGGGCAGGGGCACCCATACTTTCCCGGCTCAATGTCCGCTTCCGAGGAGAGCATCATGGCCACCGTTGCCGTCACCGATCAGACTTTCGATACCGAGGTCGTGAAATCCGACATTCCCGTTGTCGTCGATTTCTGGGCGGAATGGTGCGGGCCTTGCAAGCAGATCGGCCCCGCGCTTGAGGAGCTGTCTGACGAATATGCCGGCAAAGTGAAGATCGTGAAGGTCAATGTGGACGAAAACCCGAACGCCCCGGCGCAGATGGGCGTACGCGGCATTCCGGCGCTGTTTTTATTCAAAGACGGCGCCGTCGTGTCGAACAAGATCGGTGCAGCACCCAAGGCCGCGCTGCAGAATTGGATCAACGACGCGATCTGAGGCCGCCCTTCATAAGAATTCACAGGGGCGTCTCGGCGCCCCTTTTTTCAGACCTCCCAACCGCGGCGTCGGACGATGTCGAGGATTTGTTGCTCCGCATCGGGCGCGCCGCCGTTGATCGAGGTGAGCTTCAAAAACCAATAGAGATAAGCATCGTACGACGGGATCAATCTCTGTACCTCCTCGAAAGCGGTTGCAACACCGGTTTCGACGGCGTTGGCAGCGATATGGTGAAAGTCGATTTGCGCAAATAGAATCGCGGGTTTGTGGAAAAAGAACCCCGAAAGCGCGACCGAAGAATTCTCGGTCACCACATAGTCGCACGTGCGCAAGAGCTCGGGCATCGGCTCGGTCGCGAGGCGCATACGAGGGGTGCTTTGGGCCAGAACTTGAACAGCTCGGGTTTCTTCAGGCGTATAGACCTCATTAGGATGGTACCCGACGACGATGTCGCGGCTTGGCTCGTGGCGCAAGACAGACTCGAGCATCGCAACGGGGCTGAGCAACTGGAAACTGCGCTGTTCAAGCAGCCGGCCTTGCAAAGGAACATAAACGAGACCGTGCCGCTCCGGCCGGTCGGCGGACGCCTCGAAGAGCCGTTTGCGCCAAGCATCGGCCCATGTTTCGGCCGCCGCGCTGTCGATCATGGACGGGTCAAACGGCGTCTTGGCAATCTCCCATTCCCATCGTTTAGCCGAGGCCTCGATGCGCCAGAACGGGTAGAAATAGGCCCGCCTTAGCGTGAGCGCGCGCGCATGGAATGGATCGTCCATATGGAACAGGGAATAGCCGCGTCGGGTCGCAGACTTTAATCTCTCTGCGGCACTATTCTTGCGCAACTCGACGCGAAATCCCTGGCTTTCGAACGCCGTGCGGATGCGTTCGATGATGTTGAACTCCCGCCGCTCGGCACTGCGTAGGGGCGTTTCATCGAGATAGATGCGAAGGATCTTGGCGTCGGGCATCTTGCGCGAAGCTAGTGGCCGGCAGGGCGGGCGTCAAAGGTGGTTGTTCCCGGTGCGGCGCGCCGCCATATAGGCGCGAAGATGAAGGAGACCGCAATGGCGAACCCCGGTTGGCACGGCACCACGATCATCGGCGTCAAGAAGGGCGGCGAGGTGGTGATCGCCGGCGACGGTCAGGTCAGCCTGGGCCAGACAGTGATCAAGGGCTCGGCGCGCAAGGTCCGCCGCCTTTCGCCGGGCGGGTTTGATGTGGTCGCCGGGTTCGCCGGCTCGACGGCGGATGCTTTCACGCTGCTCGAACGGCTCGAGGCCAAGCTCGAGGCCACGCCGGGCCAGCTGCAGCGTGCGGCGGTCGAGCTGGCGAAGGACTGGCGCACCGATAAGTACCTGCAAAAGCTCGAGGCGATGCTGATCGTCTCGGACGGCGCGCAGATCTACGTGATCACAGGCGCCGGCGATGTGCTGGAGCCTGAGCACGACATCACCGCCATCGGCTCCGGCGGCAACTATGCCCTGGCGGCAGGCCGTGCGCTAATGGCTAGCGAGCTCTCCGCCGAAGACATCGCCCGCCGCGCCATGGAGATCGCCGCCGATATCTGTGTCTACACCAATGGCAATTTGACGGTGGAGAGGATCGCCGGTTAACCCGCCTTCTTCTTCGCCTCCATATAGGTGCGCAGTACGGCGTTGATGCGGGTCTGGTAGCCCTTACCCTGTGATCTGAAGAAATCCAGCACGTCGGGATCGAGTCGGAGCGAGACCGACTTCTTGGTATCGGGCACCACGAGTTCCGCGCTCGACCAGTCGACCTCGAACTCCCGCGGGCCCTCGTGGTCCCCTGCGTCGCGAAGAGCGCTCCAGTCCGACTGGTCCTTAAGCTTCCTCGCCTGTTCCAGCGAGATACGCGTGAAGTTTTTCTCTTTCATCTCGCCTCGCGATCCGCGCGGTGATTATCCGAATGTTCTCAGCTCGGTACGTGAAGATCACAGAAATCGCTTTCCCGTTCAGAATACCAACGGCGACCAACCTCTCTTCCAACTCAGATTTCCCGGAAGTAATGAGGTGGTCGCTTGCGAACACCTCAATGGCCTTACGAAAATCGAGTTTGTGTTTCTCCAAAGTGGCGAGCCGTTTGGCTTCGTCCCATTCGAACATGGTCAAGTGCCCCCTAATGCACCCACATGACGTGGACTCCATTCGTGGGGCAACACTCCCATTCGGGTCGCCGCTCGTGTTGTATATACAAAACGTAACTACAGCCCGTCAACCCTTCAATACCGATGCCAAATTGACTATGTCCGCGCGGACCACGCAAGAGGACGCCATGACCGACCTGACCCCCCGCGAAATCGTCAGTGAGTTGGACCGGTTTATCATCGGGCAAATGGACGCCAAGCGGGCCGTAGCGGTTGCGTTGCGCAACCGGTGGCGGCGCAAGCAGTTGAGCGATGAAATTCGGGACGAGGTCTATCCTAAAAACATCTTGATGATCGGGCCCACCGGCGTGGGCAAAACCGAGATCAGCCGGCGGTTGGCGCGGCTGGCCAAGGCGCCGTTCATCAAGGTGGAGGCGACGAAGTTCACCGAGGTCGGCTATGTCGGCCGCGACGTGGAGCAGATCGTGCGCGACCTGGTGGACGCCTCGATCGCGATGACGCGCGAGCATATGCGCGACGAGGTGAAGGCCGCCGCGCATGCCGCCGCCGAGGACCGGGTGATCGAGGCGATCGCCGGCACTGACGCGCGCGACACCACCCGGGAGCGATTCCGCGACAAGCTGAAGGACGGCGAGCTTGACGACCATGTGATCGAACTCGACATCGCCGATACTTCGAACCCGATGCAGGCCTTCGAGCTGCCCGGACAGCCCGGGCAAATGGGCGGAATGATGAACCTCGGGGACATCTTCGGAAAAGCGTTCGGCGGGCGCACGGTGCGGCGCCGGCTGACGGTGGCCGAAAGCTACGAGGTGCTGATCGGCGAAGAGGCCGACAAGCTGTTGGACGACGAGGCGGTCAAGCGGGCCGCACTGCAGGCGGTCGAGCAGAACGGCATCGTGTTTCTCGACGAGATCGACAAGGTCTGCGGCCGGGCCGATGCGCGCGGCGCCGAGGTCAGCCGCGAGGGCGTGCAGCGCGATCTTCTGCCGCTGATCGAGGGCACGACCGTGTCGACCAAACACGGGCCGGTCAAGACCGACCACATCCTATTCATCGCGTCGGGCGCGTTTCACATCGCCAAGCCGTCGGATCTCTTGCCCGAGCTGCAGGGGCGGCTGCCGATCCGGGTCGAGTTGCGGGCGCTGACCGAAGCCGATTTCGTGCGGATCCTGACCGAGACCGACAATGCCCTGACCCGGCAGTATTCGGCGCTGATGGCGACTGAAGAAGTGGCGGTGGAGTTCACCGAGGACGGTATCGCGGCGCTGGCGCGGATCGCGGCAGAGGTCAATCAGAGCGTCGAAAACATCGGAGCGCGGCGGCTTTACACGGTGATGGAGCGGGTCTTCGAAGAGCTGTCCTTTTCCGCGCCCGACCGCGGCGGCGAGTCGGTGACGGTCGATGGGGCTTTCGTCGAAGAGAACTTGGGCGAGCTGACCAAGTCGGTGGATGTGAGCCGGTACGTGCTGTAAGCGGCCCACCGTATGGCGCGGATTCGGGCCCGGCTGGGACCACCGCGATTTGGGATCACAAAAGAGTCTAATCCGCCCATTCGGACGGTGCGGCATGACGTGCGCTCGCATTCTGCTGGCCGCGACGCACGTAGCGGGCAACACTCAGACAAAGCCGTTGGTCGTTCGCGCTTTCCTTTTGCCGCCCGCTCCGCGACTTAGGGGCATGGGTCTGACCGGGTTTCTCCGCGACAATGCGCCGTTTCTCGCCGCCGGGGCGCTGCTCGCGTTTTGTTCCAGTTTTGGCCAGACCTACCTGATTTCGGTCTTTGCCGGCGTGATCCAGGCCGATTTCGGGCTCAGCCACGGGGAATGGGGCGGGATCTACACGATCGGGACCACGGCGAGCGCGGTGGCGATGATCTGGGCCGGGGTCGCAACCGACCATGTCCGGGCACGCGCGCTGGGTGCCGTGGTGCTGGTAGCGCTCGCTCTGGCCTGCCTGGCGATGGCGCTGGCGCCGGCCGCCTGGGCGCTGCCTTTCGTGATTTTTGCGCTGCGGTTCGCCGGGCAGGGGATGACGACGCATATCGCGGTGGTGGCGATGGCCCGGTGGTTCACCGTCTCGCGCGGCAAGGCGATCTCGATCGCGCTGATGGGTTTCGCCGTGGGCGAAGCGTTCCTGCCGCTGGCCATCGTGCCGCTTTTGGGCATAGCTCCGTGGCGGGCGCTCTGGGTCGGGTTCGCGGTGTTTCTGGTGCTGATGGCGCCGGTGCTCTATCGCCTGTTGCGGCTGGAGCGGACACCGCGCGCGGCGGCGGAAGAGGCCGGCGCGCTGGGCATGGGTGCGCGCCATTGGCGCCGGCCCGAGGCGCTGCGGCACTGGCTCTTCTGGATGGTGGCGCCAGCGATCCTGGCGCCGTCGGCCTTCGGCACCGCGTTCTTCTTCCAACAGGTGCATCTGGCGGAAACCAAGGGCTGGGCGCATCTGGAACTGGTGGCGCTGTTTCCACTGTTCACCGGCACCTCGATTGCCGCGATGCTGGTGTCGGGCTGGCTGATCGACCGGCTGGGCTCGGCCCGGCTGATGCCGGTGGCACAGATTCCCGTCGCGGTGGGGTTCCTGCTGATGGGTGCAGCCGAAAGCCTCGCCGCCGCCGGCCTTGCGGTGGTGCTGATGGGCGCCTCTCAGGGGGCGCTTTCGACCCTAAGCAGCGCGTTTTGGGCGGAATTCTACGGCACCCGGCACCTGGGCGGGATCAAGGCGCTGGCGACGGCGGTGATGGTCTTGGGCTCGGCGATTGGTCCAGGGCTGACCGGGGTGTTGATCGACTTCGGTGTCGTATTCGAGGACCAGATGGCCGGCATCGCCGGGGTCTATCTGGGCGCGGCCGCGCTGGTCGCAGTCGGCGTGACACGGGCGCGGCGCCTGCTACCGGTTGCGGCGTAAGTACACATAATAGGCCCCGCTGCCGCCGTGTTTGAAATGCGCCTCGGCAGATTGAAGCACCGCGAAGGATAGCGGCGGCTGAGAAAGCCAGACGGGCACCTGATGCTTGATCAGACCGCGCCGGACGGGGATCGGGCCATCGTCGAAGGCCTGTTTGCCTTTGCCTGTAATCACAAGCACCAGTCGCAGGCCGCGGGCCTGCGCGTCGAGGATGAAGCGGGTGAGCGCGGGGTGTGCCTGGGCCAGTGTTAGCCCGTGCAGGTCGAGCCGCGCTTCTGGCTTCAACTTACCGCGTTTGAGCTGGCCAAAGGCCTTGCGGTCCATCGCCACCGGCTGGCTGTTTGGGCGCGACGGCGGCAGCGCCGTTTCGGTGTGCTTTTCGCCGATCTGGAAGGCCTGGATCGGGTCAGGGGGTGGCGGGTCGCTACGGTGTTCTACCTGTTCGGGGATCGGCCGCGGCCGCGCGGGATGCAGGGGCACTGCGGTCTCCGCGACCTTTGACCACAGCGCGTGTTCGTCGGGCGTCAGGCCACGTGGGCCCTTTCGGCTCACCCCGCGCCCTCAGGCGCCAGAGCATAGGCGCGCTGGATCGGCATCAGCACCATCATCCGGCCTGGATCACGGACCTTGCCCGCGGTGCGACCCGCTGCGTCGCCGGTGCCGTAGAAGATATCGGCGCGCTGGGCGCCCTTGATCGCCGACCCGGTGTCCTGGGCGATCATCAGGCGGCGGAGCGTGTCGCGACCGCCCTTTTCGATCCAGACCGGGGCGCCCAGGGGAACGTATTTGGGATCGACCGCCACCGTCCGCATCGCGGTGATCGAGCGGTTCATCGCGCCCAACGGGCCCTTGTCGGCGGGCACGCGCGTGACCTCGCGGAAGAACACATAGGACGGGTTGTGGCGCAGAAGCGCGGCGCCCTCGACTGGATTGCGGCGCACCCAGTTGCGGATCACCTGGGCCGAGACCTGGTGCGCCTGATAGATGCCGCGGCGGACCATTTCCTGGCCGACCGACTTGTAGTCATGCCCGTTCTTGCCGCCATAACCGACGCGGATGCTTGTGCCGTCGGTCAGGCGAACGCGGCCAGAACCTTGAATTTGCAGGAAAAACACGTCGACGGGATCGTCGATCCAGGCGATCTCGAGCCCGCGGCCGTCCATCACGCCGGTCTCTTCGATTTCGGCGCGGGTGAACCAGGCGCGGCCGTTCTGCACCTCGGGCGGCTTGCGGTAGAGCGGGTAGCGGTAGGTGGGTGTGCGGGTGCGCGAGCCGCTGAGTTCAGGTTCAAAATACCCGGTGAACAACCCGGGTTCACCGTCGGTGATCAGAACCGGGCGGAAAAACAGCTCAAAAAAGGTCCGGGCGCTCGTCTGGTTGGTGGCGAGCGCGCAAAGAGACGACCAGTCGGGGTCCTTCATGTCGGCGCAAGTGGACTTGAAGACCTCCAACGCAGCGGCGTGGTCGTCATACTCCCAGCCCTTGAGGTCCTCGAACCCCAGCACCTCGTAAGCGGCGTCCTGCGACGACGCGGGACCTGTCATCACAAGCCCCGCCGACAGCGCGCCCGCCAGGGCGGCACGTCTCATTCCCCGGTGGCGGCCAGTTTCCAGTTGGGATCGTCGGCGCCCATGACCCGGGCAAACGTCCAGCTGTCCTTCTGGCGCTTGATCTCGTTGGGGTTGCCTTCGATGATTTCACCCGCGGCGTTGCGCACGGCAGACGTCAGCTCGCCCACAAAGCGCACGGTGATGTCGGCCTCTTGGGTGTCGCGGTCGAACGTCGCGTCCTGCAGCGTCAGTTCGCGCACGCCGACGAAATTTGCCTCGATCGTCAGGCCCTGGTCTTCGCGTTCGCCGACAACGTCGACGAACGTTTGGTGTACCTCTTCACCGAGGAACGGCGCGATCTGTTCGATCTCGCCCTTCTCGAAGGCCATCAGGATCATCTCATAGGCGCCGCGCGCGCCTTGCAGGAATTCGTTGACCGAAAACCCGGGCTCGACGAGCTTCATCGCGGCGAGCGCATGCGCGGCGTCCGAGCCGTCCTTGACGTGGTCGATGATGTCGCGGTCGGGGCCGCCCTCGATCACCTCGAAATCCGGGCGGCTACGGCGTTGCGCGTCGGGGACCTGCTGCACCGGCGGCTTTTCGAACCCCTCGCGGGTGCCGAGCACGCTGCGCAGGCGCAGAATGAGAAACACCGCGATTCCGGCGAGAACCAGAAGCTGGATGATAGCGGAACTCATGCGGACCTCTTTCGCAGGCGTTTGTGGTATTTGCCAAGCACCGCACATATGTAAGGCGTGCGCTGTGGCAAGTCCACCGCCCGGATGGTGCAACTCACGGGGAAATCATGTGGCTCTTTGCCCTGTTCATCGCGGTCCCGCTGATTGAGATCGCCCTGTTCATTCAAATCGGCGGTGCGATCGGGCTTGGCTGGACGCTCCTGATCGTAGTTTTGACTGCGATCTTGGGGACTTGGCTGGTCCGGGCTCAGGGCATGCTGGCACTCAGCCAATTGCGCGACTCGTTTTCTCGCCTCAACGATCCGACCGAGCCCTTGGCGCATGGCGCGATGATCCTGTTTTCCGGTGCACTTTTGCTCACCCCTGGGTTTTTCACCGATGCCGTGGGCTTTGCGTTGCTAATCCCATCGGTTCGGTCCGCTGTTTTTCGATACCTGCGCGCCCGAGTGACCGTGCAGCGGTTTGAAATGGGCACAGGTCCGGGGCAGCGAACTGATCAGGCGCCGCCGGGCAAAGGTCCGGTGATCGAGGGCGAGTTTGAAGAGGTCGTACCGCCGAAAAAGCCTACCCACGGATCTTCCGGCTGGACACGGCATTGAGGCCTGACAGGTGACCTGATAGAGGGCTCCGAAGCTTGAATTCCGAAATGGGGGAGCCGTGAGGATGGCCGACGAAGACCAAACGAGCAACGCCGCGGGGGCCGCAACAGCGGCACAGCCGCAGGCGCCGACGCAACCACAACAAGCGGCCGACGCAGCAGCAACAAGCGGCGCAGTCAAGGAACAGGCACAAGCGCAGCCACAGCCGGCACAACCGCAGGCGCCGAAGATGCAGATTCTCGGGCAGTTCATCCGTGACATGTCCTTTGAGAACATCCTGTCGCAAAAGGGCGTCAACGGCGACGTGAAGCCCGAGATGCAAGTGCAGGTCAGCATGGATGCCAAAAAGCGGCCGGCCGACAATCAGTACGAAGTCGTCACCAAGTTCTCGGTCACGTCGAAAAACTCCGGCGGCGAGGATGTCTTGTTTGTGCTCGAGTTGGAATACGGCGGGCTGTTCCAAATCGAGAACGTCCCGGACGAACAGCTGCATCCGTTTCTGATGATCGAATGCCCTCGCATGCTGTTCCCCTTCGTGCGGAGGATTATCAGCGACGTGACGCGTGACGGCGGATTCCCGCCGCTCAACCTCGACAGCGTGGATTTCATCCAGCTCTACCGGCAGGAAATTGCCCGCCGCGCGCAGGCGGAGAAGCCGGCGACGGTGAGCTAGGACTCAGCCGAACTTCGACCACACCGCATCGGGGCCAAGAGCTGCGACAAAAGCCCGATGCGCTTCTGCTTCCTCTTCGGTCAACCGTGGCGGTAACGGCGCAGGTCGCGGTGCTGGCCGCCAGGTGCCGTCGGTATTCTGGACCGGATTGCGGGCGCCGGCGGACAGCACGAGGCCTGGCTGGCGGCCGCCGATAAGCTCTAGATAGACCTCTGCCAGAATCTCACTGTCCAGGAGCGCTCCGTGCCGGGTCCGCGCGGAATTGTCGATTCCGAAGCGCCGGCACAGCGCGTCGAGGGAAGCCGGCGACCCAGGGAACTTCCGTCGCGCGATTGCCAGCGTATCGATCGCTTGATCGCTTGGAAGAAGGGCCCGGCTCATCCAGCCAAGCTCTGCATTGAGAAACTTCATATCGAAGGCGGCGTTGTGAATCACCAGCTTGGCGTCACCAATGAAGGCCAGGAAGGTATCTCCGATTTCGGCGAAGCGCGGCTTGTCACTTAAGGTGATATTGCCTTCCTCCGGCGCCGGTGGGCTTTCCAACAGATCGGCGCCGAGGCCGTGCACATCGAAGGCTTCCTGCGGCATAGTGCGTTCGGGATTGATGTATTGATGATAGGTGCGGCCAGTCGGCACATGATTGAAAAGCTCGACTGCGCCGATTTCAACGATGCGATCGCCCGTCTCTGGCTCAAGGCCAGTGGTTTCCGTGTCAAGCACGATTTCACGCATGTGCCAGCCTTTGCTCTATGTCGTGCAGACAGGCATGCACCTGCACTCGCGCGGCTTCAAGTGTCACGGTCTCGATCACATAGTCCGCGCGCTGACGCTTTTCGACGTCGGGTATCTGTTTGGCCAAAATAGTCTCGAATTCGGCTTCGGTCATGTCGCCGCGCTCCAACACACGCTGGCGCTGCAAAGCGGCCGGTGCGCTGACCACCACGACGACGTCGACGGAAGCCTCAGCCCCGGTTTCAAAGAGCAGCGGGATGTCCAAAACGACGATCTCGGATTCTGTGTCCCGCAGGAACGCAAGACGGTCCGCGGCAACCAAAGGGTGGACCGCTTGTTCCAAGACCTTAAGGGCGTCTGGGTTCTTGGCGATCATTTGGCGCAGTGTCCTGCGGTTCACGGCACCGTCCTCGATAGCCTCGGGACATACCGCGGCGACTTTTTCGACCCCCGCACCGTTTTTTGCATAGAGGCGGTGCACGACATCATCCGCGTTCCAAACTGGAATCCCAAGTTCGGAAAACATTTGCGCGGTTGTGGTCTTGCCCATGCCGATCGAGCCGGTCAGCCCGATCCGGAACGGACGATTCTGCATCACGTCAGCATGACCCGGCGAAGGTCTTCATCGACCTCAGGCCGGACACCGAACCAACGTTCAAACGCCGGGGCAGCCTGGTGTAGCAACATGCCCAAGCCATCAACGGTTGTGCAGCCGATCTCTGCCGCGCGGCGTAAAAAGGTCGTCTGCAGCGGTGTATAGACCAGGTCGTTGACGATCGCCGTCGGCGAAAGTCCGTCTAACGGGATGCGCAGTTCAGGTTTGCCTGACATCCCAAGCGATGACGTATTCACAACAGTCACCGCGTCTTCCATCATGTTGCCGGCCTGAACCCAGTCATAGACTTTAATCTTAGCGCCGAACTCGCTGCGTAGGGCATCAGCGCGCGTGCGTGTCCGATTGCTGATACGGATTTCCGGCGTCCCGGTTTCGACAAGGGACGCAACAACGGCCCGCGCCGCGCCGCCGGCCCCAATCACTGCCGCTGGCCCGGACTTTGGCGCCCAGCTTGGCGCATAGTGCCTAAGGTTTTCGATAAATCCATATCCATCGGTGTTGTCAGCATGGATCTTTCCGTCCTTGCGGAAGATCAACGTATTCGCCGCGCCGATCAGTGCAGCGCGGTCGGTCACCAAATCGGCCAGCGCCAGCACGGCCTCCTTATGCGGAACCGTGACGTTGAGACCGACGAAACCCAGCCTCGGCATGCTCTTGATCGCCGCGCCAAGTTCAGCATGCGCAATATCCATTGGAATGTAGTAGCCGGGGATCTTGTACCGGGCCAACCAATGCCCGTGTAGCCTGGGCGACTTGCTGTGTGAAATCGGCGAACCGATAACGCCGGCGAGCGGAATGCGAGTTATTTCGGTCATCCTGGAATGGCTCCCCTCAGGGTGAGATAGCCAAGCAATTCGAAGAGCGGAAGCCCCAGCACCGTGAAATAGTCCCCGTCGATGCGATGAAACAAGCGTGATCCTTCTTCTTCCAGCTTATATCCGCCGACGGAATTGCGGATGCTCTTCCAATTTCGAGCAACATAGTCGTTGAGATAGTTCTGGTCCGGCCGGCGCATGTGCATCTTGACCCTGCCGATGTGGCGCCAAACCGGCTGGCCTTCGTGATAGATCACCGCGGCGGACAAGAGCTCATGGATCTCGCCCCCAAGCTGATTCAATTGCGCGAGCGCCTCGTCGGGCGTTTCCGCCTTGCCTAGGATTTGGTTGCGAAAAGCAAGGACTTGGTCGCAGCCGATGACCAAAGCCTCGGGATCTCGTCCGCCACCCTTACGAGCTTTGTGTTCCGCCAAAGCGTCGGCAATATCCCTTGGGCCAGCACCTTCAGCAATCAACGCATCCCGTATCGCGACTTCATCCACGACCACCGGCGCTGTCTCGAACCTAACCCCCGCGTTGCGAAGCAGCTGTTGTCGAATCTCGGAGCTGGAGGCGAGTACGATACGATTGGTCATGCCTAGAACTCTGTGGAAAACCGGCTGGGGAGACGGGAGTCAATTCCGAGGTATCAACGGTGTCCGCAGCTGTCACGGAAATTGCCCGAATTGACTCGAGAATGCTGGATACTTTTGCGATGTGGGAGATTGGCGCGGATCGCCTGTGGACCACAAGCCAACGCCCACTAGTTCAGAGCATTCTGCTATTGTTGTCCACAGACCTTTCCGATTTAAATCATTGTTTTTCCTATACAAATTCTATCTGGTGGAACGTTGGCGGTGCCCATCGTGTGCAATTCTTTGGATGGGAAAACACTGGTGAGCATCCGGTAATCCCCACCTTCCACAGACACAACAAATTCATCATCTTTTTCTTTCAATCTATATTCAATTATGTGGGTAGGAATGGCTTGGGGTGACCCGAAGAGATGATCACGGATTTCCTATCGAACGTCTATCCCTGGACCAAGGCCCTGCACGTGATCTCGGTCATCGCGTGGATGGCGGGGTTATTCTATCTGCCACGTCTCTTCGTCTATCATGTGGAACAGGTCGAACCGGGCTCGCCAACGGATGCGATGTTCCAAACCATGGAGCGTCGTCTGTTGCGGGCGATCATGAACCCGGCAATGATTGCGACTTGGCTGTTCGGGCTGATGTTGGCATTCACCCCGGGCATTGTGGATTGGTCGTCGATCTGGCCGTGGGCGAAGGCTGCTGCGATTGCGGCGATGACCTGGTTTCACCATTGGTGTGGGCTGCGGCGGAAGGACTTCGTTGCGGGCATCAACACTCGGACCGGACGGCAATACCGATTGATGAACGAACTTCCCACGGTGTTGATGCTGGTGATTGTGATTTCGGTGATCGTACGGCCGTTTTGACGGCGATTGACTTAAGTCTTTGCGCCGCTTATCTACCGCCTCGCGTATCCGTCCGGATGTCCGCGTTTCCCAATCAAACGACGACCGAGTGCATGATCGACCGGTCCCTGGAGTATCCATGAGTCAAGAGCGTCTGAACCTTTCGGAATTGAAAGCCAAACCAGCCAAGGATTTGCTGTCCATGGCTGAGGAACTGGAAATCGAAAACGCCTCGACGATGCGGAAGGGCGAGATGATGTTCCAGATCCTGCGCGAGCAGGCCGAAGAGGGCTGGGAGATCGGCGGCGACGGCGTGCTCGAGGTGCTACAGGACGGGTTCGGGTTTTTGCGGTCGCCCGAGGCCAACTACCTGCCGGGTCCTGACGACATCTACGTGTCGCCGGAGATGATCCGGCAATTCTCGCTCAGAACTGGCGACACCGTCGCCGGTGTCATTCGGGCGCCATCGGATAGCGAGCGGTATTTTGCTTTGACCCGGGTCGAGACGATCAATTTCCAAGAGCCTGAGCGCGCGCGGCACAAGGTAGCCTTCGACAACTTGACACCTCTGTACCCGGACGAACGGTTGAAAATGGAAATCGAAGATCCCACGATCAAAGACCGGTCGGCCAGGATTATCGATCTTGTGGCTCCAATCGGAAAAGGCCAGCGATCGCTGATCGTTGCGCCGCCGCGGACCGGCAAAACGGTGCTGCTGCAGAATATTGCCCATTCGATCGAGGCGAACCACCCCGAGTGCTATTTGATCGTCCTTCTGATTGACGAGCGTCCTGAGGAGGTGACCGACATGCAGCGGTCGGTGAAGGGAGAGGTGATTTCCTCGACTTTCGACGAACCCGCGACACGACATGTCGCTGTGTCGGACATGGTGATCGAGAAAGCAAAGCGCTTGGTGGAACACAAGCGCGACGTCGTAATCCTTCTCGATTCGATCACCCGCTTGGGGCGTGCGTTCAACACCGTTGTGCCGTCGTCCGGCAAGGTGTTGACGGGCGGCGTGGATGCCAATGCGCTGCAACGACCCAAGCGCTTCTTTGGCGCGGCACGGAACATTGAAGAAGGCGGCTCTCTGACGATCATCGCAACCGCCCTGATCGACACGGGCAGCCGCATGGATGAGGTCATCTTCGAGGAATTCAAAGGCACCGGTAACTCTGAAATCGTTCTCGATCGCAAAGTGGCTGACAAGCGCGTCTATCCGGCGATGGATATCCTCAAGTCCGGAACCCGAAAGGAAGATCTGCTGGTGGAGAAAAACGACCTACAGAAGACTTTCGTGTTGCGCCGTATCCTGAATCCTATGGGAACGACGGATGCGATCGAGTTTCTGTTGTCAAAACTGAAGCAGACCAAGACCAATTCCGAGTTCTTTGACTCGATGAATGCGTAAAACTCTTTATCTTCAATGAGATAGAACATGGTTACAGTTTTTGCTCTTGCTTCAGCGCGAGGCAAGGCGGGCGTGTCCGTTGTTCGGCTATCGGGGCCCAAGGCATTCGAAACCGCAGAAATTCTCGTCGGCCCGCTGCCCGAATTCCGTTGTGCGTCGCTCCGCTCATTTCGGAACCTGTCAGGTGATCTGATCGACCAGGCCTTGGTTCTAGTGTTCGAGGAGGGCCACAGCTTCACTGGCGAGCCGGTGGTGGAATTTCAAATGCACGGCAGCCCGGCGGTAGTTTCGGCAGTGCTTGAGACACTGGGCGCGATGACCGGATGTCGCATCGCCGAACCTGGAGAATTTGCTCGCCGCGCGCTGGAGAACGAGATGCTCGATCTGCCGCAGATTGAGGGTCTCGGTGATTTGATCGAGGCGGAGACCGAGGCGCAGCGCAGGCAGGCGATCCGCGTGTTTAGGGGAGAGCTTGGGGCTGTCGCCGAGGGGTGGCGCAAGGATCTTTTGACGGCGGCGGCGTTGGTGGAGGCCACAATTGATTTTGCCGACGAAGAGGTTCCAGTTGATGTGTCCCAGGACGTTGTGGAGCTGTTGGGGAAGGTCCAGCGTGAATTGGAGGAACAGCAGCGCGGGTTTGCAGCGGCAGAGCGCATTCGTGACGGGTTTGAGGTCGCGCTTGTGGGGGCGACGAATGTGGGAAAATCGACGCTCTTGAACCGGTTGGCGGGCCGAGAGGCGGCCATCACGTCGGAAATTGCTGGGACGACACGCGACGTGATCGAAGTGCGCATGGATATCGACGGATTACCCGTCACAATCCTCGACACGGCGGGCCTTCGCGAAAGCGACGATACGATCGAGGCGATTGGCATTGCGCGAACCAGGGAACGGGCGGCTCAAGCGGACTTGAGGGTATTCCTGCTTGAGAATGCATCGGATGCCGTGCCGGCAGAGCGGCGTGCGGGAGATCTTGTACTGGTGGGAAAGGCCGATTTGGCAAATGGTGGCGAGATCTCGGGGAAAACCGGGTTTGGCGTGGACCGATTGCTTTCGGAGATCTCGAAGGCATTTGAAACACGTGCGATTGGCGCAGGTGTGGCAATTAAGCTGCGGCATAAAGTGGCAATCGACGTCGCGGTGGGCGCGGTCCGGTCGGCCATAGACCGGATGTCGGCAGAGGGAGATGCGGCGGAGCTCGTGGCTGAAGACATCAGATCCGCAACCAGATCTCTAGACTCCCTTGTTGGCCGCGTGGATGTGGAGGATATATTGGGAGAGATCTTCTCGCGGTTCTGCGTGGGAAAATAGGGGTGTTTCACGTGAAACAAACTGATTTTGATGTGGTTGTCGTTGGCGGTGGACATGCCGGCGTGGAGGCAGCCCTGGCGGCGGCGCGGATAGGCGCACGGACGGCGCTGGTGACGTTGACCCAGGATGGGATCGGCGTGATGTCTTGTAACCCAGCGATCGGCGGCCTCGGGAAAGGCCATTTGGTACGCGAGATCGATGCGCTTGACGGCGTCATGGGGCTCGCAGCGGACCAGGCGGGGATACAATTTCGACTGCTGAACAGGCGAAAAGGGCCCGCTGTGCAAGGTCCGCGAGCGCAGTCCGACCGCAAGCAATATCGGCGCGCAATTCAGGCGGCCGTCAATCGGCAGCGGAACTTGACCGTTCATGAGGGCGAGGTTGTCGACATCTTGCTGGACGGACAAGCCGTGCGAGGCGTCGAGCTCGCCGACGGCTCACGGCTTGGCGGTCGGGCTGTCGTGCTGACGACGGGCACATTTCTTCGAGGTGTGATTCATATCGGTCGGGAACAGGTTGCCGGCGGCCGCATGGGAGACAATCCGGCGGTGAGGCTTGCGGAGTGTCTCGATGAGTTCGGCTTGTCTTTTGGGCGCCTGAAGACAGGCACGCCGCCGCGGCTGGACGGCCGGACGATTGATTGGGATCGTTTGGACTTGCAGCCGGGTGACGACGAACCGGTCATGTTTTCCTTTTTGTCCAAGGTGCCCGTGCTGCGGCAGGTGCCCTGTGGGATCACACACACCAACGCCAATACGCACGACATAATCCAAACAAACCTCTCTCTCTCGGCCATGTATGGCGGGCAAATCGAGGGTGTTGGTCCGCGGTATTGCCCCTCGATCGAGGACAAAGTCGTACGGTTCGCGGACAAGACCTCCCACCAGATATTCCTTGAACCGGAGGGACTCGACGATAACACGGTGTATCCCAACGGGATTTCGACATCGCTGCCTGCTGATGTGCAGGAACAATTCGTGCGTTCGATCGGCGGGCTCGAGCAAGCGGTGGTTTTGCAGCCGGGATATGCGATCGAATATGACTATGTCGATCCGCGCAGGCTGGATCGATCCTTGGCCCTGACCGGCGTGAGCGGGTTCTTTCTTGCCGGTCAGATCAACGGCACGACGGGATACGAGGAAGCGGCCGCGCAGGGCCTTGTCGCGGGTCTGAATGCTGCGCGGCAGGCGCTAGGGAAGACGCCTGTAACGTTTTCGCGCGAGACCTCGTACATTGGCGTGATGATCGACGACCTGGTGACCCGCGGTGTGACCGAACCCTACCGGATGTTCACCTCACGTGCCGAGTTTCGGCTTTCGCTGCGGGCGGACAACGCCGATCAACGGCTGACGGCGGGGGGGCGGCGGATCGGACTTGTATCCGACAAGAGGTACGAAGCCTTCTCGCGAAAAGCAGAGGAGTTGGCCGCTGGCCGTGCCAGGCTGCAGAATCTCACCGCGTCAGCGAAACAAGCCAAGGATTGGGGCCTGCCCGTTGGTCGGGACGGTCGCCGCCGGAACGGCCTGGAATTGCTCGCATTTCCCGACATCCGGTTCGAAGACTTGGCTGCAATCGACGAAGGCCTCCTGTCCATCCCGAAAGCGGCGCGCACGCAAATCGAACGCGACGCCCTTTATGCGAATTACATCGAACGCCAACGTCGAGATGTGGATGCGATGCGCCGGGACGAGGCCCATGAGCTCCCCGAAGACTTCGATTACCGATCATTGCACGGCTTGACCCGCGAATTGCGCGACAAGCTCATGGCGGCTCGGCCGGAAACCCTGGGTCAGGCCTCTCGGATCGATGGGATGACCCCCGCAGCGTTAACGCTGATCCTCGCAAAACTCCGGCAGGCCGAGCGCCGGAAGTCAGCATGATGGCGGTTCCGCCTGCGAACGAGATCACGAGCAACCTCAATGTTTCACGTGAAACATTGGATCGTTTGCAGGTCTTTTCAGATCTGATTCGAAAATGGAACCAGACGATCAATCTGATCGCGAGTTCAACTTTGGACCAGATCTGGTCCAGGCATATCGCCGATTCTGCCGCAGTTTTCCATGCGGCTCGGGTAACTGACGGGTCCTGGGTGGATCTTGGTGCTGGGGCCGGGCTGCCAGGTGCCGTTGTAGCGATTTTGGCCAACGAGTTGGCACCAGCATTGTCGGTGAATTGCATTGAATCCGATGTGCGCAAAGCAGCCTTTATTCGAACGGTTGCGCGCGAAACCGGCGTGCCCATCGGAGTGATCACACGGCGCATCGAAGATGCCCCGCCGCAATTTGCGGACATCGTATCGGCGCGTGCGCTTGCGCCGCTACCCAAGCTTTTGGAGTATTGTGAGCGGCACCTGAAGCCTGGTGGCAGGGGCGTGTTTCCAAAGGGCGAAGCCTGGCAATCGGAGGTATCGAAAGCGCTTGAATCCTGGCGCTTTACGGTGGAAACCCAGCCCAGCCGGACCCATCCAGGTTCGGCGGTTTTGATTGTCGGAGACGTCGAGCGTGCCTGATCCAACACGCCCCAAGGCGCCAAAGATTATTGCCGTCGCCAATCAGAAAGGCGGCGTTGGAAAGACGACGACGGCCATCAATCTTGGGGCGGCATTGGCGGACGACGGTTACAACGTCCTGCTGGTCGACCTCGACCCACAAGGTAATGCGTCAACCGGTTTGGGCATCGACCGATCGCAGCGCGGCGCCACCACCTATGATATGCTGCTTGAGGACGCGCCGCTTGGCGATGTCATCCAATCGACCGGGGTGGACGGTCTTTGGATCGCGCCGGCGACCACGGATCTTAGCTCTGCTGATATAGAAATGGTTGCCAACGAAAAGCGCAGCTTTTTGTTGCATGACACCCTGCGCCAACCCGACATCGACCGGTACAAGCTTGATTTCATTCTTATCGACTGCCCTCCGGCTCTGAGCCTCTTGACCGTCAACGGTATGGTCGCCGCCGACTCTGTACTTGTGCCCTTGCAATCGGAGTTTTTTGCCTTGGAAGGGCTTTCCCAGTTGATGCTGACAATCCGCGAGGTTCGGCAAAGCGCCAATCCGGAATTGCGTATCGAGGGCGTGTTGTTGACGATGTACGATGCCAGGAACAACCTTTCGCTGCAGGTCGAACGCGACGCGCGCGAGACACTCGGCGAGGTCGTGTTCAAGACGGTGATACCGCGCAACGTAAGGGTCAGCGAAGCACCGTCCTTCGCCGTTCCGGTCTTGGAGTACGAACCAACTTCAAAGGGGGCAATGGCGTATCGACTACTGGCACAAGAACTGGTGGCACGGTATGATCCTATCACATCATAGGGGAACAGTTTGATGGCCGAACGAAAGCCAGAACGCCGTGGCCTGGGGCGGGGATTGTCGGCGCTTATGGCGGATGTGCCGGAGCCACCCTCTGGCGACGGTCGCGCACCGCCGGATCGTCTGGTGCCGGTCGATAAGATCAGGCCCAATCCGCAACAGCCCCGGCGCCGGTTCACCGAAGATCAACTCGATGACCTAACCCGTTCGATCAAAGAAAAGGGCATCATCCAACCGCTGATTTTGCGGGAATCCGATGACGACGGGATGTATGAAATCGTCGCGGGAGAACGCCGGTGGCGTGCGGCGCAAGCGGCGCAGTTGCACGATGTGCCAGCGCTGGTTCGCGCCTACAACGATACTGAAATGCTGGAAGTTGCGATTGTCGAGAATATCCAGCGTGCCGACCTGAACCCAATTGAAGAGGCCGCTGGCTATCGGCAACTGATGGACCGCTTCGGGCACACACAAGAAAAGATCTCTGAGGCGCTTGGCAAAAGCCGCAGCCACATCGCCAATTTGCTTCGGCTTTTGACGCTGCCGGACACGGTGCAGGAAATGGTAAGCGACGGACGTCTGTCCGCGGGCCACGCCCGCGCGCTGGTGACTGCAAACGATCCGCAGGCGTTGGCGCAACGGGTGGTGACCAAAGGCCTCTCGGTACGCGAAACCGAAAACCTGGTGAAGCGGGCGGTTCAGTCGACAAAGGCAAAAGACAAGCCGCCGAAAGACAAAGATGCCGATACGCGGGCCCTCGAAGACGACCTCAGCGCGGCCTTGGGGATGCGGATACATATTGACCAACGAGCAGTCGGCGGCGGCGGGCAATTGAGAATACAATACCGGTCGTTGGATCAACTTGATGACCTGTGCCGAATTCTGTCCGGCGGACGTGATTAGGTCGCAAGAAGCCTCTCGGTGATTGCGTTCAGAACCGGCCTGCCGCGGTCGGTGACCGCCAGTCGATCGCCGCAGAGGGTGACCAAACCGAGCTCTACCAATTCGGAAGAATTGTCTGTCAGGGTCGATCGTATATGCGGTTCCGCCAACCTGTCCAAGGCCACACCTTCGCGGGTTCGCAGGCCCATGAGGACCTGCTCTGACACTTGGTCGCCCGCGGGAATTGCATACCGGATCGACTCCCCAGTGCCCGTGCTCTCCACCGCCCGCCGCCACCGCATGGGCGAAAGCTCGGTTTCGGTTGCATATCTTATGCCGTCCAGTGTCAACCGGCCATGCGCACCGGGGCCAATGCCAATATAGTCGCCACCCCGCCAATAGGTCAGATTGTGCCGCGACTCGGCCCCGAGTTTTGCGTGATTAGACACTTCGTAGGCAGGCAACCCTGCGGTGGCGCACATCTCCTGAGTGGCGAGGTACATATCAGCCGACAGCTCCTCGTCCGGCAATCCGGGTAGCCGACCGCGAGCATGGCGATCGCCGAACGCAGTGCCCTCTTCGATAGTCAATTGGTAGAGCGAGAGATGATCCCCGGCGATCGAGAGCGCCTGTCCGAGCTCTGCCATCCAATCCTGCAGCGATTGGTTTTGGCGGGCATAGATCAGATCGAAACTCATCCGGTCGAAGGTTGCCTGCGCAACATCCACCGCGGCCAGCGATTCAGCCGACGAGTGCAATCGACCAAGCGCGCGAAGATCGGAATCGTTTAGGGCCTGCACGCCAATGGACACGCGGTTCACGCCTGCTGAGCGATAACCCCTAAAACGACGGGCTTCGACAGATGTCGGATTTGCCTCCAGCGTAATCTCGATGTCATCGGCGAGAGTCCAGGTTTCTGAAACAGTCTCTAATAAAGCAGAAACCAGGCTAGGTTCCATCAGGCTCGGTGTACCGCCGCCGAAATAAACGGATTCCAAGACGCGGTCGCCGGTGACCCCCCCGACCCGGCCAATCTCGGACAGAAAAGCGTCGCGCCAGCCGGCCTGATCGACCGCAACGGCGACATGAGAATTGAAATCGCAATAGGGGCACTTGGCCTGGCAAAACGGCCAATGAATATAGAGGCCGAAACCGGCAGCCTGCCAATTCTCAGGCAAAACAGGCCTTGACCAGTTTCCCGAACGCATGCGCGCGGTGGCTCATGCCGTGCTTCTTGGCCGGCTCCATCTCACCGAAGGTTTCGGTCTCACCGTCGGGTAAGAACACCGGATCGAAACCAAAGCCGCGGTCGCCGCGCATCGGCCAAACGACCTGGCCCTCAACCCGGCCCTCGAAAACCTCGTCATGACCATCCGGCCACGCCAGACAAAGCGTGCAGCAGAACCGAGCTGTGCGTGGGATCGGCGTATTGCGCTCCTCCAGCAGGGTCCACACCTTGGTCATCGCCAGCTCGAAATCGCGGCCATTAGCGGATTCCGCCCAGTCCGCGGTGTGCACCCCGGGGGCCCCGTCCAGCGCGTCCACCATGATGCCGCTGTCGTCGGACAGCGCGGGATGGCCACTGTGTTCGGCGGTGTAATGCGCCTTGATCCGGGCGTTGCCGGCAAATGTGTCTTCGGTTTCCTCGGGCTCGGCCAGTTTGAAATCGCCGGCAGACATTACGGACACACCGAACGGCTCTAGCAAGGCTCGAATCTCGCGCAATTTGCCCGGATTGTGAGAGGCGATAACCAGGGTGTCGCCGTCGAACCGCCGCATATCAGCTCACGGCGTTCTTCTGTGCAGCGACCAATTCGCCGACGCCTTTCGAAGCAAGCGCCAAAAGTTCCGACAACTCCTCATGCGAGAAGGTAGAGGCCTCTGCCGACATCTGCACCTCTACCAGCCGGTTCGACCCGGTCATGACGAAATTGCCATCCACCCCGGCCTCGCTGTCCTCGGGGTAATCGAGGTCCAAAACTGGCTGCCCAGCATAAACGCCACAACTGACGGCTGCGACGTGGTCGGTCAGCGGGTCGCTTAGCACATCGCCAGCTTTCATCAGCTTGTTCACGGCAAGCCGCAAAGCAACCCAACCGCCGGTGATCGCCGCGCAGCGCGTACCGCCATCGGCCTGAATCACGTCGCAATCGATGGTGATCTGGCGTTCGCCCAGCGCGACGCGATCCAGCCCTGCCCGAAGCGACCGACCTATAAGCCTCTGAATTTCTTGAGTTCTTCCACCCTGCCCAGACTTTGCCTCGCGTCGCATCCGGGTGTTTGTCGCCCGCGGCAACATACCATACTCAGCAGTTACCCAACCCAAACCGGTGTTCTTCAGAAACGGCGGTACGCGTTCTTCCAATGACGCGGTACAGATAACATGCGTGTCACCGATCTGGATCAGGCATGACCCCTCGGCATGCCGCGTCACGCCGGTTTCGATCGAAACCGCGCGCATCTGATTGAGGTCTCTGCCAGAGGGTCGCATGCCGGTCCTTCTATGATGCGTCTGCGTGACTTACCCGGGGCGGGGTTTGCAGCGCAAGTGCGATTGACGAACGGCCCCGGCGGCCTTTAATGATGCTTGCTTGCCATGACACTGCCGATGACTGACACCGCCAAGCTCCTGGCCGAGATGAACGACCGCAGCCGAGAGGTTTTTCGGCGGGTGGTCGAAGGCTACCTAGAAAGCGGCGAGCCGATTGGGTCGCGCACCTTGACCCGCACGATGTCCGAAAAGGTCTCGGCGGCGACGATTCGCAATGTCATGCAGGATTTGGAATTTCTGGGCCTTCTCGGGTCGCCGCATATTTCCGCTGGGCGGGTGCCGACGCAGCAAGGCTTGCGGATGTTTGTCGACAGCCTTTTGGAAGTCAGCGAGCCAGAAGAGGGCGACCGCGAGCGGATCGATGCGACCTTGGGGCCCAACGAAGCCGACGTGACGACGATGCTGGACCAGATCGGGTCAGCTCTGTCGGGCATCACCAGCGGCGCAAGCCTGGTGCTGGCGCCGAAGCACGAAGCGCCGATCAAACACATCGAATTCGTCTCGCTCGCACCTGACCGCGCGCTAGTCGTGCTGGTCTTTGCCGACGGGCACGTCGAGAATCGGGTATTCACGCCGCCACCCGGACAGACCCCGTCATCGATGCGCGAGGCGGCCAATTTCCTAAACTCCCTTGCTGAAGGAGTGACGCTCAGCGGCCTGCGCCGTACCATCGAAGCCCAGATCGCCAGGCATAGGCGGGAACTGGATGCCTTGGCTCGGGAACTTGTCGAGAGCGGACTGGCGATTTGGGAGAACGAGGGCGAGGCTTATGAGCGGTTGATCGTGCGCGGCCGATCGAATTTGCTCGACCAAAGCGCCGAAGCTGAGGATCTGGAACGGGTTCGCACCTTGTTCGACGATCTGGAGCGCAAGCGAGATATCGCGGAATTCCTCGAGCTGACCGACCAAGGCGAAGGCGTGCGGATTTTTATCGGCTCGGAGAACAAGCTTTTCTCACTTTCGGGTTCCTCTTTGGTCGTGTCTCCATATATGAACGCAGATCGACGGATTGTGGGCGCCGTGGGCGTGATCGGACCGACGCGGCTGAACTACGGGCGGATCGTGCCGATCGTCGATTATACGGCGCAACTGGTTGGCCGGCTGATCGCCGACCGGGGGTAAGAGGGAAGTGATGGCGGAAGAGCAGAAGAAACCGACGATGCCCGAAGTCGATTTGAGCGCGCTAGACGGCATCGGCGGAGACCAGATCGACGTGACCGAAGCCGCGTTGGAAGAAAACCCGGAAATAGAGGCCGTTCACGAAGAGCTGGAAGCCTTGCGCGCCGAACGCGACGAGTTCCGCGACCGGTTCATGCGGGCGTTGGCGGATGCCGAAAACACCCGAAAGCGCGGAGAACGCGACCGTCGTGAGGCCGAGCAATACGGCGGATCGAAGCTGGCACGGGATATCTTGCCGATCTACGACAACCTGGCGCGAGCTCTGGAGGCGGCGGATGAAGAGACCAAGAAAGTCTCGGCAGCGCTGTTGGAAGGGGTCGAGCTGACCATGCGCGAGCTAGTGTCGGTCTTCAAGAAACACGGGATCGAACCGATCGATCCGAAGGTGGGCGACCGGTTCGACCCATTGGTTCATCAAGCGATGTTCGAAGCACCGGTGCCCGAGACCAGGGCCGGGGACATCATCCAGGTTTCGGAGGCCGGGTTCATGTTGCATGACCGGCTTCTTAGACCAGCGAAAGTTGGGGTCAGTTCGACGCCGGCGTGAGTCCGCTTGGCTGGGGCGGAGCCTAACCCTCTGACAAAAAATCGAAATCGTCCAGAGTTGGCCGAGCTCGTGTTCCGCTAGTTTGCGGAGTTCAGGGCCTTTAATTCGTAGATCAAGGCCAGCGCATCGCGCGGCGTCAATTCGTCAGGATGGATGTCTGACAATTTGTCCTCGACAACGCTCGTCTGTGCCGGCTTTGGCGGCGGGGCGCTCGGAACGGCGGAGAAGAGTGGCAGGTCGTCGAGCAGAGCCAAGGTGCCGCTTTGCCCTTCGCGCGCACCTTTCTCCAGCTGCGCCAGGACGGATCGAGCCCGGTCAACGACCGAATGCGGCAATCCGGCGAGCCGGGCAACCTGTACGCCGTAGGATCTGTCGGCGGCGCCTTTGCGGACCTCGTGTAGGAAGATCACGTCGCCTTCCCATTCCTTGACCGCAACGGTGGCATTTTCGACGCCGTCGAGCCGGTCGGCCAGTTGCGTCAGTTCGTGGTAGTGCGTGGCAAAGAGCGCCCTGCACCCATTGACGTCATGCAAATGCTCTAAAGTGGCCCAGGCGATCGACAGACCGTCATAGGTTGCGGTGCCGCGGCCGATCTCGTCGAGGATCACCAGGGCGCGATCATCGGCCTGGTTCAGAATCGCTGCGGTTTCCACCATTTCGACCATGAAAGTGGACCGCCCGCGGGCCAGGTCATCGGACGCACCGACGCGACTGAACAATTGGCTGACAAGGCCGATGCGGGCCGCTTGCGCCGGAACGTAGCTGCCCATCTGAGCCAGCAGCGCGATCAGCGCGTTCTGGCGCAGAAAGGTCGACTTCCCGGCCATATTGGGGCCGGTGAGCAGCCAGATGTCAGATCCTTCAGATCCGCTGGCAAGATCGCAATCATTCGCGATAAACGGGGCGCCCTGTGCTTGCAGTGCGCGTTCGACCACAGGGTGGCGGCCACCTTCGACATGGAAGGCCCGGGTGTCGTCGACAGTGGGGCGGGTCCAGTTTTCGGATGTGGCGAGGTCTGCAAGCGCGGCGGCGACGTCGATTTCAGCGAGACCCCGGGCGAGAGCGTTCAGCGCGGCGGACTCGCTGACGATCGCCTGTCTTAGGGTTTCATAGAGACGTTTTTCGATCTCCAAGGCACGGTTACCGGCGTTCAGGATCTTGGTCTCCATCTCGGACAGTGTGACCGTGGTGAAGCGCACGGCATTGGCGGTGGTCTGGCGATGGATGAAGGCCTCGCTCAAGGGCGGTGACAGCATCTTTTCGGCATGGGTCGCCGTAGTTTCGATGAAGTAGCCCAGCACGTTGTTGTGCTTGATTTTCAGCGAGGTGATGCCGGTGTCCGCGACATAGTCGGCTTGCAGCGCGGCAATGACGCCCCGGCCTTCGTCGCGGAGCCCGCGGGCGTCGTCGAGGTCTTCATCATAGCCGGCGGCGATGAAGCCGCCGTCGCGGACCAGAAGTGGCGGCTCGGCGATCAGCGCAGCGTCGATATGATCCAACAGCGCGTCGTGGCCGCGCAACGTAATGGCTGCTTGGTCGACGAGTTGTGGCGCCTCTGTATCGGTGAGGCGGGCTGCGATGGCGTTTGCCTGCTCCAAGCCGTTACGGATCGCGGCGAGGTCGCGCGGGCCGCCCCGGTCGAGCGCTAGGCGCGACAGCGCACGGTCGATGTCGGGGGTCTTGCGGAGCGCGGCGCGAAGGTCTTCGGCCAGCGTCCGGTCGTCACCCATGAAACTGACGGCGTCGAGGCGCGCGCAGATGGTGTCGAGAGCGCGCGAGGGGCTGGACAGGCGGCGTTCAAGCAGGCGGGCACCGCCTGCCGTGACGGTACGGTCGATGGCATGGAGCAGCGAGCCCTGGCGACCGCCGCCGAGCGCTTGCGTCAGTTCCAGATTTCGCCTCGTTGCGGCGTCGATTTGCATGACCTGGGCGGTCGATTCACGGATTGGCGGGCGCAAAAGCGGTAGTTTTCCCTTTTGCGTGATGTCGAGGTAGTCGACGATCCCTCCCATCGCGGATGTCTCGGCGCGAGAGAAGCTGCCGAACGCCTCCAGCGTGCCGATCTTGAAAACATCGGTCAGGCGCGTCTCTGCGGCCGTGCTGTCGAAACTGGCGCGGGAAAGCGGCGTCGCGGCGGCGCCGAGCTCAGAGACTAAACCGGCCAAATCGGCCTCGGTGGATTCCGACAGGATCACTTCGCGTGGGGCGAGGCGGGCAAGCTCGGGCGACAGCCGGGTGCGGCTGCAGGGCATCACCCGGAACTCTCCGGTCGAGATGTCGACCCACGCCAGCGCCCCGTCGCCCCGCACCTCGGCATAGGCGGCCAGGAAGTTGTGGCGGCGCGCCTCAAGTAGCGAATCCTCGGTCAGTGTGCCCGGTGTGACGAGGCGGACGACGTCGCGTTTGACCACTGCTTTCGACCCGCGCTTCTTCGCCTCTGCGGGATCCTCCATCTGCTCGCAGACGGCAACGCGGAACCCTTTGCGGATCAGGGTCAGCAAATAGCCCTCTGCGGAATGCACCGGCACGCCGCACATCGGGATGTCATCGCCGAGATGTTTGCCGCGTTTGGTCAGCGCGATGTCGAGCGCCTCCGCCGCGGCCACCGCGTCGTCGAAGAACATCTCGTAGAAGTCGCCCATCCGGTAGAACAACAGGGCGTCGGCGTGCTGCGCCTTGATGTCGAGATACTGCGCCATCATCGGCGTCAAAGCAGCGCTGGCAGCAGTCAAAACATCCCCCGGGGCATTGTGCACCGGACCTTACAAATGCATGCCGAAGGGGAAAAGCGGCAAATCCATCAGTTGTTGAGAGAGACCGGTCGGGCCGGTAAGACGGGTCGGCCAGCAGGAGGAGGCGCGGGCGCATGTCAAACCACAAATACTCCCGGGAAGAGGCCCTTGCATTTCACCTCGAACCGGTGCCGGGCAAGTTGGAAGTGTCGGCGACGGTGCCTATGGCGACCCAACGCGATCTGTCCCTGGCCTATTCCCCCGGGGTCGCTGTGCCATGCGAAGAAATCGCCGCCGCGCCAGAGACGGCCTATGACTACACCACCAAGGGGAATCTGGTGGCCGTCATCTCAAACGGATCGGCGGTTCTGGGTCTGGGTAACCTCGGCGCGCTCGCCTCGAAGCCGGTTATGGAAGGCAAGGCGGTCCTGTTCAAACGGTTCGCCGACGTCAATTCGATCGACATCGAGCTCGACACAGAGGATCCGGACGAGTTCTGCAACGCGGTGAAATTGCTGGCGCCGACGTTTGGCGGGGTCAATCTCGAAGATATCAAGGCGCCGGAATGCTTCATCATCGAACAGCGCCTCAAGGACGAGATGGACATCCCGGTCTTCCACGACGATCAACATGGCACGGCGGTGATCTGCGCCGCGGGTCTGATCAATGCGCTGCATTTGTCGGGTAAGAAGATCCAAGATGTCACCATCGTTCTCAACGGCGCCGGAGCGGCGGGCATCGCCTGCGTCGAACTCTTGAAGTCGATGGGTGCGCGGCACGAAAACTGCATCATCTGCGACACCAAAGGCGTGATCTATCAGGGCCGCACGGAGGGGATGAACCAGTGGAAATCGGCCCATGCAGTCAAGACCGCGCATCGCACGCTAGAAGACGCGATGGCCGGGGCCGATGTGTTTCTTGGCGTCTCGGTGAAGGGCGCGGTGACGCAAGATATGGTCTCTAGTATGGCCGAAAACCCGGTTATTTTCGCGATGGCCAACCCCGACCCCGAAATCACTCCAGAAGAGGCACAAGCGGTCCGGCCGGATGCGATCGTGGCGACGGGGCGGTCCGACTACCCCAATCAAGTGAATAACGTCCTCGGCTTCCCCTACCTGTTCCGGGGTGCGCTCGACATCCATGCGCGCGCAATCAATGACGAGATGAAGATCGCCGGTGCGCACGCGCTTGCGGAGCTTGCGCGTCGGGACGTGCCGGACGAGGTGGCCGTTGCCTACGGGCGCAAACTGTCGTTCGGGCGCGACTACATCATTCCGACGCCATTCGACCCAAGGCTCATTCACACCGTCCCGCCCGCAGTGGCCAAGGCGGGAATGGAAACCGGCGTCGCGCGGCGCCCGATCGTCGACATCGAGGCTTATGAACTTACGCTGCGCGAACGAATGGACCCGACGGCCTCGATCCTCGATGGCATTCACGCCAGGGCCCGTGCGGCGCAGGCCCGTATGATCTTCGCCGAAGGGGATGATCCCCGGGTGCTACGTGCGGCGGTGACCTATCAGCGGAACGGCTTTGGCAAATCGCTGGTCGTGGGGCGCGAAAACGATGTCAAGGCGCTGCTGCAGGCCGAAGGGCTTGGCGACGCGGTGCCGGAAATCCAAATCGTGAACGCCGCCAACATCACCGATTTGGATACCTATAAGGATTTCCTTTACGCCAGATTGCAGCGCAAGGGATTCGACAGCCAGGACATTCACCGCCTAGCCGCGCGCGACCGGCATGTGTTTTCGGCGTTGATGCTCGCGCATGGCCACGGCGACGGATTGGTGACCGGCGCGACGCGGAAGTCGGCGCATGTGCTGGGCCTGATCAATCACGTCTTCGACGTTTCGGCCGAAGACGATGCGGTCGGAGTCACGGCGCTTTTGCATCGGGGACGCATCGTGCTGATCGCCGACACGCTGGTGCACGAATGGCCGATGGAAGAGGACCTTGCCAACATCGCCGAACGTGCCGCCGGGGTTGCGCGCGGTTTTGGGCTGGAGCCGCGTGTCGCCTTCGTGAGCTTCTCAACCTTCGGCTACCCGGTGTCGGAACGGGCTGAAAAGATGCACAAGGCGGCGGCAGTGCTGGACCGGCGCGGCGTGGATTTCGAATACGAGGGCGAGATGACGGTGGACGTGGCGCTGAACGTCAAATCGATGGCGTCCTACCCGTTCCAGCGGCTGACCGGGCCGGCCAACATCCTGGTCGTGCCGGCGCGGCATTCGGCGTCGATCTCGGTCAAACTGTTGCAGGAGATGGCCGGCGCCACGGTGATCGGGCCGATCCTGGCGGGCGCCGACAAGCCAATCCAGATTTGTCAGTCGGTCTCGACCGTCAATGACATCCTGAACATGGCGGTTTTGGCGGCGGCCAAGGTCGGTTAGCTGCCCGCAAACGGCGCCGCATCTCCCCAAAGGGCCTTCACCGCCGCATCACGGCCGCACCCCTTGCGATAGCGCTTGTAGGCCTTGGCCTTGGTGATCGGACCGAAACGGGTCAGCACACGGTCGGATTTCTTGTAGTAATCCTGGTGGTACTCTTCGGCGACGTAGAACGCGCCGGCATCGCGGATCGGCGTCACAACCGTCATGCCCAAGTCCGCCGCGGCCTGTGCCTTTGCTGCCTCAGCAGCGGCATTTTCGTCAGCGTTAGAGACAAAAATAGCCGTGGTGTAGCTTTCGCCCCGGTCGCAGAACTGGCCGCCGGCGTCGGTGGGATCGACCGAGCGGAAGAACAGGTGCAGCAGCTGGTCGTAGCTGACCTGCGCTGGATCGTAGGTGATTTCGACGGCCTCCAGGTGCCCGGTACCGCCACGAACTACCTGCTTGTAGGTCGGATCGGCGACATCGCCGCCGGTATAGCCCGAGACGGCCTCGATCACGCCGGGCACCATTTCAAAATCCGATTCGACACACCAGAAACAGCCACCAGCGAAGACGGCGGTCTTGGTCTCGGCAGCGTTGGCGCGGCTGCATTCTGCGGCGATGCCGAACAGAATCGCGATGGTCAGCATCACGGGTTTCATTGTTTGGAATGTCAGCGTCATGGTGCGTCCTCCGTTTGCTGGGAAACTGAACCGGACGGTTCGGTTCGTCCACTCACTGGCGCGTGAGTTCACGCAAGGGTTACCGGTTTGACATGGGACCGGGCGCGGATAGCGTGGCGGAGAGGGAGGCGGCACGATGAACGACACGGTGACCACGCACCAGGCCGAAGACGATGTGCGGAACGAAAGCGTCCTGATCTATGTCGACGGCAAGCTGGTGCCGCGCGCCGAGGCGGTGGTGAGCGTTTACGACAGCGGCTTCATGCTGGGCGACGGCGTGTGGGAGGGTTTGCGCCTGTATAACGGGCGCTGGGCGTTTCTCGATGAGCATCTGGACCGGCTGTTCGAGGCGGCGAAGGCGATCGACCTGGAGATCGGCACGGACCGCGAGGGCGTCAAAGAGGCCTTGTTAGAGACACAGCGCGCCAACGACATGCATACCGACGCCCATGCTCGGCTGATGGTGACGCGGGGGGTCAAGGTGCGGCCGTTTCAGCATCCGTCGTTGTCTCGCACAGGGCCGACCATGGTGATCATCATGGAGCATTCGCGGCCCAGCCTGCCACGCCCGATCCGGCTGGCCACGGTGCCGCAGATCCGCGGGCTGCCGATGAGCCAAGACCCGAAGCTGAACTCGCATTCCAAGCTTAACTGCGTGCTCGCCTGCATCGCCGCAGAGAAGGCGGGCGCCGATGAGGCGCTGATGCTGGATGTGCATGGCTTCGTGAACACGACCAATGCTTGCAACTTTTTCATCGTGCGGAAGTGCGAAGTTTGGACCTCGACCGGCGATTATTGCATGAACGGGATCACACGGGGAAAGGTGATCGCGCTGTGTCGCCAGGCCGGAATTCCGGTGTTCGAGCGCAACTTTTCGCTGGTCGATGCCTATGGTGCGGACGAGGCGTTCCTGACCGGGACGTTTGGGGCGCAGACACCCGTGAGTGAGATCGACGGGCGGGTGATCGGCGACGGACAGATGGGGCCGATGACCGAGCGGATACGGGGTCTCTATCGGGATTTAATCGCGCGGGACTGCGCCTGATGCGCATCGCAATGTGGTCGGGGCCGCGGAACCTGTCGACAGCGATGATGTATGCGTTTGCCCAGCGCCCGGATTGCGTGGTATGGGACGAACCGTTTTATGCGGCCTACTTGGCGGCGACGGGACTCGATCATCCGATGCGGGAACAGGTTATCGCGGCGGGGGACGTGTCGCCGGAGGCCGTGATCACAAGGTGCATTGGCGCGGCGCCGGGTGGTAAGCGGGTGTTCTATCAAAAACACATGGCGCAGCACATGCGGGCGCCGATTCGGCGGGATTGGTTGGGCGAGGTGACGAGTGTCTTTCTGATCCGCCATCCCGCGCGGGTCATCGCAAGCTACGCCGCCAAGCGTGAGAATCCGAGCTTTGACGACCTAGGGTTCGGCCAGCAGGCCGAACTTGTGCGGCAGGTTCGCGCGATGGGGCGGACGCCGATCGTGATCGACAGCGCGGACATCCGTTCGGATCCGCGGGACGCCTTGCAGCGTCTCTGTTTCGCCCTGAACCTCGAATTCCACTCAGTGATGTTGGGGTGGCCGATGGGCCCAAAACCGTATGACGGAGTTTGGGCCACACACTGGTATGGGGCGGTGCATCGGTCGACTGGGTTCGCCGAAGCCGAGGGTGCGTTGCCCGCGGTCGATTCGGCTTTTTCGGCGCTCTACTCGCGCGCCATGGAGGTCTATGAGGCGCTTTGGCCGCTTAGACTGACATGACGAGTTCGAGCTCGTCGTGGACCACGCGGCCGGTGGGTTTGAGCCCGAAGCCCAGATAAAACGGCATCGCTGAAGCGGGGTCGTCGGCGACGTTCAGCATCAGACGGGGCAGTCCCCAGGCCCGGGATTGGGCCACGGCCTCGGCCAGGGCGAAGGTGCCATGCCCCTTGCGCTGGTGAGCGGCATCGATCAACAGCCGCCACAGATACGCGGCGTCAGGGTCGTCGCTTTCGCCCAGAAAGGGATCCTCGCGCGGGTGTATCATCGCCATCAGACCCACCGCCGTTTCACCGTCCCACAAACCCCACACATAGGCGCCGGGCTCATAGGCGGCCTGGGCCAGGGTGACGGCATTTGGGGACACGAGGTCGACCTGGCCGGCGGCAACATCGAGGTGGATGAGCGCGTCGATCGTGTCGCGCGTGACCAGCCGGCGGGTGCGCGTCATCCGCCGAGGCGGCGATTGCGCATGGCGATCAGGCGCAGGCGCAGGGCGTTGAGCTTGATGAAGCCGGCGGCGTCTTTCTGGTCGTAGGCGCCGGCGTCGTCCTCGAAGGTGACGTGCTCCTCGGAATAGAGCGAATGGTCGGACCAGCGGCCGACTGTGCGGGCGAGACCCTTGTAGAGCTTCAGCCGGACGGTGCCGGTGACGTGGTCTTGGCTTTTGTCGATCAGGGCCTGCAGCATCTCGCGTTCGGGACTGAACCAGAAGCCGTTGTAGATCAGTTCGGCGTAGCGCGGCATCAACTCGTCCTTCAGGTGCGCCGCGCCCCGGTCGAGCGTGATCTGTTCGATGCCGCGATGCGCCTCGAGCAGGATCGTGCCGCCGGGGGTTTCGTAGATGCCACGCGACTTCATACCGACGAAGCGACCCTCGACCAAATCCAGGCGGCCAATGCCGTGCTTGCCGCCCAGTTCATTGAGCCGGGTGAGGATCGTGGCGGGCGAGAGCGATTCGCCGTTGATAGAGACCGCATCGCCCTTCTCGAAGCCGATTTCGACGAACTCGGGTTTGTCAGGCGCGTCCTCGGGATGCACGGTGCGCTGGTAGACGTAATCGGGGGCCTCCTGCGCCGGGTCCTCCAGCACCTTTCCCTCGGAGGAGGTGTGCAGAAGGTTGGCGTCGACGCTGAACGGCGCCTCGCCGCGTTTGTCCTTGGCGATCGGGATCTGGTTTTTCTCGGCGAAGTCGATCAGCTTCGTGCGGCTCGACAGATCCCATTCGCGCCACGGGGCGATAACCTTGATGTCGGGGTTCAAAGCGTAGGCGGACAGTTCGAACCGGACCTGGTCGTTGCCCTTGCCGGTTGCGCCGTGGCTGACCGCATCGGCGCCGGTTTCGGCCGCGATCTCGATCAGACGCTTGGAGATCAGCGGCCGGGCGATCGACGTGCCGAGCAGATAGAGGCCTTCGTACAGCGCGTTGGCCCGGAACATCGGGTAGACGAAGTCGCGGACGAATTCCTCGCGCAGGTCCTCGATGTAGATCTCGCGCGCGCCCATCATCTCGGCCTTTTTGCGCGCCGGCTCCAGCTCTTCGCCCTGGCCCAGATCAGCGGTGAAGGTGACGACCTCGCAGCCATATTCGGTCTGCAACCATTTAAGGATGATCGAGGTGTCGAGGCCGCCGGAATAGGCGAGAACGACTTTCTTGGGGGCGGACATTCGGCGGCTCCTTGCGGTGGTCGACGCCGTTTACATGGCCCGAAAAGGCGCGGCAAGGCGGGGTTGCGGCAGTGCGGCAAGGGTGCTTGTTTGAGCTGTCGGAGGTGGCCGGAGACGGAGATGGACGGGCGGTCGGAGCTGTTTCGTGGAGTGGTGCATCCGTGGCATCACGACCATTTCGGGCACATGAACGTGCGCCACTACGCGCCGTTCTTCGACGATGCGACGTATCACTTCTGGACGCTGATGGGGCTGCCCTATTCCGAGATGCTGCGCGACCACGGTGTTCACACGGTGGCGGCGCAGGCGACCACGTCGTTCCTCAAAGAGCTGGTCGCAGGCGATCTGATCGTGATCGACGGGGCGGTGACGCGGCTGGGGACCAAGAGCGTGACGTTCCAGCTGCGTATGCATCACGCGGATACCGGCGCGCTACACGCGACCTATGATTCGGTCGAGGTGTTCTTCAGCCCCGAAACCCGTGGCAGCGCGGCGATCCCACAGGCGGTGCGGTCAAAACTGGCGGCGCAGCTCGTCGCCGAGGACTAGGCCGCGTCCTGCGTCAGGCCGAGTTGCGCGAGGAATTCCGCCTTGGAGGCTTCATAGGCCGACAGAACGGCGGTGAGATCGACTGCGTCCGGCTTGTCCTCTGCCGCCAGCTTTTCCCCATCGGCACAAATCGTGCCAAGCGTGGCGAAACCGAGGTTCAGCGCGCTGCCTTTCAGGAAATGCAGTTCTGCCTCGTAACTCCCGGGATCAGGGGTTTCACGAAGGCGGTCCGCCACCTCGTCAACCTCTTCGAGGAAGATATCGACAACCTCCTGGAAGTCTTCCGCGCCAACCTCGTCCCGAAGCTCGTCTACCCGTTGCCAATCAATCATCCGCACCTCCACTCGGTGGTGCCCCCATCGTGCGCGACCCTAGCAGCCGACCGACGCCGAGTCGTTAAACCGGGCGCGCTTTGTGCTTAAAGTCTTAGCTTTAGGCGGGCATTAACAGCGATGCGGCAAACCCAACGGCAGAGCTAGCCGGAAAGGGTTGATACCGTGTTGCGCGCCGCCGAAATCCCGCCAAGTCCCGCGCCCGACGCGCAAGAAACCGTGCTGGTCGTCGACGATAGCCGCGCGCAGCGGCGGATTCTGTCGTCGTATCTCAACCGCTGGGGCTATCGGGTGATCGAGGCCGGGTCCGGCGAAGAGGCGCTGCAGGTCTGCGGCGAGCAAAGCCCCGACTTGATCGTCAGCGACTGGATGATGCCGGGCATGGGCGGGCTGGAGCTGTGCCAGGCCTACCGGCAAATGCGCGGCGACCGGTACGGCTATTTCATCCTGCTGACGTCGAAAAGCGAAAAGGGCGAGGTCGCGCGCGGGCTGGATGTGGGGGCGGACGATTTCCTGACCAAGCCGGTGAATGCCGGCGAGCTGCGGGCACGGATCCGCGCCGGGCAGCGGATCCTGGAGATGGAGCGTGAGCTGACGGCCAAGAACGCACTGGTCAGTTCGACCTTGGCCGAGATGCAGACGCTCTACGAGGCGATCGACAAGGATCTCGTGGAGGCTCGCAAACTGCAACAATCGCTGGTGCGGGAACGGTTTCGCCGGTTTCCTGGGGTCGATGTGTCGCTGCTGTTGCACCCGTCCGGACATGTGGGCGGCGATCTGGTGGGGATGTTCGCGGTCAACGACGACGAGCTCGGGGTCTATTCCATCGACGTGTCCGGCCACGGCATCGCCTCGGCGCTGATCACCGCGCGGCTGGCGGCGTATCTCTCGGGCAGTTCGGCAGATCAGAATATCGCGCTGGACCACGGGGTGGACGGGCAGGTGGTGATGCGGCCGCCGGGGCGGGTGGCGGCGGACCTCAACACACTGTTGCTCGATGAGATGGAGACCGAGCATTACTTCACGCTGGTGCTCGCGAAGGTCGGGCTGACGTCGCGCGAGGTCGTGTTCACCCAGGCTGGGCACCCGCATCCGGCAGTGCACCGGGCCTCCGGCGAGGTCGAATATGTCGGCGAGGGCGGGTTGCCCGTCGGGCTGATTCCCGGCGCCGACTACGGTGAAACGGTGCTACGGCTTGCACCGGGGGAGCGGCTGTTTCTGTGTTCGGACGGGATCACGGAATGCGCCGATCCGGGCGGCGAAATGCTGGACGAGCCCGGTTTGGCCAAGCTGTTGCGCAAGAACGCGGCACTGGGCGGCGAGGCGTTCTACGAGGCGCTGCTGTGGGATCTGGAGAGCTTCGCGGGCGGCAAGGAGTTCGCCGACGATGTTTCCGGTGTGCTGTTGGAATTCACTGACGACAGCTGACCCAAGGGTCTGGTGGTCTTGGGCGCACCCTGCAGAACCCGGCTCGGCAGCGTACTCTACAGCAGGCTCTGTGCAAAGGCGCGGTCGCCGTCATTGGCGAGCTGGCCGGCGGCAAGGTTGATCGGCATCCAAATTGCGGTGTGCCCTGGCTCTGACGGCGGTCCGTGGCGCAGGGCCGGGCGCGCCAGGTAGATGTGGCACAGTTTTTCCGCCCAAAGATCGTATTCCGGCATGTATGTGAACCGGCGGAACACGCCCAGCTTGCGGGGCGCGGTAATGCGCCAACCTGTCTCCTCGAAGACCTCGCGATGCAAGGCGGTCAGCGGCGATTCGCCGGGGTCTATGCCGCCGCCGGGAAGCTGGAATTCGGGGATCGGCTCGGCCTGATGCGTCAACAGCAAACTACCGTCGCGCACCAGGACGGCATAGGCGCCGGGCCTGAGGCGATACCGCACGCCATTCCGCACCGGCTCGCCATACCGCCTGATCATACCCGCCCTGCCTTCCGCCGCCGGTTGCCCCGCCTATATGGACGCGGTATGCCAACTCAAACCCTGCGAGGGAACCCCATGAATATCGGCTCGCAAATCGCCTGGGACGACACCGTGCTGCCGTTCCAGCTCGACCTTTCCGACATCCGTGGCCGCGTGGCGCGGCTCGATGGCGTGCTGGAGCAGGTACTGGCACAGCACGACTATCCGCCCGCCGTCGAGGCGCTGGTGGCCGAGATGGCGTTGCTGACCGCGCTGATCGGGCAAACGATCAAGCTGCGCTGGAAACTGTCGCTGCAGGTGCGCGGCGACGGGCCGGTGCGGCTGATCGCGACGGATTACTATGCGCCGAAAACCCAAGGCGAACCAGCGCGAATCCGGGCCTATGCCAGCTATGACGAAGAGCAGATCTCACCGCTCGGTGAAGGCTTTGGTCAGATCGGCAGCGGGTATTTCGCGATTCTGATCGACCAAGGCGCGGGTACGGTGCCGTATCAGGGCATCACGCCGATCGCCGGCGGCTCGCTTTCGGCCTGTGCAGAGACCTATTTCGCGCAATCCGAGCAGTTGCCAACCCGCTTTGCCCTGGCCTTCGGCAAGTCGCAGCTTCGCGGCAGTGGCGAGGCCTGGCGTGCCGGCGGGGTCATGTTGCAGCATATGCCGCAGGGCTCGCCGCACGTGGCCGAAGAAGGCTCCGGCGACGGTGGGTTGCTGATGCCGAACGACATCCTCGACGGCGAGGAGCGCGAGGATTGGGTGCGGGCGAACGTGCTGCTCGACACCGTGGAAGAGCTGGAATTGGTCGGGCCGGGCGTGCAGCCGACCGAATTGCTGGTGCGGCTGTTTCACGAAGAGCAGCCGCGGGTGTTCGATGCCCAGCCGGTGCAGTTCGGCTGCACCTGTTCGGCGGATCGCGTGCGGCAGAGCCTGTCGATCTATTCGGCCAAGGACATCGGCACGATGACCACCGACGACGGCATCGTCACCGCCGATTGCCAGTTCTGCGGGGCGCATTACGAATTCGACCCGGCAACGCTGGGCTTCGAGGCTGCAGAGGCCGACGGTGGCAGCGCCTGACCTTTTTGCGCCGGTTCGGGCGGCGTTGGCCAAGCCCAGCGCCGCCTCGTCCGATTTCGATTTGAACCCGGATGTGGTGCTGCCGCCCGGCCGCAAGCTGCGGCCGGCAGCGGTTCTGGTGCCGATCTTGGCGGGCGAGGGCGGCTTGCGTTTGATCCTGACCAAGAGATCGTCAGCGCTCAAGCATCACCCGGGTCAGATCGCCTTTCCGGGCGGCAAGGTCGAATCCTGCGACGCGGACGTCACCGCCGCGGCTTTACGCGAGGCCGAAGAAGAGATTGGCCTGCCCCACGCGTCGGTTGACGTTCTTGGGACACTGCCGGTACATGAAACGGTGACCGGCTTCCGGATCACCCCGGTCTTGGCCCATGTTAGTGACGAATTCGACCCGATTCCGGAGGTGGGCGAGGTTGACGAGGTATTCGACGTGCCGCTTGCTCACGTAACCGACCGGGGCCGGTTTCAGGTCCAGTCGCGGCGCTGGCGCGGCCAACGGCGGCATTACTACACGGTGCCCTTCGGACCCTACTACATTTGGGGCGCAACTGCGCGGATCCTGCGTGGCCTTGCCGAGCGCATGGCCGCATGACCCAAGTCACCGGACACTGGATCGACCAACCGCAGACTCAAGCCGTCAGCGCTATGCTGACCGGCGCAGGTTATCAGGCACTGTTTGTCGGCGGCTGCGTGCGCAATGCGCTTCTGGGAGAGCCGGTGAACGACATCGACATTTCGACCGACGCGCTGCCCGAAACCGTCGTGGCCCTGGCCGAAGATGCGGGGCTCAAACCCGTCCCAACCGGCATCGATCACGGTACGGTCACCGTCGTGTCCGGGCATGTCCCACATGAAGTCACCACGTTCCGGCGTGATGTGGAAACAGACGGCCGCCGCGCCGTTGTGGCCTACACCAACCAGGTGGAAGACGACGCCCGGCGCCGCGACTTCACCATGAACGCGCTCTATGCTCGCGCCGACGGCAGCCTTGTGGATCCACTTGGCGGATTGCCGGATCTGCGCGCCCGGCGCGTGCTGTTCATCGAGGATCCCGAAGCGCGCATTCGCGAGGACTATCTGCGCATCCTGCGATTTTTTCGCTTCTACGCGTGGTACGGCGACCCGCAAGCCGGGATCGATCCGGACGGCCTCGCCGCCTGCGCCGCGTTATCGCACGGTTTAGAGACGCTGTCTGTTGAACGGATCACCGCCGAAACCATGAAGTTGCTGTCGGCCCCCGATCCCGCGCCCGCCGTCGCCTCGATGAACCAGGCGGGCGTGCTGGCACGCATCGTGCCGGGCGCGACGGCGGATGCTCTTCCGCGGCTCGTCGATCTGGAGGCCTCCGCCGGGGCGCTTCCTGCGGGTATCCGGCGCCTAGCTGCATTGGGCGGCGACCCGGCGGCGCATCTGCGTCTGTCAAAACAAGCGGCGCGGCAGCTCGATGCCTTGCGCGCTCAGATCGGCAGCTCTGCAGGCGCGGCCGAGATCGCCTATCGCCACGGGCCGGATACCGCCCATGACGCGGTCCTGCTGCGCGCTGCGCTGACGGGCCAATCGGTCCCGGGTGGCGTCGAGGCCGAGATCGCCCACGGTGCGGCGGCGCGGTTTCCGGTCAAACCCGCCGATCTGATGCCGGTCTTGACCGGCGCCGCTTTGGGCGAGCGATTGCGTGACCTCGAACAAGCATGGATTTCGTCGGGGTTTAGTCTCAGCCGAGACGAGCTTTTGCGCTAACGCCGCGGCGAGGTTCCCCTTTCAAGCGGAACGGCCTATATCCCGGGCGATACATTGCCCGAAAGTATGATCCCGTGTTTCGTTTCTTCGAAAACCTGGTCGACCCGTATTCTCCCTACCCGGAAACGGACACGCCGCCGACGCGGCTGTTTCCTTTCCTGATGGACTACGCCCGTCCGTTCCGCCGCCTGTTCGTTGCGACCGCCTTGGTCTCGGTAATTGTGGCGGCGGTCGAGGTCGCGCTGATCTTCTACATGGGCCGGGTGGTGGATGTGTTGAGCTCCGGCGGCCCGACCGAGGTCTGGGACCGCTACGGCACCGAGCTGATCCTGGCGGCGCTGTTCATTCTGCTGATCCGGCCGGTCATCCAATTTATCGACGTGGCGCTCTTGAACAACGGGATCATGCCGAACTTCGGCACGCTGATTCGCTGGCGGGCACACTCCCAGGTGCTGCGGCAGTCGGTGGGCTGGTTCGAGAACGACTTCGCGGGCCGTATCGCCAACCGGATCATGCAAACGCCACCGGCGGCGGGCGAGGCGATCTTTCAGGTGTTCGACGCGATCACCTTCGCGCTGGCCTACTTGGTCGGCGCGGCGGTTCTGCTGTGGGGCGCGGACGTCCGGCTGGTCGTCCCGCTGTTGATCTGGTTCGTGCTTTACGCCTATTTGGTGCGCTGGACGATGCAGCGGGTGGGACCGGCGTCGAAGGCGGCCTCTGACGCCCGCAGCGAGGTCACGGGTCGCGTGGTCGACGCCTATACCAATATCCATTCGGTCAAGCTGTTCGCACATCACGAGAAGGAACTCGGCTACGCCAAGGAGGCGATCGAGAACACCCGCCAGACCTTCGCCACCGAGATGCGGATCTACACGATCATGGACATCTGCCTGGTGCTGCTGAACGGCCTGTTGATCGTCGGTGTCGTGGGCTGGGCGGTGGCCTTGTGGATGGGTGGCAGCGCGACGGTTGGCGTTGTTGCGGCGGCCACGGCGCTGACGCTGCGGCTGAACGCGATGACAGGCTGGATCATGTGGGCCGTAAGTTCGTTCTTCCGCAATCTCGGCGTGGTTTCCGAGGGGATGGAGACCATCGCCCAGCCGATAACGCTGGTCGACGCACCGGACGCAAAGCCCCTGCAGCTGACTAAGGGCAAGATCGAGATGCAGGGGCTGTCGCACCATTACGGGCGCGGCGCCGGCGGGCTCGACCGGGTATCGCTGACGATCCAGCCGGGCGAGCGGATCGGCCTGGTGGGCCGGTCCGGCGCCGGGAAATCGACCCTAGTGAAGCTGCTTTTGCGGTTCTACGATACCGAAGGCGGGCGCATCCTGATCGACGGCCAGGACATAGCCGAGGTCACCCAGGACAGCTTGCGCAGCATGATCGGGATGGTGCAGCAGGACAGCTCGCTTTTGCACCGCTCGGTCCGCGACAACATCCTTTACGGCCGTCCGGACGCGACCGAGGACCAAGTGATCGCGGCGGCGAAACAGGCCGAGGCGCACGACTTCATCCTCGATCTTCAGGACCCACAGGGCCGCCCGGGCTACGACGCGCAGGTGGGCGAACGTGGCGTGAAGCTGTCGGGTGGGCAGCGGCAGCGTGTGGCGCTGGCTCGGGTGATCCTGAAGGACGCGCCAATCCTGGTGCTGGACGAGGCAACCAGTGCGCTCGACAGCGAGGTCGAGGCATCGATCCAGCAGACGCTTTACGGCATGATGCAAGGCAAAACCGTGATCGCCATCGCGCACCGGCTGTCGACGATCGCCCAGCTCGACCGGATCATCGTGCTGGATGACGGCCGCATCGCTGAAGACGGCACCCACGCAGAGCTGCTTGCCCGCGACGGGCTGTACGCCCGGTTCTGGCAGCACCAGTCGGGCGGCTTCATCGGCACGATGGAGGCGGCGGAGTGAAATTTCAGCGCGCCGCCTATTGGTTCGCCGACCTGATAGACCACGACGCACCCGCGGACGGCCCGCCGCCGCAACGGCTGGGCGCGTTCTTCGATTGGTGTCTGACGGGCAGCTACCGAGTGATCGCCGCCGGATCCGCAGCCTATGCGGCGGTGGGACTCAGCGAGATCGCCGTGATGGTGATGCTGGGGTGGATCGCCGATGCCGCCATCGATGCCGGCGGGCTCGGCCTCGAGTTCTGGGCGGCGCATTGGCCGATGCTCGCCGCTTGGGTCACGGTTTTGTTGCTGATCCGCCCGCTGTCGTTCGGGCTGGCCTCGACCTTTCAATCCATCGTCGTCGGCCCGAGCCTGTTCAAACTGGTCCTATCTCGACTGCACCGCCACACGCTTGGCCATGCGGTGACGTTCTTCGACAACGACTTTGCCGGCCGCATAGCGCAAAAGCAGATGCAGACCACGCGGGCGCTGGTCGATGTGGTGATCGAAACCATGAATGCCCTTTCGGTCGCCGTTGCCTCGGCGCTGGGCACTGTGCTGGTGGTCAGCGCGATCAATCCCTGGCTGGCCGTGCTCATGATCCTTTGGATCAGTCTCTATATTGGCTTTCTTCGCTTCTTCCTGCCCCGGATCCGCACATTGTCGGCCAGCCGCGCTGCAGCACGCGCGATGGTGACCGGGCAGATCGTCGACACTGTCACCAACATCAAAACGGTAAAGCTCTTCGCCTCGTCCCGGCACGAAGACCGCGCCGCGATTGAGGCGATGGTCTCGTTTCGCGACCGGGCGATCGATTGGGGAACCATGGCGGCGCTCTTCCGGCTCGGCTTGACCGTTATCGCCGGGCTCTTGCCCGCGGTGATGGTATCGGCGTCGTTCTATCTGGTGGCGCAGGGTGGCGCGTCAGTGGGTGAATTGGCGACCGCCGGTGCGATCTCGATCCGGCTGGCGCAGATGACCGGGTGGATTTCGTGGACGCTGATGGGGATCTACGGGAATATCGGCGAAGTCGAGGACGGAATGCGCACGCTTGCCCCGCCGCACGCACTGACCGACGCGCCGCGCGCGGAAGAGCTGGCAGGCCCGCCGACAATCGAATTCCGCAATGTCAGCTTCGCTTATGGCCGCCGTACCGGTGGCGTGGCGGACATTTGCCTCGAGGTGCGTAATGGAGAAAAGCTTGGGATCGTCGGCGCCTCGGGAGCGGGGAAATCGACCCTGGTGGCGCTGCTGTTGCGGCTCTATGACACCGAAGAGGGTCAGGTTCTGGTCGGCGACCGAGACGTCCGTGGCGTGACGCAGGAAAGCCTCCGCCGGCGGATCGGAATGGTCACGCAGGAAACGGCGATGTTCAACCGTTCGGCCCGCGACAACATCCTCTATGGACGCCCCGATGCCGGTGAGGAGGCCATTCTCGACGCCGCAAAACGGGCACGGGCGCACGAATTCATTCTCGATCTCAAGGATTTCCAGGGGCGCGTGGGCTACGAGGCGTTTCTGGGCGAGCGTGGAGTGAAGCTGTCGGGCGGGCAAAGGCAGCGCATCGCATTGGCCCGGGCGATCCTGAAAGACGCGCCGATCCTGGTTCTGGACGAGGCGACATCGGCGCTCGATTCCGAGGTCGAGGCAGAGATCCAGGAGGCGCTGGTCGAGGTTATGGAAGGCAAGACGGTGCTGGCCATCGCCCACCGCCTGTCGACCATCGCCCGGATGGACCGCATCGTCGTGCTGGATCAGGGGCGCATCGTCGAAGAGGGCACGCATCACGAGCTGCTGGCCCGCGGCGGGCTCTATGCACAGTATTGGAAGCGGCAGTCGGGCGGGTTCATCGGCCTGGTCGAGGCCGCCGAGTGAAGCGGGTGATGATCGTTGGGCAGCCGGGATCCGGGAAATCGACCCTGGCACGGCAGCTCGGCAACAAGACCGGGCTGCCGGTGTTCCATATGGACCACCTGCACTGGAAGCCGGGCTGGGTCGAACGCCCGATGGCCGAAAAGTTCCCCATGGCGCGGGCGATCGAAGACAGCCCGGAATGGGTCTTCGAGGGCGGGCTCAGCGCGACTTACAAGACCCGGCTTGCGCGCGCCGACACATTGGTGGTGCTCGACCTGCCGCTCTGGCGCCGGGCCTGGCGCGTGGCCCGGCGCACGCTGACCCACTACGGCAGCTCCCGGCCGGACCTGCCTGAGAACTGCCCCGAAAAGTTCAGCGCCGAATTCTGGGACTTCATCTGGCGCACCCGACGGACCGGCCGCGCTCGGATTCTCGGACTGATCGGTCAGGCCGGTGCGGACGTCGCGGTCCATCACCTGCGCACACCAGTCGACGTTCGACTATTTCTTCGGCAGGTTAGGGACTGATCTCGGGCTACGACCCGCACGAAACTTGCCGCCGCCACCGGATGCGCCCATATGCCCGGAAACGGCGGTTTATTGAGGCGGCGAGATCATGGGACGACAGCGGCTGGCCGATTGGCTCGACAGCGCGCCGGTGCGGATGTCGATCATCATCATTATTGTCTTCAACGCCGTGCTGTTAGGCCTGGAAACCTCGCCCACCATCATGGACGTCGCCGGCCCCATGATCCAGGCGATGGACATTGCCTGTCTAGCGATCTTCGTGATTGAGCTGTCGCTGAAGATCTATGCCAATCGACTGCGGTTTTTCACCAGCGGTTGGAATCTGTTCGATTTCGTTATTGTCGGCATCTCGTTAGTCCCCGGGGCGCAAACGCTGTCGGTCCTGCGAGCGCTGCGCATTCTGCGGGTATTGCGCGTGATCACCGTGGCGCCGCGGCTGCGGCGGGTCGTCGAAGGCTTCGTCACCGCGCTGCCCGGAATGGGATCGGTATTCCTGTTGATGGCGATCATTTTCTATATCGGCGCGGTGATGGCGACCAAGCTGTTCGGCGCAGGCTGCCCGGGCTGCGACGCCAGTGAGGCCGCGCTGATGCAGGAATGGTTCGGCTCGCTGGGCAAGTCGGCCTATTCGCTTTTTCAGATCATGACGCTGGAAAGCTGGTCGATGGGCATCGTGCGCCCGGTGATGGAAATCTGGCCCTATGCCTGGGCGTTCTTCGTCCCGTTCATCATGGTCACGACGTTTGCCGTGGTGAACCTGCTGGTCGGCCTGATCGTCAACTCGATGCAGGACGCACATCACCAGGAAGACGTCGCCGCCACAGACACTTACCGCGACGAGGTGCTGCAGCGGCTGGCGGCGATCGAGGCCAGGCTGGAGGACCGGCGAAAGTAACGTTAGCGTGCAATCGGCCGTCTTCCGAAATTCAAATGCTTTCGCTATAGTCCCGCGCAAACAAACCGGGCAACGTGGGGCAAGATGCGGGTTCTGTCGATCGGTGTGATGCTGGCGCTGGTCTTGGCGCTGTCGGGCTGTTCCAGCAAATTCAAGAAATACTACGGGCCAGAGGTCACCCGCGTGGTGGTGATGAAGTCCGACCGCAAGATGTTTCTCTACCACCACGACGAGGTGCTGCGGCGCTACAATATCGACCTGGGCTTCGCGCCCGCCGGGGCCAAGCGATACGAAGGTGACGGCAAGACACCCGAGGGCCGCTATCTGATCGACCGCCGCAACCCCAACAGCAGCTTTCACCTGTCGCTCGGCATCTCCTACCCCAACGCCGCCGACATCTCCGCCGCGCGCGCCGCCGGCCGCAGCCCGGGCGGCGACATCTTCATCCACGGCAAGGCCAAACCGCTGCAGCGGCGCGGCGAGGACTGGACCGCCGGCTGCATCGCCGTCTCGAATCGCGAGATCGAGTGGATCTACGCCATGGTCAAGAACGGCACCGTGATCGACATCTACCCCTGAGGGATCGGCTCGGGCGGCACCAGGGCCAGCGGATTCGGTGTCGGCTGCACCGGCGTCGGCCCGCCGCCGGTCATCAGGGTCCACCAGATCTTGCCGCCGGGCTCTTGATACCAGGAGAACCCGAGATGCTCGGCCTGCGGGTCGACGATGACGTTGCGGGTTTCGGGCAGCTCCATCCAGGCAGCGAGCGTCTGCAGCTCGGTCTCGAAGGTCTCCGAGATGTTCTCGCCCAGCATGGTCTGGCGATAGCCCGCGCGCCAGGCGCGTTCCACCGGCGACGAGCCGTCGGACCCGAAGTGCCAGGGCCGGTTCTGCACCGCCATGTCGCGCGAATGCGTCGCCGAGGCGGCGTTCAGCGTGGCATCGAGCCGCAGCTGTCGCGCGCCCTCGAGCTGCCGCAAGGCATTAACTGCATCGAGCATGCGAAACTGCACGCGCGACACCTCGGCCTTGGAAATCCGGTAGACCCGCTGCCCCGGTTTGCTGTCAGGTCCGGCAGCCGGCGGCGGCGTTTCGCACGCCGTCAGCAGGAACAGAGACGAAATCAGCACCCAAACCGCGCGTGTCATCAGCCACCACCCATCGACGATCCGCCTCAGACCTAGCGGCATCTATCGGCGGATTCAAACCGATCGCCGCGGCTTGCGCGTTCTGACGCTTCTTTGAATTGCGACTGCGGCTTTGTGGACATATTATGCCTCCAAATCACGAAACCCCCGATGTGGAGCGACAGATGTCCTGGGACACCACCCGTTTGAACCGCCGCACCTTCCTGGGCGCCACCGCAGCTGCGGTCGGCGGGCTCGGGGCGCCGGCATTGGCACAAGATACCGGCGACACGGTCGAGTTCGAACGGGACATCTCGACCACGGTGCGCCGTAATATCTCGAGCTTCCGGTCGCTGCAGTGGCAGCCCTATTTCGACACGCTGAACAACGGCGCGATCCTAGTCGACACCTCCAGCCGCGCGCTGCACTACTGGTCGCAGGACGGCGGGACCTACAAGCTTTATCCCACATCCGTGCCGTTGACCGAGGATCTGACCCGCCGCGGCCGGACCCGCGTGGTGCTGAAAGACCCCAAGCCTGACTGGCGCCCGACGCCGGCGATGAAAAAGCGCAACCCCGAATGGCCCGACTACGTGGCACCAGGGCCCGACAATCCGCTGGGCACCCGCGCGCTGCACCTGTCCTGGACCTATTACCGCATCCACGGCACCCATGACACGCGCAAGATCGGGCGGCGGTCGTCGAACGGCTGCATCGGGCTCTACAACGAGCATATCGAAGAGCTCTACGCGCTGGCAAAGGTCGGCACGCAGGTCCTGCTAATCTGACCAGGCGCCGGTGCGGCGACACATTAGTGTGCCGTCCCGCGGCACAGCGGGATGGTGGTTAACAGTCATCGCATGCTGCCCTCGGCGTTTCCGGCACTGAAAAAGGCGGCGCACGGCGCCGCCTTCGTCGTTTTCCGCCCGGGTCTCTGGCTCAGTCGAGCCAGCCCCTAAGGTTGCTTTCGATCACGCCCGACAGCGCCGCGATATGGGCGTCGTCGTCGTTGAGGCAGGGGATATAGGTGAATTCCTCGCCGCCGGCCTCTTCGAAGCTTTCGCGGATCTCCTCGTTGATCTCTTCCAGCGTCTCGATGCAGTCGGCGGAGAACGCGGGCGCGATCACCGCGATGCGCTTCTTGCCGGCCTCGGCCAGCCGCGCGACCTCTTCCACCGTATAGGGCTTCAGCCACTCCTCGGGCCCGAACCGCGACTGAAACGTGGTCACCAGCTTGTCGTCGCCCCAGCCGAGGCGCTCCTTCAGCAGGCGTGAGGTCTTCTGGCACTGGCAGTGATAAGGGTCACCCTCCATCAGATAGCGTTTCGGCACGCCGTGGTAGGAGGCCACCAGAACGTCGGGCTCTTGTTCCATCTGCGCATAGGCGTGCTCCACTGACTGCGCCAGCGCGTCGATATAGGCGGGCTGATCGAAATAGGGCGGCACGACGCGTACGATCGGCTGCCATTTCTCTTCGGTCAGCACCCGGAAGAACTGGTCGTTCGCGGTGGCCGAGGTGGCGCCGGCATATTGCGGGTAAAGTGGGAAGAACAGGATCTTCTGACAGCCCGCCTCGACCATCTCGCGCACCTTCGACTTGGTCGAGGGATTGCCGTAGCGCATGCAGTACTCGACCACCACGTCGTCGCCGTAGCGGGAGCGCATCGCGTCTCTAATCTTGCCCGTCTGCGCCTTGGTGATTGTCATCAGCGGGCTCTCGCCGGCTTCTTCGTTCCAGATCGACTTATACGCCGCACCGGAACTGAACGGCCGCTTCGACAGGATCACCAACTGCAGCAGCGGCTGCCAGATCCAGGGGCTGTAGTCGATCACCCGGCGGTCGGACAGAAACTCGTTCAGATAGCGCCGCATCGACCAGTAATCGTAGCCGTCCGGCGTGCCGAGATTGGCCAGCAGAACGCCGACCTTGGCGGGCTTGATCGCCGGGTGGTCGGCCGGGGCATGGACCGGGCAGCGCGCGGCGTCGGTCAAGGGCTCGGGGTCGGTCTTGGCGTCGAACATGGGTGCGGTCCTGGCTCTCGCGCTCGGTGCGGCGTCAGTGGACATAAAGGCGAATCCTCTGCGGTCAATCGCGGTGCGGCAAAGTGGTGTCCGGAAGCGGCGTTTCCTCGACCCCTAGCACATCGGCCAGCCGCGCCCTAGCTGAGCCGGGGCGGAGCGGCTCCGGCTGCCCCGCGCCGGGCGCCCAGCCGGTCAGGCAGATGATCTCGAAGGTGGCGCTGACGCGGCCGTCGGGGCCGGCGAAGGCGTCGGCATAGCGCTTCGCGGCCGTCTCGAACAGCGCCCGCCGCGCGAACCGGCGGGGCCGCGCCGCCAGCGCGTTCGTCTCGCCCATGGCGCGCAGGTCCCGCATCAAGTGCCAGGCGTCGGTGTAGCTAACTGTCCGGGTCAAGCTGTCGGCCACCGGCAGGGCGAACCCCGCCCGCTGTAGCAGCGCGCCCAAATCTCGGATCTCGCCCATCGGCGCCACACGCGGCGACAGCCCGCCGGCCACCGCCGCCTCCGCCTCGGCCAGAACGGCGCGCAACTCCGCCAGCGTTTGCCCGCCGAAGAGCGCACCCAGAAACAGCCCGTCGGGCTGCAGCGCCCGCCGCGCCTGGATCAGCTGCCCCACCGGATCGGCCGCCCAATGCAGCGCTAGGGCATGGATCACCAGGTCATGCGCCCCGGGCTCCAGCGCCAGCACCTCGTCGTCGGCCACCACCCGAGCACCCGGCACCCGGCCCCGCCAAACCTCTGGCCACCCGGTCACAATCGCCGCCGAGGTAAACCGCCTGTTAACCTGAATCAGCCTTTCTTGCAGCTCTAAGGCTGCCTCTTCCTGAAGAAACAGCGCGGGCTCTTTCGACGCTGCCGCCCGCGCCCGATTGCGCAAAAGCGCCATGCGATCGGTCAGTTCGGGCGGGCGCGGCATCGCTGCTCCATCGGGTCATGTCGACCCGGTCATCTATTGGGGGATGCGCGGAAATGCAAAGCCTGCTGCGGCTTGCCTTCCCGCCGCAATGCATAAGTTGCGGCGATCTAGTCGAGGAAGAGTTCGGTCTCTGCGGCGGCTGCTGGCGCGAGACGCCGTTCACGCTGGGCCTGGCGTGCGACTGTTGCGGCGCACCATTGCCGGGCGACGACACCGGCCGGCCGGAACACTGCGACGACTGCCTGACCCTGGCCCGGCCTTGGACCCGCGGGCGCGCCGCGCTGATCTACCGCGACAACGCCCGCCGCCTGGTCCTGGCGCTGAAACACGGCGACCGGCTGGACCTGATCCGCCCGATGGCGCGCTGGCTGACCGGCGTGGCAGAGCCGCTTTTGACCTCCGACACCGTCCTGGTCCCGGTCCCGGCGCACTACCTGCGCCTAGTGCGCCGCCGTTTCAACCAGGCTGCGGAACTGGCCCGCGAGATCGGCCGGCTGACCGGGCACGAGGTGATCCCCGACCTGCTGACCCGGACCCGCCGCACAGTACCCCAGGACGGGATGAGCCGCGAGGACCGCTTTGCCAACCAGTCCGAGGCCATCGCTCCGGGCCGGCGAGCGCGCGACCGGCTGGCGGGCCGACCGGTGCTACTGATCGACGACGTGATGACCTCCGGCGCGACCATGGCCGCCGCGGCCGACGCCGCCCTTGCTGCCGACGCATCCCAGGTTTGCATCGCCGTACTGGCGCGCGTTGCGAAGGACGCCTAAATCCATATAGTCCACCGAACTCCTGGAAAGGCGCACGCATGCAGCCGGTCGAAATCTATACCTCGCCGTTCTGCGGCTTCTGCCACGCCGCCAAGCGGCTTCTGACCCAGAAGGGCGTCAGCTTCGCCGAGATCGACCTGCGCAAGCACCCCGCGCGCCGGCAAGAGATGCTGGGCCGGTCCGGTGGCCGCCACACCGTGCCGCAGATCTTCGTCGGCGACACCCATGTGGGCGGCTGCGACGAGCTCTATGCGCTGGAGCAGGCGGGCAAGCTCGACCCGCTGCTCGCGGGGTGAGCCGCGCCGCTCTCATTCAGCTGACCGCCTCGGACGACCCCGCGGCCAACCTGCCCCTGACCCGCCGCAGGGTGGCCGAGGCCGCCGCCGCCGGGGCAGACATAGCCATGACGCCCGAGGTGACGAACTGCGTCTCGTCCAGCCGCAGCCACCAAACCGCGGTCCTGCAGCCAGAGTCCGACGACGCCACCCTGGTGGGCCTGCGCGACGAGGCGGCGCGCCAGGGCATCTGGCTTCTGATCGGCTCGCTGGCGCTGAAAACCGACGATCCGGATGGCCGCTTTGCCAACCGGTCGTTCCTGATTGCGCCCGACGGCGGGATCGCGGCGCGCTACGACAAAATCCACATGTTCGACGTCGCGATCAACGCTGCCGAGACCTATCGCGAATCGGCCGGCTATCGGCCCGGCCGCCAGGCGCTGCTGGCCGACACGCCGCTCGGCCGGATCGGCCTGACGATCTGCTACGACATGCGGTTCCCCGCGCTCTACCGCCGCCTCGCCCAGGCCGGCGCGCAGGTCCTCACCGTGCCCTCGGCGTTTTCGCCCGTCACCGGCGCGGCGCATTGGCAAAGCCTGCTGCGCGCCCGCGCCATCGAGACCGGCGCCTACGTCTTCGCCCCCGCCCAATGCGGCACCCACGCCGCCAGCCGCGGCAAGACGCGGCAGACCCACGGCCATTCGCTGGCGGTCTCGCCCTGGGGCGCGGTGTTGGCCGACGGCGGCGATTTGCCCGGGGTGACGCTGGTTGATTTCGACCTCACCGAGGTAGAGGTTGCGCGCGCCCGGGTCCCCTCGCTGACCCACGACCGCGACTACGAAGGCCCCTGATGACCGAAACCGTCGACGATCTGTCCGTGGCGCTCTTCAGCGAGATCTTCATGGCCGACCAATTGGCCCGCAACCGGCTGAGCCGCGCGCTGCCCAAGGGCATGGAGCTCAGCCATTTCTCGGTCCTGAACCACCTGGCGCGCACCAACGAGGAAAAGACCCCGGCGCAGCTGGCCAAGACCTTCCACGTTACCCGTGGCGCGATGACCAACACGTTGAACAAGCTCGAATGGGCCGGCCACATTCATGTCCGCCCCGACTGGGACGACGCGCGGCGCAAATTCGTGTCGATCAGCCCCTCGGGCCGGCGGGCCTGCAAGGCGGCGTTCGAAGTGATCGCCCCGATTGTCGGCGAGGTCGTGGCCGCCACCGGCGCCGACAAGGTCCGCTCGGCCCTGCCGGTTCTGCGTGCCATTCGCGAACGGCTCGACCGCGCCGACTGATCCGCGCGCGGCGGACCGCTCGGAGATTCCGTTTGGAGACTCGCCGCTCTCCGGCATAGCCTAGCCGTCAACGGCCAGCACAAGAGGGGGCGGCGGGCCGTGCCCTGCTGGTCCGGCTTGCGCGAGGACCTGTTTCATGACGACCCCCATCGATTCGTCTCTAATCAATGGTTTTGACCCGGTGCCGCGCAGCGCGCTCGCGGATGTCGTCGGCACGCCGACCCCCGGCAACGACAGCCTGGAGGGCACAGACGGCAACGATTCGATCAATGCGCTCGAAGGCAACGACACCATCCAGGGCCTCGGCGGAACCGACACGCTGGACGGCGGACCCGGCAACGACACCGCCGACTATTCCAAGGCCGCGGTCGAGATCGCCGCAAACCTGGCGATCAACTCGGCCATCGGCAACGGCCTGGTGCACCAGCTTTTTAACTTCGAAAACCTCGCCGGCTCGGCGCTGAACGACCTTCTGTCCGGCGATGACGGGCCGAACCTGATCGACGGGCGCGACGGCAACGACGTGCTGTTCGGCGGTCTCGGCGGCGGCCCGACCGGCGACACGCTGATCGGCGGACCCGGCAACGATACGCTGTTCGGCACAGGGGACGACCTGACCATCGATGGCGGCGACGGCCTCGACGTGCTCGACCTGCAGGGCTCGACCGTCTCGGGCAACGTCTTTCTCGACGACGATCCGACGGATGACGACTTCGACGACGAGGGCAATTTCCGCAACCTGCTCGGCGATGTCCTGATCCGCCTCAACAGCGTCGAAGTCGTGATCGGCTCGGGCATGGACGAGGGGCTTTTCGGCAGCAACAAGGCCAATTCGCTGTTCGGCGGGGCCGGCCGCGACACGCTCGAGGGTTTCGGCGGCAACGACACGCTCGACGGTGGGCCGGACATCGACAACGTCAACTTCACCGCGTCGCCGCGGGCGGTGAACGTCGATCTCGGCGCCGGCACCGCCACCAGCAACGGCGAGACGGATGTGATCCGCAATGTCGAGAACGTCGGCGGCTCGCTGTTCAACGACCGGATCACGGGCGATGACGGGGCCAACGATCTCTTCGGCGACGCCGGCAACGACACCCTGATCGGCGGCGGCGGGCCCGATACCCTGCGCGGAGGGCTCGGCATCGACACCGTCATCATCCCCGGCCGCTTCAACGATTTTCTGTTCGACGACACCGACAAGCTCGCCATCGTCATCACCGACCCCGAGACGCAGACGGTCAACGTGCTGGACACCGAGGTGATCGAGTTCGACGACTTCACCTACAGGGCCGACAATTTCCAGACCACCACCCGGCCGGACGGCACCATCGAAGACGGGTTCTTCTTAGACACGTCGCCGTTCGGGACCGGCAATACCGGCAATATCCAACTGACCGAGGACGTGCTGAGCCTCGGGACCGAAGCGGTGTTCGACAACTTCGTCGGCTTTTATCAGATCGTCGACACCGATGGCGGCATCGACACCGATGGCGACGGGCAGGCCGACCTGAACCCCGGCGACGCGGGCTATGCCAAGGCGGCGCTGCAGCGCGCCGTCGACGACTTCTCGCTGCGCGGCGGGTCGAGCGGCGATCCCACCAAGAACACCACCGCGGACGAATTCGGCGACGTGGTACTGGCGGGCGGGCAGCTTTTTGCGCCATTCGTGATTGCCAATGGCGGGGCCTTGGGTCCCGATGACTTCATCCTCGCCGAAGAGGCCGAGGACGACGGGATCTTCAACGACCCCGCCGACGAATTCGACGACGCGGTGATCTATTTCCCGTTCATCGAGGCCAACCCCGACGGCGCCGCGCATCTGCGGTCGCTGGGCAACAACGTCTTCGGCTTCGAGGACCTGCCCAGCAACCTCGGCATCTCGGACAACGACTTCGACGACGTGATCTTTCAGTTCAATTTCATCTAACGCCGGTTCGCCAAGGGGCGTCAGTGCAAACGAACATTTGGCACATGCGCCGCAAAAGGCCCTTCGAAGGGCCTTGCGAAACGCGTTTCGAAACGCGTTCCCAAGCGGCTTCGAAGCCGCTTGCACCCCGAGCTGACCGGATTGAACGGCTTCGAAACGGCCGTCAGTCCGATTTGAGGCTGGTCGTGACGTAGTTCACCGAAAGGTCGCGGTCCGAGATCGACCAGGACCAGGCCAGCGGGTTGAAGACGAAGCCCTTGCGGTCGACCGGATCCAGCCCTGCGCTCTCTAACATGGCAAAAAGCTCGTCCGGCGTGATGAATTTCGACCATTCATGCGTGCCCTTCGGCAGCCAGCGCATCACGTGTTCGGCGCCGATGATCGCCATGACATAGCTCTTCGGGTTCCGGTTCAGCGTTGAACACACCATCAGCCCGCCGGGCCGCAGGAGCCGCTGGCAGGCGGTCAGATAGGCCTGCGGGTCGGCGACATGCTCGACCACTTCCATGTTCAGCACCGCATCGAAGACCTCGCCCGCCTCGACCAGCGCCTCGGCCGTGGTGTGACGATAGTCGATCGCCAGCCCGGACTGTTCGGCATGGATCCGTGCGACGGGAATGTTGCGCTCTGCCGCATCGGCGCCGACCACGTCCGCGCCCAGCCGCGCCATCGGTTCGCTGAGCAACCCGCCGCCGCAGCCGATGTCCAATATCCGCAGCCCTTCGAACGGCGCCGGCCCGGACAAGTCGCGCCCGAACTCGGCGGCGATCTGCGCGGTGATGTAGTCCAGCCGGCAAGGGTTCAGCATGTGCAAGGGCTTGAATTTGCCCACCGGGTCCCACCATTCGGCGGCCATCGCTTCGAACTTGGCGACCTCGGCGGGGTCGATTGTGGTCTGCATCCTGGCGATCCTCGAAGATTTTTCGCGTTTGCCCCCGTGGCGGGGCCGGTTCGGGCGATATATAGGAGGATTATGGACAAGGTCGCAGACCGACGCAAAAGCGCACATTACCTCTACCCGCCGATCGACCCCTTCGATCAGCGCATGATGGACGTGGGCGACGGCCACCGGGTCTATGTCGAGCAATGCGGCAACCCCGACGGTATCCCGGTGGTGGTGCTGCATGGCGGGCCCGGCGGCGGCTGCAGCCCGGCGATGCGGCGCTATTTCGACCCATCGGTCTACCGGGCCGTGCTGTTCGACCAGCGCGGCTGCGGCCGGTCGCGGCCCCATGCCTCGGTCGAGGCCAACACCACCTGGCACCTCCTGCGCGACATCGAGACGATCCGCACGGCGATGGGCATCGACCGCTGGCTGGTCTTCGGCGGCAGTTGGGGCGCGACGCTGGCGCTGATCTATGCCCAGTCCCATCCCGAGCGCGCGGCGCAGCTGATCCTGCGCGGCGTGTTCCTGATGACCCGGGCCGAGCTGCAGTGGTTCTACGGCGGCGGCGCCGGCCAGTTCTGGCCCGACATGTGGGCACGTTTCACCGGGCTCATTCCCGAGGACGAGCGCGGCGACTTGATCGCCGCCTATCACCGGCGGCTGTTTTCCGGCGATCTGATGCTGGAAACCCGGTTCGCCCGCGCCTGGGCGAGCTGGGAGAACACGCTCGCGTCGATCGACAACGAGGGTCCCGGCGGCGAAAGCCCCGCCGAATATGCCCGTGCCTTTGCCCGGCTGGAAAATCACTATTTCACCCATGCCGGGTTTCTGGAGACCGACGGCCAGATCCTGCAGCAGATCGACCTCATCCGCGACGTGCCCGGCATCATCGTCCAGGGCCGCTACGACATGATCTGCCCGCCGGCCTCGGCCTACCGGCTGCACAAGGCTTGGCCGCGGTCGGATCTGCGGATGATCGGCAAGGCGGGCCACGCGCTGTCGGAACCCGGGATCAGTGCCGAGCTGGTGCGCACCATGGATCGGCTGCGCAACGACCGCGCATTGCGCGCCCTGGCGGCGGCCCCGGTTTGACCGCCCCAGCCCTTTACATGTGAGGCTCAGCCGTTAACCTGACCCGCAAAGGCGAAACGCCAGGGGGGGACATCGCGGTTTGGACTCGGTCCTGCGGATCATCATACAGCGGCTTGCCCTGGGCGCGGTGACCCTGCTGGTCGTGTCGATCGTGATCTTCGTTGCGGTCAATCTGCTCCCCGGAGACTTCGCCCAGGCGATCCTGGGCCAGGGTGCGACGCCCGAGGCGATCGAGACCATCCGCCGCGACCTCGGGCTCGATCAGCCGTTCTTCTTCCGCTACTTCACCTGGCTCGGCGGCATCCTGCAGGGCGATCTGGGCACCTCGTTCGCGCAGCTCAACTTCCAGACCAACATGGGCGGCGACCAGCTCAAGACGGTGGCCGAACAGATCGCGCCGCGGTTCGAAAACACCATGTTTCTGGCCGGCGTGACCGCCGCGATCGCCGTGCCGGTGTCTCTAACCCTGGGGATTCTGGCCGCGCTTTACCGCAATTCGGTGTTCGACCGCGCCACCAACATCTTCACCCTCAGCTCGATCTCGAGCCCCGAATTCTTCCTCGCCTACATCCTGATCCTGTTCCTCGCCGTCCTGAACCCGGTGCTGCCGTCCTTGTCGAACATCTTCGAGGGGATGAGCCTGACCGACCGCACCATCCGCACGCTCTTGCCCGCGCTGACGCTGACGCTCGTGGTCACCGCGCATATGATGCGGATGACGCGGGCGGCGATCATCAACCTCTTGGCCTCGCCCTACATCGAGATGGCGCGGCTGAAAGGCCTCAGCCCGATGCGCGTCATCGTGGTCCACGCGCTGCCGAATGCGCTGGCTCCGATCATCAACGTCATCGCGCTGAACCTCGCCTACCTGATCACCGGCGTCGTGGTGGTCGAGGTGGTCTTCGTCTATCCCGGCATCGGCCAGCTCTTCGTCGACAGCGTCAAGATTCGCGACATCCCCGTGGTGCAGGCCTGCTGCCTGATCTTCGCCGGCGCCTACATCCTTCTCAACCTCATGGCCGACATCCTGTCGATCCTGTCGAACCCGCGGCTGAGGCATCCGAAATGACCTTCGACAATGCCTTTGGCGACCTGATCGCGTTCTTCGGCGGGGCCGGCACGCTGCTGATCGCGCTGGGCGTGATCGCCTTCGCGGGGTTCCTGTTCCGTAGCATCGGGCAGATGTTCGACAACCGCGGCGAGACCTTCAACGAAATGCCGCTGATCATCGCCTCGATCCTGGCGCTGCTGCTCTTGGCGGCGATCAGCCTGCTCTGGAGCGCGGTTTTCGGCGGCCGCACGGCGCTGCGCGTCATCCTACTTGTCTTCGCGGGGATCGCAGTGGCCGGGTGGCTGTTTCGGTATGCCGGCCAGATGATCACCGACAATGCGCCGTTTTTCCGCGACATGCCCTATGGCGTCGCCTTCGGCTATGCGCTTGGCGCTGCGGCGGTGATCGGCGGCGTCTGGCTCTATCTGCAGGAAAACGCGCTGTTCTTCCGTTGGGCGGTGCAGGGGTTCATCCTGTTCGCCATCGGGGCCTTCCTGTTCCGACTTCTGGGCCGGCATCTGGGCACCGCCGGGTCGAAAAAGCTGTTCCGCGGCATGCCGCTGACCGCGTCCTTCGGCATCTACGTGATCCTGGTCTACGCCATCCTGGCGATCTTTGCCGGGATCATCGCGCCGCACGGGCAAGAGGAGGTCTTCGCCAAGGTCAACGTCCTGCCCGGCGGCGACCCCGCGCTCGGCGGCGACCCGGCCTATCCTTTGGGCACCGACCAGATCGGCCGCGATCTGCTCAGCCGCCTGATCTACGGCGCGCAGAACACCGTCGGCATCGCCTTCGCCACCACCTGCCTGGCGTTCTTCCTCGGCGGCTCTCTGGGGTTTCTGGCGGCGACGCTGGGCGGCTGGCTGGACCAGGTCCTCAGCCGCGCGGTCGACGTGCTGATGGCGATCCCGGCGCTGATCTTCGCGCTTCTGCTGATGACCATCGCCAGCGCTTGGGCCGGCAACCAGTCGTGGCTGTTGACGATCTACATGATCGTTATCATCGCCGTGATCGATTCGACACGCGTCTTCCGCCTGGCCCGCGCGGTCGGCATCAACATCGTCGTGATGGACTATATCGAGGCGGCGAAGCTGCGCGGAGAGGGCCTGAGCTATCTGATCTTCCGCGAAATCCTGCCCAACGCCACCGCGCCGCTTTTGGCCGAGTTCGGCCTGCGCTTCTGCTTCGTGTTCCTGACCATCGCCTCGCTTTCGTTCCTCGGCGTCGGCATCCAGCCGCCCTTGGCCGACTGGGGCACCATGGTCCGCGACCTCGCCCAGTTCATCAACTTCGCCGCCTTCTCGCCCTTGACCGCCGCGCTGCCGCTCTTGGCTGCTGGGGCCATCGCTCTGTTGACCGTGGCGGTGAACTTCGTCGTTGACTGGATGCTGCACAAATCCTCGGGGCTGAAGGAATGACGCGATGAACATCCCCAACGCCCCGCTGGTCGAGATCAAGGACCTCTGGATCGAGGGCCGCGCCGACGAGACCTGGATGCCGATCATCAACGGCGCCAGCACCACTCTGAACAAGGGCGAGGTCCTGGGCCTGATCGGCGAATCCGGCGCCGGCAAGTCGACGCTGGGCCTCGCCGCCATGGGCTTCACCCGCGACGGCGTGCGGATTTCGAAGGGCGAGGTGACCTTTGACGGCATCGACCTGATCAACGCCTCCGCCGACACCAAACGCCACCTTCTGGGCAAGCGCATCGCCTATGTCGCGCAATCGGCCGCCGCCAGCTTCAACCCCGCGCACCGGCTGATCGACCAGCATGTCGAGGGCCCGGTGCAGCACGGCGTCTCGACCCGGGTCGACAGCGTCAAGGACGGCACCGAGCTCTACCGCCGTCTGCGCCTGCCGAACCCCGACGGGATCGGCTTTCGCTATCCGCACCAGGTCTCCGGCGGGCAGTTGCAGCGCGCCATGACCGCGATGGCGATGTCGTGCCGGCCCGACCTGATCATCTTCGACGAGCCCACCACCGCGCTCGACGTCACCACCCAGATCGAGGTCTTGGCCTCGATCCGCGACATCGTCGAACAGTACGACACCGCCGCGATCTACATCACCCACGACCTCGCCGTCGTCGCCCAGATGGCCGACAAGATCAAAGTTCTCTTGAAAGGCGACGAGGTCGAAGAGGCCGACACCCGCCGCATGCTGTCGGACCCGCAAGAGGACTACACCAAGTCGCTTTGGGCCGTGCGCAGCTTTCAACGCCCGACCAAGCCGTCGGTGCCCCAAGGCGCGACCCCGGTGATCTGCGTCAGGAACGTCACCGCGGCCTATGGCAAGATCCCGGTCCTGCACGACATCAGCTTCGACATCCACGCCGGCCGCACGGTCGCCGTCGTGGGCGAATCGGGCTCTGGCAAGTCCACCGCCGCCCGTGTGATCACAGGGCTTTTGCCGCCCAGCGAGGGCGCGGTGGAATTCGACGGCGAGCCGCTGCCCCGCGACTACCGCCAGCGCAACAAGATGCAGCTACGCCAGGCGCAGATGATCTACCAGATGGCCGACACCGCGCTGAACCCGCGCAAGTCGATCGGCGAGATCATCGGCCGCCCGGTGGAATTCTACATGGGGCTGAAGGGCGCCCAGCGGCGCGAACGGGTGCGCGAACTTCTCAACGAGATCGAGCTGGAGCCCGACCAGTTCATCGACCGGATCCCGTCCGAGCTCTCGGGCGGTCAGAAACAGCGCATCGGCATCGCCCGCGCGCTGGCCGCCGAGCCCAAGTTCATCATCTGCGACGAGGTCACCAGCGCCCTCGACCAGCTCGTCGCCGAGGGCATCCTCAAGCTGCTCGCCCGGCTGCAGGACACGCTGGGGCTGAGCTACATGTTCATCACCCACGACCTGGCCACCGTGCGCGCGATTTCGGACGAGGTGGTGGTGATGAAGGACGGCCGCGTCGTCGAACAGGGCGAAAAGGACGAGATGTTCCGCCCGCCGCACCATCCCTACACCGACCTTCTGCTCAGTTCGGTGCCCGAGATGGACCCAGATTGGCTGACCAATCTCTTGGCGGAACGCGGAGTTGATAACATCGGCGACGCCGCTGTTGATAAGATGTAGCCGAATCGCTTCTAAGAGGGGCCGGTGAAAAGGGCGGGGCCAACCTGTCCGTGACGACTGACAACATGGGAGAACAAATGATGTCACGATTCAGCAGACGTGGACTACTCAAGACCGGCGCCGCCGCCGGCGTGCTGGCCGCCACCGGCCTGCCGCTGAGGGCGCAGGCGCGCGGCGGCAAGCTGATCGCCGGGCTTTCGGGTGCCAACACCTCCGACAGCTGGGACGGCCGGACCCATTCCGACCTCTTCATGATCGCCTCCGCCATGGGCTGCGTCTTTGACTGCCTGACCGAGAACGCCGCGGACGGTTCGCTCAGGGGTGAACTCGCGGAAAGCTGGGAGGCCTCGGCCGACGCCAAAACCTGGACCTTCAACCTGCGCCAGGGCGTCACCTTCCACAACGGCAAGGACTTCGGCGCCGACGACGTGATCGCATCCTTGCAGATGCATGTGGCCGAGGGCGCGAAATCCGCCGCCCAGCCGATCGTCGCCGCGATCTCTGAGATGAAGAAGATGACCGACCATCAGGTCCAGTTCGTCTTGGAGAACGGCAACGCCGACTTCCCGTACCTGCTGTCGGACTACCACATCCTGATGTATCCCGCCGACGACATCGAGGGCGCCATCGCCAACGGTATCGGCACCGGGCTCTACAGGGCGACCAATCTCGATCCGGGCGTGCGCATGACCGCGGCGCGCTATGCCGACAGCTACAAGGGCGATGACGCGGGGTATTTCGACGAGATCGAGTACATCGCGATCAACGACAACACCGCCCGGATGAACGCGCTGCTCACGGGGCAAGTCGACGCCATCAACCGCATCGACTTCAAGACCGAGGCTTTGTTGCGCGCCAACCCGATGCTGCGCATCCAAGAGGTGACCGGCAATCAGCACTACACCTTCCCGATGCTCACCGATGTCGAGCCGTTCAACGACGTCAATGTGCGCCGCGCGATCAAATACGCGATCAACCGGCAAGAGATGGTCGACAAGATCCTGCTCGGCCACGGCCAGGTCGGCAACGACACGCCCATCGGGCCGGCGAACCCCTACTACGCCGCGGACATGGAGCAGTTGGCCTACGATCCCGACAAGGCCAAGTTCCACCTGCAGCAGGCAGGGCTCTCGTCGATCGACATCGACCTTTCCGCATCGAACGCCGCTTTCGAGGGTGCTGTCGACGCCGCGCAGCTGTTCCAGGCCTCGGCCAAGGCCGCCGGCATCAACATCAACGTGGTGCAGGAGCCGGCCGACGGCTACTGGTCGAACGTCTGGCTGAAAAAGCCGTTCTGCGCCTGCTACTGGTCGGGCCGCGCCACCGAGGACTGGATGTTCTCGACCGCGTACGAGGCCGGCGTGCCGTGGAACGACAGCCAGTGGGACGAAAAGGACAGCGCCCGCTTCCAGGAACTGCTGGTCAGCGCCCGGGCAGAGCTCGACCCGGCCAAGCGCGCCGAGCAATACGGTGAGATGCAGCAGATCCTGCGCGACGACGGCGGCGTCCTGGTGCCGATGTTCGCCAACTACGTGCAAGCCGTCAGCAACAAGATCGGCTCGCCCGACACCGTCGGCAACCTCTGGCAAATGGACAATGCCCGCATGGCCGAACGCTGGTGGGTGGCGTAAGTCAGACGTCAGCAGACTAAGAATGGGATGCCCCGCTTCGGCGGGGCATTTTCTTTGGGTAACGGTGAATCACTCCACTCAAAATGATCAACGTCGATTGGCCGGATTGAGCCCGAAGTGTCCAAGGCTTGGCTCAGCATGATGATCCGCTGCGGCTGAATTCACTCAAGGACGCTGTATCACCGACAGGGCCAGCGCCAGAGTATCCCGTATTCCGGCGGGATCCTCCCCTGCGGCGCGTTGCGTCAGGGCCAACCCGATTTGCTCGACCAGGTATCGGGCCACCATCGCTGGGGATTGATCGCCGTCCCAGTCCCCGTCATCGCTGCGGGCTACAAGATAAGCCTCGAAGGCCTGCACAGCAGCCGTGTCGATTTCCGCGACCCGTTCCCGCGTCTTCGGACCAAGGCGATGCTTGCCCGCGCGCATTTTGTAGAACACGCAACCGGTTGCCATTTTCGGCTCTTGGCTGGCGAAGTGGATCAGGGCGGCGAGCGTCTCGTTCACCGGTGCATCCCGGGCCAGGATCTTGAAGATGTCGGACAATACCTGCTCCGCGTAGCGGTCGAGCACGGCGCGCATCAGCCCATCTTCACCGCCAAATATTCGATAGAGTGCGGGTTTGGAGACACTGGCAAGGTCGCATATCGCGTTCAGTGACACATCCACCGGATCGTTCTGCCAATACGCTCCCATCGCAACATCCAGGGTCTTGTCGATATCCAGGGTGCTTGGGCGTCCACGCTTTGGTTTGGGGGCGTCGCTCATATTTTCGGACCAGCTGGTATTTTATTCTTGACGTCTCGCTCAAGTATTCGTACCAGACGGTACGTTAAATCTCAAGCGGAGGGCTAGCGCGAGTTTCCGGCCCTCCGGCAGTCCAGGAGTAGAACAGATGAAAAAGGTCCTCATGTCCGCAACCATTGCAGCCGGTGCCCTGGCCGGCATGGCAAGCGCTGGCGATATCGACGCGGTCCGCGCCTTCTATACAGACATCCTCACCGACCCCGCCGGCACCACCGCAGAGCGCTACTACGAAGTCTTCTCTCCCGACGTGGTTTCGGTCCCCACACCGCCGGGCGGCGAGGGCGCGCAAGGCATGCTCAACACAATCGCCTTTTTGGGGCAGGTAGTTCCAGATCTCGAATGGGAGCCGCAGGAGATTATCGACCTAACCGATGGCCGCTTTGTTGTACGCAGTCTCTTTCGTGGAACGCCCGTCGGGCCTTTCTTCGGTGTCGATCCGGCCACGGGCAGGGGCTTCGAGGCCATGTCTATCGATATCGTCACGGTCCAGGATGGCCTGATTACCCACACCTACCATCTGGAAGACTGGACCGGCGCGGTCGCTCAATTGACGTCGGAGTGACTCACCAGCGTTAACTACACAGGCGGGGTGGCCGTGCCTTGGGTCAGCCCGCCAATGCCGCATTGCGCTGGGGCCAAGATCAGCGGCAGGCATTGACATCGTCTTTCTGAACCTAAGCTTTGTCCCGCACACCGTTCATCGCGAAAGCTCAGGTTGTTGTGTTTTGGACGAGCCGAGCTAGCTTCCGCATAGCCATCGGAGACCGACATGCCCGACAAGCCAGTCATTGAAGAACGCGAAAACGGACCGCTGGTGGTCAAAGGCGTCACCCGCATGGTCGGGCCGGACGGGGCGGAGGTTGAGGTCAAGCCGGTGATGGCGCTTTGCCGCTGCGGCGGGTCGCAGACCAAGCCGTTCTGCGATGGGTCTCACAACTCGAACGGGTTCCAAAGCCGCGGCGGCGAACCGGCGGGCAAGGACAAGGTCTACAGCTTCAAGGGCACGGCGATGACGGTGCTCTACAACCCGCTCGTTTGTTCCCACGCCGCCGAATGCGTGGCCATGTCTCCCAAGGGTTTCGACCCCGACCGGCGGCCGTGGATCGACCCCGACGCCGACGACGCCGCGGCTTTCGAAGCCGTCGTCCGCGCGTGCCCCTCCGGCGCGCTCCGGATCGAGGGCCAGGACCACCTGATCCCCGACCGCGCCCAGATCACGATCCAGCCCGACGGTCCCTATTGGGTGCTCGACATGGAGATCACCGCCGACGCACCCGGCGAGGGCGCCACGACCGCCAAAAAAGTCCTCTGCCGCTGCGGCCTGTCGGGCAACAAGCCCTACTGCGACGGCTCGCACCGCGACAAGGGGTGGAGAGGCTAGCCCGGCGCGGCCCGCCAAAACGCTGCCCAATTGCCCAGCCGCCGCGTAAACCCCTGAAAAAACATGGGTTTACGCCGCATCTTTGACAAGATGTCACAGTTGAATGCGCCCGGCCCGGTGCCTTTCTCGGAACCATGACATTCAAAGTCGCACTGCGTTGGGTCTGCACTCATGTCTGGAAGCCCTATTGCAGGCTCGTCGATCGATGTGCGGTCGTATTGGTGATCACCGTGATTGTCGTTTACTATGCGGTTGTCGGTCTCGGTGGCCTCTTGACCCGCGAAGAACGCGTATGCAGCGAGACCGCGCACGATTTTCAGGTCGAGTACACCATCACCGGCCACGCGTTTACGGTCGGAATTCTTGCAAATTACGCGGAACTGGACAAAAGGCTCGGAGAATCGAACGCCGATCTGGAGAGACAGCTCGTCTTCTACGCGCAAGCCCCGGACGCCTACAAATACCGGTACATGGCCTTTCCTGCGCCGCAATTGAAGCTGCTGCACAATCCGACCGAAGCCAAGCGCCTGCTGCGTGTGCTTCACGCCCTTCACGGCATGCGCGGCGAGGCGTTGCAGAAACGGCGGGACCACCTGCGCAAGGCGTTGATCTGGCACCTTCACAGCGACGAAGCGAAGTCCAACCCAGAACCCTGGAAGATCGGCCTGTTGCTGCACGCCTATGCCGACACGTTTTCGCATACCTGTACATTCTGCGATCAGGAAACCGCCTACGGGCCAGTTTTAGGCCATGTCTATTGGCCATCAGCCGACAAAATCGGTAAGTATCCCGAGAAATTCAAGCGCTATACCAAAACGACCCTTTCTGCGCTCACGCTGGACGACACCGGCGCCGAGAAGTTGGACCGCCTTCTTTCACGCATCGACGAGATCGCCCGCGACGGCGGGTCCGAGGCGGACATCCGGGCGTATCTGGGCGCAGAATACGCCAAGACCGGCTATACGATCGGCGCCCAAGAGTGCCGGGACTGGAACCAGCTGCTGCGCGGTCAGGACGTCTCCGCTTTCCTGGGCGATGTCATACGCACGGACTGGCCGGACCTGCCCTAGGTCGCGCGGCCGCGCGGCATCGCCCGGTCGGATCATCGTTACGTATTGAACTCGGCTCGGATGCGGTGTATATGCCTTTCAAGAGCGGCGCTTCGGCTTCCACCCCCGAGGCTCCACCGGAAAAACCGACGGGCCCGCTGGCCCGTTTTTTTGTGCCTGAACCATGACCGACCTCGTCGCCAAGACCTCCATCGACCGGCGCCTGGCCGAGATCCTCACCCCGGTGATCGAGGGGATGGGGTACGAGTTGGTGCGCATCCGGATGATGGGCGGCAAGACCAAGACCCTGCAGATCATGGCCGAACGCCCCGACGGCGGCATCGAAGTCGACGACTGCGCCGACATCTCGACCATGGTCAGCGCCACGCTCGACGTCGAAGACCCGATCGAGGACGCCTATACGCTCGAGATCTCGAGCCCCGGCATCGACCGCCCGCTGACCCGGCTGAAGGATTTTGGCGCCTTCGAGGGCTATGAGGCCAAGCTGGAGACCGCCGAGTTGATCGACGGGCGGCGACGTTTCAAAGGCGTCTTGGCGGGCATCGAGGGCGACGAAGTGCTGATCAATGTCGATGAGGGCACCATCGGGCTGCAATTCGACTGGCTGAGCGACGCCAAATTGGTGCTCACCGACGATCTGATCCGCGAAATGCTGCGGCAGCGCAAAGCCGCGGGCGTGATCGACGAGACGAAATACGACGAGATAGAGACGGACAAAGCGTCTGAGGAGGACTGAAGATATGGCGATTACCTCTGCCAACCAGATCGAACTGCTGCAGATCGCGGAATCGGTCGCGCGGGAAAAGATGATTGACCCGGAACTGGTGATCGAGGCGATGGAGGAAAGCCTCGCCCGCGCCGCCAAGAGCCGCTACGGCGCCGAGATGGACATCCGCGTCGACATTGACCGCAAGACCGGCAAGGCGACCTTCACCCGGGTGCGCACGGTGATCGACCCCGAAGAGGAAGAGCTGGAGAACTATCAGGCCCAGCTGACCCCCAATCAGGCGAAGCAGTACCTCGACGATCCGAAACCCGGTGATACCATCACCGACGAGGTGCCGCCCGTGGAAATGGGCCGGATCGCGGCGCAATCGGCCAAGCAGGTGATCCTGCAGAAGGTGCGCGAGGCGGAACGCGACCGCCAGTTCGAGGAATTCCAGGATCGCGCCGGCACCATCATCAACGGCATCGTCAAGCGCGAGGAATACGGCAACGTCATCGTCGACGTGGGCCGCGGCGAGGCGATCCTGCGCCGCAACGAAAAGATCGGCCGCGAGGGCTATCGCCCGAACGACCGCATCCGTTGCTACATCAAGGACGTGCGCCGCGAGCCGCGCGGCCCGCAGATCTTCCTCAGCCGTACCGCGCCCGAATTCATGGCCGAGCTGTTCAAGATGGAGGTGCCGGAGATTTACGACGGCATCATCGAGATCAAGGCGGTGGCCCGCGACCCGGGCAGCCGCGCCAAGATCGCAGTGATCAGCTACGACAACTCCATCGACCCGGTCGGTGCCTGTGTGGGTATGCGAGGGTCTCGGGTGCAGGCCGTGGTCAACGAGCTGCAAGGCGAAAAGATCGACATCATCCCCTGGAATGAAGACGCGCCGACCTTCCTGGTCAATGCGCTGCAGCCGGCGGAGGTCAGCAAGGTGGTGCTCGACGAAGAGGCCGAGCGGATCGAGGTCGTGGTGCCGGACGACCAGCTCTCCCTTGCCATCGGCCGGCGCGGCCAGAACGTGCGGCTGGCAAGCCAGCTCACCGGCCTCGACATCGACATCATGACCGAGGAAGAGGAGAGCCAGCGCCGCCAGGCCGAATTCGAGGAACGCACCAAGCTCTTTATGGAAACGCTCGACCTCGACGAATTCTTCGCCCAGCTCCTGGTCTCGGAAGGCTTCACCAACCTCGAAGAGGTGGCCTATGTCGAGCTCGACGAGCTGACCGTCATCGAAGGCGTCGACGAGGACACCGCGACCGAACTACAGGCCCGCGCCCGCGACTTCATCGACGAACAGAACCGCAAGGCTCTGGAACATGCCCGCGAATTGGGGGTCGAGGACAGCCTGGTGAATTTCGAGGGTCTCACCCCGCAGATGATCGAGGCGCTGGCCGAGGACGACGTCAAGACGCTGGAGGACTTCGCGACCTGCGCCGACTGGGAACTGGCCGGCGGCTGGACCACCGTCGATGGCGAACGGCAAAAGGACGACGGCGTTCTGGAGAAGTTCGATGTCAGCCTCGAAGAGGCGCAGACTATGGTGATGACCGCCCGGATCCAGCTTGGCTGGGTCGATCCCGACGACCTGATTCAAGAGGAAGAAACCGAGGAAGGCGCGGAAGACCTGGAACAGGGTGTGACGGAAGGAGCACGGGCCTGATCCCAGGCCCGTGTTAGGCCGATGACGCGCGGTGGGCGGGTCAAGGAACGCGATGCGCCGGAACGGCGCTGCATCGCCACCGGCGAAAGCCAGCCGAAGGCCGGCCTGATCCGCTTCGTCGCGGGTCCGGGCGGGCGTATCGTCCCGGATCTGGCCCAAAAACTGCCGGGTCGCGGCATCTGGGTCTCGGCCGACCGTGCCGCACTTGACACGGCGGTCAAGAAGCGGCTCTTCGCACGCGCTGCGAAACAGTCCGTCGACGTGCCGGAAACGCTGACCGAGGATGTCACTCGCCAGCTGGCCGCCCGTGTGGTCGAACTGATCGCATTGTCGCGAAAGGCGGGCCGGGCGGTGGCGGGCTACGAAAAGGTCAAATCCTGGCTCGACAAGGGCGAGGCCGCGATCCTGATCCAAGCCGCCGACGGGTCCGGACGGGGCAAATCGAAACTCAGTTCGCCGCCCGGAAAAGGGACATATATCGGGGTCTTGACCGCACAGGAATTGGGTTTGGCATTCGGCCGCGAACATGTAATACATGCCGCTCTTGCGGCTGGCAGACTCACCGAACGTGTTGTAGAGGAAGCCGCGCGGCTGTCCGGGCTGCGCAAGACGATCGGGGATGACACCCCCGGAAAGGGTACGAAGACCATATGAGCGATACGACAGACGGCAAGAAAACGCTCGGCCTGCGTGGCGGCGCCCGTTCGGGCCAGGTGAAGCAAAGCTTCAGCCACGGACGCACGAAGAACGTCGTTGTGGAAACCAAACGCAAGCGCGTGGTCGTGCCCAAGCCCGGCGCAACGCCGAAACCGCCCGTCGGGGGCGCCGCACCGGCCGCAGGCGGTGATCCGTCGAAGCGCCCGGGCGGCATCAGCGACGCCGAGTTGGAACGCCGGATGAAGGCGCTCGCGGCCGCCAAGGCGCGCGAGACCGAAGAAGCCGAAAAGCGTGCCGCCGAAGAGAAGGCGCGCGAAGAAGAGCGCGCCCGCCGCCGCGCCGAGGCCGAGGCCAAGGAACGCGAAGAGCGCGAGCGCGAGGAACGCGCCAAGGCCAAGGCCGAGGAAGACGCCCGCCGCCAGGCCGAAGAGGCCGCCGCCAAAGCGCGCGCGGCAGAGCCGACCGCTGCTGCGGCCGAGGCCGACCGAGGCGGCCCCAAGCCCACCGCGACGCCGCGCAAGACCGACCGCGACCGCGACGCCCGCGACCGCGCCAAGCCGGGCAAGGGCCGTGAGGATGGCCGCCGCTCGGGCAAACTGACGCTGAATCAAGCGCTTGCCGGAGGGGAGGGCGGCCGCCAGCGCTCGCTCGCCGCGATGAAGCGCAAACAGGAACGTGCCCGGCAAAAGGCGCTGGGCGGTGCCCAGGAACGCGAAAAAATCATCCGCGATGTGCAGGTGCCAGAGGCTATCACGGTTGGCGAACTGGCCAACCGGATGTCCGAAAAGGTCGCCGACGTCGTCAAGGCGTTGATGCAGAGCGGCATCATGGCGACCCAAAACCAGACCATCGACGCCGACACCGCCGAACTGATCGTCGAGGAGTTCGGCCATCGGGTGCAGCGGGTCAGCGACGCCGATGTCGAGGATGTGATCGACACCGTAGAAGACACCGAAGAGGACCTGCAGTCGCGCCCGCCGGTGATCACCGTGATGGGCCATGTCGACCACGGCAAGACCTCGCTTCTCGACGCAATTCGCAATGCCAAGGTGGTGGCCGGCGAGGCTGGCGGCATTACCCAGCATATCGGCGCCTATCAGGTTGATCAGGATGGCGAAAAGCTGACTTTCCTCGACACGCCGGGCCACGCCGCCTTCACGTCGATGCGGGCGCGCGGCGCGCAGGTCACCGACATCGTCGTGCTGGTGGTCGCTGCCGACGACGCGGTGATGCCGCAGACCATCGAGGCGATCAACCACGCCAAGGCGGCGCAAGTGCCGATGATCGTGGCGATCAACAAGATCGACCGCCCCGACGCCAACCCCGACAAGGTGCGCACCGACCTGCTGCAGCACGAAGTGATCGTCGAAAAGATGTCGGGCGAGGTGCAGGATGTCGAGGTGTCGGCGATCAACGGCACCGGGCTCGAAAATCTCTTGGAATCGATCGCGCTACAGGCCGAGATCCTCGAATTGAAGGCCAACCCGGAACGTGCCGCGTCTGGCGCGGTGATCGAAGCCCAGCTTGATGTCGGCCGCGGGCCCGTGGCCACCGTTCTTGTGCAGAACGGCACGCTGAAACAGGGCGATATCTTCGTTGTGGGCGAGCAATGGGGCAAGGTCCGCGCACTGGTGAACGATCAGGGCGACCGCGTGAAAGAGGCCGGCCCCTCGGTGCCGGTAGAGGTTCTGGGCCTTAACGGCACGCCCGAGGCAGGCGACGTTCTCAACGTCGTCGATACCGAGGCGCAGGCCCGCGAGATCGCCGATTACCGCGCCAATCTGGCCAAGGAAAAGCGCGCCGCCGCCGGCGCGGCCACCACGCTGGAACAGCTGATGGCCAAGGCCAAGGAAGACGCTGACGTCGCTGAATTGCCGATCCTGGTGAAGGCTGACGTGCAAGGCTCGGCCGAGGCCATCGTCCAGGCGATGGAAAAGATCGGCAACGAAGAGGTCCGGGTGCGTGTGCTGCATTCCGGTGTCGGCGCCATTACCGAGACCGATATCGGTTTGGCCGAGGCGTCGAACGCGCCGGTCTTCGGCTTCAACGTCCGTGCCAACGCCTCGGCCCGGAACGGGGCGAACCAGAAGGGCGTCGAGATCCGCTATTACTCGGTGATCTACGATCTGGTCGATGACGTGAAATCCGCAGCCTCGGGGCTGCTCAGCGCCGAGGTGCGCGAGACCTTCATCGGCTATGCCGAGATCAAAGAGGTGTTCAAGGTCTCCGGCGTCGGCCGCGTTGCCGGCTGCCTGGTAACTGAAGGCGTGGCGCGGCGTTCGGCCGGCGTGCGGCTACTGCGCGACAACGTGGTAATCCACGAGGGCACCCTGAAGACGCTGAAACGGTTCAAGGACGAGGTCGCCGAGGTCCAGTCGGGCCAGGAATGCGGCATGGCGTTCGAGAACTACGAAGACATCCGCCAGGGCGACGTGATCGAGATCTTCGAACGCGAAGAGGTCGAACGCACGCTCGCCTGACCCGGCCCGGACACAGTGCAACGAAAAAGGGAAGGCACCGGGCCTTCCCCTTTCCTGAGTGGTAGCAGTGGAGCTCAGGCGGCCAACGCCGCAACCGGATAGCCGGAATACACGCGGTTCCCGACCCGTACCGCGATCTTGCCACCTTCGAGCGTCCGCACGAAGGTGCCCTGCACGGACACGCAACTGCCAATGATGATGGTACGAAGCACTGTGCGATCCTCCCCATCTGGAACGCCTGAAGTGACTATAGGCGCAGCGATTCATAAATCACTAAGATTCTGATCAAATTTGGGTTAATTTTGCGTAAATGTTGAGCGCTATGGGGATTGACAGGTCTAGATATCGCGATGGGTTGGGGATAAGTCGATCCGATTTGCGGCCCGTGAAAGCCGTCCGGGTGGCGCCTGCGAGGGTCGTTCAGAGCAGGCCTGCGCGCGAAGGCAGTACGACTTCGGGGGCCTGGCCCCGTGCGTCAGAGCCAATCGCGTAGGATTGGGATCAAAGGCAGGTCGGCAGGCGGCATCGGGTAGTTGCGCAGGTCGCGCGCGGCGGCCCATTTCAATGCCTGGCCCTCCTTAGCATGCGGAATACCTTGCCATTTTCGACATGCAAAGAGCGGCATCAGAAGATGGAAGTCGTCATAGCTGTGGCTGGCGAAGGTCAGCGGGGCGAGGCAGCTTTCCCAGGTGTCGATCCCCAGTTCTTCGTGCAACTCTCGGATCAATGCGTGTTCCGGCGTTTCGCCGGGCTCGACCTTTCCGCCCGGAAACTCCCAAAGCCCCGCCATCGTCTTGCCCGCGGGCCGCTGCGCCAGCAGCACGCGCCCATCAACGTCGATCAAAGCCACCGCCGAGACCAAAACGACTTTCATGACCGGTAGTCGGCGTTGATCGAGACGTAGCCGTGGGTCAGATCGCAGGTCCAGACGGTGGCGGCGCCGGTCCCCAGACCCAGATCGGCCGCCAGGACCAAATCCTGGTTTTTCATATAGGCCGCGCCCAGGTCCTCGCGATAGCCCGGCGCCACCCAGCCGTGCTCGGCCACCAGAATGTCGCCGAACCGGATCGACAGCTTGTCGCGGTCGGCCGCGGCGCCAGACTTGCCCACGGCCATCACCACGCGGCCCCAGTTCGGGTCTTCGCCGGCGATGGCGGTCTTGACCAGCGGCGAATTGGCGATGGCCAGCGCGGCCGTCTTGGCCTCGGCATCGCTCTGCGCGCCGGTTACCCGGACCTCGACGAATTTCGTCGCCCCCTCTCCGTCGCGCACCACCTGATGCGCCAGATCCCGCATCACCTCGCTCAACGCGGCCTCGAACGCCTGGCCAGAGGCGCTGCGCGGCCCGCCGACCCGCGCGCCCGAAGCCCCGGTAGCGCAAACCAGCAGCGTGTCCGAGGTCGAGGTGTCGCTGTCGACGGTGATGCAGTTGAAGCTCCGGTCGCAGAGCCGCTCGGTCATGCGCTGCAGATCGGCCTGCGCGACGGCGGCATCGGTGAACACGTAGACCAGCATCGTCGCCATATCCGGCGCGATCATGCCCGATCCCTTGGCGATCCCGGCGAGGCGCACCGGCCGGCCGGCGAGCTCGACCTCCGCACCCGCGCCCTTGGCGAAAGTGTCGGTCGTCATGATCGCCCGCGCCGCCTGCCCGATGCTGCCGGGGTCGAGCGCGGCGTGGAGCTCGGCCAGCTTTGCGGCGATGCGGTCGTGCGGCAAGGGCTCTCCGATCACCCCGGTCGAGGCGGTGAAGACCCGGCGTTCCGGCACGCCCAACTGCGCCGAAACCGCCTGGGTTAGGGTCGAAACAGCCGCGGCCCCGTGGTGCCCGGTGAAGGCGTTGGCGTTGCCGGAATTGACCAGGATCGCCGCGCCGCCCACAGCGTCGCCGCCGAGCTTTGCCTGGCAGTCGAGCACCGGCGCGGCGCGGGTGGCGGACTGGGTGAACACGCCGGCGATTTGCGTGCCCGGCGCCAGCTCGGCCAGCATCACGTCGGCGCGCCCGGCATAGCGCACCCCGGCCTCGGCGGCGGCGAAGCGCACGCCGCCGACCTGCGGCAGGTCCGGAAAGCCGCCCGGCGGGGCCAGCGGCGAAACCGCCGGCGCCGGCGCCCCGGCGCCCGCGCGTTGCGCCTTCAGCTCGGCCCGTAGCCGCCGCAGCTCGCGCCGCAGCCGTCTGACCGGTGTGCCCCGCTCGATCACCGCGCGCCGGCGCCTAGAATTCGACCAGGTCTTGATCGCGCAGCACCGATGGGTCGATGCCCGAGACGTCGCGGCGGTCTACCCCGGCGGCCTCGACCATCTCGGCGATGCCGGCGCGCATGGCGTCCAGCCAGACCTCGTTGGCCAGCTCTTGGCGCATCTGCTCGACGGTCGGCACCTCGGGCAGGCGGCTGTCGTTCAGCAGGATCACGTGCCAGCCGAACTGGGTCTGCACCGGGGCCGAGACTTGGCCCACCTCCAGCGCCTTCACCGCCGCCTCGAACTCAGGCACCATGCGCCCCGGCCCGAACCAGCCGAGCGCACCACCCCCCGGACCCGACGGGCCGGTCGATTTCAGCTTGGCCGTCTCGGCGAAATCGGCGCCGCCGTCGAGCTCTGCGACGATCGCTTGCGCCTCCTCCTCGGTCTCCACTAGGATGTGCGAGGCGTTGTATTCCCGCACCGGCGTGAAATTGGCGAAGCGGCGGTCATAGGCGGCCTGGATCGCCCTGTCTTCAACCCGGATCCCCTTTGCCAGCCGGTCGACGACGGTCGAGGCGATCAGTGCGTTGCGTTCGTTTTCCAGGCGCAGCTCAGTGCCCGGCGACAGCTCGGTCGCGGCCTGGCTGACCGCGGCCTGCTGGATCAGCCGCTCGAGGATGCCCTCGAAGAGCTCGGCATCCGGCAATTGCTGGTCCTGCTGCGGCAGGCCCTGCAGCATGACGATCATATGACCGATCGTGATCTCCTGGCCGCCGACCGTGGCGACCACGGTCCCGGCGCCGACCTCTTGCGCCGCGGCCGGCTGCGCTGCCACCAGCACCAGCGCAGCGCCTGCAAAACATGACCTGAAAGATGGCATTCCGCGTATCCCCGATTGGCCGCGCCGGTCCGCGACATTGACACTAAACAAGGCCGGCCTTACATCGCCTCATGGCGCGCTCGGCCGCCTTCTCACCGCTCTTGTTATGGGCCAAGGCGGGGGCGGGCAAGCACTCGTCTCACACGTTGACGTCAATTCGCATCCCTCGGAGAGAACATGCTCGGTTTCGGTACCCTCGCCAAAAAGGTCTTCGGAACGCCGAACGACCGCAAGATCAAGGCGACCCGCCCGATGGTCGAGAAGATCAACGCGTTGGAGGCCGAGTTCGAGGCGCTGAGCGACGAGGGCCTGATCGCAAAGACCGAGGCTTTCGTAGCCCGCGTGGCCGGGGGCGAGGCGCTGGACGATCTGCTGCCCGAGGCCTTCGCCAATTGCCGCGAGGCGGCGAAGCGCGCGCTGGGGCTGCGGGCCTTCGACGTCCAGCTGATGGGCGGCATCTTCCTGCACCAGGGCAACATCGCCGAGATGAAGACCGGCGAGGGCAAGACGCTGGTCGCCACCTTCCCGGCCTATCTCAACGCGCTGACCAAGCGCGGGGTGCACATCGTGACGGTCAACGACTATCTGGCCAAGCGCGACGCCGACTGGATGGGCAAGGTCTACACCGCGCTCGGCATGACCACCGGCGTGGTCTATCCGCAGCAGCCCGACGACGAAAAGCGCGCGGCCTACGCCTGCGACATCACCTACGCGACCAACAACGAACTGGGCTTCGACTATCTGCGCGACAACATGGAGCCCGAGCTTGCGCAAATGCGCCAGCGCGATCACCACTTCGCCATCGTGGACGAGGTCGACTCGATCCTGATCGACGAGGCGCGGACGCCGCTGATCATCTCGGGTCCCGCGCAGGACCGCTCCGAGCTCTATCAAAGCATCGACCGGATCATCCCCGAGATCGAAGACGACCACTACACGCTAGACGAAAAGACCCGCAACGTCACCTATACCGACGAAGGCAACGAATGGCTGGAACAGCGCCTGCACCTCGGCGGGATCCTGCCCGAAGAGCAGTCGCTCTACGACCCGGAATCGACGACCATCGTGCACCACGTCAACCAGGGGCTTCGGGCGCACAAGCTGTTCCAGAAGGACAAAGACTACATCGTCCGCGACAACGAAGTGATCCTGATCGACGAATTCACCGGTCGGATGATGGTCGGGCGGCGCCTCAGCGACGGGCTGCACCAGGCGATCGAGGCCAAAGAGGGCTGTTCGATCCAGCCCGAGAACGTGACGCTGGCCTCGGTGACCTTCCAGAACTACTTCCGCCTCTACGAAAAGCTCGCGGGCATGACCGGCACCGCGGTGACCGAGGCCGAGGAGTTTGGCGATATCTACAAGCTCGGCGTGGTCGAAGTGCCGACCAACCTGCCGATCGCCCGGGCCGACGAACACGACGCGGTCTACCGCACCTCGCGCGAGAAGTACGAGGCCATTGTCGACGAGATCAAAGACGCCCACGACAAAGGCCAGCCGGTCCTAGTCGGCACCACCAGCATCGAAAAGTCGGAGTTTCTGGCCGGGCTGCTCGGTGAGCAGAAGATCCCGCACAACGTCCTGAATGCCCGCCAGCACGAGAAAGAGGCGCAAATCGTGGCCGAGGCCGGGAAGTTCGGCGCGGTGACCATCGCCACCAACATGGCCGGCCGCGGCACCGACATTCAGCTTGGCGGCAATGTCGAGATGAAGGTGCTCGAGGCGCTGGCCGCCGACCCAGAGGCGCATCCCGACGAGGTGCGTGCGAGGATCGAGGCGGAACACGCCGACGAAAAGGCCAAGGTGCTCGACGCCGGCGGGCTCTTTGTCCTGGCCACCGAACGGCACGAAAGCCGCCGCATCGACAATCAGCTGCGCGGCCGCTCGGGCCGCCAGGGCGACCCGGGGCGCTCGGCCTTCTTCCTCAGCCTCGAAGACGACCTAATGCGCATCTTCGGCTCGGAACGGCTCGACAAGATGCTCGGCACCTTGGGCATGAAAGAGGGCGAGGCCATCGTGCACCCCTGGGTCAACAAGAGCCTCGAAAAGGCCCAGGCCAAGGTCGAAGGCCGCAACTTCGACATCCGCAAGCAGCTTCTGAAATTCGACGACGTGATGAACGACCAGCGCAAGGTGATCTTCGGCCAGCGCCGCGAAATCATGGAGGCCGAAGACCTCAGCGACATCGTCGAAGACATGCGCCACCAGGTGATCGACGACCTGGTCGAACAGTACATCCCGCCCAAGACCTACGCCGATCAGTGGAACGCCGAGGGGCTTTATGCCGCGGTCCTGGAAAAGGTCGGCGTCGACGAGAAGATCATCGGCTGGGCCGACGAGGAAGGCGTCGACGACGATGTGTTCCGCGAGCGGCTCTACGCCGCCGCCGACGAGATGATGGCGGCCAAGGCGGTGCAGTTCGGTCCCGAGAACATGCGCGGCATCGAAAAGCAGATCCTGCTGCAGACGATCGACGCGAAATGGCGCGAGCATCTCTTGCGGCTGGAACATCTGCGGTCGGTCGTGGCGTTCCGTGGCTATGCCCAGCGCGATCCGCTGAACGAGTACAAAACCGAGGCGTTTCAACTGTTTGAGGGACTTCTGAACGCGCTCCGCGAGGACGTGACGCAAAAACTCAGCCAGATCCGGCCGCTGTCGGATGAAGAGCGCGAGCAGATGATGCAGCAGCTGATGGCTCAACAGGCCGAGCTGCAGCAGGCGTCGGGCCGCGAGGCCGAACTGGAAACCGTCGGTGCCGGTGCCGGTGCGGCCGCGGGGGCGGTGGCCGGCTCCGCGGCTGCAGGCAGTGTGGCGGAAGCTTCGGCGCCCGCACCGGGCTTCGTCGAATCCGATCCCGCGACCTGGGGCAACCCGGGCCGCAACGAACGCTGTCCCTGCGGATCGGGCAAGAAGTTCAAGCACTGCCACGGCCGGCTGCTGTAGCCGGCTCCCCACGGCCTCCGGCGCTGACGACCAGGCGCGGCAAACCCGCCGCGACTGTTGCCGAATAACGACAAAATCCCACAGGCCCGCCACAGAGTTTCCTCAATTGCCCGCCATACTGCCGCAAACGGCAGATAGTCCCGGGTGTATTCGATGAAGACCAACCAAAAACTGGTGACGGCGCTGGTGACCATTGTGGCGGCCACCGCAACTGCGCATCTGATGCAACGCAACGGCGCCGAGGCCGCGCGGATCGGCACGCCGCCAGCCGACATACAGGCCGCCTCTCTCCTGCCGGGGGCCAACCCGCCCGACGCCGACACCGCGACCCCCGAACCGGTCCGCCAGCCCGAGAACTTCACCGTGGCCGCCGCCGATCTCCCCGGTCCCGCGGCTGAGGTCGTGGAGCCTGCCGTCGCGCCGGGTGCGCCCCTCCCGACCGAAGCCATGGCGACCCCCGACGCGGCCGTTGAAACGCCCGCCGATGCCGAGACCGCCGCCGCCCCCGAGCCCGTGGCGCCCGTATCCGACGAAACCGAGACGGCCGCCGGCACCGCAACCGCTAAACCGGAACCCGAACCGGCGGTCGAGGTCACGCCCGAGCCCGTGATTCTGGCCGCGGTGACCGAGGCCGCACCCGCCGCGCCGCGGACCTCGCTCGCGCCCGTGCCGGACATGCCGCGCCCGCCGGCTGATGCGCTGGCCCCCGCGCCGCTGCCCGAAACCGGCATTGGGCTGGCAAAACGCATGGCCAGCACGGCGGAACCAGCCGCGGCCCCCGCGGCCGTGGAACCCGACGCAAAGCGTAACGAATTCGGCCTGACCTGCGGCGTCATCCTGTCGGCGGCAGAAAAACCCGGCGGCATGGTCAACTTGATGCTGACCGCCCCCTGCCGCGGCGACGAGCCGATCACGGTGCGCCATGACGATCTGGCTTTCACCGCGCGCACGAACCACCTCGGTACCTTCGCCGCACTGATCCCGGCGCTCACGCGCGAGGCCGCTTTCACTGTGGCCTTCGCCGACGGCACCGACTCGGAGACGCAGCTGAACGTGCCCTCGGCGGACGCGGTCGACCGCGTCGTGCTGCAGACCGCTGGCGAGACCGGCCTGCAGATCCACGCGCTGGAATTCGGCGCCGGCTACGACACCGCCGGCCATGTCTGGGCCGGCCAACCGCGCGACCCCGCCGCGGCGCTGAACACCGGCGGCGGCTTCATCACACAGCTCGGCGATCCGTCGCTCGACGATGCGCAGATGGCAGAGGTCTACACCTTTCCCGCTGACGCACGCACCCGCGACGGCGTCGTGCGGCTCAGCGTCGAGACCGAGGTGACCGCCTACAATTGCGGCAAAGAGGTCGGCGGCCGCACCCTGCAACGCCAGGCCGACGGCAGCATTAAAGCGGTGACCCTGACCCTGTCGATGCCCGACTGCGACGCGATCGGCGAATTTCTGGTGTTGAAAAACCTCCTGCAAGACCTGAAGATCGCCGCGAATTGACGGCGCCAGGATCGAGCTTTCATGGTCAAATGGCGTGCGGCGGTCTTCGCCGCACTTTTTCTTGTCGCATCTGTCGGGCGTACTGCGGCCGATGACGTCACGCTGACCTCCCGCGACGGCTCGGTCGAGATCACTGGCAATTTGCTGAGCTTCGACGGTGAATTCTACCGTGTCGACACCGCCTATGGCGTGCTGACGCTCGACGGCAGCGGGGTGATCTGCGACGGGCCGGGCTGCCCCGACCTGACCGCCTATGTGGCCGAGGTCACGCTGTCGGGCGCGCGCACCTTGGGCGACGTGCTGATGCCCGCCCTGGTCGAGGCCTTCGCCACCCGCGCCGGCTATGGCATCGAACGCCAGGTGACCAGCGACAGCGATTTCCGCTACGTGCTGACCGACGCAGCCTCGGGCCGTCCCGCCGCGCGGATCGGCTTCCGCGTCACCTCGACCTCCGAAGGCTTCGCGGATCTCCTGGCCAACGAGGCCGATCTGGTGCTGTCGAGCCGCCCCGCCACGGCGCAGGAAACCGCGCTGGCGCGTGAGGCCGGCCTCGGCGATCTGACCAACCCGCGGCGCAGCCGGATCGTCGCGCTCGACGCACTGGTGCCCGTGGTGGCGGCGGGCAACCCGCTCGACGGGTTGACGATCCAGGGCCTCGCGCGGGTGTTTTCGGGTGAAATAGAGACTTGGGCGGCGCTTGGCGGACCGGACGCGCCCGTTGCGCTGCATCTGCGCGATCCGGCCTCGGGCATCGCGCAGGACTTCGTCGCCCGGGTGCTGGACCCGCGCGGGCTGGACCTCGCGCCGGACGTGACCCGGCACCTCAGCAACGAGACCTTGGCCGACGCCGTGGCGGCGGATCCGCTGGCGATCGGCATCGTGCCGCTCTCGGCCGTGGGCAACGCCGTGCCGCTGGCGATCAACGGCCCCTGCGGTATGTCGGTCCGCGCTGCCCCGCGCACCGTCAAGACCGAGGATTACCCTCTGACCCTGCCGCTCTTCGTCTACGCGCCGGCGCGCCGGCTGCCGGTGCTCGTGCGAGAGTTCCTCGCCTTCGTCCGCGCCCCCGCGGCGCAGCCGGTGATCGCGCGCGCCGGCTTCGTCGATCTGCGCCTCGACGGGGTCGCCGTGCCGGCCCAGGGCGACCGGCTGATGAACGCCATCGCGGCCGGTGGCGGCGAAGTGCCGCTGACCGAACTGCAGCGACTGGTGCGGGCGCTGCGCGGCACCGAACGGCTGAGCCTCAGCTTCCGGTTCCTGCCCGGCGGCACGCGGCTCGACGCGCACTCGCTGTCGAACGTCGACATCTTGGCCGGGCAGCTGGAGCGCGGCGCCTTCGACGGCCTGCCCTTGACCTTCGTCGGCTTCAGCGATGGCGACGGCCCGGCAGACGCCAACCGCCGCCTGGCGCAACGCCGGGCCGAGGCGGCGCGGCGCGCGGTTCTACGCGCGGCCCCCGCGGCGGACCGCGACGCCCTGGAGATCTCGGTCGAGGCCTTCGGCGAGGCGATGCCCGTGGCCTGTGACGAGGCCGAGTGGGGTAAGCGTGTCAACCGCCGGGTCGAGGTCTGGGTCGATCAGAGATAGCCCGCGGCGCGAAAGCTCAGCTCGTTCGATTTGCCGATGATCAGGTGGTCGTGCAGCGACAGGCCCAGCGCCTGGGCGGCCTCGTCGATCGCCCGGGTCATCGAGATGTCGGCATTCGAGGGGCTCGGGTCGCCCGAGGGGTGGTTGTGGACCAGGATCAGCGCGCTGGCGTTCAGCTCCAGCGCTCGCTTGACCACCTCGCGTGGATAGACCGGCACGTGGTCGACGGTGCCCTTGGCCTGTTCCTCGTCGGCGATCAGCACGTTCTTGCGGTCGAGATAGAGCACCCGGAACTGTTCGGTCTCGCGATGCGCCATCACCGTGTGGCAATAGTCCAGCAGCGCGTCCCAGCCGCTCAAGACCTGGCGCCGCAGGACCTTCGCGCGCGCCATGCGATGGGCGGCCGCCTCGAGGATCTTGAGGTCCTGCACCAAAGCCTCGCCGACGCCCTCGACCTCGGTCAGCCGCTCCGCCGGGGCCGAGATCACCCGGTTGAAGTCGCCGAAGTGGTCGATCAACCGGCGCGCCAGCGGCTTGACGTCGCCGCGCCGGATGGTGCGGAACAGCACCAGCTCCAGCAGCTCGTAATCCGGCATCGCCGCGGCGCCGCCGGCCATGAACCGGGCGCGCAGCCGCTTGCGGTGGCCCTGGATGTAGGATGGAAGCCGTCCCGCCGACAGCTCCACCACAGCCTCCTCGCCCGCACAAAGCGGCATCGGAGCCTCATGAAACGCCTTGCCCATACCGGCAAATCTGCCGTGCCGCGGTTAATGGGGGGTAAACAGCCCCAGGCTTTCATCTGGCCAAAAATATCCTCGGGGGGAGCGCGAGGGGTGAGGCGGGACCGTGGCGCCGGTGGCACCGCGAAAGCCTGGCGAACGACAGCCCCCCTCGCCCCGGTCGGATCGGCGCAGCCGATCCGACGCCGTCAGCTCTTCATCCCGTCCCAGAAGCTCTTGACCTTGGAAAAGAACGAGCTCGATTCGGGGTTGTTGTTTTCGCCCAGCCGCTCGAATTCGCGCAACAGCTCTTTTTGCTTGCCGGTCAGGTTCACCGGGGTCTCGACCGCAAGCTCGATGAACATGTCGCCGTGCCCGCCGCCGCGCAGCCCCGGCATACCCTTGCTGCGCAGCCGCATCTGCCGGCCCGACTGGCTGCCGCCGGGCACCTTGACCCGGCTGCGGCCGCCGTCGATCGTCGGCACGTCGATATCGCCGCCGAGTGCGGCTGCGGTCATGCTGACCGGCACCAGGCAGAACAGGTTCTGCCCGTCGCGCACGAAGAGCGGATGCTCCTCGACCTCGATGAAGATATAAAGGTCGCCCGCGGGCCCACCGCGCAGCCCGGCCTCGCCTTCGCCGGCAAGCCGGATGCGGGTGCCGGTCTCGACCCCAGCGGGGATGTTCACGCTGAGCGAGCGGTCCTTTTCCACCCGCCCCGCGCCGCCGCAGGTGCCGCAAGGGTTCTGGATGATCTGGCCCATGCCGGAACAAGTCGGGCAGGTGCGTTCGACGGTGAAAAAGCCCTGCTGCGCACGGACCTTGCCCATGCCGGAACAGGTCGGGCACATCGACGGTTCCGCCCCACCCTCGGCACCGCTGCCCGAACAGGTTGAACAGCTGACCGAGGTCGGCACGTTGATCGCCTTCTGCAGCCCGTTATAGGCGTCTTCCAGGGAAACCCGAAGGTTGTAGCGCAAGTCCGAGCCACGGGTGGCGCGCTGGCGTCCGCCGCCACCGGACCGGCCGCCCATGAAATCGCCGAAAAGGTCGTCGAACACGTCCGAGAACGCGCTGGCGAAGTCGCCCTGCGCCGCGCGCGCACCGCCGCCGCCCATGCCGCCCTCGAAGGCAGCGTGCCCGAACCGGTCATAGGCCGCCTTCCTTTCGGGGTCCTTCAGCGCGTCATAGGCCTCGTTCACTTCCTTGAACTGGCTTTCGGCGTTGGGATTGTCCGAGTTCCGGTCGGGGTGCAGCTCTTTCGCCTTGCTGCGGTAGGCCTTTTTGATCTCGTCGGGCGAGGCTCCCTTGGAGACGCCGAGCACTTCGTAGAAGTCGCGCTTTGCCATCGCTTACCGTCCTTTCGGAACGCCAGGACCGGCCTGAAGCTCAGGCCGGCCCCGCTTGCGTTCGGCTTGCGCTTACGAGGCGCGCTTGTCGTCGTCGAGGTCCTCGAAGTCGGCGTCGACGATGTCGTCATCGACACCGCGCGGCTCGCCATCCTCGTCCTCGGCCTCGGCGCCCTCGGATTTGGCCTGTTCGGCCTTATAGATCGCCTCGCCCAGCTTCATCGCCGCTTCGGTGACGTTCTGGATGCCGGACTTGATCTTGCCGGAATCGTCGGTCTCGAGCTGCTCTTTGAGGTTGGCGATGGCCAGTTCGATCGCCTCGATCGTGGTCGGGTCGACCTTGTCGCCATGCTCTTCCATCGACTTCTCTGTCGAGTGGATCAGCGATTCGGCCTGGTTCTTGGCCTCGACCAGATCGCGGCGTTCCTTGTCCTCTTCGGCATGCGCCTCGGCGTCCTTGACCATTTGGTCGATCTCGTCGTCCGAAAGACCGCCCGAGGCCTGGATCGTGATCTTCTGCTCTTTGCCGGTGCCTTTGTCCTTGGCGCCGACATGCACGATGCCGTTGGCGTCGATGTCGAAGGTCACCTCGATCTGCGGCAGGCCGCGCGGCGCCGGCGGGATGTCTTCAAGGTTGAACTGGCCCAGCAGCTTGTTGTCCTGCGCCATCTCGCGTTCGCCCTGGAACACCCGGATCGTCACAGCGTTCTGGTTGTCTTCCGCAGTCGAGAAGATCTGCGACTTCTTGGTCGGGATCGTGGTGTTGCGGTCGATGAGGCGGGTGAAAACGCCGCCCAGGGTCTCGATGCCCAGGGACAGCGGCGTGACGTCGAGCAAGACCACGTCCTTGACGTCGCCCTGCAGCACGCCGGCCTGGATCGCAGCACCCATGGCGACGACCTCGTCGGGGTTCACGCCCTTATGGGGCTCTTTGCCGAAGAAGCTCGTGACCTCCTCGATGACCTTTGGCATCCGGGTCATGCCGCCGACCAGCACGACTTCATCGATGTCGCCGGTGGATACCTCGGCGTCCTTCAGCGCGTCCTTACACGGCTTGATCGATTTCTTGATCAGATCGCCGACGAGCGATTCGAGTTTCGCCCGCGTCAGCTTCATCACCATGTGCAGCGGCGTGCCGTCCTGGCCCATCGAGATAAACGGCTGGTTGATCTCGGTCTGCGACGAGCTCGACAGCTCGATTTTGGCCTTCTCGGCCGCCTCCTTCAGGCGCTGCAGCGCCATCTTGTCCTTGGTCAGGTCGACGCCGTGTTCCTTTTTGAACGCGTCGGCGAGGTAGTTGACGATGCGCATGTCAAAGTCTTCGCCGCCGAGGAACGTGTCGCCGTTCGTCGACTTCACCTCGAAGAGGCCGTCGTCGATCTCCAGGATGGTGATGTCGAAGGTGCCGCCGCCGAGGTCGTAGACCGCGATGGTCTTCGTCTCTTTCTTGTCGAGGCCATAGGCCAGCGCGGCCGCAGTGGGCTCGTTGATGATGCGCAGCACTTCGAGGCCCGCGATCTTGCCGGCGTCCTTGGTGGCCTGGCGCTGGGCGTCGTTGAAATAGGCCGGGACGGTGATCACCGCTTGGGTGACGTCATCGCCGAGGTAGCTCTCGGCGGTTTCCTTCATCTTCTGCAGGATGAAGGCCGAGATCTGGCTGGGGGAGAACTTTTCGCCGCGCGATTCGACCCAAGCGTCGCCGTTGCCACCGTCGATGATGGCGTAGGGCACCAGTTTTTTGTCTTTCTCGACCTCGGCGTCGCCGACACGGCGGCCGATCAGGCGTTTGACGGCGAAGATGGTGTTGTCGGGGTTGGTGACGGCCTGGCGTTTTGCCGGCTGGCCGACGAGGCGTTCGTTGTCGGTGAAGGCGACGATCGACGGGGTCGTGCGCGCGCCTTCGGCGTTTTCGATCACCCGGGGCTGGCTGCCGTCCATGATCGCGACGCAGCTGTTGGTGGTTCCCAGGTCAATCCCGATGACTTTGGCCATGCTCAAAATCCTCTCTTCTCGGCGATGTTGTGGAGGTTGGCCCATTCCGGCGCCGCCCTCCGATCCCATAGGTTTCACGGGGATCACATCCCCGCGAGGCTTCCGGGCGTATATAGGGAGGGGTCAGAGGTGCTGCAAGCGAAGAGGTGCGGGAAATATGACGCTTTGTAACGGCGTTTGAATCTGGCGTGTGTCAGTTGAAGGTGTAGGAAAACCCGAGGCTCAGGAAGCCCTGGTTTTCATTCCCCGCGACGCTGACGATCGGGCTGTCGGCGGCATCGCCGGTCAGGCGCCTATACCCGGCGACGGCGGTGGCGGACCAGTTGTCTGTGATCTGGTAATTGGCGAAGAGCATCACGCCGACATCCTTGATCCCGCTGCCGGCGGAGAAGGCGGCCAGACCCGACGGGCTGGCCGGGCCGACGCTGAAAAAGGTGTCCATATAGTCGTCGTCGGCGAAAGTCAGGCCTGCGCGGGCGCCATAGGTCCAGTCAGCGGCGCGGCGCGTGACGCCGACCGACGCCTCGGCGATAAGCCCCTCGTGGCCGCCGTCGAGACCCTGCAAGACGTTGAGCCGCGGCGACAGGATGGTGCCGTCAGCGAGCGGGTAGTTCAATTGCGCGAACCCGCCAAGCATCAGCGCACCGTCCACCGCAGGCAGGGCGCTGACCGCGGCGTTGTCGATATCCGCAGGGTCGCGACCGTCGTTCCAACGCATGATCGGCCCGGCGTCGATGGAGCGAGAGACGACAAGGTCCGCCTCGGCGCCTGGGCCGTTGCTGCGAACCGCAAAGGGGCCCAGCGAGAAGGCAAAGGACGGGGCGGGAAACACTTTGTAGTCTGACGAGCCTTCAAACTGCGGTACCACTGCCGCGCCGAGTCCAAAGGTCGGGCCGTCGGCGTGGGCGACATGGGGCAGGGCGGCCAAGGCGGCGGCTGCGAGACAACGGATCATGGGCTTGTGCATCCTCACGCAGGGTTCCGGTACTTTGTCAGTGCATACGCAAGCCGGAGTCGTGCGGATCACCTTGGGTCCTTCCGGTGTCCGGTTTACGGTCGTGGGATGCAAGCGCCACTCGACATTCGTGGGTTCAAGCTGTTCCAGGGATATCTGGACCCGCAGGCTCAAGCCGAGATTTTGGCCGCTATCCAGGCGGTTGTCGCCGCAGCGCCGCTGTTTTCGCCGATGACGCCCTTTGGCAAACCGATGTCCGTGCGGATGACGTCAGCCGGCAATTACGGCTGGTTTTCGGATCGTCGGGGATATCGATATGTGACCGAGCATCCCTCGGGCACGGCCTGGCCGCCGATCCCGGATAGCGTGCTTGACGTTTGGCGGGATGTGACAGAGCTGGATCGATTGCCGGACTGCTGTTTGGTCAATTTCTACGGGCCGGCGGCGAAGATGGGCCTGCACCAAGACCGCGACGAAGCCGATTTCTCCTGGCCGGTGATGTCGATTTCGCTTGGCGACGACGGGCTTTTTCGGATCGGCAACCCGACACGCGGTGGCAAGACCGAAGCGGTCTGGCTGCACTCGGGCGACGTCGTGGTGATGGGCGGCGCGGCACGGCTGACCTATCACGGCCTTGAGCGCATCCGCCAAGGCAGCTCGCGGCTCTTGCCGGACGGCGGACGCATCAACCTGACCCTGCGGGTGGTGGAGTGAGGACGCCTTGGCTTCTGGGGAGGCGGTGTGCCGGATGTCCCGGGCGGCTTTGCGTTTCGGTCGGGTGGGATCCGGTCTGATTGTGCCACGTGACTTCGCTATTGAGCTTAAGTAGGCCTTGGTCCTTTGATGAGAGCGGTGCCCCTTGAGTCCGTGCCCGGGGCGAGCAGTCAACGACTGCACGAGGCAATTCGTTCAGTGAGACCCGGCACCATCGCACCCAGCCATGGGTGCGGGGCGAGACCATTTGATCAGGTCACCGACACCGGCCTCGAAACACCGACCTCCGGACACAATGCGGCGTCTCCCCGTCATCGGTCCAGATCCGGAGGTTCATGGGCTCTCACGTCGTCTCTGGCTTGGGTCCGCTAAAAGTTGGCGGCGCCGCCAATGGACATTCCGCGGGGATAAACCCCGGTTGGTTTCCGGCCCGTGTCTGGAACCCGCGGGCCGTGCGATCAAAGAACCGTCCCTGCACCCGATGAAGAGGTGGTCTTTGGGACCGGATCGTCGATGTCACACAGGCGTGACCCTGCGTGGAGCGCTCAATCCCGGGGTATACCCGACCCGGCTTTCGGTCTGGTGAATACAGCGTACGGTGGGGCGGTTACTTGCCGGCCGACCAGCTCGCCGAGGCGTGGCGGCGGGTGTAGAACTCGCCCATCAGGCCCATCATGATCAGTGTGATCGACAACAGCATCGGGTACGAGATCGAGCTGTAATGCGGGTTGTAGTTGATGAAGACGAAGCCGCGGGCCTGGTCGATGGAGTGAAACAGCGGGTTCCAGTCGAACATCGCAATCATGTAGCCCGGCAGCGTGTTGGCCACGAACATCTTGCCCGAGGCGATCATGTTGGCGCGGGTGTAGATCTGCGACACGATGGCCACGACCGCCGGCATCCAGGGTTTCAGCGCCAAAAGTACCATGCCCACCGCACAGCCGGAAAACCACGACAAGAGGAACATCCCGAAGCCGGAGATTGGGTCGTAGAATTCGATCGGCGTGAACGCCACGTGGTAGATGAACAGGATCATCAGCAGCGACAGCGTCTGGATATAGAGGCACGACAGCGCCGCCGAGACGATGGCGATAGAGGTGTTCATCGGCGCGTGCAGCATCATCGGCGAGGCCGGCCCCTCGGACCCCATGACCGCCCCCAAGGCCTTGTTGTGGGTCAGAAACAGGAAGATGCCGGACAGGATATAAAGCAGGAAGTCGCCCCGGATCGCGCTGCCGCGCAGGCCCAGGATCGAGAACATCACATAGAACACCGCGACCAGGATCACGGTCTGCAACATGGACATCAACAGGCCGATGATCGCATTGCCATGCGACTTGCGGATGCTGCGGACCGTCGCATGGTAGATCAACTCAAACATGTTGAGCGCCGCATGGAACGACGATCGTTGTACGCGCGGTTCGAACATGGCCGCCTAAATCACCCGCTCTCTTGGCCGTCCCCGTCTTTGTCGCAGGGAAATCTTGCCGTTCCTTTACCGAGCCAGCATAAGTGGCGCAGGCGAAAAACTCAACGATGGCGCGGATATCGGCGCCTCAGACGGAGCGAGCGTTGGATTTCGACAACTTGACGGCGGTGATGCGGCGCCTCGCGCTGGAGGCGGGCGATGCGATCATGTCGATCTACCGATCCGACCATGTCGACGTGCGGGCGAAATCCGACGACAGCCCCGTGACGGCGGCGGATGAGGCGGCGGACGCACTGATCTCGGCGGGTTTGCGCGCGGCGTTCCCGGACGTTGCGCTGGTCACCGAAGAACAGGCGACCTCGCACAGCGCCCGCGCCGCGCGATTCCTGATCGTCGATCCGCTCGACGGGACCAAGGAGTTCGTGCAGCGGCGCGGCGAGTTCACCGTCAACATCGCCTATGTCGAAGACGGCGTGCCGATCCGCGGGGTGGTCTATGCTCCGGCGAAGCGGCGGATGTTCTACACCGACGCCACAGGCCAGTCAGTGGAAGAGACCGGCGAGTTGGCGCCCGACGCGGTCGGGCCGGTGCGGCCGATTTCGGTGACCACGCCCGACAACGCCGCCCTGATGGTCGTCGCCTCGAAATCGCATCGCGACCAGGCGACCGACGACTATATCGGCAAATACGCTGTGCGCGACATGACCAGCGCGGGCTCGTCGCTGAAATTCTGCCTCGTCGCGGCGGGCGAGGCCGACCTCTACCCGCGGCTGGGGCGCACCATGGAATGGGACACCGCTGCGGGCCATGCGGTATTGCGCGGCGCGGGCGGGCAGGTGGTGCGGTTCGACGACCACACCGACCTGACCTACGGCAAGCCAGGCTACGAAAACCCGTTCTTCATCGCCTATGCGCCGGGTGTAAGCCTGCAGACCGGCTGATGTCTGTCCTGATCGTGATCCCGGCGCGCTACGCTTCGACGCGCTATCCGGGCAAGCCGCTGGTGGCGTTGCGCGGCGCGACCGGCGACAGCCGCAGCCTGGTGCAGCGCACCTGGGAGGTGGCGCAAGAGGTCGCGGGCGCCCCGCGCGTGGTTGTCGCCACAGACGACGACCGCATTGCCGAGGCCGCCGCGGGGTTCGGCGCCGAGGTGGTGATGACCTCGCCCGACTGCGCCAACGGGACCGAACGCTGCGCCGAGGCGTTGACCACGCTTGGCGGCGGCTACGACATCATCGTCAATCTGCAGGGCGATGCGCCGCTGACGCCTGTGTGGTTCATCGACGATTTGGTCTCTAACCTGGCCGAACATCCCACGGCCGAAGTCGCCACCCCGGTCCTGCGCTGCGACGGGCGGGCGTTGAACGGGTTTCTGGAGGATCGGCGCGCCGGCCGGGTCGGCGGCACCACGGCGGTCTTCGCCCAGGACAAGCGGGCGCTCTATTTCTCGAAAGAGGTGATCCCCTTCACCACCGAGGTCTATCCCGACACCGAGCCAACGCCGGTCTTTCACCATGTCGGCGTCTATGCTTATCGCCCCGCCGCTTTGGCCGCCTATCCGCTGCTGCCGACCGGACCGCTCGAACAGCTGGAGGGGCTGGAGCAGTTGCGATTTCTCGAACAGGAGCATCCGGTGCTTTGCGTCGAGGTCGAGGCCCACGGGCGCCAGTTCTGGGAGCTCAACAACCCCGAGGACGTGCCGCGGCTCGAGGCGATGATGGCCGAGATGGGCATCGAATGAGCGCGGCGGAGGTCAGCGTCATTGTCGTTAGCCTGGACCGCCCCCACGCCCTGCGCCGCTGCCTGACCGGGATCGAACAGCTCGACCGCAGCGGATTCGAGGTGATCGTGGTCGCCGATCCGGCGGGGCTTGCCGCTCTGGACGCGGACGGGTTTGGCGGGCGGATCAAGACGGCGGCGTTCGAGACGGCCAACATCTCGATGGCGCGTAACACCGGGCTGGCGCTGGCCGCGGGCGCGGTGGTGGCCTTCATCGACGACGACGCGGTGCCAGAGCCGACCTGGCTGACGCAACTCACGGCGCCGTTTGCCGACCCGGCGGTGGGTGCCGCTGGCGGCTACGTGATCGGCCGCAACGGCATCTCGCTGCAATATGGGGCTCGGCTGGTCGACCGGTTCGGGACACATGCGCCGCTTGGCGCCGGAGGCGATGCGCAGGCGGTGTTCGATGCGCCGGCGGACGGCGCTGTGAAGACCGAGGGCACCAATTGCGCCTTCCGCACCGACATCCTGCGGCAGGCGGGCGGGTTCGACCCGGCCTTCGCCTTCTTCATGGACGAAACCGACCTGAACCTGCGGCTGGCGGCTGCTGGGGTGAAGACGGCCGTCGTACCGTTGGCGCAGGTGCATCACGGCTTTGCCGCCTCGGCCCGTCGCAGGCTGGACCGGATGCCGCGAACTCTGTTCGACATCGGCGCCAGCCAGGTCGTGCTTTTGCGAAAGCATGCCGGCGCGGAGCCGCATGCGCCGGTGCTGCAGCGCCTGCGAACCGAACAGCGTGCGCGGTTGATCCGGCACTTGGTCGCCGGTGCTTGCGAGCCACGCGATGTCGGGCGGTTGCTGCAGACGCTCGAGGCCGGAATTCGCGACGGTGGCGCACGCGCGATCGGTCCCTTGCCGCCGCGCCAAGACAGCCCGCCGGCGTTCCTTCCCTTCCGCCCACGCCGCTCCTATGCGGGCCATAGCGTCCTGACCGCTCGGTCCTGGTCGGCGCGGGCGATCCGACGGGAGGCGGCGCGCCTGGTGCAGGACGGGCGACGGGTGTCGGTGTTTCTGTTCAGCCCCTCCGCGATGTACCATCGCGTGCGCTTTCGGCGTGCCGGGTTCTGGGAACAGACCGGCGGTCTGTTTGGGCGGTCACGGCGCGACGGACCGCTGATTCAATTCCGCTCATTTCGGCAGCGCGTCGCACAAGAACGCGCGCGAGTTGCACAAATCCGTGGCCTACCACCTGGTTGAGAATTTGCGACACTTGGAAGAAATGTGCCATTTTGCCATGCAAATGCCCGATTCTGATACGATTTGATGGATGGATTTGATGCTAAGGCATGCTAGTAGCAAAGAAAACGCGGTCCAGAGGTAGGGGCATGGGACGTAAAGTGACGAAGGCGGTGTTTCCCGTCGCAGGGCTTGGCACGCGCTTTCTTCCCGCAACCAAGTCGATCCCGAAAGAGATCATGACCTTGGTCGACCGGCCGTTGATCCAATACGCGATCGACGAGGCGCGGGCGGCCGGGATCAAAGAGTTCATCTTCGTCACGTCGCGCGGCAAGGGCGCGCTGGAGGACTATTTCGACCACGCGCCGGAGCTGGAAACCTCGCTGCGCAAGCGCGGCAAGGACGAGCTGTTGGACACGCTGAAAAACACCAACATGGAAAGCGGTGCGATCGCCTACATCCGCCAGCACAAAGCGCTGGGGCTGGGGCACGCGGTCTGGTGCGCGCGGCGTCTGATCTCGCCGAACGAGCCGTTTGCGGTGATCCTGCCCGACGACGTGATCGCCGCCGAGACGCCGTGTCTTCAGCAGATGGTCGAGGCCTATGACAAATTGGGCGGCAGCATGGTTGCAGCGATGGAGGTTCCTCCCGCGCAAGCCTCTGCCTATGGCGTGCTCGACGTGCGCGACGACATGGGGTCGATCGTTTCGGTCAACGGCATGGTCGAAAAGCCGAAGCCGGACGCGGCTCCGTCCAACCTCGCCGTTATTGGGCGCTATATCCTGGCGCCCAAGGTCCTCAACAACCTCAACAGGCTCAAGAGCGGGGCGGGCGGCGAGATTCAGTTGACTGACGCCATTGCTGCCGAGATCGCCGAAGGCCGCGACGTCTTTGGCTACCGATTCCGGGGTCAAAGGTTCGATTGCGGCTCGAAAGCCGGGTTCCTGCAGGCGACGGTGGCCTTTGGCCTGGCGCGCGAAGAATTGCAGGACGAGTTCTTGGACTACCTCAAACAAATGGTCACGCTGCAGAAGGCGGCACAATAGCTGGCGATTGGCCGATGTCGAACATTCTGGTGACCGGGGGGGCCGGATACATCGGCTCGCATGCCTGCAAGGCGCTGGCGGCGGCCGGATATGTTCCGATCGCATTTGACAACCTGTCGACAGGATGGGCCGACGCCGTGAAATACGGCCCGTTCGAGCGCGGCGACCTGAACGACCGCGCTCGACTGAACGACGTCTTCTCGCAGTACCTGCCCGACGCGGTGATGCATTTCGCGGCCTCGAGCCTGGTCGGCGAAAGCATGCAGGACCCTGGCAAGTACTGGCACAACAACGTGCTCGGCTCGCTAAAGCTGATCGAGGCGGCGGTCGATCACGGCTGTATGAACTTCGTCTTCTCGTCGACCTGCGCCACCTATGGCGAGCACGACAATGTGCTGCTCGACGAAACCTGCGCGCAGGCGCCGATCAACGCCTATGGCGCCTCGAAACGAGCGATCGAGGACATTTTGGCGAATTTCGAGGCCAGCCACGGCCTGCGTCACGTCATCTTTCGCTATTTCAACGTGGCCGGCGCCGACCCGGACGGCGAGGTCGGTGAGTTCCACCGGCCCGAGACGCATTTGATCCCGCTGATGCTGGACGCCATCGACGGTCAGCGGGCAGAGTTGACTGTGTTCGGCACCGACTATGCCACCCCCGACGGCACCTGCATCCGCGACTACGTGCATGTGATGGACCTAGTCGATGCGCATCTTCTGGGGCTGAAATGGCTTGAGGACGACAAGGGCAGTCGGGTCTTCAATCTTGGCACCGGACACGGGTTTTCGGTGCGCGAAGTGATCGACCACAGCCGTACCGTCACCAACCGCGAGGTGCCGCACAAGATCGGACCGCGGCGGCCGGGGGATTGCGCCAAGCTGGTGTCGGGCAGCGAGCGCGCGTATCACGAGCTCGGCTGGACCCC
>JAAUYB010199064.1_pt1 | contig 129211 bp, 201 predicted proteins | sample 7278071 | NCBI WGS metagenome assembly JAAUYB01 (sample SAMN14350121, study PRJNA611818) | marine sediment metagenome | isolation source: surface marine sediment (1.8m) | place: French Polynesia: Moorea | collected 2018-08
AATAGATGAAGTAATAAGTAAGTGTGAAAATACAGAAGAGATAGGGACATTATACATACAAGGGTATTACAACAAAGAAACAAGGGAGATAGAGTATCCGAGCATAGTAGAGATAGCGAGGAGATTGGGATTAGATAGAAGTGAGTTATCAAGGATAGCGGTAAGGGAGAAGTGGGATACATTAAGAGCATTATTTCAGCAGAAGAGAGTAGAAAAGAATATAAGAGAGCAAAAGATGTTATTGATCTCGGAAGGTACGAGATTTGATCAAAAGCAGTTAAGAAATTATGAAAAGATAATAGGAATAGTAGAAAGAAAGTTAGACAGGGAGTATGGAGAGAAGATAGTGCAGAGTGAGGATGGAGTAGTATCAGTAGAAGTAGTGCAAGAGATATCACCGAAGGATTTAAATGTGTTAGCAAATACGTTAGTGACATGTAGAAATCAGGTGAAGGATATCATAGGAGAAGAAAAGTTAGCGATAGAGATAGCGAATGAGATAGAGAATGAAAGGAAAGCGTTGAAGGAAGGAGAGAGTGCAGAGGAAAAACTATTAGAGATAGAGAAAGAGATAAAAGAATTAAGGCGGGAGAAAAGTAAAAGGAAAGTAAACAGAGACAAAGATAAGTAAGTAATGAGTATAAGTGTAATTACTTAAGTGATAAAAATTAGGTATACTTACGTGATCATGAGTAGATATAAACAATTAAGTGAGATTACTTATACCAACAAGGGGGTAGGCGGCGGGCAGGTAGTGTAAAGAGTAAGTATAAAGAAAGTATAAAGACAATAAGTATGATTGGGTAGAGGTAGTGTGGGGAGGGGTAGGGTATGATAGGTATGTGTTGGGAAGGTATATCGTATAGGGTAAGGCATAGGTACGTAGGTGGGACGTATAGGTGGTAGGTAGGGGGTATCCTGTATGGGTTTGTGTAGGAGGAGTACCCTGTTCTTTGTAGATAGAAAAAAGATCTCCAATGAGATAATGAAGATAAAACTCTCAAGGAAGATCTTGTTTAAATAATAGAGATATCAGTTTCATTATAGCTTAATAATCATGATAATCGTACATTAATTCATCTAATAGTAATCCAGTGAACAAATCATTACCAGCGACATTGATTATGGAATGTAAGTTAGGAGTAACAAAAAGACTATGATGTTCTTTAGTTTTAAGAGTATCATTAAGATCAAATAAAGCAAGACAGAGATTAAAAGAAAAGTGAGAATCAGATCCACGAATAACAGATAGGTTGATAATGTATTGTGTTTGAGGATCACGATCACGGGAGAAAGAAGATTGCATACGATTACTTATTTTCTCTAGCAACAAAGCGATTTGTTCAGAATAATGATAATAATCATCTAGCACGCCTAGCTTTTGAGAGTAAGTAGACTGGAGAAAAAGTTTAGCTAACATCTGGAAGTTTTTCATTGATATATTTATTTTCAAAGTAATGTAATCATAATAAAAAAGACTCGGTATAAACCAAGCCGAAAATCCAAAGATAAATATACGGTAAATCGAAATAATGAGAAGAAAGAAATTTCTATTAACATTATATCTAGAGATAAATTATTTTAGTAAAATGTCAATAAATATTAATAATTCCAAATAGCAGTAGGAGTACCAGCTTTATAACATGGAAAGCCATCGCGACCATCTAAATGGACGAAACCACGATGCATACCTTTACCGACACCGCCACGCCAGTTTTCTAAGCAAAAGCGTTGTAAATCAAATAAAGTATATTTATTACCATTAGCAGGACGAATGTCAGCAGCTATACCTAAAATATGTTTACTATTACTAACGCCACCAACAGCACGGTTGATAGCAGGAGGACGATACCAAGAAGTAACAGTTAATGGTCCGCAATGTTCACGAAGTTTATCTAATTCATCAGCAAGAAGAAAGATATTTTTTTCATACTTAGAATTTTTTTTAGGAATGCGGCGGGAATCGTATTGAGTAACTTCACCAACAGTAAAATATTTACTAATTTTGTTAGCATTATTTTTCCATAGATTAGGATCATTGCGTACGATGGTAATAGTATTTTGTAGACCTACTGGTTTATATTTACCTTCTTCTTCGTCTCTTTCCCAGTCAACATCCCAATGTTCTTCAAAGATATGCCAATTACCCGCATCATAATCTAGTTCTACATAGTCGTGCTTGCCATCAATTTTCTTATAAGATTTAACAGCGTAGGTTCTACCTTTTTTCACGAAAGATTTTTCATTAGCAGGTAGCTTAGAGGAAGACAGTGTTGATTTTTTAAGGTAAGTGTCTTTTGTAGCAGTGATATTAATATTAAATAGTTCAGTCATTATTTTCTTCAGTAAAAACTCCCCTTATGTTGGGGAGATGTAAGTTATTCAACGTCGTTTTCGACTAAATCAATTAAATCGATTGTTTTTTCTTCGGTAGGTACTTCAACAGAAATCATATGAGTAGACCAAGCTTTAGCGTTATTTAAGTTAGTCAAGCAAAGTTGTCTTTCTTTAGTCATTTGAAATTTATCTTTGATGATAGTTTCTATCTGATCGAATAAAGAATTAATTTCATCTACGGGAGAAGATACTTTTTTTACAGTTTTTCTACGTGGCATGGTTTTATTATTTATCTATCTAGTTTGACAACCTCATTATACTTAGGAGTAATGATATCAGTTTTAGTCTGTAACTTACCTACATATTTTTCAGTAATTTCATCTATATACCGAGTAATACGTTTACAAGCTAAGTTTTTAGCACAGTCGCTAGCTACTAATGTTTTTATCTGTAAACATAAAGAACTAATTTCATCTTTAGTTTCAGTAATATTTTTTTTAGATTTAGGCATAATGTTTTATTAATCGCGATACAATAGGTTTCAATATCAATTATATATGTTTATGATGTAGTATTGTAATAGATACATTTGAGGAATTTTGGAAGAGTATCGTAACTAGTTAACAAAGAATAAAAATCAAATGGCTCAAATTAATATACAACCAACTCGTCCAAAGGAGAATACAAAGCTTACTCTCAATGAGGACATATGTTTAATAGACACTACAGGTGCAGAAGTAACAAATGCTGAAGCTGTATCTGCTACTGAATTAGCTTTACCTTTAGTGATCGAAAGCTTACCTAGCGATATCTATGGTGCTGATGGTTCTTTAACTTTAGATAGCCCTGGTGGTGTAGGTAGTACTATTGTATTAACTAATGTTTCTCCTGCATTTTTCACTGATGTGAGAATAGGAGATTTAGTATTTGGTATTAACGTAACAGCTAATCAATGGAATGCTGGTGGTGCTGAGGATGATCCTACACAAGATACTGCTGGTGATGAGGACTTTACTGCTGGACAAGGTAATGCGTTTGCTGTAGGAGCTTATGTTAGTGCAGTAGATCCTGGATTACAAACTGTTGATGTAACTGTAGGTGCTGGTAATGTTTTAGTAGATGCAACTGCAAGAACTGGAGCAGAGATAGCATTCAGAAGAAATGGAATTAAAGTAACATTAGCTCATATCGGAGTACAAGTAACTACTGTAGGTGATAATATTTCATTAGCTCCAATATTATATATACAAGATGGTACTGCTGCTATCGAAGGTGCAACTCAAGATAGTTATGATGGATTACTTACAACTAGTCCTACTGCTACTGCTGTAACTTTTACTGCGCAAACTATTCAATATGATGCATTTTTAAGTAATGCAAGAGTAGCTCGTAGCGATACTTAATATAAAATATAGAGATGGGAGTGCTTTTCTCCCGTCGTATTTATATTTTAATTGAATTACTATGAGCTTATATTTTGTAGGTAATAATCCATATTACACAGCAATAAATCAGAATAGTATAACAGAAGCTAATTGTTATGTATGTACTAGTTCAGAGTATGAATTAGAAACAGCGTTATTAGTAAGAGACAAAAAAGTCAAAGGTATTAGTATTACTGCTACTTTGAATTGTATAAATCGATTAATGTTTAGATTAGCGTTAGTCGGTACTAATTTAAATCCTAAATTCAAACCATTATATATTGAATCTGGAGTTATAAAAACATCAACTTCTGTACAAAATGCAGGAGTTCATTTTATAAGAGAAGATAATTATACAAATATCAATGAACAGATTCAAGTTAATTTTCCTGAGTTAAATAATTTAGGAGTATGGGAAGAATTTGTAGAAGGAGATCATTATGAAGTATCTGGATTTGTATTAAGCAAAGAAATATATTTTAGATTACCATTAAAACAGACATGGGATTGTAGTAATTCCAAGATATTAAAATACGAAGCGATAAGTTTAGAGTTATTGCCATTAGACAAGCTAAGAGAAGCGGTAGAAAGATTAGGATTAAACTATACTTTCTTTAATTTAGAACTAATAGATTCAGCAGATGGTTGGAGACTAATAGAATGCAATCCTCGTTTAGGTGAGGATGCAAGAATAAATAAAAAAGAATTAGAAGATATAGTAAATGATTTTATATCTGAATTCTATGGGCATGCAAAAGATGGATCTAAACAATAACAATGTTGATGATAGAGTAGAATATTTTTCTGCTTTGATTCAAGCTATATCTCCAATAGTTTTATTTCTAGCGAGTATGACTTGTTTAGGAATTATCATAGTAGTACCTAGCATAGACAGTGAGGCTAAGGGTTTATTAAAAACTACCCATGGTACTCTATTAACTTCAGGTCTAGCTTTATTAGGTACAGGAAAAAGAAGAGAAAAGTAAATGAGATTACAATCATTAAGAACTAGATTACCTAGAACAGGTACTACAACAAAAAGAAAAAAGTTACCTAAGAAATATACGGTAGCTGGACAAAGAAAAAGATTAAGTAAACGTATGGGTACTTTATCTGATAGATACAGACGCAAAGGTACTAGAGTTAGTAAACTTCGTGCTAAACAAATGAGTAATTTATCTGGTTTATTATCAGGTAAAAAGAAAGCATCTTCTATGAGAGGCATTAGATTTAATAGGTATGAAGATAATGCTGATTTTGCTGTACCAAGTGTTATGACTGGTAGAGGAGTTGTAGCTTCCAAAGCACTTAAACCTAAAAAACCTAAAAAGAAATTTAAAGCTAAAGGCACTAAAGGTACTAAGGGGTACAGAGCTAAGGGAGGTCCATCACCACAACCAGTTATAACTGCGTTTAATCCATCTCCGTTCGGAGGTAGTGCTAAATCATTAGGAATACAAAATTAAAATGTTATTATCCGATTTTAGTTTTCAATCATCTGGCATGTCATATTCAATGCCATCTTCTCCCGTCTCTACTTCTGGTGGATCAATAGATGGTCCGAGATCTATGTCATCTGTATTAGGTTACTACACCGATCAGATTAGAAAGAGAAGAAAAAAGAAAAAGAAAAAAAGAGTAGCCGATCAATTTGGAGTACATCAACATCCTAATCGCAATGAAACTAATATTACTTACGATACTAATAAAAAAGAAGACGGTAACATAGAATATAAAAGAAGATACGAAAGATATGGACTAACCAAGCGTTCTTCTAATAATCGAGAACGTAATGGATTAGAATCTTATGTCGGACACTATACTATAAACAGATAATGAAATTAACTAAATTTATACCTACCGAGAAAGCTTATACAGGAAAGTTATATCAAAAACTGATTAGTCCTAGTATGAAACGTATCAAAGTATCACCTAGAAGTAGAATTAAATCTAAGGGAGGTACATTAGAATACTATAAGAAAAAATATTTATCTCCATACGGAAGAGTCCGATATAGTAGGGCGGGAGAAAAAGTAGCTAGCAAAGTATCTGAAATGGGAGTACCTGTTAGACGCGAAGCTAAGAGATACAAAGGATTAGTTTCTGCATTAAAGAAAAAGATAGAAGCAACTCCTGAGTTAGGTCCAGTATTAGTAGCTGCACCTGCTGTAGCTTCGATACCAGTAGCTTCTTATTTAGATAAAAAGTTATTTGGTGACTCACAATCTAAAAAATCAGGGAAACGTAAGCAACGTAGTGATAAAGGTAAAAAGCGTGGGAGTTATAGAACATAATGTTATTATCTGATTATAAATTAAGTGAATTCCAAGATTCTGATGTAAAAAGTTATGCTCGTGTTGTAGGAGGTAAGGTACAGTAAGTCAAATCCCATAGAAGAAAGCGGGAGAAAAAAGTAACTTAGCTAAAGTAGCGGTCATAGGTTCAGCTGCATTAGCTTACAAGGGATCTAAAGTATTATATAAACAACAATTAAAATCATTAGGTAAAAACATAACTAAGACTGATAATTATTTGTATAGAGGACACGGCATAAAACATTATTTAGAACAGTTTGATGATCAAATAAAATCTGCATTGCATAGTTAATATAATATAAATGTTAGTAAATTAAAAAATAATACCATGCTGTTATGTGATTTTAAAAAAAATTATTTTTCTGGTACAGAGTTGCCTATAATTGAAGATGAAAGTCATACTTATAAGGCAAGGTATAACGATGCTGTACTCAAAAGAAAGCCACGAAAAGAAAAGTATATGCGGAGTAAGAGAATGTCAACTGCGCGTAAAGTTTTGGATGATGGGTACAATTCTGATAACTCATTACTACTTGCTAATGGCGATCTCAAAATAGATATAACTCCATATATAAAACATCATTTAGATTCTGGCTATCAAACAATGCCAGATGGACGTGGTTGGTATTCTAGTGAAAAGAATGATGATCGCCGCACACGAAGCGGATGGGTACAAGATTTAATGGATAAGCAATATAAAGACAGAAGACGTAGAGGTGCATTGAAAGCTGTGCAGAAATCTTTGTTTAGGTATAGAGTAGATCCTTATTCTTGGAGTCAGAAACCTATGTATCCCAAGATAAATGGAAAGGTATATGGATCTAGCTATTAAGTTATAATAAAAGAGTACATCAACGACTAAGATGAAATACTCTTACATATATTACGACACAAGAAAACTGTAAATTGATCGGTACTGATGAAAAATATGGTATTCAATATTTAATTAAAGATGAACTACTAAAAACAAGCACCTTTCTCTAGTTAATTTCTAACTTTATTTTTTACAATACTATAAATATATGATGAAGATACTCCAAATCTTTCTGCAAGAGCAGTAGCTTTAGTGCCTTGCGCCCACAAATCTCTTATAGCAATAATTCCTTGATCATCTATTTTATATTTATAATTAATCTTTGCTTTATTTCTAGCTTCTTTGGGAGTACCTAAATATAAATGCTTAGGATTCATACATTTACGATTACCGCATGTAGTCATTACAAATAAATCAGGATCTATTTCGCCATGATGTAGAAAATAAGCTAATCTATTTGCTCTAAGCCATTTTCTTTTTTTATCGATAGTTATGCCATAGTAACCAAAGCCAGTTTCTTGTGTGTAACCAATCCAGTTCCAACACTCATCTTCTCCCGCTATATCTACTTTATTCCAAAAATTGTCTATTTGCTTTTGAGTTAATTCAATCATTAATCTTCTCCCGTTAAGAAATATTATGTGTGTAAGCTTTATAATGAATATATTTATATAGTAAAAAAAATGATAGCGTTTATTAGAAAATACAAACCACTTCATTCCCATCTAGTTTTAAAAACAAAAGATGGATTTAATACTGAAGAAGAAGTTTTGAAATGGATTGACGATGAATTAAATAAAATTGATACTGGAGAAAGAAATACGTACACTGGTATGTATATTGATAATAATGATGAAGTTAAGTATGTAAAATAAGGAATTCGTTCGTATACTCACTCATAATATGAGTTTCCGCAACCGTAGTGCCCTGCACCGAATCTTACCTATCAAGTGTTCTAGGGATTCGCTTTGTGCTCCCCCAACGCAGTTTATCATGCTTGTGTACCTAAAGTCAAGAAAATAATATAAAGAAAATATAAAGATTATTGATTAGCTTTTTTTTCTATTGGTATGGGATCTGTTTTTAGTTCTACCCAAGATACAAATCCCTTTGTTAACAATGTAGCCATTACTCCCAGTAGTAGTGTTAGTACTATAATTATTATTTGCTTACCGATATCTAATTTATTTTCAGCTATACTTTTTTTTTCTTCTTGATATTCATTTAGTGTAATTTGGTGTATATCTATTCTCTTATCTGATTCTCTTTGTGCTTCTTTGATATCTATGATTTCTGTTTTAATATCATTAATTTGTGATTGTAGCTCTCCTATTTTCTCTACCCTTACAGATAGTTGCATATCATTTTGCTCTAACACCGAAAAATGTTTACGCATTTCTTTAGATACTTCTAGGATTTCTTCTTTTATTTTGTCGAGCTTTTCATCCATCTTTTCATTATAATTTGTTATAGCTTGTAGAAAAATACTCAGCTCATTGCCATCGCCATCTCCGTCACCTTGCTTCCAAATCATATTTGTTTACCTTTTATTAATAGAATTTAATATAAATTTAGTGTAATTACATACATAATTCTAACAATAATAACTCACCACTACGTTGAATATACGCTGGTAGTGCGTGTTGGTAATTTTATTTAATTACTGTAATTTATGGATTACGTATTAGTTTTTATTTAAATGAATAATAATCAGTAAATAATTTAAAATATAGTTATATTGAAATTTAATTAATGCATTATGCCACTAAAGAAAGGTAAGAGTAAAAAGACAATTAGTAAAAATATAGGTAAACTAGTAGATGAAGGTTTTCCTCAGAAGCAAGCAGTAGCTATAGCATTGAGTAAAGCTGGAAAAAGTAAACCAAAGTTAATGAAAAGTAAAACTAAATGAAAGGACATAAAATGAGTGAGACCGAGAAAGCAATGATGTACGCTAAGGCTCACAAAGGTAAAAAGAAAGGTAAGAAAAAGTATGACGGTAAAAAGTTTAAAGAAGTTGTAGAAAAAATGAAAGAAATGAAGTAAAAAGTAGATTATTAAAAGAATGAAAAAGAAAAAATACAGAATGGGAGCTGACTTAGGTATGGATGCTGTTAATAACCAACCTTATTCTAGTTATACTCCCGACGAAGCAAAAACAGTACAACAGAAAAGACAACATTCTGATAAAAAGAAAAAACATTGCCCTAAATTAATGACATCTCAGAAACGTAAATTAAAAAAATCGTTAATGAATAGAAAATATTAATTTTAACAAGATGTCATCGATTCATCTCTATCTTATAGAAGAATAGGGAATTTTCGATGACCAACAAACAGAGGGCGATCAGCCCATTTTTCTTTTTTTTTGTGATACAATAAGTTATCTTCAACACTGGTTTACGGGAAATGCTTAGAGCAGAAGGTATTAGACAAATACAGGCGGATGGAACAGCCGTCTCTGCATCTGGAGGATCAGTAAGACCAAAAGGTGGGCGAAAGTCTGTCTTGAGGCATGAACCGATGAATGATGAAGCCCTACCTTCAACGAAGTAAGGTAGGGTAGTTCACAAGACTAATGCAAACTCACGCTCAAAGTTTTCTACAGAGATTGTACGTATACTGCCGTCACTGGGTTTGATATTTTTATATTCTCCTGGAGAAAGTATATGAACTTCAGGTTGTTTAGAATAATGTATATAATATTGTCTTGTAGGATAGTCAAAAGAACTACCCACTACCCAATATTCATTACCGTCTTTACTATATACTCTATTTCTATATCTATTATTGAGTTTTAGAATATTGTCTTCTATTGATTTCGGGAAAATACGCATATATCTAATAAATGAATTCGTAAAATAATCTACTTAAATCTAACAGTGAAAATGCAATTAAAGTTATAGCCATATCCCACATTTTATGCTTAAACATACTATGGCATATTAACAATGAAGCACAAACTTTAACTACAATTCCTATTCTTATATCAAAATAAAGAAGTACTAACTGACCTGCCCATAAACCTATATTACCTGCATACCTTTTAATATCCATTAACAAAATCCCCAAGGAACAGACATATCTCCATAAATAGAATAAAAGCATGGTATCAAAACAACACCACGCTTTCTATTGTACCTTAATTAGTGTATTCTAATGAGTAGGATAAAAGTGAAGGAGGACTTAATTAAAATGCACAAAAATTAAATGAGCAAAAATGCCTACTCATTACCGTTCAACACCTATATAAATATTATACCATTAATTACTAAATGTCACGAATAATTTTCTTTCTGCTTGTCTTCTGCGAGCAAGTCCAGCTAATGATCTTCCTCCTGCTTTATCCCACCTTAATAATTCATTGGAAGCTTGGTTATAGTTACCTCTGTTTAATTCTTTAAGTAAAGTACTATTTCTAAAAGCATTTTTACCTATATTAAATACAAAACTAACTAACGCTGCAAATTGATTATCGTTTAATGGTACTGTAACAGCTTTACTAACAGCTTCTTCAAATCCTTTTACTGTAACTTTTAATAATTCTTCTGCTTCATCTCTCGTGATGCTATCTCCTAATTTAACTTTTTGTCCATTAGGGTAGTAAGTGCTTCCATAACCAATGGTAGCCACATTCGCAGAACACAAGTAAGCAATTAGTCTTAATCCTTCAAATTCTTTAATTAGATTAATACCTGCTTGATTTATTTTTCTCCCGTCATAATCTCCTACATTTCTTAATTCTTCTTTTAATTTTGTTATTGTTCCTATACCTATATAACTTAGATAACCTAGATACCTATCTTTTTTGTAGTCATAATAAGCTTTCTCTGTCTTTTGACCAAATATACCATCCACATCCCCACAAGGGTAATATAGCCCATTTAAAGCTTGCTGTAGTTCTTTTAACTGTGCGGTAGAAAGAGCAGTTAGTTCTGTTTTTTGTTTTATTTTAGATAATTCAGGTAATAAGTTAGCCATTTATTTTCCTCAATCTAGTTTTAATTTGTTTTTCTTAACATCCTTGCAGATAGGACATTTACCTCAATTTCCAACTAATGCTTCATCACAACCACAGTAAAAAAAGTTTTTCCTACTAACTTGTGATTTTTGTCTATTAGTTGGTTTCCAGCCATCGTGAGGCTCTGCTGTAATAGAAATTAGTCAAGTCATTACAAATCTAACATTTATAAATTATTACTTCTAGAACTAGTGTATCAGGATTATCGACTGCGATTTCAGTTTCCCAATTATCACTGCCATTAAACAATACAGCTAATTGTTCCACTGCATCAAATCTAACTACAGTATCAGAATTAAATTTAAGAAAACCATCAATAGAAGAAGGACGAAAGAAATACAGTATTACTTTATCTGCATTACGTGGTAATAAATCATGAGGTTTGAAGAAAGAACCAAGATTCATCCAATAAGCAGTAGCAAAGCTATTATTTCTATTAACTTTTAATTTAAAAAATTTACCTAAGCAAGTAATTGCTCCATCTAATCTAGCTATTTCAGATCTAATATCGTTTTTACTACGTTGTCCACCACAATCTATAGTTAGATAAGATTCAATAGTAGTTTTATTTGTTTCTAATTCATCTCTAGACTGAGAGAACCCTGGTATTTCTTGTGTTACAAATTCAATTGTTTTCGTTGGTAGAGGCATTGTCTATATCTATTCTATGTATTTTATTTAATTTGTTAATAACGTTTTTATTATTTTCAGGTATAGGGTTAGCTAACTTAACTCCTGTGATACTAAACAATAATATTGTATCTTCTATATAGTAAGTTTCGTCGTCCATTTGACCTGTAAAAGCAAACGTAACATACTCATCTGTTAATTCTATGATATCTTCTACCCTCAGCCAAGCTTTTTTGTGTAGTATAGAGATAAAACATTTCTTAAAATTTTGCTCACTGAATTCTTTTAATCTTCTATAAAAGATAGAATATTTATTAGTTTGGTTTATTTTTCTTAAATTACTCATGGCACTCACAAAAAACGATTTAATTGAAGCTTTTAATGTAGTTTACGCTCCTGATTCATCTGGTCCAATATCTTGGGACGGGTTAGGTCAGGGAGGTAGTAATGCAACTCAAAAACAAATAATAGCTTTATTGATAAACATATTGGTAGCACTAGATCCTTCTTTTTCACCTCCTGGTGGCAGTGGTACTAATACAGCGGCTTTAACTGATTATACCGCACCTACAGGTACAGTGACATTACCTACAGCTACGTACATAGAAGTTTCTATTTATGCTTTGTCTGGTAGTGCAGGTACTATAGAAGGCACTGCGGTTATTCCAGGAACTAATTATATTTATAGGGCTAGTCAAGGAAAAGCTTTAGATGAATTAGAATTTACAGTAACTTCTGGTACATTTCAAGTTTTAACCATAACAGCGTAAGTAAACAAAGGAGACAATTATGGGAATAGTACCCAATCCGTATGATCCTACACAAGTTGGTAGCCCTTCATGGAAGCAAGCAGCGGAAAGTGCAGAAACAAGCACAAATATAAATCTAAGTAGTCCAGGAGCAACTATAGGTGGAGCAGTAATACCTCCTGGACAAAACAAATTAGTATTACTAGGAGCACAGACAAATCCCGCAGAAAATGGATTATATGTGTTTGACACTCCCACAACTCCATTAATTAGATCAATTATTGCAAATACTGGAGAAAAAATAGATAATGGTGCAGTTGTAATCGACAATGGCACAAACGAGAGAAAGATATTTACATTAGACATTGATGGTACTGAAACTATTGATTTTGATCCTGTAGTAGTAACAGAGCAAGGTGGTGTAGGTAATGATGAGCTAGTGAAAGTATCTAGTAACGATCTAAGTTCTGACTTTCTGTTAAATAAACTAAGTGCTGGAACAGATATTTCTATAACTGAATTAAATGATGGAGGCAACGAAACCGTACAGATATCATCTACTGCTAGTACTACTGACGAGTTAGCTAAAGTAAGTTCTAATGATACCACTGCTGATTTTTTAACTAATAAAATAGTAGCGGGAAGTAATATAACTATAAATGAGTTAAATGACGGTAGTAATGAAACACTACAGATAATAGCTAATATTTCTCCTAATACTGATGAAAATGTAAAAGTATCTAGTAATGACACTACATCAGATTTTTTATTAAATAAGTTAGTTGCTGGGAATAATATAGATATTACCGAAAATAATGATGGTGGTAACGAAACTGTAACTATCGATGTAGAAACGTTAACTAAAACAGATGTTTCTGATTTTGTCGAAAGTGATTATGTACATACCTTTGGTGCGGAAAGTATTGCTGGTGTTAAAACATTTACTGATGAGTTAAATATTAATTTAGGTGGAGTAGAAAGTTTTAACTTTGGTACTAACGGTAATGGCGATGGTCTATATAAAATATATGATCGTACTGGATCTACTGGAGAAAGTTTAGAGTTTGTGTCTCGTCCTACTCGTGCTTCGATAATAGTGCAAGGCTCGACTAGATTACTAGAACATGTAGCCATTAATCATCAGTTTTCTATTGTAGGTAATACTTCTAGTGACACTTTATTTATAAAAAATTCAGATAACGACGGAATTTTCTTAGCTGAAGGAGATGGTAGACTCAGAGCTACTTTTCCTAGCTATACAAGTTTAGTTGACGCTAATAATGTATTAACTAATAAAGAATATGTAGATAATGCTATTACTACTGCTGTAACTGGATTAGGCGATGTATCTGGTTTAGGTAGTAGTACTGATAATGCATTAACTCGTTGGAATGGTACAAGTGGCACAAGTATTCAAAACAGTGGTGTTATATTAGATGATGCTAATAACTTATCTGGCATCAATAACTTAGATGTCAATGGTTTAACCCGTGTCGGTACTAATTTTGCTAGTCCTTATAAATTATCTGTACAAAGCAACACTAATTTTACTTATATAGAAATATTAAATGATGGAGGATTTAACCAAGGAGCTTTCTTTGGTATAGAAAATAATGGTCCTTTGAATAGTGATCAAGATTTTACTTTGTATAACTGGCAAGGTGGTCCTATAACTTTTTATACTGACACTGTACCTTCATCTGGTCAAGTTAGATTTCAGATTGAGAATGATGGTACTTTAAATGTAGCTGGACAAACTAACTATGAATTAAAAGTCACTGACGATGACGACATACCTAACAAAAGATATGTAGATGATGCAGACGCTACCGTACTTTCTCTAGCTAACCGACAGGTTCGAGTATCAGGCGCAGATACTACTTCTAGTTTCTTAAGTAGTAAGTTATCAGCAGGTACAAACATTGGATTTAATATTCTTAATCCTGGACTTAACGAACAATTACAACTTAATGTTACTGGATTAACTAAATCAGACATTACTGACTTTGTTGAAGGAGATTATGTCCATACTTTTGGTAATGAAAGTATTGCTGGAGTTAAAACTTTTACGGAAGATGTACCTATTATTATTGACTCTCCTTCTACTGGCGGATCATTAGAAATAGGATACTTTAATTCAGTGCTACCTAATTGTTATGGAGTAAGAAATACTACTGCTAGTGGTTATTTTTGCTTCATGCCTAATGCTAGTAACCCTCAGATTGTGATGGGAGATCCAAATAATACTACTGGTTCTGGGTTTATTGATGTAGATAACAATAGACCATTAAACTTGAATGTATTAGATACTGGAGCTGGCACACCTGCTGTAGTAAATATTGGTTCTGGTGGTTTAAATATAATAGCTGGCGGTAATATAACTTTAGGTGCAAGTAATACTGTTGATGGTGTTGATGTAGGTAGCCCTAAAAATAGTATTGTAGTTGATACTAATCAATATCAATTAGTTAATGACTCTGCTTCTCCTGGAGCTAATAAAAGATATGGTACTAATTCTTCTGGCGTAAAAGGTTGGGTAGACAATAGATCTCCTGTATATGTTTCTGTAAATGGATTAGATTTTATTTTCGGTTTAACTCCATCACCTGATTATTTCTTAGCAGCTATACCTCAAGTAATATTTGATCCTGTTAACGGTAGTATGAGAGTATTAGCTTACGACGATACTATTAACGAAGGAGCTGGTTATTTTATTACTATACCTCCAGATGCCTTAACTGTAAAAATCAGAATAGTTTGTAGAGCTACAGGAGCACTGACAGGCACAGATAATGTTAATTGGAAAATAGCTTTCCGAGAATTTAATGATGGAACTCCTATTAGTGCTTGGTCAGACAACGATTTAGGTACTTTTGGTATTAGTAACAATGATTGGAAATATAACGAAACAGGGACATTAACTTTAGCTAGCTTAGGGTTAAATCAAGGATCACTATATCATTTTCAGCTATACAGAAACAATACTGGAGTAACTGATAACATTGTAGGTGATGTTAATTTAGTACACGTAAGATTTGAAATAAATTAATGGCAAATATAATAGTTTATGATCCAGACAACGCTATTGTAGAAAACATAGTAGCAGAATATGCCCCTAGTGCAAATACTAATGATTATTTAGATGAGCCAAATAAATTAGTTAATCCTGATTTATCTGGCGTAGACTCAGTAGAGCGTAAGTATTGGAAAGTAGATAACTCGCTTGTTGTCGAAATGAATTCTTCTGAAAAAGAATTAGTAGATAACGCTGTAAATCCTATACTTAAATATCCTGATGGTTATCAAGTCAACAGTAGAAACTATGTTACTTTATTAGATATAGATAAGGCTTTACCTACGGGAGAATATTTACTAGAATTCAGCTATTCAGTAAGTTCTAGCAGATCAAATAGATATGCTGTAAGTAAAGTGACTGTTGACAGCGATTTTGATGAATTAGCTACTTTTTGTATTGAAAGAAATCTTTTTTCCACTACTTTTTTAAAAAGAAAATATGTAGCTGAAGAAGATACAATAGTAAATATAAAATTTGAACTAAAAGCACCAAGAACTACAACAATAACTATACACGATTTAATAATAGAAACAAGAAAAACAGAAAATGACATACCAGAGAATAGCAGCTTATCAATATAGTGAGGGACTTACTGTAGGAAAAGACAAAAATCCTTGGAGAGAAAGTGATGTAAACGGAAATCCTCCATTTGTTCTATACAGTAGTGATTTGCCTGTACCTGATAATTATATAGATATTACTTCTATACAAAGTTATCAAGAATTTGGTTTTTCTTTAAATCAATATGATTATAAATATATAAGAGATGCCTTAAAAGGATATGTATCTGATACTGGAGAAAATAGTACCCTTGGAACTGAAAGTGATTCGTCTAACATATCTTCTCCCGCCACCGATGACGCATATGTTGTCGGTGATTCTGCTGTTGGGGATTTTGCAGGACAAGAAGGTAATGTAGCTGTGTATAACGGTAGTAATTGGGAGTTTAGATGGAAATATGAACATGGTTTCGATCAATTATCAATACCAGAAAAGATAATAGCTGTAGAGCACAAAATAGGCACAACTATACAAAGAAATAATATTGTAGGTACTCAGAGTAATGTATTATTAGGAATTCAATATCACAGTAATGCAGTAGAAGCTAGACAAAAGCGTATGGCTTATGCTACAGGCGAGGTATTAAACAGATTACCTAGCGATGGAGGTAAAGTCATGAAAGACATTATTTCGAACGCTAATAATATGTTTATTACTTACGTGTTTTTCGGTATTGAAGGTACTTTAGAAGATGGTCCTTGGGATAGCCCTGATGATCAAGTAGAAGGTATAGCTGATTATTTTTATGGTAGAGAGGGTACTCAGTTTGCAGGAGGAAATGGTTTAAAAGATAAGCCTTGGAATCCTATCGGAGTTACTATGCAAGAATTAACTGATATGCTTTATGAAATACTAATCGGAGGTATTTATTAAATGATTAACTAAATATATTATTATGTCTAAAATAACTGATTTAACACAAAAATTATCAGAAGAAAAATATAATTATTGCGAAGAAAGCTTTGAATACTTTTTTAAACAAGCTTGGAATGCGTTTGATCCAGAACCATTTTTAGATAATTGGCATATAGGATGTATCTGCGAACATATGCAAGCTCAAGCAGAAGGGGTCTCTGAGCTACGTAATATGATTATTAATATACAACCACGTTTAACTAAAAGTAAGACTATTTCTGTCGCTTTTCCTGCGTGGAGGTGGATAAAAGTTCCTATAGAAAAGTTTATATGTGTTAGTCACTCAGACAGGCTAGTAAAAGATTTAACTACCAATAGTCGAGATTTAATACAATCGCCTTGGTACAGCGAGAGATGGTTAGGTAAACAAAAAGTATTTGAACTAAAGAAAGATAGTAACACGGTAAATCGTTTTGATAATACTAAAGGTGGATATCGAATTGCTACTACTCCTGGTGGTTTAGGTTTAGGGGTAGGTTATTCTCATTTATTGATGGATGATCCTAATGATTTGATGGATATCTATTCAGAACCAGCTTTAATGAAACCTATTAATTTCTATAAAGGCGTACTAAGAAATCGTATTAATAATTCTAAAACAGGTAAGAAGACATTAGTTCAACAGAGATTGTCAGAATGTGATTTAACTCAATGGTTAGAAGAAAACGAGGAAGGTAAGTGGTTTGTATTAGTAATACCTTCAGAGTATACAAAGAGTTGGACATTTGTCAGCCCTATAGGATTCGATGATCCTAGAACTAAAGAAGGAGAATTAGTATGCCCCGATAGATTCGACGATGATTATTATGAAGAAGAAAAGAAACATCCATATACTTGGGCGGCGTTATATCAACAAAGACCTAGACCAGTAGAAGGCTCTATCATAAAAAATAAATGGTTGCAGTATTACCACGTAGCTCCAATAGATCATTTTAATGAAATAATAATTAGTGTGGATTTAGCAATAGAAAATAAAGATACTAATGATTTCTGTGTATTTACTGTATGGGGTAGAAGAGACGCTAGATATTTTTTGATCGACATGATAAGAGAAAAGTTGGATTTCTCAGAACAGTTATCTACAATGATGCAATTATCCGCTAAATATCCAAAAGCCAGAACTAAATTAATAGAAAAGAAAGCTACTGGCAGTCCACTAATAAAAATGCTAGAAAGTAAAGTAAGTGGTCTAGTACCTATAAATCCAATAGGGCATAAAGTAGAAAGATTATTTGCTTGTGTACCTGAATTTGTATCTGGTAATGTAATATTTCCACATCCAGACAACTGTGCATGGATAAATGATGTGATTGATGAAATAACTTCATTCCCAAAAGGCAAAAATGACGATATAGTCGATAGTGTTACAATGGCATTAAATTATCTAGCTATACAAAGCGCGCAAACGGAGGCATATTTATTTGCAGAAACTAAAAATTCCATACACGAACGCTTAGTGGATTTCAATAAAAACGTAGGCTATAAGTACGATTCAGCTATCGTTACTAATAGTAAAGGTTCAGTTAAAAAATTATTTACTTGGTAATAACATGATCAAAAAATATCTAAAGAGCTTAGTCGATAGCGATAATAAAGAAGGTTGTTCTAGCATCACTACCAACACTGGTGAAATATTTCCTAATCCTACTTTACTAGAGTATGAAGAAAATAAAGATGGGGATCATATTTCTTTTTATTGCACTCAAACTGAAACTTATATCTATGAAGAAGACTTTGATTCATACGAACATCTTCAAGAACTAATAGACGAAGGTGCTGGAGAAAGCAATAGTAAAGTAATTAAATATGTTTGGAAAGTAGACCAAATAGCAGGTATTGGTATGGTTACTTTAGATCTCTCAAAGGGCTTCTCAGATCCCACTTAATCTCATTGAATTTTTCTTCGGGGAGAAAGTCCATTTCTTTACTTTCTCCCGTACTCTCATCACTAAGACTACCTATCAAGTTTTTATTTAAATTTACTGCACGCTTGATTTCTTTGGAGAAGAACAATTTAGGAGATACAGTTGTTACTGGCGGCATATCTTTTCCGTATAGATGTGTAGTTGTTCTTTTTATCATTCTGTAAATACCGATTCTGTTTTCTACTCTATAGTTCCCTAGCATATACAAAACCACTAAATCTTCGTATAATTTAATTATGTTTTCTATCATTTTTAATGATGGAGATTTTTGAGACTTACCCATTAATTCTCTGTTCAATTCTAAATAAACTTCTTTCATTAGCCTTTTAGAACTAATTCTTCTTTTAGCTGTCATGGTACTATTCTCTAGTTTTGATGATCCTTTTACTTTAAATCAATCTAACGCAAATAACTTTTCTAAAAAAGTAATAAAAATATTACAAAATCTAACTGATAAATTTATCGATGAAAATAAAGATAAACTTTTTAAAAAAGACAAATCTTTGCTTAATGATATTGTAAGACAAAACTTGGGTAATAGAGCGATAAGTGGAATAACATTACAATTAAAAAACTTATGGGATTTGTCTTACAGGATAGGTGAACAGTCTACAAATAAAAGTAAGTTTAACCAAGGATACGATCTAGCCGAATTTGTAAAAATGGCTGACTTTGTAGAAAGAAGAGTAAGATCACAAGAAGAAGTTAATACTATGACTGGTATAGTTCTATCTGAATCTTTATTCGGAGAAGACTATCTGCGTTATAGAAACAAAACTGTAGCTAGGAATTTCACGGATACATATACAAATACTATTTTCTCTAGTGTGAGTGAGTTTATGAATTCCGAGAGAAAGACAGAAGATATAAATTTATTAAAATCTCATCTAGGTTTTCGTAGTATTCAAGAATTATCGGACGAAGAAAGAAGAGCGTATGATAAATGGATAAAGCAATCAGAAGATAAAGTTAAAAAGATATATGGACTAAAGAAAGATGTAATAGAAGATCCTAAGAAATACGATCAATGGAAAAATAATCTAAAAGGTAGAATAAAACGCATAGCTAGTACTGAATCTGTAGCGGCTTTCAATTTAGGTAGACTTAATATTTATCTTGAAAGAGGTTACACAGAATTTATATGGCAGACAGGTGGAGAAAAAGAATGCACGTTATGCTTATCTAAGCAAGGAGACATAGTAACTTTAAAAGATTTAGGTATTTCAGTAGCTAGCTTTGATAATATTGGTTGGACTGATTTTAATAAAATATATACAGAAAGAGATAAGAATTCTTATGGAACTACTCCTTCTGGTAGAAGTTATGACAACACAACAGCAGTAGTACCTCCAATTCATCCTTTTTGTGATTGTAGACTTATACCTAGAGAAGAAGGTAGAAGATCTAAAATAGAAGTAGAATCAGAAAGAATGATTAATAAAGCACAGAAATATGCGAAAGGTGCTTTGACTTTATTTAAGAAAACTTCTGCTGTAGCTCCTGTAGTATTCGGAGCAGTCAGTCTAGGTGATGACTACCTGCGAAGAATGGAAGAAATGCGGGAGAAAGAAACTAATGACATACTTCCTACAATCTTAGCCACGTCTAGTATCCTTGGTGGCGGGTTCTTGATGTTTAAGTTTATGCAGTTACATCCTACATTTATAGAAAAAGCCAAAAAAACAGGTAAATTTTTAATTAACAAAGTTGTTAAACAAGAAGTAGAAAAAAGAAAGAAAACCGCATTAAATAAGTATAAAGAAATAAAACAACAACATATTACAGATATATTATCTGATGAATCTAAGGAAGAAGAGCGAGTAGCAGAAATGAATGCTTATCAAGACTTTACTAATCTAGGTCTTTCTCCCGTCCTATCAATAGATTTGATTAGAGATCTACGTAAAGCTGAATCAAAAGGTAACTATCACGATCTTGTAGCTACTAAACTTAGAGAATATCTGTTTAATAAGTTATCTCCTATGCAGATGAATGCATTGTCTGATCTAGAAAATTTAGCTAAACAAACTAATTTTTGGGAGAGAAAGTTTGGTAAAGATGCAGAACAAGTAAAAAATATTACTGCGGTCATAGAAAATCACTTACAGTTAGCTAAAGAGACAAATAAATCAGATATTATATCAGTTGTACCTCCTAGTGGTATGAGTAGGTTTAAATATTTTATGCAACCTTCATTACAAGACGTTGCTGTAGGAGGAAGTTATGTATTTAAAAATAAATCATTAAGACTAAACATACCAGATACCGCTAAAGTAATAAACGAACTAAGAAGTGAATTAGGTAGAGAATTAAATTGGGCAACAGATAAATCAGTGATAAGAGAAAGATTATTATCTAAAGTACCTAGCTTAAATAGAATGGATGTTGACGGAGTACTGAATGATTTACAAAAAACATTTCCTAATAGTAGAGCAGGATTACCTACTGGTAATAATTTAGTATTAAAAGCTGAGAAACTACATCCGTTAAATATACCAGACATAACTTCTAAAAATAGAGTATCTGATTTTAGTTCTAGACTAGAGTCATTAAAAGCTAGTGGGAAATTAAATCAATCTGCGTTAGATAATTTGGAAGTAGAATTGTTAAATTATCAAGAAGAAGTAAGTAAATGGGGTAAGTCTTCAACTAAAAAACAAATAGATCAAGTATTGCTAGATCTTAACGATGTCCGTGCTAGTAAACCATTAGAAATAGCTGAGTTACAAGAAATCAAAGTTAATCAAAAAGAACAACTAAAATACAAAAAACAAGCTATAGATAAAGAAAACTATAAACCTAAAGATTTACTACCTACTGGCAAAATAGGTAAAAAAACACCAGAATTAAAGACAGACTATGCTTCTAAGTTAGATTCTAGATATATCAAACGTATGCGAAAGCAGAGAATGCATAAAGAATCACTTAATAGAATAGAAAACATAGAAAAAGAATTAGATAATATTTCTCGTAGCTGGTATGATCCTAATTCTTTTGAAACAAATAATTATTTAGCTAGTTCTAGATCATCTAAAAGATCTACTACTACAGAAAGAAATTTAATTAATCTACATGGTAAGTTAGAGCGAGAGAAAAAGTTAGTAGAAGGCGATCGTTATTTAACTAGTAGAATAGATGAAATATTAAATCAAAAGTTAGGTATCGTACAAACTACCAATAGAGGTAAAAAAGTAAAAGGTAGTAATAAATTTTTTCCTGAGAAGCTAGAAGGTACAGGATTGAAAATAGCTAGAGAAAAAACAAAGTTATATGAACAGTATCGTGTAATTAAAGAAACTAAAGATAAAACAGGAAAAGTAATTAAAAATAGACTTAAAGGTGATCGGGCTATTATCAATAATAATGTTACTGCTTTAGAAAAACAACTGGCGACTCATAACAGAAATATAAGTACTGGAGAAAAAGCCGCTAACGCTAAGGAAAAATTGAGGTTACAGGCTATCTTAAAAGTAAATAAAGATAGGTTGAAAAAATTAAATGAAAATCACAGTGAGGCGGTAGAAAAAATTAAAGGGGAAATAGGTAAAAAAATTAGAAGTATTAATAGTTCTGTAGTGCTTCGTGATAAAGAAAAACTAAAATTAGTAGAAGCGTTAACTGTAAGCAGAGAAGAAGGTATAAGTACTCTAAACGGTAGTAGAAAACTAGTTGCGGATTTATTAATAAATTATGAAAAAGAAATCAAAAGTATGATTAATAACCTATAGATCTGATAGGAAATATACTATAGGTTCTTTCAAAGCTTTAGAGAAAGCAAGTAACTCGCTAACCTCTATATCTTTTCTCCCGTTTTCTATTTTAGATATCTTACATTGGCTATAATTTACTTTCTTAGCCAAGTCTTCTTGCGAGAATTTTTTTTCTTTTCGCAACTGATATATCTTTTTTCCTAGTTTGACATTAACATTTTCCGTCATTATTTTCTATAATGAGTTTAGGTAACATATACACACACATTAATATTAACACGATGTCCAAAATTTCATATTTTAATTCAGGTAGTGTGTCTGATACGCCTATACCTTTAGAAAAGAAAGCTTGTTTGTTTTACGAAGCTGTAGGAGGAGTACATAAAGACTCCAAAGGTAGAGAGCACAGAGTAGACGAAGATTATCTAAAGCAATTAGAAAAAAATACTAATAGTAGCCTAGCTAATGGCGAAACTATTTATTTGATAAACAATCATAAAAAAGATGACTTTAATAGTACTTATGGTTATTTAGATAGTGAAGTATACGTAAAGCGTATTGAAGAAGAAGACGCTGTAGATAATCCTAAATTAAAATCATTAGTAGGAAGATTTGCATTATTTGCTGACAAAATCAAAATTACCGCAGATTCTTTAAAACAACAAATTAAAGAAGGAATTAAGTTTCCAAATATATCTGTTGGATTAGATATGGCTGCTATGAAATTAAAAGAAATTAGTATGACTGCTATGCCAGCGTTAGCTCATGCTTCTTTATTTCACGAGCAAAATTCTGATTTTATGGGAATTTCTGGGATAACCATGACAGAAGTACTTAATAATAAATACTCAAAGGAAACTGATCATGAGCAAGCAGAAGAGTTATTAGATACATTTTTAACTGTAGTTAATAATTTAAAATATACTCGCGACGAAGATTTACCTGGAGGTACTAGAGAAGCATACTATCAGCAAGCTATAGAAGATTATGTTAGTAAATTAACTGAAATTACTGATATAGGACCTGACCCTGGTTATGCTAGTCAAACTGCGGTACAAGATTCAATTAACAGAGAACATACTTACATAAACGAAAACGGTAGACCACAAATTGTAGGATATAACAATATGAGCAGTGATGCATTTACTATGAATGAATGTGAGCAACTACAGTTCACAATGAAAGGAAACGACTCTGCTGAATTTATAGAAATTAGCTTAGGTCGTAAGAAAAAGAAAAAAGGATTACTACGTAGAACTGCTGAGTTAGCTGGTGCCGCGGCATTGGGTGCAGGTGCTTTGCGTTACGGTAAAAAAGCTATGAAAGATTTGAAATTAGTTAAAGCTACTGGAGGTAGTAAAGGACTAAAACCAAAACTAAAAACTATAGCATCTTCTGTAAGAGGTGGTATTAAATCTGATATAGGTAAAGTGAGAAAAAAACTAGGTAGACCTACCAAAAAAATTAAGCAACCTACTATGGATAGTTTAGGTAAAGACTTTGATCCTAAAAAAGGTAGAGAAGTAGGTGGCATGGATTTCCAAAGAAGACTAAAAACTGTAAAAAGAAAAAGACAAAGAGGAATGTAATCAATGGATATACAAAAATTAATGAAAGCAGCAGTAGAAGCTAGAAAATCCCCTAGTTCCTCTAATAGTCAACAACAAAGTAAAGCTAAAAATTTAGAAGAAGCGATAATAATTGCCCGTAAAAAATTTCTATCAGAATACCCAGAAGCTAGAAATCCTAGAAGATTAGTTAGACCTAGCAAGCAAGAACAAGAAAAAGAAGCTAAAGAAAAACGTAAAAGATTAAGAAAAGAACCAATGTCTTCTGAAAAAAATAGTTTTTCTAGTTCAATCTATTCTTCTGAATTTGCTAGACCTAGAGGAGCAAGAGACAAAAAGAAAAGAAAGAAAAGAAAGTATAAAGCTGGTGCTATTACGAAAGGTTTAAAATACGGTGCTATGGCAGGTGCTGGTTTAACTTTACCTTGGGCAGTATTAGCTGCTAGAAAAAATCCTGGTATAGCTTTAGGTACATTGTTATCTTCTACAGCAGATAAAGCAGTTACTGGAACATTGATAGGTGCTGGTGTAAAAGGCTATAAGAAGTTAAAGGGTACTAGTGAGAAAGGTTATTTCTCTAAAGACGATTTGTTAGTTGAATTTGCTAGACCTAGAGGAGCTAAGGATAAAAAGAAAAGAAAGAAAAGAAAAGATATGTCACCTCAAGAACTACTTAGAGAGGACGAAAAATTAAAATATGCTATAGGTAGAGGAGCTAAATATGGAGGATTGCTAGGTGCTGGTACAGGAGCGGTTTCTGGAGGATTAACTGGTGGGTTAACATTAGGACCTGCGGGAGTACCTATAGGTGCAGGAGTAGGTGCGGTGAAAGGCGCTGGCTCTGGAGCTTTAGCGGGCGGACTATATGGAGGTCTGACTAAAAGAGCAGAAAAGCGTTACCGTAAAAAACTAATGAAGAGTAAAAAGGAAAAAAAATAGTGGAGTTTCATAATTCTAATTTAATGTAATATTCCATTATTACATAAATATGGCAACTATCATACAAAAATTAATATTATGTTATTAAGTGATTTAATCATTAAGAGTGGAGGTGATGCGGATTTTGCCAGACCTCTAGGAGCAAAAGATAAAAAACCTCGCAAAAAACGGAAAGCAGTCGCAGATGTTTTAAAAAGCGGAGTTACTGGAGCTACCACTACTGCGGGATTAACTTGGACGGCTGGAGAAAGTTTGAAAGGATTAAAGTCTAAAAAACTTAAGAAAGCTAGTAAAAAGTTATTAAAAAACGTACCCACAGCGGCAAGAGTTGGTCTAGGAGCAGGTCTTACACTGCCACTGATTAAAAAATTGCTTAAAAAACGCAAAGATTAAGAAAACAGATGGCAAACAACAATTTGGATAATGATCCCAAACTGTACCATCAAGCCGTATATAACGAAACTATTCAAAATATAGAAGCTGCTATTGAAAATGGCGAACTTGACGAAGAAACTGGAGAAGAGTATAAATTACAAGCTCTGGGTGATTTACAAGTACGTCTATTAATAGAAGACGGCTATTCTGAAGAAGACGCTGAGAATTACGTGTTTGGTGAAGATGCTTATGAAGAAGAAGATTCCGTAGAGGAAGAAATACCTGTAAATTATTCGGAGAATAGTATGGCAAGTGCCGACTTTAATAATGAAGAAACTTTAAACAACTTTGCTGTTGCTCTGCAAGAATTAATTGAAGAAGAATACGAAACTATGGAAGATGGTGTTCTTTCTCTAGCAGAAGCTACAGGGTATGAGCCTGATGAAGTTATCATGCTGTTAACTGGCGAAGGTGTGCCCGATGAGCAATTAGTAGATGAAATTGCTACTTGTTTCGATACAGTTTTAGAAGATCAAGAAGCTTTTGTAGCATTACATCTTTTAGCTGGAGAAGCAAGAGGTGAAGAACAAATGCAATACGAAGTGGAAGATGATGAAGATGAATATGAAGAAGAAAATTCATATGATCCTCAACTAGAAGCTGCGTACAGCGAAGTAGAAAATTTAAAAAACAAAGTAGCTGAATTTGAAGCTGGTCGTGAGTTAAATACTGCTTTAGATAAATTAGTACGCAAAGCTGAACAGATGAAAGAAGAAATGATTCTTACTCCTGTTGAGTTTAATGCATTATTTGGTGAAGTACCTACTGCTTTACAAGACGAAAAAATTGCTATGTTTACAGGCTTATGTCAAGAATCTGGCGTAAGTATTGCAACAGAACTATATGCAATGAATAAAGTATTAGAAGTAGTACAACGTCGTGGTCCATTACTTCCTAGTGGCAGAATGGTAAACGAAGAATTCAACCAACACCAAGAACAAGAAGCTAATTTTAATAGTGATCTCAAAGGTCAAGCCACACGTAATTTAGAAATGATGAAAAAATCTAATCATTTCAGTGGACTATTTTAATTAATAAAGTAAAAATTAGTTAGGAACAACAAATGTCTTTTTTTGAACGTCAAACAACTTTTAATCAAGATAAGCCTATTTTGGCTAATGTAAGTAATGTTTCCTATGCTCGTTCTGCTCAAATTCGTAGAGAAACTTTATCTGTCGCCCCTGACGGTAGAACTTTCTTACAAGCAGGTACTTTCATAGCACGTTACTTCGATGGTACTGCTGGTCAAGATTTATATAGACCTTTACCTCGTGTAGAGTTAGTAGCAGACTTAATTGATGGTGTAGATACATCATTCTTAGTTAAAAACGATTATAGTCAAGTATTATTACCTGGCGATGTCTTACAAGTTGTAGAACCTCATACTTTATTCTTAATGAATGCAGGTGCAGGTAATACAGCAGACATTACCGTAGATGGTAGATTAGTAAGTTTTACCACCACTGAAACTGCTGTTGCTGATGTAGCGGCGGAAACTGCAGCATTCTTCAACGATGCTCCTTATGTAAAAGATAAATATTATTTTGCAGCAGATGGTACAGGTAACTTACATATTTTCAGTCGCGACGGTGTTTCTCAGTATACAGGCGATACTACTGCTGGCTCAGCGTTTGCTGCTCCTGGTGCTATTGCCACCGTAGTAGTTACTACTCCTGTAGGAACAGTACAACAAATCAGTACCGTTGATGGTTCTGTAGTATTAACCGCCGTAGCTGGTGTAGGTTTAGATTTACCTCCTGGAACTCACTTAGGAGTTACCAGTATCAAAGAAGTATATGGTTTAGCTACTTACTCTCACGACTTTACTGCATTCAGAACAAATTATGATGCAGCTTTACTCAATGAGGGTGATGTATATAAAGGTGCTTTACCTTATTTCGACGATAGTATTTCTAATGATTTACCTGAATTAAAAGTACAATTCAAATTCTAAATGAATAAATAGTGGGAGCAAAAGCGATTGTACCACGAATTTCAACATATACACAACTAAAACAAGATTACTGGAGAAAATAATGGCTTTTATTGCTAGTTACTTAGACGAGCAACTTAATGCCAAGCAGGTAGATTTAATTGTTGATCAAACACTTGCTTACTTAAGAACTCGCTCTACAGTGCTTACTGATGCCTGTCCTGTCCGTGAGTACGCCACTCGTGACTTTTTAGGTTTATTGGTAAATGAATTAAATCCCATCGCTTCTATTGTTGCTTATGGGCAAGAGTTACCTACTGTACAGTTTGGTACTTTTGATAAAATTACTGCTGAAATGTGTAAAATCGGTATTTCTCGTATTTACACAGAAGAAATGCAGTGGAAAATGTACGATGCTATGAAATTAGCTAACTTACAAGGTATTACTATTCAAGATCAATTGTTACCTGATGGTAGTACTTCTGGTGGAGCTAATAACGATTTAGCTACTTTCTTATTCGGATCTATTGCTAAATTAGTTAGATCTGTAATGGACAGATTCGATAGTTTAGCTTGGGATGCTTTAACTTTCGGTGAAATTGATATTACTGATCCTCGTACTAATATTCCTGTAGGTATTGATTACAAGGACAATGCCGCTCCTTGGACTCCTTTACATTTCCCTCCTGCATTAACTGCTGTAGGTTCTGCTACTTCTACTGATAACGTATGGCGTGATATTGCAAATGCTAACGGTATCCAAAATATGTACAATGCTACCGATGTGTACATTGACACTAACGGTTATCCTGTTGACTATTACGTAATGTCTCGTAAATTACGTAATTTATTGATGCAACAAGAATTTACCAAAGACGCTACTACTAGTGTACGTGGTACTTCTGTTGGTGCTGTTTCTATCGATATGTTAAATATGGTTTTAGAAAGTCGCACTATTCCTAAAATTGTAATTGTAGATGACAGATATCAAATTGAAGACGAATCTAAAAATATTGTCAATGCTAGATTCTTAAACGAAGACTATTTCGTAGGAGTCAAAAAAGATATGGGTACTCGTGCAATTGGTCCTACTATGGAATCTTCTCCCGTAACTGTCGGAGATGCTAGCACCTTACCTCAACCTCGTACTGGTATTTACGTATCTACTTACGAAAAATCCAAACAAGCGTTAATGGATGTTACTATGGCTGTTATGACAGGATTGCCTGTATTCTTAAATAGTAAATTATTCTATTCTCGTAAAGTTAACGATGGAGACTTTAGTCCTATCATCTAATCTTTCTCCCGCTTAACTCTTAAGTACGCATCTTTTTACAGGTGCGTATTTTTGTTTATAATATATGAGATGACACTTAGATGTATATTTGATATGAGTGAACAAACACCAGTTTATTTGAAAAAACAATATATAGTTCCTACTACAGGAAATAGATACCCTAGAGGTAAATATGCTTTAGAATCATTGCCTGTGGCTATCCGTGAAGATAAAAACTATATCGAACATATAAATAAAGTAAAAGAAGTAGACACTACTGAAAGAGAAAGAGTACTAAATCCTAGTAAAGATGCTGTCAAAAAATTAAATAGAACAGAATATGTTTTTGAAGCAGACCTACCTGTAAACGTTAATGACGCTACTTTAGAAGAATTAGTAAATGTACAAGGTATAGGTAAGAAAACAGCATTAAACATTATCGCTAATCGTCCTTATAAAGATATAGCTGACTTGAAAGCTAGAGCTAATACTAAACGATTTAAGCCAGAAGACATTAATATAACTGTAGCTCCTCCAAAAGCACACACTGAAGTTACTGGTATGAAAGTAGTTGAGAGAAAACTCGACATACCTCAAAACACAGAAGCCGCTCGTAGGAAAAAAAGAACAGAAGTGTTAGAAGACAGAAAGCTAGAGAAAACTAAATTGTTAAGTGATTATGCTAAAACAATTGAAGAAAAAACCCCTGATAGTGAATAAATAATTACCATGCCTATAACAACTTGCGTAAAAGTAGAATGGAAAGATATATTTTTGAATACAGCAGTATTTAAGGATACAGAAGACATTCCTGTAATTATAGAAGTTAAGTCTTTAAATAATCCGTCTTTAATAAATAGCACTGTAACTTTTACTTTAAACATAGATGATTACAAAGTAATAAAAAGCACATCTGACAACACATTGACTACAATAGGTGTAAGTGACGATAAATTAGAATTTACAGTCAAGTTAACTAAAGAAGATGATTTATGGGCAGTACCTATAGATTGTCCTAAATATAGGATTATATATTCTATAGATATAGCAACTCCTGATTCATGCAAAGCTTGTATAGGCAAAGGTAATTTTTATATAGAACAAACTGATGATTAACACAGCAACATTCGCCAGACCGAAAGGGGCAAAGGATAAAAAACCACGTAAAAGACGTAAAACCAGAATAGAAAAAAGACTAGAGAAAAAAGTAGGTTCTATCAAAGAACAATTTCAGCCAGAACCTAATACTCTACAAAAAGGTATTAAATACGTAAGAGAAAATCCAGGTAAAGTTTTAGCTGGCGCAGGTACTCTAGCTTTAGTTGGTACTACCAAGGGAGTTAAATTAACAAGAAACTTAGAAAAATTAGTTGGTAAAGACAAAATACAAGCTGTTAGAAAAAATATATTAGATCGTTTTGGAAAATTGAAGAAAAAACGTTTACCTAACCTTAAGAATTTAAAAAGAAAAAAATTTAGTAACGAAGAAGAATTATTTGAATTCGCTCGCCCAAAAGGAGCAAAAGACAAGAAACCTCGGAAACGTAGAGGTAAAAAGGCAAGTAAAAAGATTTATAATAGTAAAGAAAAACCAGAAATTAGCGCAGAAACTAAAGAAAAGTTAGCTAAAGCACAAGCGTTTAGATCTAGAGTTATGCCTATACTAGCTGGTATCAGAGAAGCAAGAGGATTAAGTAAAATGTTAGGTAATTTTTCTAATTTTGCTAATGCGTATCAACAAGATATGCCATTAGTAATGGATATGGAAGGCAAGAAAATCAGAGGTAGAGGGGGTATCGTAAAAATATTAGCTCATGCTATTTCCACTGAAACTGATCGTATAATTGATTATCAACCACAAGAATACGATTCAAGAAATAGATATTATGAACGCTATGCTACTTTATTAGCAGATCCTCAAGGAAGAGTAACGAAATCTAAAGATGTAGGAGGACCACCTGATATTAATAAAGGACAAGTATATGGTCAGCAAGGTATAGCAGCTAAGAAAGGAAAAGTAGGTGGTAGTATGTTAACCAGACAATACAATCAAGCTTATGAATCTGCTGAATTTATGTCGGATATGATTGAAAAATATAAAAAAAGATTTAAAAAGTTTGCTGGTAAAGCTAAATCTTACGGTAAAGAAAAAGTAGGTAAAGCTAGAGAAAAAATCAAAGAAGCTAAAGTGGGATCAAAAGTAGCTGGTGCGGCATTAAAAGGAGCATATACTACAGGTAGATACGCAGAAAAAGCTTCACAAGCTAAAAAACGTTATTTAGGTAAATAGTATGTTATTATCTGATTTTGCTCGACCAAGAGGAGCTAAAGACAAAAAACCTCGTAAAAAAAGAGGTAGTATACAAAAAAACATAGTTATAGGATCTGTGTTAGGTACTGCAGCTGGTCTAACTGCGGCAGGTGGTAGTAACATAGTTAGAAAAAAAGTATTAGAGCGTAGTAAAGCTGGACTTAAAAAACAATTAGATAAGTTGTCTGGTAGAGCTACTGCGAAAAACAAAGAAATAAAAAAACTATTTAAAGAAAAAAGTAAAGCTAAAAAAAATCCTGAGAAAGTAAAAACTTTAGAAACTAAAATAGATAAATTAAATAAAGAAAGGGAATCTATATTAGCTAAAGAAGGAGAGGTTTCAAAAAGACGTGGTATTACTACAAAAAAATTAGAAAAGCTACCTGAAGAATCTAAAAAAAGATTAACTAAATACGGAAAAAGAGGATTAGGAGTAGGTATAGCTGGCGGTATACTTATGCCTTCTAGAAACGTAGAAAGAACTAAACGTAGAAGAGGATATTATGGCTAATACTTATGTACCTAAATATACCAACATAGAATCTGTAGCACGTAAATTAAGGGCTAGACTAAAAATTGCAGCAAGCAATACCATACCTAACAACTACGCTCCTCAGAATTTAGCTAAAACAGAAGTAGATCATGATTTATTGGTAGATGTAATACAAGAAGGAGAAAGTGAATTAGATGAGTATCTTTCTGTAGTTTATGTTTTGCCTTTAATAAATGAACATCCTATATTAAAAAAATGTGTAGATAGTCTTATAATGGCTGATCTAATGCAATACCATTTTACTGTAGCTGGGTATGCTCAATCTCAAGATATTAGTGGATTTGGAGTTAATAATAAACAAGAAGCTTATCAGATTATTAGAGCATTGACTCATGGATATAATATGGCTATTCCTACCATAGGTCCTGAGTATATCAGACAAAATCCTGTACAGCCTATTAGATTAACTGGAGAACAATTCTTAAATAATAGACAGAATCAATACTTACCGACAGATCAGTATACTCTTACAGATAGAATTAAGAAAGCAAATTCAATTTCAGATATAAGGTTTGGTCCAGAGGAGTGTGGTTCTAGTAGAAGATGTGGAACACCAGTTAAGAAAAGTGGTAAAGTGGATGAAGACGAAAATGATACATGTATAGTCCCTAGACCTTATTAGAATATAGATTATTAGATTATGGCTACTTGGCGCGGATCAGTAAACACTTTAGCAGAATTACAATCTTTAGATACTACTTTCCTTGATGACAATCTTCCTGTATTAGTCAGAGATGAACAAAGCTGGTATATATGGAATCCTAGTAGCACTACAACTATATCTTCTCCCGAAATCGTAGGTAGGAGCGACGGAATACAATCAACTAGTTTAAATACTGATTTATTGGCGTACTGGCAATTAGAAGAAACTGGTCAGCCCTTTTCAGATGAAACTGCTAATAACTTAGATTTAAGTGAAGAAATAAATACTACTGTAACTTCTGTAACTGGTGTATTAAATAATGGTATAGAATTAAATGCGGCTGTAACTAACTCAGGATTGACTCGTACAGATGCTTTGTTAAATATATTTAATGGTACGGGATTAGTTACTTTTAATACTTGGATTAGAATAGCGTCAGGTACAAATATGGATCTGGCACTTATATATTATGCAGGGGACTATGAATTATGGTATACAGGTGGCGCGGCTCCAGGTTCTAGTTTCTTTAGAGCTATTACTGGTGGTGTCGATACTGTAGATTTTAATTTTGATATTTCTACTACTCCAATATTTAGTAATTATGTAATGCTTACTAGTATCTGGAATTCTAATACTGGTACTACTACGGTACTAATAAACTTAGAAATAGTAGCTATCATACAAAATACTACTATACCTACTGGCTCTAATATTGCAGAGTTTTTCACGGAATCTTCTCAAGGAGATGTAGAAATAGATGAATTAGCTATATGGACTAGACAATTAAGTACTAAAGAATTAAATCTTTTATATAACAAAGGTAATGCTTACGGTATAAATGCTGCTGATTTAGTAGGTAGATGGAGTAAATCGGGAGGTACAGACGAATTAGTAAAAGTATCTAGTAATGATAGCACACCAGATTTTTTAGGAGCAAAGTTATTAGCAGGAAACTTTGTTACTATAAATGAATTAAATGACGGATTAAATGAAGTAATAGAAATATCTAGTACTCCAGCTTCAGGTCCATTAATAAATACGCTACAAACTTTTACGAATACCACAGCTAATATTGCTAATTTAGCTTTTGACAATATTACCATAAATGGGGAAAAAGCATTTACGATAGGAGCTATAGAAAGTAGTGTACCAGCTACAGTAAGGTTATATTCTTCTCTAGCTTCTAGAACCGCAGACGCAGGTAGACCGTTAGGTACTCCTTCTACTTCCGCAACAGAAGGATTAGTAGCAGAAGTACAATTAACATTAGGTAATCTTAGATTTGACTTAAGTAATCCTGTTACTCACACAAATTTAGAAAATCCAGCACAACCTGAGATATATGCACAAGTATTTAATGAGTCAGGCGGGTTAAGTACAGTAACAATAAATTTATATGCTTATTCTTTAGCAGGTAGTGATGAAACTGTAGCGAGTAGTACTCCTAGCAGATTATTATTAGAAGCTACTAATTCAATACCAATCGTTCATAGTTCTGCACCTAACTTACAGGATTTAGTTTTAGACACAGCTAATTTAGATTTAGTAAATGGATATAACGCAGGTACAGGAGAATATACTTTTGCTAATAGTACTTTAGCTTTAGTATCAGTGCAACTACAATTAAATGGTACAGCAGTAGCAGCTGAGAAATTTGTTTCTTTACAATTAGATACAGGAAACGGGTACAACACAGTAGCTTTTGGTAATCATTACTCTGATGGCGTTAACGATATCAATAATACATGGAGAGCGCAGAAACTAATAAATGTAAGTAGTGGATATATGATAAAGGCTCAGTTTTTTACCACTGCGGCAAGTACATTTACAAATAATATTGCAGGTTCTTTTTTACAGATTGCAGAATTACGTACTGGATTTAACGTTAACGTAATAGAAAGTTCTAGTGGAACTACAGCAAGCATAGCTAATTTAGCTTTTGATAACATTACTATACCTACTAGTGGCGCAGTATTAATCGGAGCAATAGAGTCTGACGTACCAGCTACAGTAAGACTATATTCTTCTCTAGCCTCTAGGACTGCGGACTCAGGCAGACCGTTAGGTACTCCTCCCCCGTTAACTATCGAAGGATTGGTTTCTGAAGTACAGCTAACGTTAGGTAATTTACGTATAGATTTAAGCGATGCGGCAGCACATGTTAACTTAGAAAATCCACAGTTACCAGAAATATACGCACAAATATTTAATGAATCTGGCGGTGTTTCTACTGTAACTATTACTTTATATAATAATACTATCGGCGGTGTTTCTATAGCTCCTCCACCTGGAACTTATGTTGGCAGTACGTCAGCATTAGCTAACTTGGCGGGAGAAAATATAGAAATTAATGCAGTTAATACTTTAGGTATAGTTGCTGTGGAAACCGATGTGCCCGCTACTGTAAGACTTTACCATAACAATGCATTACGGACTGCTGATGCTGGCAGACCATTAGGTACTCCACCTCCTGTAAATATACAAGGTTTATTAACTGAAGTACAAACAACTGTAGTAGATTTAAGAACAGATCTAAATGGAGCTACTTTGTTTATTAATACTGAATCTCCACAAGATGGGTTAATTTATGCAAGAGTATTCAATGAATCTGGTGGCGTTAGTTCGGTGAATGTTACTATTCATGGAAGTATTTTATAATAAATTTAGTTAAAAAAAAATAATTAATTATGACCGCACAAAAATTTCCAATACCAAGTATACAACCATTTTATCCAGATCCTTTAATATTTGAAACTTTTGAAGTACATGTTAACAGTAGTACAGGCAATGATACTACTGGAGATGGTAGCTTAGGTTTACCTTGGCAGACATTACAAAGAGCTATTGATAGTTTTGCGAATATCCGATCTAGGGAATATAAAATACTGGCTACTGGTACTTTTACTGATGTAACTTTAGATTTAGGTAATTTACGTCCTGTACGTACATTTTCTTCAGAGGATAGTGACGGTAATCCTGGTGGAGACATAATGGCTGCCGAACTGTCAATAGAAGAAACAACACAATCGTTTGCTAGTTTATTTTTTGATTTTACCAGAGCTAACGGATCTGTCGGTCAAGGCGTAGATACTCAAGCTACAACGCCAAATCCATTTATTATAAATTCATCTGAGGACTTAGGGGTAAAGTTTAGCTATGGTTATTTTAGAATTTTTGGTGATTCTATTATGTTAAAAAACCAAGTAGCTAGTTTTTCTGATTGTGAATTTGCCGAGGAAACTGGATCAGTAAGCGATGCGTTTTTCTACGTAACAGATTGCAGACTAGGGTTTTCCTTTTGCAATTTCTTTAGAAACGCTGGTAGTGATATAGAAGATGTGTATGAAGGAAACTTTAATTATATTGAAATAGAAGAAACTGATTTAGATATATATGGATTAGCCGATGGAGGTAAAAGTAATATCGTAAATATAGGAGAGTTTGTAAATACTACTAGTACTTCTGCATGGGATTCTGGTACTCGTAATGAACTATTTTATGTTGGATTTGATGAAAGAAATGAAGATGTATTTGATACTAGAACTAGACTTACAAAATCATACGAACATCAAAATAATTTTTTTTATCATCAAAGTTTTCCTGCTAGTGGAATACCTAATAACGAAGATGTTTATGGCACTATTAATACTGGATTTGCTTATCCTCCACCATTCACTCCGTTAAGACAAGTGATCCAAGAATTTAGTATACTTATCCAACCTAATACTATATTTACTTCTAGATTTCCCGAATTTACTAGAATGGCAGAAGTTAATTATCATATGTATGTATTAGATTCGACAGTAGCACAACTATTCATATCTTTATTACACGAAGTGACTTTTTATGAAGACAGTAAATTTTCTTATACTGGGGGTCCAGGGACTATTATAACTAATGCAGGGGCATTTAATACTAATGGTGCTCCTAGCGTAAGTTTTTTCGGTAGCGGATCTGAGACTTTACATAATTTTGGAGGCGGTCCAGGAAATGATGGGACAAATCAATTGTATTTCATTAAATATAGTAGTGGCACGGGATTATGTGGTTATCAGTTAGATAGTTTTTATAATGTACCTATAGTCTTGCAAATAAGAAATGTATGTAGTGTAGATGATAGCTGATACATGCTATAGTTAAGTAGTACGAATTAATAATTTAGATACTATGCCTATAGTAAATAGCTTAGAAGAAGTCCTCATAAAGAAAAACAATGTTATCTATTTAGAAGAAGATATCACTTTTTATGTTAGAAGTAATGGACTAGATACTAATTCAGGTAAAAATATTAGAAAAGCATGGAAAACACTAAAACATGCTTATCAGTATATAAAAGAACATGTAGTATCTAATGGTTATAAAGTAAAACTAGATATTGAAAACGGAGAGTATGATATCAATGATGTATGTACTGATTTATTCATACTTTCTCCCGCAAGTTTATCGGAAGATAAAGTACTCATAGACAAAGAAGAATATAAAGATATAAAGCAACTAGAGAAAGAAATTAATTCACTAGAGTCTAAAAATAAATTGCTAGAAAATAAAATAGACAAATTAGCTAACAAACTAGATGAGTTTAAAGTAGAATTAGCAAAACAACCTAATCCAGATAAAATTAAGAAACTAAACGAGAAATTAGAAAATAAAGTAAATTCGGGATTAAAAAGTGCTATTAAAGACAATAAAAATACTAACAAATTTGTAGATCAGCTAGAAGATACGGTTTTAGATTTAGAATCAAAAGTAAAGTACACAGACACCAGTTTAATAGAACTAACAGACGATCTAGATAAAATAAAAAATGCTTCCGCAGTAAATTCAAAAGAAATAAGTAGAGTAGAAAAAGATTTATCGGACAGAAATGTAATACTTAGTAAATCAATTAGATCAGAACTAAATAATACTAATAGTAAAGTAACTGCTACAAGAGATATATTAAACAAAAAAATAGATAAAATATTTACAGATATTGACATTCTACAGTCAACTATAAACGAAACAATAAAAGATATAGATCAAAATAACAGTATTATCAACAATCAGTTAAATGAGCTGGAGAAAAAACAAAATAACCATACACTTAGCTACAACCCACACAATATAGGAGCAGAAGATCTTAGTTATGGTAAAGAAACAAATATAAAAGAAGCTATAACCGATTTATTTTTATCTACTAAAAACTATGTAGAAGATTACAATATAAAACTGACAGAAGACGATGATTTGAGTGAAATACTTTCTTCTCTAAGCAAATATTATGATTTTCAAAATAGTATAGTAACAATAGACTTAGATGGTAATGTACAGAAAGATGTACAACTTTGTAATATACACACTGCTGGTAAAGTAGTAATTAAAAACGGCATTATAGAAAACGGATTATCAATAGAAAAAATAAACACTGAATATTTATTTGAGGGTATTAGATTTAATGATCCTAAACACAAAGTAACAGTTGATATAATTGATTCTAGATTAATTACACTAATAGATATAGCAATAAAAGGAAGTATATTAGTTTCTACTTCTAACTTATATTTAAGTGGAGAAATCACAGTACACGACAAGAATGAAGTTACATTAATATGTAGCGAGCTAGGAAGTAAAGTATTAGCTTTAGGTGTAACTATAATACCTCCAACATCTCGTACTAGATTCAACGAAATGATAGTAGCTAATAAAAATAGTTATCAGTATTGGCAAGGCTGTGCTATTGAAAGTGATGTTAGATTAGATAGTATAGCAAAAGGAAATGTAGAAATAGTGTAAGATGACGAAAAAAAAAACACCACGCCAAGTTTTTGGTAACTGGAGAAAATCTAGTGTTGGTAAGGAAGTTATTCGTGATCTGAAAAGACAACAATTATATATGTGCGTAGGATGTAGAAAACCATTGCCTACGCATTTTCATGTACACCACTTGATACCGATCATGCAATTAGATTGTAATAGTCAAAGTATATTTAGTGAAGATAATATAGTTTTACTTTGTCCTGACTGCAATTGGAAGTTTCCTAAAGATACAGTTGATACTAGATTCGACTAATCAAACTCATAAATAGTCATAGGAGTACTTCCTTCTACGTAAGTATCTTTAAATATAAAACGATCTCTAGGCTCTTCTACTTCCCAATAAACATCTTCTTCATATTTTTCTATGATAGTGTAAACATGATTAATTTCATAATAATATCTCTGTTAACATAATAAAAAGACCTACTACGCAAATAATAAGTCTTATCTTAATTCAACTCTCAATCAAATTAATAAATAAAATTATATCACACCAAAGCACATATTACATACAAACTGAATATAATATATAATGTAAGCAGTTTATGGATTTTTTATAAGATATGTTATTAGCAGATTTCAAGAAAAATATTCCTATAGGTAAAGGCAAAAGAGGTAACTGGCAAGGAAACAATTACCCAAGCGAAAACTATAGAAAGGATAGTAAAAGCAAAGATCCTTCTATGAATTTGTATGATCCTGCTGGATATGGTACTGGCAGCTACGGTTATTATCCCTCATACCAACGCAAAACCACTACTCAATATAAAAGAGGTGGAGACGGCATGATGGTTTATGATACATCTGGATATGGTGGTCACAACAATATTGGATTAGGTGGTTATTCTACCGAATCTTTTAATAATGATGTTATGAAACACGGAGATTATCGTGGATTAACTTTACCACATTACCGTACTGATTCTTATGCCAAGGAAGATACAGTACCTCGTAAAGGTGATATGCATAGAAACGGCATACAGCAATGGTTACGCGGTAAAGAATCTAAGGTAATAGAATATTCTAAACGCTATCAAGATATGATGCAACAAAGTAAATAATCATGCCAAAAGGTATTATGAATCAGGCGGGTGTGCCTAAACCACCTAGTCCTGCAAAAGTGCAAGCAAAGAATAGAACTAACATGCCAAGGAAACCTAAAGTTTCTAAAGTAGGTGATAGTCCTATGAGGATGAATCAGAAAGGTATGGCTACTATGACACCTAAGTTAATGAAAGGAAACAAAGGTGGAGTACCTAAACCTAAGATGATGAAGGCTAAAAAAGCTAAAGTCCCTAAACTAAACTTACCTGATCCAGTACAATGACATTTAGTATAGAGTTAGAAGGATTTGATGAATTATTTGCTGAGATGGAAAGATTTCAAGAAAGAAATCCTATAACATTACAGCAAGGAATAATTGAAATAATCAGAAATGATATTAGTAAACGTTTTCTCTCGTCTCCTTCTACTACTACTGGCGGTATTGTTTATGGCGGACCTTATTGGAGAGCACTTAAAGATAGTTATTTACAGCAGAGACCTGACAGAGCGTTAGGTCAAGTACTAATAGATACAGGAGCTTTAAGAGATAGCTTAACAATTGATGGAGCACCAGGTTCTTTTGTTCGATATGGGCAAGATGTTATAGAATTTGGTACAGAAATTGGATATGCAAAAGAATTAGATGAGATATGGAGATTATTATTTTTCCATGAAGAATTAATTCAAAGAATTACACAATGGGTAATCGATTATTATACTAAAGGAAAGGACAGACCAGATGAGTTTTGAACCTAACTTATTCTACGACTTTACATTACAAAATCTAGCAGAATTCTTAAGAGAAGGATTAAACGACAGAGGTTTAGCTTTTATGTCTCAGTATCCTGAAAGATTTCCTAATGGATTTCCTTTAATAGTACGTAGTTTATATTTTGCAGAACAACCTAACTTGTCTGTAATAGAAAATCCTTCTTTATGTGTATATAGATTAAGTTGCGAGTCATTTAGATACAAAGGCGGTAATGGTGTTAGAACTTGTCAAGTTGTGATACAATATACTTTAGATTACCCTAACTTACAAAGTTTACCTAATCTTTTGAATTGGGTGGATTTCCATGTTCATCAATTATTATTAAATTATGAGTATGAAGAATTTCCTAAAGGTAAACCTATACAACAAGATCTTAGATTTATTCCAGATAGAACGGAATACAGGACACAAGTTAATACTCTAACATCAGAGTCATTTCCTTACCTTAGATGGATTATTAGATTACGGGACGATGCTTGCCCTACACCACGCGATATTGATCAGTTTAATTTTGATAACTGTATTTAATAAATTAATCTAATTATCTTTCGGAGAAAATTATTATATGGCTGCTAATGTAATTTCAGTTCAATACCGTACTTATAAAGGTATTAGTAACTTAAATATTTTACGTAAGAGTGACGGTGTTTTATATTCCTGGCCCAAACCTGTTACTTTTGTCTTACAAGATGGTCAGGAACAGACTAACCAGATGACCAGAAACGACTTAGGTGAAATGTCTTCTATTAACAACTTTACCACTAGTCGTATTCCTTTACTTCAAATCGGATACCAACAATTACAACTTGAGTTATTTGCTTTCCAAACTGGTTTCCAAGTAACCTCTGGTACTTTTGATGTTGGTGTACCTCGTCAGGTAATTGTACCTAGTGATGGTTTAATTGCTGGTGCAACTTCTGCTGGCAACGCTTATTTCGGAATGGCTCAAGACGGTATAGCAGGAGACCAATCTGATTTATTCGCCGCTATCAACGATGATGGTATAGAATCACAGTTAACTGTTGTATTATGGACAGGTACTCAACCAGCAGGTCCTAATGAAGTAGCATTTGGACCTAATGGTGCTTTATATTTTAGTGCTGATTTAGTAGGTTGTGTTGTTTCTGTACGTAATCCTTGGAATGTCGATGCTACTACTATTTCTAACTTATTAGTAGGTGAGGTTTCTATCCAAGCAGCGATGGTTGATAGTAATAACAAATTGACTTTCTTAAACGTTCCTACCGCCATTATTGATACAGCAGGAACTCCTTTTGAACCAGGTACTGACGTGTTTAATGTTAACTTACGTCTAATTCAAGAGCCAGGTGCATGTTTGGCGTACAACTTGTTTGAAACTCAACAATTGGTTTCTTGTTCCTAAACACCTTAATATGTAAGGGTTTCAGCGATTTCTACTATTATAAGAGAGATTATCATAGTCTCTCTATTTTTTTATACAAGTAAAATTGAATTTAATGAAAAGTCGATATAATGGTAATATCAGATATATACAAATAATAATTAATTAGAAATGAATCAAGCAGATTTGATACATGAAGTTGCCGTTAGATCAGACATAACTAAAAAAGAAAGTGCAGTAGTAGTTAAAGAAGTATTAAATGTAATTAGAGATGCTGTATCACATGGAGAAACAGTAAGACTGCCAGATTTCGGTACTTTCACGCCAGTCTTACAAAAAGAAAAAAATATTACTCTACCGCAAACTCAAGAAAAAATAGTTAGACCTGCAAAATTTATCGCAAAATTCAAAGCAGGTAAATTATTTAGAAAGTTAGTTAATGATAATATGAAGGTGATATAATAATCACAGACATATGTACTTAATCTCCTGTTTATTTAACTATAAGCGGGAGAAAATTATATAAAAAGCAATATTAAAACAATACCTAATATAAAGCCAGTAAACATAGCATCTTTAGTACTAGCAAATTTTAAAATAATACGATATAAAAATTCAAACATAATTAATCAAATTCAAAAACAGTTAAAGTAGGAGGACAATTATATCTACCTGGAGGATGAGTGCCTATGCCTTGCGACACATAAACATGATGATAGTATTCTTCGTATAAACCAGAAACATATTTATCATATTTAGTACACTTAATCCATCTCTGTATCTGTGAATCGGAATGAAAAAACTTACGGAATAATTTAAATTTATTTAAAAATTTAAGTAAACTGATGAATTGTGCTTTGCCTATAAAATTACTTTGATGACCATGTGTGTGTCCGAATAGAAATAATCTATGATTTTTATCTATTCCTTCTTGAATTAATTCATAAGTATCTGGGTTATGACTTAACACAATAGTAGGAGTAGTGTCATCTGGATAATCTAAACAAAGGCAAGGAAAAGAACCAGTAGTATAATCATCTATACCTATTACCCTTAACCCATAGTTATCTAATTTAACTTCTTCGTCGCGCAGTATTCTTACATGAGAGTTAAATCCAAAATAAACATTACTGGCTAGTAATATATCTTCAGTACAAGCTTTATAGCCATTATTATCTAAATCATGATTACCTAATACCATATAAATATGATCTGCTTTTAAGTCATTTAACCAAGAAAAGAAAGGATAGGGATTAGAATTACAATCATCCATTAGATCCCCTCCGATAAATAATATTTCTGGATTATGATAATCTACATATAGCTTAATTTGATTTAATAGCTCAGGAGGACATTTATGTATCTTTCTCCCGCCCTTTTCCCAATAACCGTCGAAATGTATGTCGGAAACAAATATGCACTTTATAGGGTGCTTTAAGTCCAAATGCAACGATATATTTTCTACATTTAATTCCATGTTTTTTAAATCAAAAATAAGTTACATGAATAGAATATCATGGCTAGAGAAAAAAGTAAATAACTCCAGCCTTATCGATTAAAACTCCCAACCATCAACCGCAGAACTCATATTATAAGCAGTAACTCCAGATTCAAAGAAATTAGCTTTCATATTGCCTTCATTACTAGTATCTGCTGTTTTTTCTAAATGTTTGTATGGATTTTCTATATTTTCATCATACAAAGGTTTTAATCCAATAGATTTTAATCGTAAGTTAGCTAAATACTTAGTATATTTTTCAGTACTACTTTCTGTAATACCTAAAATAGAATTGTCAGTGATATGTCCTGTCCATTTAGTTTCTTGATTCACAGCATTGTCAGTTAATTCATAAACTACATCATCTAAAACATTACTGCCTTTTAATAATTCTTTTTTAGCTTCAGGTATTAATTTTTGAAATAAGCGAGTGTGACTTAACTCATCTTTGTTGATAGCTCGGATAATATCAGCACTGCCTCTCATTAAGTTACGAGAAGCAAAGCTGTAGAACAAAATAAACCCATTATAGAAATAAATTCCTTCTAAGAGATAATCTGCTACTAAAGCTATATAGTAATTTTCTTTATTAGGATTATTTACATAGTTTTGATATAAACTAGCAATATAATTACAACGTTCTTTTAATATTTTGTCAGTACGCCAGAAATCGTAAATAGCATTTCTTTTTTCTTTATCTACAATTCCTTCAATCATGTACTGATATGAATGGGAATGAAGACTTTCTTGTGATGTTTGTTCTGCTATACACATACCTATCTCTGGTGCAGTAACAGGTAATTTAAGATGAGGTAAATTACAAACTTGCTCTGAATCTAAAAAAGTTAGATACGAGAGAAAACCATCAAAGGCATTTCTTTCTGCTTCGGTAAGTAATTTGTAATCAGTAATATCAGTAGTTATATCGTAACGCTCTGGAATCCAGAAATTAGCTCGCATTTGTTTATAAATACCATAAGCCCAATCGTATTTAATATTATTTAAATTCATTAAATTGGTAGTATTACCTGTCCAAATATGTCTATCTTGTACAGCATCTGATCCTTCTGGGTTAAAAATTTTAGTTGGCTTCATAATTCAATTTGATTTAATATATGTACAATTACATCTACAGTAAAAGCGTTACCTAATGTTTTATATCTTTGAGTATTGCTTAAGATATCAGTGTAGCCGTCTGGAAAAGTTTGTAATCTTTCACATTCCAATGGCGTTAATTTTCTCCATTTTAAATTTTCTACATCAACCACATTGTTATCTTTTTGTACTGTAGTCAGCGTATTAGTTTTACTATCTTGTCTTTTTCCATCTACAACATATCTGCCCCTCCAAGCAACGCATAATACTTTAGGTTCTCTATGACCACCGCCCATAGTAGTTAATGTAGGAGATTTACCTTCAGGATGATATACTCTTTTTATAGAATCATTGCCTTTTAGGTCAGCATCTCCAACATGACATAATTCATCTTTACTAAAGACTAGTTGTCTACGATGTTTTTCAAAATAGCTTTTTAAATTACCTCCTTTAAAGTAGTTAGCGTCTAAGCAATGAGATTTATCTCGATCTACTAGACCAGATTCAATAATATCTTTAAGGTAAATTTTTCTATCTTGCGGTTGAGATATATTAGATACATTAGTCCAATAAAATCTTTTGCGATTTTGAGCAGAAACTAGAGCAGAATTTATTAATATCTTGTTTACGTGACCCAAAGCTTGTTCAGTATGTTTAGTAATATACTCTTCAAACTCTTTTTTCATTTTCACATTCTCTAGTAAAAAACGAACATTAGGATTATATTTCAGAACATTAGACATAATATCTAATACTACCCAAAACAATTTACCTCTAGAATCACGATCACCTAACTGCTTACCAGCCAAAGACCACGATTGACAATTATGTACTATTAAATTAGATACGCAATAAGAGTTATCTTCTTGAACTTCAAAATTGTAAACTTCTACATTTTTAATCATACGTTCTCTACTTTTAAAAGAAACCCATAAATAATTGCCATTTTCGTCAATATAATAGTGAGCTTGTTTCGGCTTAGTTTTGTAATACGATAAAGTATAAAAAGGTTTTCGATTAACTGTTCTATCTTCTATTACTTTAGTACTAGGTACGTTATGTTTAATAATACTCCCTGGACATTTATATACTTTCTGTATTAATTGTTGAACGCCTACTATTAATTTATAGCTTATAGAAGTAATTCTGTACTGATTCTTATTACCCTTTCCCTCTTTTCTGCGATGTAAACAACCATCTCCAGATAAGTAACCTTCCAAAAAAGACTCTAATAGATATTTAGGCATATCAAACATAAAACTGGGTATATACTTATTATCAGCCCCTCGTCCAAAAGACTGTATAAATGTCCAGAGATTTTTATCCGATATAGTGAATTTGTAGGAAGTTGTCTCTTTGGATATTGTTGCATGGTAACTAACAGAATCTATAATATCAACTATCTCCTGCCTTTCATGATGCCCACAAGTAACTACCGTTTTATAAGATCTTCTAACTCCTTTTCCATTCCCTCTACTTTGGAGATTGGTAGTACTAGAATAACCATTAGCGACATATCTACCTATTAAGTACCAAAAATACTTCGATTCAGTAGGAATAGAATCGAATACTGGAATATCAGTATTTTGATTGATAGCTATGCCAATAAAATCGTTTTTCTCTAAGTCCCTACATTTAACCCATTCTGGAGGGGAAAAAGTTCTAATGTTTTTCTTACCTTTTCTAGTCATTTTTCTAACATAAAAAGGATGTTCGTCAGTAACTTCTAAAGGTAAAACACTTTGTATTTTCAAATAATTAATGTGATCGGCTACTTTTTGCATGGAAACAACTACTGGTTTAAAGCGGTTTTGGTGAGTTAAAACCATATCGCTAGAGGATATTTCTTCTATAGGCTTTAAACCTTGAGAAGTTGTAACTAAAGTACCTTTAGAGAAGCATGGAAAACCCGCACAAACTAAATCAATGTTAGACCAATTAATATTCCAATCTCGCCAATTAAGCATATCACCTAACTGAATAGTATCTGGATAATGATGCTGAGTTACTTTTATAGGGAACTTATCTATTTCACTAGCATAATAATTATGATATTTAATATTAGCCTTACTCAAAGCTAATTGTAATCCGCTTATACCGTCACACAGACTTAATACATCTTTCATAGTTTAATATCAACATAGTTTATAGTAGGTAGAAATTATATCTACCTAAATTTACAAAGTTAGTTAGCACAAGTACTACATTCATCTTTAAACGTATCCAACTGCACACAACGTACATAATATACAGCTTTACATCCCGCTTCCCATGCTTCCATTAATACATTAAACATTTCAAAAGCAGTTATTTTTCTTTCTGGCTCATCTGCCCAATAAACACCTGCATTTAAATTAAATATTAATTCCATAGAAATTCCAGTGTCTACCCATTTCTGAATAGTAGATGTCATTTTAATTACAGCAGATTGCCACATTGTTTTATTTTCTTGGTAATACCACATTGCTTCTTTAATATAAGTAGGAGCGATAGGTACAGTGCCAGTAGCTTTATCGTAAAAGAATTTAGAATAAGCAGGTAAGATGGAGGCTGTACAGCCATGAACTAGAGAAGAAGATGTATTAGGTGCAATTGCCATTAACTGAGAATGTAACATACCGTACTTATCTATATCATCTGCTAAGGTAATCCATCTATCTTTATCTTTAGCCATAGCCACGATTTCATCTAAAGATTTAGAATTAACTAGCTTACCTCTATTCCATTCACTTAATTCGTAAGCTCCGAATGTGCCGTACTCCTTAGCTAATTCCATAGAAGCTTTAACACAATAATAAGCAATATCTTCAAATAGTTCATCTACATTTTCTCTAGCTTCTTCACTATCGTATTTTAATTTATTGATAGCTAAGTAATCAGCTAATCCCATAGCACCTACTCCAATAGTTCTATATCTATCGTTATGTGCTTTAGCATCACCGAATGGAGGAGTAGTTAAATTAATAGAAGCATCGAGCATACGTACTGAAAGATCAGCATAATATCCGATGTCGTTACGAGGAATAGTAGCTAAGTTTAAAGAAATTAAATTACAACAATGAGCGTATTCACCTGATTTTACATTCGAGTAGGACTCCACGCACTGCCCTGTTAATATTCCATTAAACATAGCCATGTGACGTTTGTATTCAGTCAGGCAATAAGTGTCACTAACACGCTCTGTGTTTATGATTTCTGTTACATAAATAAACTGAGTAGCGTCTCTTTGTGGTTCTCTTTGAGTTATTTTTAATCTATGTGTTTCTAAACCTAAGTTCATTAGTTTAAATAGATTAGAGGAATTAATCAATAACCGATAAGACTCTTGGCAGTAATATTTTTTATACCCACCCTTACCGTCAGGGAGATCACACATACCAGATTCCCTATTAAGAGTGACTTTAGAGTCTATCCCTAAAGTTTGTAGCATTAACCTTGTGTTTAATAGAAATTGTTTATTTACAGAACCAATTTGCAGAGATTCATTAATGCCGTTTTTAACTACTGTACCATCAGAATCCAACAGACCTGCCAGCCATTCTAACCTAGACTTTATATTATACCCAGACATAGGTACGTAAAAACGCTCTTTTACATCTAAAGGTAAACGTATTATAATTCTAGATTGTTTATCGTCGAAATATATCGCTTTTTCATCTAACTCTTTACGCCAATTAGATCCAGCTCGCATTTTATTTCTAATATCGAAATAAGGTAAAAGTTCTCTTTTTTCATGGTATAAATCTATTTCTGGTAAATTACCATGACCTACACTACCGTCTCCCGCAAAGAACCCCTGTGTATAAGCATAAGATAAAATATTATCCCCATAAATTAAAGGTAGATCATATTTAATCAATTTATCATTTTCTTTTAAATCTTTAGCTTTAATTTTTTGTGTTTTACCTTGATAATTTATTTGGACGTGAAACTCATGTTCTGGAGTACACTCTAAAGATTCACCATTAGAGAAATTAACTTTAAGTAATTGTTTATTTTCTCCAGTCTTAAACGGTACTACTACTGACCATTCTTCTCCATTCCAAATATTAACTTTTTCTCCTATCAAATCTATAATAGGAATGTGACCATTATCAGTTAACACTAAAGTTTCAGGAGCAAGACATAAATTTGAACTCGGAATCATTCCATCATATTTATTAGGATTAGCTCTATTAATAGTATCTTTGAAAGTTAAATAAGGTAAGCCAGTCATTACATGTCTTTGCATTATTTCTTTCATTAAGTCTTTAGCGTTGACTTTTTTAAATAGTTTTACATTACCTTGTTTAATCTCATACTCTATTTTTAAATAAGCTAATTCAAACTGCGTCCCCCATAACTCAGCTAAATCTATATTATAATTTTCTTTTATTTCATAAGGATCTACCAAATACCAATCCAATCCTGCTTTAGCTCTCCTCATAAATTCATCTAGAATTACTAGTTGAGGAAATATATCGAAAGCCTTCCTGCGCTGATCTCCGTGCTCTGTCTGCATTTCAAGGAATTCAGGTATATCGTAATGCCAAATATCTAACGAAACAGTTGCGGCTCCAGTCCTATTTCCTGCTTGATCCACTGCGACCATAGTATCGTTTAGTAATTTGATCCAAGGTATTACGCCTTTAGCTGCATTATCTGTACCCATTAAAGTACTGCCTGTAGCACGAATTCTAGATACATTGCAACCTACACCACCTCCGTTCTTAGAAATTCTTGCGGCATTAGTCAATTCACGGAAAATACTTTCTAAGTTATCATCCATTGCAATAACAAAGCAAGAAGTCAATGAACCATTAGGTTTACGTAAATTAGACAAAAATGGCGTAGCTAATGAAATTTTTCTGCTAGACATTGCATTATAATATTGTCTCGCCAAAGATAATCTGATATATTCTTTTTGATCTTTTGCTAACAATAAAGCAATAGTTAAATACATTTCTTGTGGTAACTCATCCTTAAGTAAATAGCGATTACTTAACAACGTCGCTCCTGCATAATCATAATAAGAATCTAAAGAAGAATTTATCCATTCTCCTGCTTCTTCTAATTCACGTAAAGTATAACTATCGATTACATCTGAGTTATAGTAATTTTTACTTGTCATGTATGTAACATGTCTACAATAATCACCATAGCCGTAACCACGAGATAATTCTACTTCCTTCCAGATATTCCAAGCGTGTAGTCTACCAGCAACATACCTATAATCAGGATATTCTAAATCACATAAAGATAAAGCACATTCTATCAGGTTTTGCTGTATTTCTCTAGTAGTAACTCCGTCTTTTAGTCTAGTGCTCATTCCTGATTCTATAGCTTCTAAGCTAACATCTAGATCTTCACAAGCCCAAGCTACTACTTTTCTAATTTTAGAGATGTCTAATGGAGTACGTTCGTTATTTCTTTTAACGACAGTAATTTCTGTTTTAACTGGCATCGTAGTTATATTTGTCATAATACTAGTACAATATTGATAGTAAACTTGTAATTTTTAGAAACATAATGTCTCAAAATTTAGAATTTGGGGAAAACAATCGTATCATCTTATTTAAAAAAGATAATGGTACGGTTGTAAAAATAAAACCAACAAAATGGAAAAATATAGATGATGTTACCAGATCATTGGAGAACATATTGACTCAATACACTATAAATGATGGGTTTCTAGGAACAGTTTTTAGTCCTACAAATAGAATGACATGGAATAGTATTGAGTATTTATTAGAATATCATGAATTGGTAGGAAATGGTAAATTAAATTTAGAAGATCTTGAACATTTAGATATAGATGATTTGAGGTTATTGTTTATAACTGAAACGGGCACTACTAGTTTTGAAGGTAGAAGTATACCTAACGATAAAGTAATACTGCCTAGTATGTTTGCTGTGATAAATAGTTTGGATTTTTTTGCAATTCTCCGAAAGGCGATACAGGCGAGAGAAAACAATCTGACGGAGCAGATTCAATAACTAACAGTATATACCTACATAATCTAGCCACAGGTATAGAAATATACGGTACGATAGAAACATTACATTTATCAGAAAAGCTATCTGTAAATGAATACATAGATTTGTTAAATTTGACTAACAAACTTAGATTAGACAGAGAAAAAGCAGAAGCTAAGAAACGAGGTGAAGTCCATCCTGACGAACGTAAGGAAGTGGAAGAAGCCTTGGACAAAAAACTAAATCAACTTGGAGAGATTGAAGTAAATGGAGTTAAATTCAACAGTTTTAAACCAGTCCAGCCCCCAGTCAGCAAAAGGAAAAAGAAAGAAACCGACTCAAGCGACGACTAGAGGAAAACTATATAGAAAAATTGATATTATCGAATTACCTAACAGTGGTATAGAAGTACAATACAAAAAACCTAGTTTTCAACAGAGAGGAGCATTATATTATTTTATTATAGAGTCTGCTTTACCTTTTCTATTTACGGATGAAGAAGCCGCAACAATGAAAAGAGAAGAGTTACATCAAAAAGTATTAAAGCTTTTTCTTGAAAAAATAACTGAAAGTAAAGAAGAAGAAGGTAATGGTCTTATAGCTATGATGTTATTAGATCAAAAAACAAAACCATACTTATACGAAGCTATCAGAGATTGTTTCCCTGGGTTAGAGCCTAGTGAACTTACTGACGAAGCTTATGTAGATATTTTCGCTCATTTTTCACAATATCTTACCGAAAACCTATTAACAATTAAAGAATCTATAGAACAAGAGTAAAAAAAATGTTTGGAGAAGCAAAAGTTAGATTTAGTACTGAATTTGATACTGAGCCTATAACTAAAGCCAGAAATGAATTTAGTAACTTAACGAATACTATAAAAGGCAGTAAGACTACATTCGACAGTGCTGGTAAATCATTTATAAATGCCAGTAACAGTTTAAATATAGTAAATGAACGTACTCGTGATCTAAACTTTGCTTTCCAAGACACAGTAGATATAGGAGATCGTGTAGGTAATAGTCTATTAAATACAACTAATTCTTACGATAGATTAGTAGAACTAACTGACAATTTCGTAATTAAAAACACTCAGTTAGGTAAGAGTTTGGATACGGTAGAAAAAAGTTTATTTCCTGTAGCGGATGCCTACGAACGTATACAAGAAAAATCAACTCCCGTACAAAAAACATTTGAGTTAATACAAATAAATAGTAAAACTCTAAATAAAAGTTTAGATGCAACTGTAAAAACCTTTGACTCCTTAGCGGAGCAACTGGAGAAAACAGGACCAGCAGGGGAAGTTACTTCTGATGCTATCAAAGCTATTAGAGATCAACTAAAAGATGTTAGTTGGCTAATATTTGCTATATCTAAATTAGAAGATTTTAAAGATTTAGTAGGACTTGCAGGGGATTCCCTAGAAGGATTAGGTGATGCATTAGGTATCGCGGGAGCATCGGTAGGTACAGCACTAGTATCTGTAAATGATTTTAGAGAAGGATTAGGAGGAGTACAAGAACAATTAGCGGTAACTGCTACTGGTGCTTCAATCTTTGGTAAAGGTTTAATTAAAACTTTTGGTGAAGTGGTTACTGGTGCATTTGAGTTAACTGCTATAGTTAGCTTATTCAGTCAATTATCTGATGCAATAAAAGGTACAGCTAGGCAATTAACTGGTTTTTACGAAGGATTAAGATTATTACAAAACTTAGGTTTAGATACTACCATTGTAGGAATTAGAGATCAAATAGGATTATTCGGTGAAGGTTTACTATTTAATTTCGGATTAGCTAATGATGTATTAGATCTAAGTGTTCAAAGATTTGCTCAGTTAGAACAATCGTTACAGTTTGTACGTACAATTTCCGCAGGGGCTGAATTATCAATTGTTCAGTTAGGAGAAAGAATACAACAATTTGTAGATGGTCCTATGGGCAATGCTATTTCTGCGATAGAAACAACTACAGCATTATATAATACATTATCCGCAGGTATTGGTACTGAGAATCTACAAGAAGCATTTGATTTTATCGAAGTAGCAGGTAAATTAGCAACAGCGACAGGAAGTTCTATTGAAACTGTATCTACAGCACTTATTTTTGCAGGAGATACTTTTGAAGAAGAATTTGGTAGAGTCGGAGCATTACTAAAAGCAACAGTAGACCAAGGACAATTAACTTTAAATTCATTAGTAAATAATTTAGGTCGAGTTTCTTCTACCGCCTCTGCATTGGGTACAGACATAGAAAACACATTTGCTATCATCGCCGCCGCATCTCAAAGATTAGGTACTGATAGTAACATTGCTGTCAACGCATTATTAAATTCATTGCTAAACATTGGTACTGAAGGACAAAAAGTATTAGATAAATACGGAGTTAGTTTAGATAAAGCAACTATAGAAAATGTAGGTTTGATTGATGCGTTAAACGAAGCATTCAAAGCAATGGGCAATAACACTCAGGAACTAAGAAAAGTAATTCCTGAGACATTAGCTTTCTCTGCCGCACTAGCTGTTTTACAAAATGACGCTAAAGCGGCAACTCAAGCATTTGATTCATTTAAAGAAGCTGGCATAGAAGATATAGAAGAATTATTTGAAGAATCTCAGAAAACTATTAGTGAGAGATTAGGTACAATACAAAATCAATTTACTGGAGTATTTGAAAAAGCAGGTATAGCTTTCAAAGAATCAGGATTGGTAGATCAGTTAATCGCACCAGTAGAAGTATTTGCTCAAACATTAACTAAAATACCTAAACCTTTGCTAGAAGTAATTGGAGGAGTAATAACTTTTAACTTAGGATTACAAAAATTAAGTTCTACTGTATTGACGTTAACAACTAGCTTACTTGGAATAGTAACAACTATAGGATTAATTGTTGCTCCGTTTAGATTGGGAGCTATAGCTAAAGGATTTACTACTGCTTTTGGTATCGGCATTAAAGAAGGTAATAACTTTAAAGCTGTACTAGATGGATTAAGAGGAGCATTGAAAGGATTAGTATTTGGTTCTAGTGCTTTTACCGAAGCAATGGTAAAACAATCTGCTGAAATAGGTAAAGTAGCGGGAGAAACAGGTAAGTTAGCAGCTGAAGGCAGTAAGTTACGTGCTTTACAAGATTTAATATTAAAGCAAACATTTTTAAACGCTGGAGCTAAGAAAGCAGAAAACGAAGCTATAAAAGAAAATACTGTAGTAACAGGAATAAATACTCAACAAAAAATAGCAAATAAAGTAGCAACTGATCAGCAAGCTCTTTCTACCGCAAATAATGCAAAAGCAATAGTAGCAGAAACTACAGCCACTAGTAAAAACAGTTTAAGTAAATTAAGTAACTTTTTCTCTGAGTTAGGTAAAGATATGGGCAAAAACTTTAGTCCAGTACTTACCGCAGGAGCTAAGTTTGGTAAATTCTTAACAAAAACATTATTACCTGCTGTAGGAAAATTAGCTTTAGCATTAGGAAAAATAGCAGTAGTAGCTGGAGCTGTAGTAGCATCACTAACGTTAATAGCCGATGTCATAGGAGCATTTAGAAGAGCAGCAGGGGTAGATGTATATAGTAAAACAGCAGAAGAAATTAAAAGTATAGGAGAAAGTGCAGAAGTATCAGGAGGTTTACTAGATAAGTTAGCTAGAAAACATAAAAACTTAGGCGAAGAGGTTAAATCAAATAAAGAAAGTTATGAAGGATTAACTGCTAATTTAGTAAACTTTACTGGCAAAGGCGTTCAGTTAGCGTTAGGTGGAGTTAAAAACTTAATGACTTCTGTTATTGCTTTAGGCGGATCACTAGTAGCGTTAGGAGCAAGATTAATAAAAGTAGAAGGTTCTTTTGGTATGGCTAACAAAGAACTATTTACTGTAGCAGATGCATTCAAAGCTGCGGACAAAGAAGGTAAGAAAGCACAAGAAACTATAGAAAATGTAGGTAACTTCTTCAGAAACTTAGCTAGAGACATAAGTTCTTCTTGGAGAGCACCTATCGTAGAAGCATTCAGAGAATTAGAACAAGAATCTGATTTATTTTTTACTAACTTAGAAAATAGAGTAGCAAGTGCTAGACTAATTAGACCAGAAGCAGTAGACGATGCTATTAAAACTAGAAAAGCAATTATAGAGCAATTAGAAATAGCTTTAGAAAAAAGAATAGAAGAAGGTAGATTAACTGAGTTACAAATCAATCAGCAAAAAGAAGCAATAAAAGACCAAAACGAACTATTAGAAAAAACTATAGAGTTACGGGAGAAAATTAATAATCTTTCTCTAGAAAATATCGCAGATCCCGCTCAACTAGATTTAGCAAAGGAAACTATAAAAGCCACGTTTGATGCATTGATATTAGATGTAGACAAAGAAATCGCTAAATTCAATGAAGTATTAGAAAATAAAAAATTAAATGAAAATGAAAGAGCATTAACCGAAGCTAGAAAACAACAAGCATTAGAAAGAAGAAAAGCTTTATTGAAGGAAGAAGAAGTTAGTACTCGCTTTGCAGAAAGAATTAGTTCTATCCAAAGATCTAGAATCGAAGACACTAAAGTATTTATTAAAACTCTAACTGATACTGTTAAAAGTGCTGATGATACTATAGACGAAATTCTAGAAAAACAAAAAAGAGAAAATAGACAAAGCGTATTATCTACACAATTATTAAATGAATCTAAAGAAAATGTCCAACAGTTTGCTAATGAAACTAGAAACATCATAGCAGATGCCGCTGATCAGATAAATAATGATTTCCAAGAACAAGCTTTAGGTACTGTAGTTAAAAATAGACAAGCATTACAAACTGCTATTGCAGAAGCTTACGCTAAAGAAAATATCGATGATGTCATAGACAACCTACAAGAGGGTACATTTAAGAGTTTAGATTCCATAGGTAAATTAGTACGAGAGTTTCCTGTAGACGTTGCTGAAGCTAATAGAATGGTGCTAGAGCTATTAAACACGCAAGTTAGTGGAGAGCTAGGAACACTACGCAATATTTTATCAGAGGAAGGCGGAGAAGCACTAGAACAATTATTAGCAAAAGTACAAGAAATACAAAACTCTGCTATAGAAGGATTAAAAGAATCACAAGATTTAGCAGTAGTTAATTTAGAAATTTCTCGTAGAAAAGGAGAAGCTACTATAGAAGATCTCCAAAAACTACAATTAGAAAATCAAAAAGAATTATTACAAGCTAGTATTACTAGTACTGAGCAATTGTTAGATAGCTTAGGTGAAGCAGTTAATTCTCCTAGATACCAAGGATTACTTAAAGATTTAAGAGATTTACAAGTACAGCTATTTGATTTAGAAATACAAGAAATAGAAAACAGAATAGATAGAGGAGTTAAAAGGTTAACTGAAAAAACAGAAGTAGCGTTATCTCAATTAGATATAGAACAACAGCAAGAAACATTGATCACAGAAGAATTACAACAACAAGTAACAATCTTCAATAATCTAAATGAATTGGCGGAAGAAAGACAAAAGTTTGCTACGGACAATTTAAAACGAGTACAACAATTTACTGCTAGTGAAGAAAATAGATTAAAAATACAAACACAAATAACTGAGATTGAACAAAAACAAAGAGAATCTCAAATTAGTTTTTCTATTAGACAAGAGCAATTTCAACAACAATCATTGGAATTACAAAAAAGCAGTTTAGAAATAGAAAGACAAAGAACCAAATTACAAGCAGAAGTTGCATTCAAAACAGCAGAAGCAGAGTTACAGAAATTATTATTAAGAAAAGATGTAACGGAAGAAGAAGTTAATTTAGCACAAGCTAAGTTAGACATTGCTTCATTGGAAAGAGATTCATTAGATAACATATTTGCTACTAAACAAAAAATATTAAACCAAGAAATTAGTTTATCTAGGGAAGCTGAAAAGAATTTAAATACTCAATTAAAGTTAGCAAAAAGAGGTGGCGTATTAGATAAAATTATTTCTCGCTATGATACTATTTCTGCTCGTATAAAAGATATGGGCAAGGAATTAGATATGGCGGATAGTTTATTAGACACTAACCGAGAATTAGTAGAACTAGCCCAAGATTTAAATATTAAAGGTAGCGATAGTAAATCTATTCGTAGTTGGATGGAACAAAACGCTAGTAGACAGCTAAGTATACTAAAACTCAGAAGAGAACTACAAGATAGACTATTAGTAATAGAACAAAATAAAGAAAAAGCAGCATTACGTATGCAAAGAATAGAAATACGTAATAACGCATTAATAGCACAAAGAGAATTGATGTTGGCTAAAGTCAGAGGTGATTATGAAGGAATTGCCTTAGCACAAGAGCAACTGGCGGCGGTAGAAGAACAACAACAGATTTTAGGAGTAGAAGAAAGAGAATTAGGTAGAAGACAAGAAATAGAAAGAGAATTACAACAAAGAGAAGGAGTAATAGATTTTGCAAAACAAGTTACGCAATTATTAGATCAATTACCTAAAGAACAAGCCAAGACTGAAAAGAAAAGATTGGATGCTCTGGTTAAAAGAGAACTAAGAGAAAGCAAGAAAGCAGAAAAAATGTTAATGGAGTCTGCGGAATTAGATAAAAGAAATAATAAAGAATTTATCAAAAATATAGATAAATCTAACAAAGAAGCTAACGCTAAGACTAGAGAAGAATTAGGTGAATTAGTAGATACTTCTGTGAAAACTCCTATAGACAGACACATAGAAATAACAAAAGAACTAAAAAATATTACTGAAGATATTAGAAATGTTATAAAAGGTAGTGATACTGTAAATGCTATAGAAAACTCTAGTAAAAACATCACAGATACTTTCAAAGAAATATCAAGTAGACAAATCGACGCTACTAACAACTTTGCTAGTAAGCTTATCACACCAGATCCAGATACAGGCAGAAGTCGTATAGAAGAAGAACGAGAATTAACTGCCATGCTCCAAGAAACTACAGATAAAGCAGTATCTAGATTAGGAGAGCAAGTTAGAAATGCTGGCGGTAGAACTACAGAGATAGGTGATAAATTTGTAGAACTATTAAATCAGTTTAAAAAAGGAGAAATCAATACAGATAAGTTCAGAGAAGAAACAAAAGATTTAATCAAAGAAGCTAGAGAACAAGCTAGACAGACAGACGCATTTTTTGCAGATGCTAGAGAAAGAGGATTAAACATTATTCCTTCGAATGAATCACAAAAACAAGCTGATGCTTTATTGAAATTTGTATCTGCCACTCAAGCTAACTTTAAGAAAATTACTGGATTAGTAGAAGAATCTCGTAATAAACAAGATGAATTAAGATTGCTAGAGAAAGTAGCCACCGAAGCAGAAAGAGCTAGAGAAGAAGCACAGAGACAAACCATTACTCAACAAGACTTAACTAGACAACAAGAGACTAGTGCTAGAAATACTATAGATAGTCAAAAGAATACCATCGCCGCTTTGGAAAGAGCTAACAATATATCTGTTAATAACTTCCAAAAAAATCTAGACGCAATGAAAGGTATGATTTCTTCTCCCGTCGCAGAGTTGCTTGACAACTTGAAAGTAGATGTCATGGGTGGAGATTTGACTAGAGAAGATATGGACAACGTAGCTAGAGCTGTAGGTGATAGCTTAATAACACTAGCCCCTAAAATTGAAGAACTGAGAAATAGTATCAGGGAAGGTAATTCTGATAACACTGATTTATTAACTAAACTAGAAACCGAGTTTGAAAATAATACGCTAGTACAGCAAATGATTCACCAGTTAGGTACTCAGCAGTTGTTATTAAATAAATCTAGAAATGATTTTGATCAGCAAATGGTAACTGATCAGAAAACTATATTAAATGATATTAGTAAAGGTATTGAATCACAAGCACAATCTAACAAGCAAGACTCAGCTAATCTAAAACAAATTGCCAATCTTACTGAAAGAGAAAGAGGCGAGAGAAGAGAGACTTTACAAACAGCAGGACAACCAGCTATCGGAGATATGGTTAATCTTCAAATGAGACAAACTGAACAAAATATCTTAGAAACTATTAATAATGCTACTAGACTAAACGCTCCTGCTATGACTAGTGATTCTATGAAAGAATTAAATGTCAGTATGGAAAATTTAAGTAAAAGTATTAAAGAACAAAGACCTAACAGTGACGTAACACTAAATGCTAGTATTACAGTAAATGAAGCAGAAAAAGGTCAAGATACTGCTAATAACATTAATGATCAGTTATTAAACTTACTTAATCAAGTAAGTACTAGACAAGGTAACACAGGACTAACATAATGACAACAGGACAAGAAATTTTCTTTAAACCACTAATATTCAATTCCACTGTAATAGATCTAAGCGGACTAAATCTGCCTGATAAAGTATTAACTGCCAGTGGAAACTTAATATTATATGTAGATCCTAGTAAATATACTCCTATAACTACTGGAGGATCTGACTTTATTCCTACTGGTGGTCCTTCATTCCTAAACGTAAGTCTAGTACGTAAAGGTTTTAGAGTAACAATAGATTACGAAGAAACTATTATTAAACAAGCAGTACATCAACTAGCTAAATACGCATTACAACAAAAAAGTTTTTTGACTGTTAGAGATTATGTTGGACCAGAAGCAGGAGATATAAGTACAGAAGTAGTAACTATAGGAAGTAGTTTACCTAGAACTAGAGTCACAGAACAAGCTAGCTTTACTACCAGACGTGGTATCATTCAAGGACCATTTGAACACGCAGGTAGTATGGGGGATTACACTATTGGAGGCTTTACGTTTAGTTTCATAGAAAAAGATTTAAGATTTATCTAAGGTAAATCAGATTTTTTTACGTTATCCTTTTGCTGTAAGTCTTGTACAGCTTGTAATGCTAAAGTTTTAACGTCTGCGATATAAGTTTGAGTTAGTAGATTATTGAAATATAAATCAAGTGCAAATTCAGTTAATTCTTCTCTATTAAGATTGCCTACAGAAGTTTCTACTATTTTCATTTTGCACTGTTGCTCTAAGGTTAATTCTTCGTAATTTCTCATATAATATATACAGAATAAAAGTTTACAATATGTTTACAGTTAGTGATCTTACTACTCCAGTTTTATACGATTTTTACAGAGGTAGCGGCGCACCTATATTTAGAACATACACGCCAAATAGCTTACGTACATCTGCACCGTTGTACAGAATTAGAAGTAGTCGTATAAAGTATAAATTTGTTATTACCAGATTTATTGATTGTGCTTCGTTTACATGGAAAAATGATACAGGAATTGTAGAAGGAAGTCAAGAGATAATTATTAATCTTGATTTCGTAAACAATAACTTAGATGTTAATTACAGCACGGAAACAGTCAGGGACGTAATAGTAGATGGAGTTACAGTAAGTACTAATTTAGTTAGATCAGCTAATACTTGGATAGACAGTTGTACTGATTCTAAAAGAATAGACAACTACTCCATAGTAAATAAAGTAATCATAGGCGGTATAGTTTATGATAGGTTTATTGGTGAATCTTCTCCAGTTACTTTAGAACAAAGGTTTTTTGAATACCAGAAAAATAATAATTTAATTAGAATACAAACTCCTGATGATACTTTTTATATTGGCAATCAACCTATGAAAGTATATGGTTCAGCAGCACTAGGTAGTGACTTATCTGTACTATCAGAAGCTTTAGAAGAATATGACACATTTACTACAAACTCAGGAATACAACAAGGAATATACGATTTTTAAACATGATTTATAGTGATTTTAAAATAAAAGCTCCTACTACTAGTCTTATAGGACAAGTTTTAACTAAAAAGAAATTACCTGGTGCTAAAGAAATTAGATCCGCAGTAGGTAAACAAGCTAAACAATTAATAAAAAATCCAGTCAAAACTATCAAAGAAGGAATAAAACGCGATAGAGCGGCGGTAGAAAAATATAAGCAAGCTACTGGATTAGGTAGAAAACAAGCAACTAAGAAAATAGCTAAGACTATTGGTAGAGGTGCTTACGAAGCTGGAGGTAAAGACGCTGTAGTAAACATTGGTGGACTAGCAGGTAGTAAAGTCGGAGCTGTAGCAGGATTACCAGGAGAGTTAGCAGGAGATTACTTTGGTGCTAGAGCAATGAGAAAAGCTCTAGATACTGGAGAAGCTAGGATGAAAGCAGGTAAGATTAAGAAAAATCCTAGATTCCAAGCACTAGATAAGAAAACTCAATCTGATATCTTGAAAAAAAGACAAAAAGGTTTCAGAAAGAAAATTAAAGATGATTTAGCAGGAGACGCTGTAGGTTGGGGTATAGGTAATACCGCAGCACTAGGTTTACAAGGAGCTGGATCTAGAGTACCTCTCCAAGGCGGATTAGTCGCAATGACTACAGTGAGCCCTACTATACAAGGCTATAAAATAGGTAGACGTACTGGTAGTATACGTAAAGGTTTAGAAGGAACTAGAAGAAATATAGCTAGACCTTTTGATATAGGCAGAAGATTACGTAAAGCTCGTAGAAAAGAACGTAGAATGATTGGTGGTATTGATAGAAGATTAGCAGGATTACCTAGTACTCCAGAAGGATTAACTTTCAATAACACTCAACCTATAGTAATGTTTTCTAAGCACTCAGCAATATTAATGACTAGTAAAAAAGTTAGTCGTATAGCTTAGTACATACAAAGTAAACTCCTACGCAAAATAACACTAAAAATATAGTAATAGCAAAATCATGTTCTTTTACGAATGGTAGTCTATTGAATATAATTTCAAATATCTGTCTAGAATTCATAAGTTTTGTTTCATCCAATCTCTCATAATATTATCTTTTACCATACTTTGTCTCATTAATTCGACGACAAACTGTTGAGCTTGTTCTAAGCTTAAACTTTTAGCTTGAGTTTCTAAGACTTGTAATTGAAATTTTTGTTCGAGAGAAAGACTTGATGGTTTTTCCATTGTTGCTCCTTAGTCGATATACTATTTATAACATACATAAAGCGGGAGAAAGATTAGTTTTTTCTCCAGTTATTAAAAAACGTCGTGCTGTACATAATCAAACAAAGCACTAGCGTCGTGGTGTCTACACTTGTCTCTTAAAGAATCCACTCCAAAATAATCATGAGTGACACAAACTAAATAGCCCATTTCTGCAAATTGACATAACTCTTGCAAAAATAACTTTTCATAATTCTTATTTTCTCTAGGTTTTATATAACCAAATATATAGCCATTATCGTCTACTTTACGTTCATAGTCTTCGTAAAATATACCATGCAATACAGGAAACTTAGAACTATCATTATCGATGTGCTCTAACGCTTGTTGTTTTAACTGACAATAAATTGAATAAGCCATTGTACCTCTAAAAAAAAATTCCTCTATTAATAGAAAATGCTACAATAGAGGAGTTAACGTTTATTGCTGATAAACTAATTATATTATGACACAAAAAAATTGTACACTGATCGGAACTGACAAAAATTATGGAATTAAATACTTAGTACGTGAATCTGATGGGGTCGATTTTTACTATAATCCTAAGACTAAAAACACAGCTATGTCGCTAAGTGGAATAGCTAGAATGCTTAACTGTCACCACGAAACAATAAATAGTCAAGCCAGCAAGATAAATATAGGTACGACAGTAGAATTACTTACTAAGCAAGGGATACAGCCTTGCAAGATAATCAAAGAAAACAAAATATCAGAAACTGGCTAATACTGCAAAACACTAAAAACATTGCAAAAGAATATAATGAATTTGTCGAAAAGATTTTAAACAATTAATAACTCAATCACAACGATCATGTAAAATGAATTAAAGATGATTACAAGTAATAATTATGAGAGTTTTCCTTAAAAAAGAACACGTTAAAGTATGGAGATATCCTAAAACAGTATTGTGTGATAGATATATATTATCAATACAGACCGAACCATTATATGATTATAATGAATTAAACAATTGGATCGCAAAAGCTTATACGGGAGAAAAATAATGCCTACTAATGTTGATGAATATTTTGCTTACGAACACTTACCTGAACATTTACAAGAAATCAGTAAACCAATAGCAGAATTACGAGAACTTATGGAAGAGTTGTTGCCAGACGGAACAGAAAAGTCCGCAGGTATGAGGAAACTGCTAGAAGCCAAAGACTGTTTTGTTAGATCTAAGGTATAATATGACTAGACTAATACAGTGTTTGTCGACTGTATGAAATTATGATTGAAGAGGAAAGATGTCAAATCATAATAGTTTATTTCTGGCTATTGTTTTTATCTTTTCCAATAGCATTGTTATCAAACTGAATAGTTAAAGCTATAATGACAAATTGTTTATAACCAGAAAGGCTTGGGATTGCTTGTTATCTCAAGTTTTTTTTGTATAGAGACTAGAGAAAATTGCTATAATTAAAGGAGTAAACTTACCGCCAAGTGAACTTACTCCTTGGTTATTATTACTCGCTTTGACAACAACGATTTTGAATTAATAATTGATTTAGGTACAGGTGAAGTATTCGCTACACAAGGTATGATTGCTAAATTGTGCGGGAAAGAATCTACTTCTATCCGATATTTTTTAGGGAGTGTAGCCAAATACCCAAAAGTTGCGTCAGTCATAGATGCTAGGGGTAGTTAACTGTTGCCATAAATCTGTAGAATATTGTATAATTTTAGTTAATGTCGGTAGCAATTGTAGCGTAAATCCATGAAACATAAATTAGTTGAAAGAACTTATTTAAATAAACATCATAAATATTACAAAGTAATAGATGAGTTAGCTTGGAAAGCCAAGAATTTGTTTAATGTGGCTAATTATCATATTAGACAAAACTTCTTTACTACTAATAAGTATATTGGATTCTTTGATTTATACCATTTGCTTAAACAAACTGATGCTTATAGAGATTTACCAACCAAAGTATCCAAACAAATAATAAAACGAGTAGCTCAAACTTGGAAAGGATACTTCCAAGCTCATAAAGATTGGAAAAAGAATCCTTATAAGTATTTAAGTGAACCTAAAATACCTTGTTATTTGGATAAAGAGAGAGGAAGGTATGTTGTTATTTATCCTCCTGATGCTTTATCTCGACCAGCTTTGAGAAAAGGAATAGTTAAACTATCTATGGTAGAAGTCTTTCTACCAACTCAAGTAACTGGAAAAGTATTAGAAGTCAGATTTGTTCATAAAAATACTTGTTACATTATGGAAGTTGTTTATGAGTGTGAAGACACTTCAATAGTAAATAATCCTGATGTATTAGCATCTATAGATTTAGGCTTAAATAATTTAATAACAATAGGTACAAATCAATCAGATGTTGCACCTTTGATTATTAATGGAAAAGGTATTAAATCAATAAATAGGTTATACAACAAATCACGAGCTAATATTCAATCTCGACTACAAGGAAAGCAGAAGACTACTAATAAACTTAAAGCTATCACAGCTAAAAGAAATAGACAGATAGAGTCTGCTTTACATAAAGCAAGTAGATTAGTTATAACTTATTGTCTAGAGCATAAAGTTTCTCGATTAGCAATAGGTTATAACTCTCAATGGAAACAGAAAATAAACATTGGTAAGAAAAACAATCAGAACTTTGTTCAAATTCCTCATCGTAAGCTCATAGACCAAATTAAATACAAGGCTGCGCTAGTTGGTATTGAAGTAATAGAGACAGAAGAAAGTCATACTTCTAAATGTTCTGCTCTAGACTTAGAACCTATTAAGAAGCATAAGTCCTATGTAGGAAAAAGAGTTAAGCGAGGATTGTTCAAAACAGCTTCTGGTTTATTTGTAAATGCAGATTGGAATGGCTTATGTAATATAGGTCGAAAGGTATTCGGAAATGATTTTGTATCAAATCTGATAGGGGCTTTGCCGTTAAGCCCTATAGTAGTTAATCCACTATAAAAGGATACTTGTAATTTTCTACAAGTTTTCTGAACGGTGTAAAGCAAGAGTCTAAGTTGTACGACGAAGATGCTATATATCAAGCATTTGCAAAATATAATCCGTCTTTAGGGGCTATATTCTTTTACTATATTATCTAGATGTTTTTTATAGTCCAATAGTGTTTTATTCATAGACTCTTGGAATAAACTAAAGTTATACAAATAAAAGTTATCAAAAAACGTCGTCTTAGTATTAAATCCATATATACCCTTATACTCTACAGACAGCCTACTTGTAATAACAACCGTAATGTTCAAAGAACCTAGTTCTATATAAATAATATCATCGAACTCTGTTGATAAAACTCCATCGTACTCATCTAATAATTTCTTTTTAAAAGACTGTATTAGTATCTCCTCATTATCAGTAAGCTTTTTAACTTTATCTTCTAAATCACGTACATCGTCGAGAATAGATTCAGTCCTACCAAACAATAGATTAATATAATCTCTTATTTTTTTAAACATAATAATTAATCGTCATAAAAATCATAAGCAGAGGAATCACACACTAAGCCAGAATCATAAAATAGTTGCTTTATACTACCTACAAAATCAGGATCTACGTCATCCATCTGTATTAAATCACATATTAACTCTTCTGCTTTTTGTTTTATACCGTTTCTACGTTTTTTATCTTCCATACAGGCATGTATTAGCTCAGCATTAGCTTTTTCTAACTCCAGTAGATAATCTCTACCTCGTTGGTAAGCTAGGTAGAAATAGTTTTCTAAGTAACTAGATCTTTTATACAATCCATTTTCAGCTAAATAATTTCGTACTTCCTCATATTCATCAGAAAGTTCTAATAAATCACCTGTTAAACCACTAACTCTTTTACCATTTTCTTCATTAAATATGTACAACTGACCTTTAGGATTCTCGAAAAACATACAATCGGCGTATGCTGTTTCTACTGTTTTTCTTTCTAGTTCACTCATAATTACCTCTACTGACTAACAAATGTTGTCATTGCATTAATAAAATTTATCCATTGCTCTTGGCTTAAGTTTGAAGAATTGCCATTATCACCATCAAAATGCAGAGAAGGCTCTAAGTCACCTATTTCTAAAGGTATATAGAAATTCATACCTTGATATCTATGAAAGTCCCACCACGCTCCTCTAATGGAAGTACCCCAATTTAAGTAACGGGAGAAAAGCTCTGAGTTAGCCATTATTAGATACCAAGTATAATTCTCATCGGATTCTTCTATATACTCAAAATTAGTTCTATTAGCAATTACCTGACAAAACTCTAATGCTTTCCTACCAAACAATTCGGATTTTTCTGAATCATAAGTTGTAAATCCAAAGATATACTCAGCTAAGAACTCATAACGATCTAACTCTTGCTCTTCTTTTATTTCTTTTATTTCTTCGTATCTTTCATTCAAAACTAATAAATAATTCATAATAGTTACCTCTATAAATCTATATCTTTAAATCTGACTAATTCACTATCAAAATCTTTCCATTCAACTTCATTCGTTAGTTTATTTATCTTTACTCCTCTGATAGTATACGCATATTTACTTCCTACTTTCTTAATAGTATCTTCTCTAGTAATACCCGTAGGCTGATTTTCTATTAAAACTATTTGTCCTATATAATACCTTGTCTTATTCATTTTGTAAAATGTTAAGTAAATGTTAAGATTTAGTCAAAAACTTGACTTTTGGGTAAAAAATATGTTACCCTAAGAGATGTATCTATACAGAGATTTCGACAAATTAGGTCTTTGTCTCAACTCTGCCCCCTAAAGGGAACAACTCAAGCTAACGAAGAAATTATCTGACCTGTTACAGCGAAGATACCCAGAGATACTGGTTCTAGCTTAGATCCTTACAAAAACAAAAAAAAAAGAAATAAACAGTTAACGTAAGGAAACAATTTCTTCTATAACAAAGAGATCCATTGCCGAAAGATCTATCTATTGATAATCAACATTGTTGTAGGATTACATATTTCATTAGAATAACGCTCCTTATAGTCGCTACACGGGAGAAAAAGTACTACAACTTACGTTTGAATTGAATTAACTTGATATAACCATATCAAGGTAATGAAATGAAAAACACTAGTAGATCAATTCTTCACTCAACTTTATGGTTTTGTTTAGTAATTGATCGTATAAGCTTACCAAGTCTTTCTTCTATTCCAATAGTTAGCACTAAATGGATCATCCTTAGTCAACTTACCTTGTTTATTTCTAATACCAGCACTACGAGCTAAGAACTTCTTTCTACGTTTAGGATCTTTGTGTTGAGTATAGTCTTGATAACCTCTTTGACCATACTGTAAAGTTTTTTCTTTTCCTTTACGACATACTCTCACTTTCCATTTTTTCTTAGATCCTGCTGGTGCTCTGACAGGTCTATTACATTTTAGTTTTTTCTTCTTAGAGAAATCAGCTAGAGAAAAGTCACTTAAAAGCATAGTTATTTATTAATTTACAATACTTTTATTTTATAGCCTATACATATAGATTGGTATAGACTACATATCTTCTCTAGTTTAAAATCTTTATGATTTTTTCTATATACTTACTGATCATTAAGATTAGCTCTGATTGACTACTCCTCTGCCTAAAGGCGAGAAGATTCTTCCTTCACTGAAAAACGCCTTGTAAAAGCAGTGCCTTTACTTGGTCTTACTCTTTCTCCAGAAGCTATTGGGATACGCCCTACCCCTAAAATTCGTAAGCCTTCATTTCTGATATTCATGGCGGCATTAATGTCTCTGTCATGTATCGTTTGACAGTTAGGACATTGCCAAGAGCGAATATCTAAAGGTAATTTATCCACTTGATGTAAACAGACATTACAAGTTTTTGAACTTGGGAAGAATCTATTAACCTCAACATAGGTCTTACCTTCCCATTCAGCCTTGTATTTTAGCATGGTACAGAACATACCCCAACCAGCATCATTAATTGACTTGGCTAGGTGTTTATTTTTTACCATGTTCTTAACTGCTAGATTTTCCACGACAATGACTTGGTTTTCGTCCACTAACTTACGACTTAGCTTGTGTAGAAAATCTTCACGACATCTAGATATTTTTTCTTGAACTTTGGCAACCTTAACCCTTGCTTTATAGCGGTTATTAGAACCTTTAGCTTTCTTACTTAACCGCTTTTGAACCTTGGCTAGTTTCTCTTCATACTGGCGATAGTATTTAGGATTACCATGTTTAGTACCATCTGAGGTAATAGCATAGTGATTAAGTCCCATATCAATCCCTACGGCTTTACCATCTGATGATTGCTTGGGTAATTCTTTACCATCATCAAACAGGCAACTAGCATAGTATTGCCCTGAAGGCGTTTTAGTAACAGTAACAGACTTTAATTGCCCTTCTGGTTGTTTTGATACTCGACAATATACTTCACCTATTTTAGGTAACTTAATGTAATCGTCTATCAATTTACAACCTTGAGGTAATCTCATGGATTGTCTATTACTTTTTTTCTTGAAATTAGGAAACTTAGCTCTACCTTCAAAGAAATTAAGGAAAGCACTAGACAAGTCCAAGGCAACTTGCTGTAAAGCTTGAGATGGCGGTTCATTTAACCATTCATATTCTTTTTTTAACTGCGGCAACAGCTTAACGATGGTATTGCGACTTAACCCTTTTCCCGTCTCTTTACATGTTTCATTGGTTTTATTCAGAGCATAGTTATAGAACCAACGACAAGAGCCAAAAGACTTAGCAAGTAAGACTTTTTGACTGTCATCAGGATAGAGTCTATATTTGTGCGCTTTTAGCATTTCCAAAACCTTAAAACATGAGTTTATTATATCATACTTTTAATAGTATGGTAAGTATAAAGTTTACGGACATCGAGTCCTTCAAACTCCCTCTATTTGATAAGGTATAGTTTTATCCCAACTAAAATTATAAATACATTGAGTACATATATTCTCTTGTTCAAAATACACATACAAACTATTATCTATACCTAATACCCTATGACCAGTAGTCTCAGAATAGTTTACAGTAAATTTTATATTCTTAGATATTAGATCATTAATTATCAGCAAAGCAATATTATTCCTACTCATCTTCTCCAGTAATCTTTTTTAAGTATATATCTATAAGATCTATTACTTCTGAGTAATTGTCGTACAGTATGTACTCATCCCACATAAAACTAGTAATAGACTCAACAAACATACTATTATCATATAGATAAACATATAAGTCACTAGCTATGAAAATGAAACTATCACCAGTAGATTCAGAATAGCCTACTGTAAATTCTATTTTTTTAGGGATAAGGCTATTAATTATCAGCAAGAGAATATCATCTTGACTCATACTTTCTCCAGTTAAATTATCTTCCATTCTTTATACCTATGTTAATTAAAGACAAATAAAGATATTCAAAACATCTAGGAGCTTTTTCTTTAAGTTTTGCTAATCCAGTACCAATTCCATCTAAAGGAAATACAATATCTTTTCCTGCTAATTTATGATCTCTTAATAATCCTACTTTCAGATCTACTTCTTTTTTAAATTCATCAAAATCATTATCTGTTAAGTATTTTTTAGGAGATTTCTTAGTAGCTATACCTATAGCGTTAGATTCTCCTCTCATAGCTTTAGCTTGACCTCCATATCCTTTCCTTGCAAAATTATCTCCAAAGACATAGATTTTATCTTTGTTTTCTTGTACAGATTGTCTAGTAATTATTTGCATATAGATGATCATATTCTTCTCCCGTTATTATTCTTTAGTGAAGTCTACTAGTTTTAGTCTTCTAACCATTATCTCTAATCTTTCCGTAATAGCTTTGTTATCTTTCTTTTCTAGATTATCTTGGAGATATAACCCTAATTCTTCTATTTGATCTAAACATTTCTGTCTAGCATTACTTTGCATTTCTTCAAAGCTACTACGTATTTCTTGCATATAAATTTCACCTTTGGTAATCATATGCTCTATATATTCGTCTTTAGACATACCTAAAGCACAAAGACGGTATTCTATATTAGTATAGTTTTCCTCGCCTTTAGTTAGTTCGCTATCTATATTTGTCCATTCTTGTTTTTGTTCTTCATCTAATAAAATAAGATTACTATTACTAGCATCAGCTAAATTCTTTCTAACACAATATAACTTATATTTTTTATCCATTAATTAATACCTCCATTTAATTTTCTCTAGTACAAACTAGTTGTTTTAATCTTCGATCTCCTATGAGATCTATTAATTCATCTAACTTATAAACCAATCTTTTTCTTTGTCTTACGAATACCCACTCTAAATGCGTTATATTTAATTTCTTTTCATTTAGAATACAATATCCTATTTGTTGTTTTAAGAAATCGTAGGTAAAAGGATATCTAGCTTTAGTAGTCCTATTACTTACTAGCATGACTTCTTCTTTTTCGCTAAATACTGCTATTTGAGCATCAGCACCATAAATCCTTCTAGAATTTACAAAAGTTTGATTACGGGAGAAAGATATATTAGAGTCATATTGATCTGGCTTGTTTTGTATGAAAAAATCAGATAGATTGTATATATCCATTACAGAAGCTTTAAATTCTTCATTATGTCTCCAGTTTGTAAAGCTAGCACCTAAGAAATCTAATATAACTGTCCAAGTATTTGTTCTAGCTAATTGTTCCATTCCAGCTAAAATAAAAGACCAGAAACATAGTCTTTCTCTAGTAACTTTACTATCCTCTATTACATCTTTTTCAAACTCAGTAATAACTTGTCTAGGTAAATACCCATCAAACATACGAATATAGGTATCAAATCCATGTTCTGATAAACTATTTTCATATCCCCAAGAGTTTAAAAAGTACTTACAATAAAGCCAAGGCATAGCAGTACCGACTAAAGAATAATTAGTGTTTTCTACAGGTATTATTAAATCACAATCACTTGTAATCTTTTCATTAGTTTTTTGTAAAAAAGACAATACTTTATCTTCATCTAGATAGGAACTAAACAACATATTTAATTCACTATCAAGGTTTTTTAATTCACTAGTTAATGACATAATTAGTAATCCTTGATTATTTTTAAATAAGGTTTAAGATGTTTTTTCATGCTTTTAAACGATATATGTCCATCTAAAGCAGTACCTATATCTAATGACTCTAACCTTTGAGGATTTGGATTAAATATTTCATTTACGTCTACTAAAACTAATTTAAAAAGTTTACTAGGATCATGATTTGTTAAATTAAGATTACCGTAAGTGGTAACTAATTTATACATGTATACCTTTCTATTGTTATTTGCGACAAAATGAAATACTTTTAACAAATCCCCTTCTATTACTTCTCTACCGTTCTTGTCTCTTAAAGCCATAAGATTACTTTATTTTATTTTCTTCATTACATACTCATAAGCTGTTTTATTCCAAGTAGCATCAGCTAAAGCATTATGTCGATTTTCTTGTTCTGGTAATTCATGATCCCCGATGCCATGTATATGTTGTAATTGTTTTATGTCGTTTATATACATGGGAAAACGTCTAGGTAAATCTATCATAGATCCAAATAGTTGACAAAGAACTACCCAATCATAAGAAGCATACCATCCCCAAAACTCAGGATAAAGATGTTCAGGAGATTTATTTTTGATCATTTTTTCTGAATAAGTATCGTAACTGACATACCCAGTATCTCTCCATCCTATAAATTCAAGTATTCTGTCTTTTATATAAAAGTTAGGGTATGCCCAATAATTATAGTACCTAACAATAGTTTCATAAGTAAATTGATCTACTGTACGTCTTTCTCCAGTTATATTTTCTTTGTGGATAGGAAGTAATACATTTTCTTTGTAGATAGGAAGTAATACATTTTCTTTTATCCATTTATTATCCCATGCTTTCTTTAGATTAAAATCATTAGATATCATGTAAAAACTTCTACCATCTTCACTAAATATTCCAATCGATATTAAATCTATGGTTATACCGTCTTCTATGAATTCTGTGTCAATAAAGTATTTCATCTAATTACCTCTAATAAATAATGTCTTCTAACATATAAATAATTACTAAGATTATCAAACAAATAAATAAATAATCCATTTATTCTCCTTCATATTCGCTTTCTATCCAATTTTCGTACAAAGTTGCAAATAATCCTATTAATAATAGAAATAAAACAAATAATCCCAATAATATTATCAAGCCTACCATTTACTATAGTCCTCCAGATGTAAATAACACAAAACTAAAATAGTAGAAGAAACTACCATCCAAAAAAATCTTACGTATTCATTCATGATCTTATTAACAAAAATCTTTTTCGCTATTGTACTTAAACTGATATCCTGCCTCAACTAATTTTTCACTAGAAGCTATAAAGCTAGAATAATTATTATCCATACTATTCCATTTTGCATCAGGTAAATTGTTTTTACGGCACATAATGCTAACTATATCTTTATATTCATATACATTGCTAGAAACGTTATAAGTTCCATACAATTTAATTTTTTCTGCAAAAGCAATAGCTCCGACAACATCACCTAAATGTACTAATGGAACTATTTCTCTACCACTAGAAGACATTTGTTTACCGCTTATAGACCTTATGTACGGCATTATACTTTTATACATACCATATAATCCACCTAACCTTAACACAGTTACATTAGGACTACTGTTTAAGATAATATTCTCAGCATTTAAATGCACATTAGCTTTAAGACTATCACTTTTTATCCCTTCTTCAGTAGTTAGTCCTTGATCTCTAGAGTATACAGATGTAGTGCTTATGTAAATAATATGTGTATTTTTGTTCTTTGATTTTTTAATTAATTGAAATAAATCTAAGTTTAGATCCACATAAGTTTCTGATAAAGTTAATATGTCAGCTTGAGTGTTTTGAGAAGGAGCTACACAAATTAGTATAGTATCCATATTATCTACACAATCTTTTAAGCCAGAAGCATCGGATTTAACAACTATTTGATGGTTAGTGTAATTTTTAATTCTTTCGATATTCTCTGTACAAGTTACTGTTCCTGTTACAGTGTTTTTTCTTTCCATCCAAGTAGCTGCCATTAAACTACCTAATGCGCCACAACCGACAACTAATTTATTACCCATAATTTATTATCCTATGTGTTATTTCTTTCAAATCATCAGCTTCAATTAAAGTAAGCTTATCGTGTCTACCTTTTCTTTTATAGACGCTATATAAAGCATCAACGGAAGAAGAAACAATGTCTTCCATATCTACTATTTTTTCTACTAGTTTTATTAATTCTAACCTTGGCACTACTATGAATTCTTTCTCTAGTTGAAATGCTATGTAATCAGCAGTTCCTTCATATAGCCATCCTCTATTGTTTTTTCTGACGCTATGCAGTTCTATCCAAACTAATTTACTTTGAGTATATTTATCTTTTCTCGATACTCTTTTTTTTGACTTTACGTCAACTGTAAATGAAACATTCTTTTTAACAAAACGATAATCCCAATGATAATATACATTCTCGTAAAAATTAGCTTTAAGAGGAATAAAGCCTTTCTCCTGCATTATATCTTTAAATATTTCTTCTGCCCTAAGACCTATCTCCAAACAATCTTTTCTGTCATATTTATTTTTAGGTTGTAAATGGTAATGCCTAAAGTCTTGTCGAGAGCTAGTTATTATAATTTCTTCATTCATGTTTTTTAAGTAAGCTAACTCTATTACAAATAGTTTCTAACATACTAATGTCATTAGGATCAACATATTTTTCTAGTGATCCATCTAGGATAGTATGATGTAGTTTATTTAGTACTTCATTTTTTTTGATATGAAATAAATTTTCTTCTGTAGGAAAATCAACACTAGTAACGTATGCGTTAGGAGTTAACAAATCTCCGTTATATGAAAAATAAAACTTTTCTAATGTAGAATTTAGTTCAAATTTATCAGAATAAGTAGCATATACTTTAACTACATAACTACTAGGACTAAATGGATTAACTACTAATTCAGTGCCAGGTGTAATGTTTTTGAATTTCATAAGACCTCTCTATTAATAAAGTTAATGTTAAAATTAAATGTGTGCTTGTATTTAGATACTTGTGGAGAATAATGATTACAAAGTTTATTAGATGGCTACATTAATTCATAATACCATACCCGTACCTGATTTTCTAGGACAGATACCAGGAAATTTTACAGGTACAATAACGATAAACAGACGTTTTGAAGAACATCCTACTGCTTCAGTTCAATTGATATTTGGCAAAGACGATATCAATCAAGCTAGAACTATGCTAAAGGGAAACTTCGAGACTAAATATATTTTCTATGGTATTCCTTTCAGATTAAGAAATTATAGTGAAAAGGAGTATCAGCAAACTGTTTACCCTGAAGGTTTTTATGAAATAACATTAGACTTTGAAGGATATTGGAAAAAATTAATAACAGATCCATTGTTATTGCGGGAGAAAGCATTTAATCAAGAAGCTTTGGATGCATGGGAAGCTAACGAATGTAGAATAGACAGTACTACCAGTGCCTTACTTTCTGAAGAATTATCTCACCCTTATAAAAAAGATACTCTAATAACTTATTTATCGACATTAGCCAACCGTGCTGGCGTTAATTATTCAGGAGATGGTTTATTTACAGAGTTTCCTATAAATACTTCATATTTCACTTCTACTACTTTAAATAGAGAAATCAATGATTTATTACCTACGTTACAAAAAGTCGTTAAATACAGTAAAGAACAAGGTATAGTAACCCAAGAATGGGATGTAGCTACTAGTCATGAGTTAGGAGAAGAAGAAATAATAGCACCGCCTACATTTTCAGTTAATAGCGAAAAAGTAGAATATATCAACACTGAATTAAATTGGAATAAATTTGGTAGAGAAGAAGCCGCATTAGAATTTGATCGACTAGATCTAGAAGAAATAGAAGATAGCTTAAATAACAATGTACCTAGATTTGAAGCAGATATACCAGATGTGTACGAAATCAAAACAGGCTCAAACGATGTAGATTTAACTACTGCTCCTATAAGTACTTTGACTGATATTAATCAAGCTTGGGATTTAAGTGGACCTACTAAAACTCAAACCATTACTACTTATGAAGGCAGTACTATAATCCAAGTAAAAGAGATTATTTATGGCTTTGCTTTTAACGGCATTGATATTTATGTTGGCTCAGGAAATACAGCTAGGCTAGAAGGATCTGGTCCTATTTACTGGCTACCTGTAAGAGTATTAACTACCACTTATACTTATGACGAACGCACTGGTTATTTGATTGGAGAAAGAACTAGTGGGTATATCCGTAATAGATTTTTCACTGATAGAGATATATCAGGGCAGGAGAAAAACAATGATACTGATGATTTGTCTTATACCATTCAAATAAGAAATAATTCTAACTTCTTAGGTGCTTTGGAAATGTACCGCTTCCAAAAACAAGCGTATGTACAAGAAACAGCTTTCTTATTAAAACAATTCGGAGATTACTACGAAGATGGAAGAAATATTAAAGACCAATACATCTTATACCAATACTGTGGTACTGACGGCAAACTGCGTACTGGATATGTGATAGATCCAACTTATGTAGAACCAATGTTTATCTCTGCGACAGATACTCTAAATAGTAGTGTATTACGTGTACCCAACAAAGATGTTTCAGAAGATACTAGTTTAGCTCAGGTCGCGGCGAAAGGACAAGAATCATATTATTCAGAAGAAATAGAAATATTTCAATCTGAGTTTACTAAAGCAAATAATAATTTATTAGGTAAGAAGCTTAGAGGAGAAGGAGAAGATAGATATAGAAAAACTATTAAAGAAACTATAGCCCAAGGTGCAGGATTAAGAGATTTTACTACCAATGAACGTATAGAAGACATACAAGGTAGACCAGGCACAGCACCACGTAAGCCATCTAAATATGAATTAGTAGATGTAGAAGTAGATAATAACAACGCAACTACTAGTTTAAGTTTACGTAGAAAAGAATTACGTAGGGATTTAAAAGTATTAGAAAATAGAAAAAGACAATTGTATTTAATGAATACAGGAAATAATGATCCTAAGCAAACTGCTCCTAGAGGTAGTATTTTTGTTAATACAGATGAACAAGAAATAGCAGAAACAACAGCTAAGTTTTTACTGGAGAAAAATGATTTTAGATCTAATGAGCAATCTACTATTAACACTTTCTTTAACCAACAAATAGAGGAAGGAGATTTTCTTACTTTTACTTACAATGGAATTACTCGTAAGCGTAGAGTATTAGGTGTATCTCATGTAGTCGAGTTCAAAGGTACTTTAGTAGATGGTACTTCTGTGCTGACTGGTGGCACTAGTCTTAATTTAGGAATTGATTCTAATATAGGGGATAACGTACAAATTACTATATTTGATGAATCAGGTACTATTGTAGATCCTGATAATAATACTTCAAGCATAGATGATCGTGACTTCATAACTATTCTTCTCCCGCCTTACTATGTGGATCGCGAATTAGGCGAAAGGATTCCGTTTAGATCCTCTCGTTAATTTTCTTGTAATGAGTCTATACTAACTTCTTTAATTTGAAAAGAGTTAGATTCATGTATGGAACACAGCACCCCAAAAGATAAAGAACATTTTTTACCTAAACTAGAAAATAAATTACAGTAGATAGGAGAATTAATATTTTTCTCTAGTATATATTCTTTATTGTTCTTATCTATTAAAACAATATCTTCATTTTCGTTTAAATGACTAATTGTTAATGAAATTTTTTTAATCCTTTTCATAATAATTAATATTTAAGGTTAAATCATAATAGCACAATAAGTACTGATAAGTTCTACATAATAAATCAAAATTAGTATGTCAGGATATTTTAAATTTATATCCGCTCGCTCATAAACCTACGGTATTCAGGATAGCATTCTTTAGTATGAAAGTAATGCTTAGTGTTACTACAATCTTCTACTATACGATACAATTCTTTATCCGTATCAATTATTTTACCGCACCAACTACATTTTATTTTGGATTCATTCATTAGTTATTTTTTGTATACTATATATAACTGATAATACAATTATAGATAATGGCAAGCGCATCATTTGAAGAAGTAGTACAAAGATTACGTACTTTATTAGAAGAAAACGCAAGAGTTACCGTTACAAGAAATAACGACAACTCTACTACGATTAGAACTAACAATAACGAATTCCGAATAGCGCAAACTCCACCAAATATTATCAATGGCAGTATATCTAGATTAAGATGATACTATCTATCATATAGAACCTCATCTGTCCATTTACTAACGCACTTGTTATGTACTTTGTATGATTCTCCGTCAAGATCTTGTACATAAATATAGTCATTGTTTAAAGGTTTTCCGCAATAAGCACAGTAACTAGGCATTTCTCCATAATAAAATTTAATACCTAACATGGGTAGCGGGAGAAAATAGACATATTGTTCTTTGTGATCTATGTGGATACCTATCCAGAAATCTTGTTTAGATGTAGTAAATTCAATTCTTTTAATCAGATCCATTATAATCCGCCTCTATGTATTCAGTAATATATTGTTCTAGTGTAATGTTTCTATCTTCACACTCGAATAATACATCCTCATCTATTTCTTCTAAGTATCCTCCATTGTAGGACCCTACTCCCCCTACATTAGAATAATCTCCTTTAACATTTTGTTCATATTGAAATAAATCGTATTGTGCCAGTAAGTCTTGTATCTTTAGACTTTCTTCATAGCTAGATACTCTAAAATAAAAAGCTTGCATAGGGACTTGCGGTATCCACCATACATACATTTTTTCTTTAATTAAATCTGATTCTTGTAAATAATTACTCATTTGTATATCCATTGATTGTATTTAAGTTAATAACAGAATTATCGGCATTTTAGCTAATATAGAACAATACTGATAATAAAGATTGGAAATGTATAGAATACCTGACTTTTACTCTTATTACTATGATTATAATAATTGGATTAGAAAAGTTAGAAGAGGATTTTGGAAAATGACGGAATTAAGGAAAATAGAATGTAGAAATTTCTTAGAAAGATGTCTACAAAAAAAATATTAAAATCAATATTACTACTGCATTAAATATTGAATATAATCTAAGCATCGCCAGAAAATCCGTAGGTTCTATTAACCAAGCTAATCCCATAGTAATAGCAATAAAAATATTAGTTTGGATAAAAAAAGAAATAAACTTTTTTACATTTGTCATATAGCATAATGTGTTGGATGAATTAATATTATGTCTGTGCTATCTATCAGCAACATTAATGATATTACAATTATAATGAATAATAGATATTTAAACAAAATATATAGTACAGCTTTCATAATATTTATTAATTAAGTTAATGGTTTCAGCGAAAAAGAAAAATCCTGAGAAATGGAAAAGAATTGTAGCTAGCGTAAAAGCTGGATCAAAAGGCGGGAAACCAGGGCAATGGAGTGCCATCAAAGCAGCTATAGCTTCTAGACGATATGAAAAATCAGGTGGAGGTTATTCTAGTAAAGGTCCATCTAAAAGTCAAACTTCTATGAAGAAATGGTTAGATGAAGACTGGCAGACCTCAGATAAAAAGCCAGCTATTCGTAAAGATAGAAAAGGACGTACTATAACAAAACGTTTTCTCCCACGTGATGCTTGGAGCAAGTTATCAGAAGAAGAAAAAAAAGCTACCAATCGTAAGAAAGTGATGGGTAGCAAAAAAGGTAAACAATTCGTAGCTAATACTAAAAAAGCTAAAAAAGCACGTAGATCTTCTAGTCTTTAATAAAGTCTCTTACTATAGCAAAAATAAGAAGTAAGAATGATACAACAATAACTAAAGTTACAGGAATCCACAATGGCGCAAATACCCACCACCAAGACCATTCTATTATGTTAGCTAACTTTAAACCTAAGAATAATATAAATGTAGCTCCTGTTAATCCAATACCTATACTAGAACTATTGTTTGATTGTGACATTAATTTGCCTCCTGTTTAATTGATTAATTTTTTTGTTTCTACTCAATAAATAAAATTGTTTGGTTAGTAATTCTAACTTTTAATTTGTTACTCATAATTAGTATACTAGTGTTAGTAATTAATGTGAATAAAGATGGGCGTACATATAGGATACGGTAGAAATCAAATACCTACTACAGATTGGTCTAGTGCTGTTAGCGGTGGCGGTAGCACAACTCTAGGTAAAACTTTATATATTGCGATACAAGGATATAACAGAGCAAACGGTAGAAATTTATTATCAATACAAACTACTGCGCAAACTGTAACAGCAGGAGATCAGATAACAGTAACCATTACAGCTAATGCTAGATTATCAGGAGAAGCATGGTTAGGATATATAATTAGTGCTAGTAATTCTTTAACAGAAACTTCATTTGTACAGCTAGCTAAAGTAAGAGCAATAGATCCAGTTGATGAAACTACTGTATTAACTTTTCCTTTAACTTTAAATTTAGATAGAGACGAACATTTAGAACTATCTAAATCAGTAGCTAACGATACTTTGCTACCAAGTACAGCAGATATTTTGCATGGTATGCGGAGAGGCATACTTTCTACAGGATTGATTTATGAATATGACCAATATGATTTAACTACTCCTATAGATGGTCAGTTAGTTTTCGACGGTCCTGGAAGTATAGGTAGATGGAAAGTAACTAATACTTTTGGTACTTATATAACCAGTATAGGTAACATAGGCGGATGTGCTCAAGATCTTAGGGAAGTTGTTTCCGATGATACTTTGAATGTACTTAATTATGAAGCTACTGGTAATGCTAGTCCACCTATAACATTGTGGCTTACTAACGATACTGGAAATATTATTGCTCAAGGGACTAGAGTAGGTATCAACGTAAGAATAGGAGAATTAAATAGATCTAATTTATTTGATGGTAAATTAACATTAACTTTCTTAGGTTTTGTAGATGTAACTACAGGATTAATACGTACAGTAGACGGTAGTGCCGTTCCTTTGCCGTCTGTAGGATTAGAAGTTAACTATAGTGCATTTACTCCTAATTTAATATTAGAAGACAATATGTCTGCTATAGAAGCCTATGCATTTGATGTTAAAGCTAAGTTCAGTGATGCTCAGTTAGGCGGATACGTTAGTGATGGGGCATTTATAAGAGTACTTCCTTCTTTCGTTACTGCCTCTGGAGTTTATAGCGAAGCTGGTCCTTTAATTGGTAATGCGTTATTTAATGAAGCAGACTGTAGAAGAGTAGTACCAGGTACAGACTTAACATTGATAGCATTAGAAGGATCAGGGATAATTGAAAGTTATGTGTTTCCTATAGTTGCCGAGCAAGTAGTTACTTCCTTAGATTCAAATACTGCTGCTCAAGAAATATTAATTACAGGTAACGGTGCTGTTTATTATAATCAAAATAATCCAGTTCCAGGAGATTCAGCTCAACGTGCTTTAATCAGCACTGAGGCGGGAGAAACAAGTATAGGTACACTTAGTTCTACTTTAACTATCGGTGGTGCTGATGGAGTAATAGTAACTATAAATTATCCCAGTGACGCTGACGGTAACGGTACAATACGTACAGACTATCCTGATGAAATAGCAACTTATTCAGGTAGTGCTATCTTTAATCCTACACAAGTTTATATTTATCTACAAGATACTACTTCGTCCGAAATCAGACAATTTGGTCCATTTAGTGTAGTAGCAGATACAGATCAAGATATAACTATTAGTGATTGGTTAACAGGAACAGTAGTCAGTAGCTTTCCTACTACCCCTTCTTCTGATTTTAGCTTATACGCGCCAGGTATGACTAGTTTGGCATTAGACTTAGGAGCTGGTAGTAATTTTACAGGTAATGATTTTATTGCATCGTATTCGTTTAACTATACTGGAAATGAAGTAACTAAGATAGATCATTCAATAGCCAGTGGTAATGTACCTTGTCTTACTGCAACTCTAGTTGAATTATTAACTGCTTTCCAATTTTGGAGAGAACCAGTAGCTACGGAAGCCGCGTTAACTGCAATACCCACTGCTCCTTTATCAGGTTTAAGAGGCTTGCAAAGAAAAGTAGCTGGTCCAACAGGAGATATAGCAGATTGGATATATGACCCTCTTTCTACCGAAACTCCTAGTGCTGTTATATTAAAACCTGACGACGTTACTTTACCTGATCCTGGTAGATGGTTAAAAGTGGAAAGTGGTGGTACAGAAGAATTAGAAGTAAGAAGATTAGTTTATCTCTATGGTTAAATCATGATAACACATTTGATTGCTTAATTTAATATGTACTTCATTCTATGATTGATTTATTACTGGATAATTTAATTTTTTCATTTACTTGATAACTTAATTGATTTTTTATTTGACTATATACTTGACTATATGCTTGATCCCTGACTTTAGCACTTATTTGATCCCATACTTTATCCCATATTTTAACACTTATTTGATCCCATACTTTATCCTGTATTTTACCCGATACTTGACTATATACTTGATCCTTTACTTGAAGATCTAATTGATTACTTACTGGATAATTTAATTTTTTCATATACTTGATCCCTGACTTTATTCCTTACTAGATACTTTACTCGATCACTTACTTGATTCCTTCTTACTTGATTCCTTACTAGATAATTTACTTGAACACTTACTCGATCACTTACTTGACTATATGCTTGATCCCATACTTTAGCACTTATTTGATCTTTTACTTGATAATTTAATTTTTTCATTTTCCGTTATATTGGCGTGAATAATTAGAAGTAGTAGTAGATACATCGTCTCGTTGCTTTGCTTCTACTTCACCTACAAAAGTAATATTACCGTCATCATTTACTCTAAACTGATGCACATAAGTTACTTCTGATGCAGGATTAGTATCAGGTTCAGTGTAAGTTATAAATAAATTTTTATTATCTAGAGCTATTCTCCTATTTAGTCCATTAGCTAACTTTTGACAGAAAGAAGCAACTACATTCTTTTTAGTAACAATAGGTAAACTAAAGAAACTATAATCTCCTATGAATGAACCTGCTTGTAGTACTACGCTATCAGTAATAGTTCCATTTATTTTTACGAAAAGTATGTCAATAGTACTAGGTACTGCTGCAGTTAAAGTAAACGTATATAAGACACGAGTGTCGGGCTTATAGAAATAAAATTCTTCTCCTATAAAATCAGATACAGATTGTCTATTAGTACCCGTAGAAGTAATATTAAATGTGTCAGTAGTATCAAAGACTTCTGTAGTCGGATTCCAGTTTCTTGTTAAAGTTCTTGTCCAATTAGAAGGATAACCACCAGATGCAGCGACATTACCTAAGCAATCAGCCATCTCGACTCTATCTATCTCTAAAGAATTACCGATGATAGTAACTTCTCCTAAATCAAAACCTCTACCTACTATTGTGTTGTTTGTATTAATAGTAAGTAATTCTCCATTAGCTTTATTTGAGTAATAACATTCTTGATTTAATTGTACTTGAGCAGAATCTATAAATGTCTCACCACATCCTGCAAACTCTAAAGATCTACGGGAGAATAAAGTTATTCCTGGTCTATTAACAGTTTGTTCAAAAGCAAGCCCTAAAATACCTTCTGCGGCATTTAATGGAGGATATACAGTATTTTCTAACCAAGGATTAGCAGTGTTAATATTTAACAATCCTTCAAAAAAAGTATAAGTCTGCGATTTAAAGAAAGTATTCCTAAAAGCAGCAGGATAGCCTTGTGGTCCAGGGAAGCTAGACAAATTAACATTAGCAGTAATAAGAGTATCGACAGGATATTCTATTCTAGGCAATCTAAATCTAGTAGTATCTCTTCTTACGCCACTAGTAATAATACTTTCTCCAAATAAAACTAATATTTGATTATTCCCTCTAGCTATTACTGCTGGCACTTTAGTACTTAATGAGTAATTTGTAGTTATGTCTGCTGTATATGTTTGTAAAGAAAATAAAGCATCATTAAGACTATACAACCAAAATTCTATAGCGTCAGGTTTATTTAATCTAATTACAATATTTAACGGATCATTTTCTCCATACCACAAATCAAAATTACTAGTAAGATTATAAAATTGTTCATTGGGCGATTGTGTACTACCTGCCCCAAAAGGAAAAATAGTACCACTTATACTGTCACTAAAGATAATAGTATGATTAAAAATACAAGAAGCGTCTCCATTAGTATAAATATTATTAGATAAGCTACCGTGATCAAAAGTACTAGAGAAAGAATAATTACAAGAGTAGTTTAAATTATATACGTAACTTTCATATAGATTAATTTTATTAGTGCCTCTCCATATTAAAAGATTTATACCTGAAAAATCCCAAGTATCAAAACCTAGTTCATAATTATAGTATTCCACAGAACTATTAGATGTACTATAACTATAAGTACCAGTTAAATCTATTATATTACCTGTATCTATTTCAAATTTAATACCTAAGTCTGTAGTAGAATACTCATACGCATCACTACAACTAATTTGTGATTCTGTATGCCAATTAGTATTACCGTTAAGATATTCAAGTCCGCCTCCCGCAGCAGGAGTACCAGGACCAGTACTGTAACCATAGTCAATGATTCTAGCGTATCCTGACTTAGATCTATTCCATCTAAAAGAATAATCAGGATCAAGATTATTAAACAACACATTAGCTGAAGTGTTTGTATCTAGTCTAGTAAAAAGTAAAGCACTTACAAATTGTTTATTACCTCTAGGAACTAATGCAGTAGGAGCCCAGCCTCTAGATTGATTAACTACTTGATTTAAAGTAGCAATAGATTCAGGAACGAATAGACCTTGATTAGTGAAAAGTGGAGGTACACTTAATCCACCTGCCATAAAATCAACAGTCATACTGAAAAAAGTTACAGTACCAGGAGGAACGGCGTAAGTAAAAGTAGGAGGTGTAGGAGGAGCAGAAAAATTAGGAGTTAAATAATTCTGGAGAAAAGTACTATCATCATATGTACCTGTTAACACAAAGTTCTGAGAAGACCAAAATAATTCTTCTAATTCTAATAGAGTAGATCTACTAATAAAATAAGGAATATAAGTATATCTTCTATTACCAGAAAATACTTCTACTCCTACTCTATAAACCCAATTAGTATATAAATTAATACCGCCAGCACGAGCGTAATTGTTAACTATGCCTTCCGTAAATACTTGTTCATAACCAGGTGCGAATAGTTCAGCAAAAAAACCATTGTCTTGATATATATACTCAGAACGTTCTTGTCCGTACAATATGGATATACTAATATTACTTAGACTACCTACTGCTAATAGTAATCTTTCTTCAGCATATCTTTCAGCAGGACTGTTATCTGTCCAAATAACATATAAGTCTCTCTGAACCCTACCAGGAAGTATTACAGCAGATCTTTTAACTAAGTTACGAATATTTCTATTTACTGGAGTAGGAGCACTAGCAGTATTATTGTAAAAATAAGTAGGTACGCCATCATCGGTTTGCGGTAGAAAGACTACTTCATCTTCCCTGCCTATAGGAGTATTCAAAGCTCTACCACTAACTTTTCTCCCGTCTTCTAAAGTAATGATTCTATTGTTATCTATACTACCAGGCAACAACGGTTGATTTTGTCTAAGTAGTTCTAATATTCTTTGTATTACTTCTTCCGAATTAGCCATTATTTTGTTTCTTCTATAAATTCATAGCCAGCTTTTAATGCTAACTGGAATGCACGGAATCCGTGTTTTTTATCTAACCCTACAAAAAAGTTTGGAGATTTTTGAGAGGCACTCCATATCTGACTATTTTTCCAACTTACCCATTTGCCATCTTCATACATATGACAGATAGCTTGGTTTGATTCGTCTCTAATAAATTTAACTTTATTCATAATTATAGATCGTTAACTAAGTGTATAGTAGCAATTACTGATATAGCATCAAAATTGGTTATTTCAAAACTTCTAGAAGATACTGCGCCGTTGCCTACATAAATCTCATCTCCTACAGTAAGTCCTATCGATTTCCTAGGAAATTTAGCGGGAGAAGATATAATTGTATTTCCTTTATTCCATACATCAATATCGGTAGTAAAAGATTCATTTCTTACAATCTCATTACTTAACCACTCATATGTATTTACTCCATCATCGACATAAGAATAACAACTTAAGTCTATGTTTAAAGGATGAGTATTAATAATTTGCATGTCAACTAAAAAAGCTTCTTGTACATTACCGCCGCCCGCCGATGCAGGTACAGTATAAACAAGATCTTCGGTATCAAACTGTACATTACTTTGAACTGCTACTAATGGTAGTACTGCCATAATTAAATTCTTTCATTAAATAAGTTAAAGCTATTCCAGTAGCATCACTAGAATGGTTGCTATGGAATTTATAATCGTCATCTAAATGTAGCACTTTTTTAACAGAATAACTAACCGCATCCTTAGAAGCACTGCCATTTCCTGTGATAACTTTCTTTATGGTATTTGGAGAATAAGTAACAATATCTAATTCCAAACAAGCAAGATAAACAATACCTGTTATCTTATTAATATCGCTTCCTTTCTCTCCATTCATAACTAGCCTTTCTACAACAATTGTATCTAATTTATATTGACTAACTATATCAGTCATATAATCATATGTTTCTTGAATACGATATTTTATATCTTGATTTTTAATTACCAAAGTATCTTGGAATTTTAATATAGCTTTATTTTTCTTTTTAGAATATTCAACTATAGAAACTCCTTGATTTCTAGTTCCAGGATCATACCCTAATATAAACATATGAATTATTAATTAAATTAGTTATTAATTCAATTATATCGGGATACAGCAGTACTGTAGATAGTCAAAAAACTTTCAGGCGAATCAAAGGAAACTATTTTAGTATTAGGTTCATAAGAAAAATACAGAAAATTAATATTTTTTTCAAATACATTTAACATTTTAATAACATCTCTTTTGTTTACTAAAATACTATCTAAAGAAATAACTTCGAATTCAAATTTAGTAATATCGACATGAGCTTCCGTAAGTAGCTTTTGATAAACTTCTCCATAATCAGCAGAAAAAACTGATTCTCTTTCGACATAAGTAATAGCTAATCTAGCATTGTCTGGCAAATCTTTTTCTTCTAATGCTCTTCCTAATAATAACGTACCTGATTTATTTACCTTACGTTTAACAATTTTCTGCTCATTGTTATCTAGTAGTTTTAATTCTTTTTCATAAGTATCATAGTCATAGCATAGATAAATACCGTCAGCTTCTAATTTGAATCCTATAGTAGCTTTTTTACGCTTTAGTAAGCTCTTTAGGAACTTTAGGTGTTCTGTATCCTCTATAATTAAATAATTGTTTAAAGGGTAATTATCTTCGTGTATGGCGTAAAAAGAATGACGAGAGAAAGACATCATAGTATCAGTATAACTACGTAAGCACAAATCACATTCATCGAACTCTAAGGTTATCAAATTAGATAGTGAATGAGTTAAATGGTAATATATTTTCTCCCGCTCTGTTTTTATTGTGGAAAACATTTTATTCATTTATATTAATTTCTAGTGACTTTTACTACTTCAATTCTTATTCGTTCTGTTACTAGCCTACGCAAACTAATATCTACTTGATCAGTCACTAAGTCTGACGTATTAAACTTGATACGTCTAAGTTCAGAAATTATAATATATACTTTGAATTGTCTCATTTACTCATTTATATGACTAGTTAACAAATCTACTTTATCTTGTATAGACAATGTAACTTTATCGTATATTTCTTCGTTTACGATATCACTAGATTTAAAGCAAACTATTTTACTAATGGGATAGTATAGTTGTCTTGATATTTGATAATCTATTGGTTGCCATATTGGATTTTGCATTTTATTATTCATGCCTTTTACTCCGTATTTCTTCCCATATTTGACTTGATACTGGATTAAAAGTATGACGACGTAATTTAACCCAGACATGGTTTTTAGCAGAAATATTAATCTGCTCGCGAATGAAGTAAGTTACTAAACCTCTTGTATGTGCGTACATTGTGTCTTCTACTAACCACCATACCCTATCGTCTATTTCATATGCTAACTTTTTCATTTAAACTAATCAATCGTTATCTAAGTTATCTCTAACACTAATTGTCATATTTATTTTATTACGTACAGGTTTTCTTATCGAATCAATTATTAATTTTTCTACGTTTAAGGTTGTACCTACTCCTGAGAAAAACCAAATGTTTTCCCACATTTTATTCCATTTTTGCTCGGCTATGCCGTATTTAGTACTTTTCATTTAAATTAGCTCTGACTTTTCCTGATACTACAATGTGTATATTAGCCCACGTTGTCTTCCAAATATAATAATCTATAGTCTTGTAAGGTAAATGATTAGATAGATTCTTAGTTACCAAATTTAATATTTGAGTATACGATGTAATGTATACATCATTAAATACTTTTTCTCTTATTTCTTCTCTCATATATCTAGCATCTGTATAATTAAGCCATCTACTTTACGGTATAAGTATTCTATACTTCCGTCATTAACTAAAACATAATCAGCTTGTTCTCTTAAGTTAGATAAGTGTTGCTCAGATGCATGATTCATAGATTTAGAAATATCTTCATTTCCCTGTATATAAACTAAACAACCATATTTCTTAACTGGATCTTCTAACTCTTCAGGAAAACGTACGTCGGATATAACAATATTATTATTCTTTACAAAATAATCTACATCGTTGACAGTAGCAGATCTAAATATATTATCAGCCCAAAAACGTTGATCTATGTATTTACGAAATCCCCCAATCAACATAACTACATCCATAACATAAAAATTATATCCATAGCTATGAGCATCAGACATAATTTCACCACGAGTGCGTCCGAACAATACTTTATATAGTTCAGGTACTATGTATTGTTTGGTTTTCTCTAGCACCACTCTTAGTTTAGGAGGAAACCCATCTGTACCGTACCATTGCAACACTTGACGTTTACTATATCCATATAGCAATTCATTAGGAGACTGCTTATCTCCTTCCCAACTCCAATCATTAGGTAAATCAAATAAAACTTCTAACATTCTTTTGAGTTTACCTGCCATTTTATAGTGCTTAAAAACATAGTTACGGGCAAGATAATCTGCTACAGTATCTTTACCCGCACCAATAGCACCAGCTAATCCAATAAGCATAATACTATTTAATTAATTTAATTCACGTACTTTAACGTATAATTGATCCCATACTGTATATCTTACAGAATCATTCATTTGTCCCCATAGCCGACCACTTACTTGACACCTAACTTGATCGTTTATTTGAATATATATAAGATCAGTTACTTTACTACATGATTTACTAATTTTTTTGATTACTTGATCCCATACTTGATTACATACCCGATTAGATATTTCATTCATTTATTTAATTGTATTTAGTAAAACTACCAGTACCACTTTTTGTAGTAAATGGTACGCTAGAACGATTTTGTAAAGCTCTAGTCATTGATACTACTTTTTTATCCCTTACTATTTCTAAGTACACAACTTTGCGTTGTAACAGAGGATCTGTATGGCGGGAGAAAGTAATGTGGTCTCCTAATTTTACTTCGTGATCTTTTGGGAATACATAAAAAGATTGAGTAAATTCATTTAGTCTTTTGTAGGTGTCTAAGTCTACTGATATTTGATGTCTTGCCATTTAAATCTCCTTATTGATTGATATTTCTATGTTGTTAATAATACTTCTAAAAATTACGCTTTTAATTTCATCCTCTAGATTTTTAGAAACTGACTCATAAACAACGTAACGTGGTATCATTTTTTTAAACGTTACTGTAAATAGTATCATATCTAGTCGTTTACCTATTTTCATAGTCAGCTAGCTCCTTATGAAGTATTGACGCTATGCTAGGTACAACAAAGTTTAAATTTATTTTACCTACTTCCATAGTATATAACAATGGTCTAGAAATATGTTTAGGTAATAACATAGTAGGTATTAGACTGTAACTATCTATGCGTCCCCAAACTATATATTTAACTGAGTTTAATTTCTTCACAATTTATTCTTAATTACAATAACTGAGAATCTACGTAGTTCTTTGTGAATATTACTATTACTATTTTTATTGACTTTAGTTAGTATTTCGGTAGAGACTCTAGATATCACTAAACATAAAGCATACAGATAAATGCAAAGAATTACTAGTTTTTTTCATTCCAATATTCCATAACAACAGGGACTATAGGAGATATAAGTTTTTCTATAGCTTCTGCATATAAAGCTATTTCTTGCTGTGCTCCTTTTCCTTTACGTAAATCTATGAAATTTAACAATGATTGTAATGATACTGTCCAGACAAAATTAGTATAGAACGCAGGAACTAGTACTGCTCTAGCTTGTTCTCTACCTACTCCCAAATCTAGTAACTTACAATAAGCTTCGTAACTATTTCTACATTGCGTATCATAAATGTTAGTTGCAGTGCTATTCGCTAATGCAGTTAAACTACCTTCTGTCGCTTGTTTATTGTTTTCTGATTGCTTTCTAAAAGTATCTGGTAAGTAATAATCAGAGTCGTCTTGAACGCTAACATATCTTAAGCTTTTTTCGTTAAATCCTAATTGCTCATCGTTATGGTTACTTGCGATTATATGTTTTACCCATTGTCTCACCGTAAATAAAGGACACTTGACTCTAAATTTAAATGCTGTTCCTCTTAGTGTCGAATAATGTTTATGGTTAATTAAATATTTAATTAATTTCTTATCTTGCTCTGATAATTCTTCACTAATACGATCAAAAGAAGCACGAGCATCGTTAACCACTGATAGGTCATTTCCCATGTAATCTATTAACTCAATACGACTTTTTCCGTCTTGTAATGGATCTAAAATCAAATTATTCATTTAAGTAACCTCCAATATTCATTACATACTATCTCTGCTATTTCTTCACATACTGGTTTTATTGTATTCAATGAAAATATAAATTTTGTAGGTATAACACTACTGGTTCTTGTGTGTATTTTATTTTTAGCGTTCTTCATAATTTATTTATACAAAAACGAACTAGAAAAAACAACCTACGATTTATTTTTTGGTAAATAGGGAATACTAATAAATCTGTCGTTTGCTCGTATACCTCTACTGACACTGTAAGGGAATTATCATCAACATAAGTGTATACTCTTGGATTTTTTACATTTTGTCTAAATGTGTTTTTTATCTGTTCACTTATATTATTCATATAAATCTTGCTCTACAATAAAATGTACATTAAATAAATGTCGGCGATAAAAGAAATCAAACAGCTTTTCGCTTAACTGTGTATGAACTTTTTCGTATATATGTATATTTTTTCCATTAATTTTCACGTCAAACGTAATTTCAAACGTAATTATAGGAAATACTCTATTCATTTTTTTTTATATCTCTATGTATATGTATATTTACTAAATTCAATAGCCTCTTGGAGATAGATACGGGTTGCCATACCTCATTACTTACTTGCGCTCGTAAGTTACTACTTACATAATAATCAACGCTGTGTAGCATAGGAAACATTCTATTTTTTAATTTATTCATCACTGCCAAGTATAAATTTTATATATATATATTAAAATTACTAGTTGGTGTTGCTTATAAACTTTATCTATCACGGGAGAAAATATAGAACTTTTTATTACTGCTAGTTCAGTACGTTTTACTTTTTTTCTAACTATATTGCCGATACCTAAATGACTAACAGCCATATAAATTTCTTCACGCAATGGTTTCATAACATTTTGTTTTTATGCATATCTGTTAATATATTTTGAATGACAGGTCTAATTATAATAGTACGGATAGATAAATGTTTTACTTTGAAATATTTAACACGTACAATTACTTCGCTAGATATAAAATTGTCTACTTCTTTATATACAGAATCTATAACTCGACTATATATATATATATTTGTTTTATGCATATAAATCTCTCTGTACTTTATTTTCTTACTGGAAGGGTAACTCGATAATAAACTTGGTTTATAGGTACTAGTTTATATACTTTTGCTTGTAAATTATCGTTTATCTTTTTCATATTCGCAATTCGTTTTCAATAGTAAACAGAACGGGAGAAAGTCTATTAAATACCTTGCTTGAAACTATCATTGCGGTATTATCAAATACAGTAAAACTACACGCCTTAGAAGATCTATCGTAGATACCATTAATTTCTTTTTCTTTTACTTGTCTGGACAGTTGTAGCCAAATCTCTCTATCTAGAATTTTCATTTTTTTTTGTATAACTCAGATCTTATGGTGCTGAAAACAGTGTATAATATTCTATTTTTCTGTAGATTTACTGGCTTAAATGTATCTTCATACAGCATTTTAAATTGCTTATCTATTTGGTGTCCAGTAGGTTTATGGAATAAATCGAATAACTCAAGAGCTAAGGCACGGTTTACTTTTTTCATAATTTATTATTTCGTTTATTTCAATCGATAATATTAACTTTATCATCGACACGTATATGATGTTTATTTAGATCATTAAGTTGTCTCATGGCTATCCTTAAATGATTTAGTATTTATAGACACAACAAGTGCATCAGTGTTTAATTCATAGCCTCTAATCCTATCTAGTAGTACACTATAGTTACATGAAGAATGCACTAGTCCTCTTACGGGTATAAAAAGTTGATTGTCTATACTATTTTCTATTTTTTCTCCTAACTGTCTCATTAATTTCATTTAGATTTCTAAATTAGAGCTAGAGAAAGCCCTCCCACTAAATAGCAGGAAGGCGGTATTAGTTATGCAATGACAATTAGTCAGCTACATTTCTTTTTACTTCAGTAACGTGATCGTATTCTTTGGCAATAGTTCTTACCCATACATGACCAGATTGGGGCACAGGTAAAACGGTTGTATCATGTCTTTTTTCTAAAACACAAGAAATCAATAAATCTTCTGTATTACTGATATACAGTTTTTCTAATTTTTCACGAATATCTGTGTCTTTGGCATCTAATACGTGATGATTACCTGTAGTTTCAGATTCAGCTACGATTAATTTATTACCTACGTACTGACCTTTTACTTTTTCCATAGAATTGAATTGCTCGCTACCCATTGCAGTTTCTAAGAAAATAGCTTCGCCGTGAATTACCATTCTTTTTTTCATGATTTGTACCTCTTTTTATTTAATGTCAATGATTTCGTATTCGTCCATATCTACTTCCGCTCTATAGGATAAAGCTTCTGTGATAGTTTTACAATCGTTTTCTACACCTTCCAGACAAAACATGTCCATAGTTTGATGTTTCATTTTTAAGAATAAGTTGAGTTCTTGATCGAACAATCCCCCCATATTTAGTAATTGATACTCTGACTTATGATACCATTCATCAGAATAGTTTTCATAAGTATCTACAACTTCCCCTAATTCACACATATGCTCGATACCGTATTTATTTATAAACTCGATACGAACATCTGCATTACTGATTTCAGATAAGAAATATTGTATATCTAAATCTTCTGTAGGAGTTATTGCCAGATACTCTGGTACATTAGTACCGTTTAAGTAATATTGTTTATACCCATCTTTCCATTGTATTGCAGGAAATCCGTCACCGTGTAGACCATTATCGTTAAAATGTAAACTTTCAGGCAAAGCACATACTATCACTAATTCTTCATATAACAAACAATCGTATATTTTAGAATTATACACTAAATCGGCATATTCTACAAACAATGGAGCATTTTCTTCAGTTAGTATTCCTATTTCTAAGAAATAATCATAGTAAGCTAACCAAGACCAATCACTTAATCCTGAGCTATTACCCATAGACTGATACTCATGTTTAGTTTCAGCAATAGTTTCTATTAGCTCATTAGTTTTAGAAAAACATATTTCTTGTACTGTTTGATTGATTGTATCTAGTATTTCTCCTTGAGATATTGTGTCATTGCTTAATAATGTTTGTTGTATTTTATCAAATGCTGATTCTACGACTTTGGTTTTTGATTGAGCAAGTAATTTTCCTACATCTAAGTCAGAAGGCTGATCTAGTGATTCTAGAACAGGATTTAATACTTGCTTGATGAAATTGTAATTGTTTAAGTCCATAATTAATTCCTTACCTCATATATAACACGATTCTTTACATTTAAACGTGTATGTTTAGCCCATAATTCACTACTAACACGTTCTTCGACTTTATAGATTATTTCAGTAGAAGTCGCTGGAGTTACAATACTCTTAAGTTTATATAGCAATACAGCATATAATTTAAGTTTAATTAAATCAGTTGATTTATTCATATATCTACATAAGCCATTTACCTGTCTTTGAATTTCTATATACAAGCATTCTGATCTCATTAATTATAGAGTCAAAAATAGAATCTGTAGGAGTAAATAAATTAGATATTATTTCTTCTCTAGTACAATCTAATATATTATCTAATATATGTTGTCTAGTAGTAATAAAACAATTATGTTTTTTGTCTTTTATATTTGACGCTTTATTATTCAATATCACTCCTCACTTGCGTTTGAATAAGGTATCTATTAATTAGTAATATTGAATCTATAGGTATAGAAACGCCAGCTTTCAATCTTGTAAGATATCCTACTTTCATTTCTAAAATACCACGACAAGAACTTTTTGAATGATCTATAGGAATTTGTATTTTTCTATAGTAATTTACCATAAATCTAATTAACTCTATCATTATGCGGTAAAAAAATCTAGTACTTTTAATATAAAAAATACTAGACTATACTGATTAATTATTTTCTCTAGTTATCTTTACTCTGTTTTTTCTAGTTAACTTTAATATTAAGCTATCAGTTACTTCAGATAAAAAGTTTTCTAAATGTTGTTCTATAACATATTCTCTTTGAAGCCTAGCTAACTCTGATTTGGAATAATCACATAACAGATTATAGATAGTATAAGCATACTGCATAGCAAATGGAGATTCGACGTAAACTATATTAGGAGTTGGTTTACTTATTAATTTATATAAGAATTCCATAGTTTTCTGAGCATATTCTCTATTCACTGGACCAGAATACAAATTATTAATCCATTTGTCTCTAGTAATATCTAATTGAGCTGTTTGTTGTTCATTTAATTTTTCAAGCATTTAATTATCTCCATTGAATTTTAATTTAACGTAACTCTTGTTTTATTTCAACTAAAACATTAGAAGCAGGAACTCGCACGGAGGCAGAAACTATATAATACAAAGCTTCGTTAGTATTTAACCATAACTCATCTGACATTAACCTACTAAGATAATCAGTTAAAGAATACCATATTTGATTAGATATACAAATTTCTATATTCATTTGTACCTCATCTAAATCATTTACTTTTATTTGTTTCATTTCTCATAGAAGATATATTTCTGAACTTCAATTCTTCAAGATGATCTAGAACCTCATCGTATAAATAAGAATTAGTCTTATCCCATAACTCATCTGAAATAATACCCATAGTATAAAAAGCTAAGGTATTCCACATTGTTTTATTTACATGATACTTTAATTTCCGATTCAACTTTTTCATTAACTTCATAACTCACTAATTCCATAAATAAATCAAATAAATCATTTCTCATGACAAACAAAGATGATCTTATATTAGATGCAGAACCTTTTACAATTTTAGGATAAAGTGCTTCTTGTGCATTTACAGTAATTTGAATGTAACTATATGCGATTGGGGTAAGCATTTAAACTCTCCTTTAGAAATATAAACAACCTATAACAGGAGACATGCACCTATCTTCAACAGATAATTTTACGCCTCTTAGAAATTTACTTTTTGCCTGATTAATAGTATGCTGACTAATTATACCAGAAGATACCTAATGAGATAACTTATCTCTAAATCCATAACGAAATTTTTTCCATACTAGAAAATCTATTGGCTTATTTGCTTTATTCATTATCTACAATTTGTTTAGGTACTGATAGTCTTAATGCAAATGATATGTGGATGTATATGCTTGCAACTGTAGGACTAGAGAAAGTAATAGTGTTATGTACTATGTTTCTTAATAATATATCCACTTTTTCTTCTAAAGCATAGTATAAAGGATCACAAATATTCTTATCTAAGCTAAGACATATATTAGTTGATTGGTTTTTCATATAACTCCGAATTTAATGTATTAATTACATCACGTTTCATTTTAGTAAGCGGTGTGCGTAAGACTTCATACAAATCGTAATTAGTATCACGCCATACTTGTTTGGATATATGATTATAAATACCAAAAGATAACCTAATCCATACTTTAGAACGCATGTATCTATTAATTAAAATAAGTGTGTCGTCTGACTGTTTCATTTATTTTAGATCCTGTTTGTAATGAAAAGTTAAGTAATTCAAGATAAAGGCTAGAATTAGTTTCGAGTCTAACTAAAGCACTGACTAATGTGTTTAATATATAAAATACAGGAGTATCTAATTCAAAAAGTAACGTGCTTTTCAGTTTATTTAATTTCTTCACTTATATTATTTTGTACGTTCAAGTATAATTCGGCAGAAGTAAAAACTCTATCATATAACAATCGATTCGTTTCTAAGTATAAATAATCAGATAAGTAATTTTTCAAATAACAATGAGCGGTAAAAAAAACATTATTATGTAGTTTTATATTTACCTTATAATACGTTTTACTTATAATTGAATTGTTCATATACGCAATCAGATATTTCATGTAGTATATCAGTAGTGATAATAGTATATATTTGTGAATATATAGACATGTTTATATACTCGCATATTTTTGGGGAAGCACAGCTACGTACAGGATAATATACTTCATTGAAAGCAGGATTGTTGTAGTTAGAACACAGTTTATCTATAAATAGCCTTCTCATTTACGTTATGCAATAGTGATGTAGATAATAACTGAATTAATTTAGCGTCCATAAAGTCATTAGTTTCAAACCAAAGACGACTACTAATTAATCCTACAACAAAATCAAATGTAGGATCATCTACTTCAGAGATTAGTCCTTCTTTTATTTTCGTATTAAGCTTGTTCATTTATTTTCTCATGCAATTCTTGTTCTGCATTAAGATATATCATTCCAGTAATAGTAGAAATTTCGTTAAATAATGCAATATTAGTGGTATGCCATAAGTCCTCAGATAAATAACTACGCATATATTCATATAATCCGTTGTAGATACAGTTTTTTCTACTACGTACTTTATATCTTATTATTTGCTTTACATTGTTCATAATCAATCATCAAAATCATTATACGACGTATTAATCACAATACTTCTAATAGCAAATAAATCAGCTAAACTATGATTCATATATATACTAATAAAACGTATAGCTTTTTTATTGCGTGACAGATTATATACGCGACTATATAAAATAAGATCTAAATCTCTTGACACTCCCACACCTGAAGGTAGTGGGATTCTTGGTTCATCAATTCGTCTTGCTATGACAGGTATTGCTACCAACCACAGTAGAGGACAAATTTCCCCAAGCGTTTAAATCCAATAACTCGGATTTGCTTCCCCAATGCCCTTGGGTAGCTTTCTTTAAAATATTCAATGACGCATTAGTATCTCGGTCGCACACATAGCCACAGCTACAAATATGAGTCCTCCTAGACAGGCTTTTCTTGATACGCTTACCGCAGTTATAGCAATCTTGACTCGTATATTGTGGTGGTACAGCAATAGTTAACTTACTGTATTTAAGACCAAAACATTCAATCCATTTGCGCAGTTGACTCCAACCTGCGTCATTGATACTTTTTGCCAATTTACTATTCTTGACTAAGTTTTTCACTTTTAAGTCTTCATAGGCGATCAAGTCGTTTGACTGAATTAAACGGAGTGCTATTGTCTTAGCAAACTCTTCTCGTTGCCTACTTACTCTTAAATGTGCTTTTGCATAGCGTTTCTTCGCCTTGATGTAGTTTTGACTAACAGGTTTTCCTTTCTTAAATTTTCTTGATTTCCATCGATTGAGTTTGTTTAGTCTCGGTTCAGACTGGCGATAATATCTAGGGTTCTCAACAAAATTACCCTCGCTATCAGCATAAAAGTAGTTTAAGCCGACATCTATACCGATCATTTTCTTTGTTTGTGGCAATTTAGGAGTTATATCTCTAACATCGAGCTTTAAGCAGAATTGACAGAAATAACCATCAGCACGCCTAACAATTCTTACTCTTTGTATTTGAAACTCTTGAAAATAGTATAAATCTCTTGAACCGATTAATTTAAGATTCCCGATTTTATTACCATCAGTGAAAGTTATTCGCTTATTATCTCTATCTAGCTTCCAACCTGACTTTTTATACTCAATAGAATGAGTTCGTCTAGAAAATTGAGGATAACCTTTTTTTCCTTTAATTTGCTTTTTGCAATTATCATAAAACTTTGCTATCGCAGTCCAAGCCCTTTCTCCTGCTTGTTGGCAAGCGGTTGAGTTAAGACACTTAACAAAGTCGTATTCTTTACGTAATTGAGTTGTATGACGATAAATATCTTTTTGCCCTACTTTCTGGGAATCCATCCAATGACGAAGGCATTTATTCCGCACAAACTGGACCGTACGAATACCTTCATCTATTGCTTTAAATTGTTGTGGCTTCCCTTTAAGTTTATATTCTAAGACAAACATTTTACGTTGTTACTTTACACGTAATATTATAAAAGATAATGGAGGTGTTAGGCTAATCGCCTTTTATTGGTTAAATTCCCCGTGAACGGGGAGGCTTTAAACCCAGATTTTTGGTAATTTCTTCATTTGCTTTCTTTTTGACTGGTATAAGAATATCAATAAAACTAAAATAAACTTCGCCATGTATCTCAGTATTGGTATAAAACCATAACTCACAAGACGTATGCCTAAGAACAGGATAATAAACAGTGTTATAAATCGATGTTTGACTACAACGTACTTTTCTTGATATTAATGATTTTACTGGTTTCATTTTTAATTCCTCACCGCATTTAAATAACGATGAGGCTATAACATTACCGATTATCTCCGTCACCAGACAATTTATCTCTTTTCTTACGAGATTGTAATTTTTCTATATTTTTATATAGAATCGTATTCACGTCTAAATCTAAGTAAGATTGACGGCAAAAGTTAACTAACGCACACAACAATTGTATAAAATAAGAAATTGTGTTAGTAGTAGAATAAGGAGAATTAGCAGAAATTAAAAAAGCAGTTAAAAAATTAGTTTCGACAGGCTTAACGATTTTCAACATAAAGTTAGATATAGATAAATCTTCTTCATAGCTGTACGGATCATGCATATCATTTAAATCAAATTCCATATTCGGGAAAAAATATAAATTGATCATGGCTAAATACCAGAAGCAATCACCTATTTCTTTCTCCAGCTTTTCTTTTAATAATTCTTCAGAAAAACCATCACGTATATATTTTTTTATTACCCCACAAACTTCGCCGATCTCAGAATCAAGTCCTAGAGAAAGATATTCATTTGCTACTTTGGGATCAAATATTGCAGTTTCTTTAGCTTTTTGTTTATACTCTTCGTATAGCATTGTATTCTTTTTGTAATTTTAAATGATATTGGTCTACGTAAAAACAAGTATTGTTAGGTTCGGAAATAAAATTTTGCATCCTAATAAACATTTCTTTTAATAAATGCTTATCTGGATTAGTATATATTACATAATAAGAATATCCTCTTTTATGAGGAAAATCATTACCATATAATTTAATAGCGGATTGATCAGAATCGATTCCAATATCTCTGGATTCAAAATGCAGAGTTCTTTCTTTTAGGTGAAAATATTTCTTACACATAGTATTTCACTCCCTTCCAGACTAGAGAAAGTAGGGTTCTATGATCAATTAATCTTATACCTTTCTTTTCTAAATCCATAACACGACTTCTACCCATAAGCGTTTCATGCTCTATCAAGTGTGCTGTCATTTCTCGTACTTCTCCATTCTTTTTTTCGAAGACAACAGTAAATACTGCATCTTTAGCTTGAGTTAGTATTTTAGCTAACTCTGTTCTAGATACTTTTTCTTCAGTCTTATAAAAACTAGCACTATCCACACATCTAGTTATAATATCTTTTGATAGATATGTTCTTTGATCGTTATAAACATTTTGTACATCAACTCCTATACCAAAATTAAGATGTGCAACATTAGGATCTAAAACCTCATAATATTGCACTATGGAAATATAGTCCCCTTTTTTCATATCAGATAGATTAAAGGAGACTCTATCTTTTTTATTCATTTAATACCTCTAATTAAATATCTTTTCTTTTTGCTATTTGTAAAACAACTAAATAATCACCTGAATACAAAGAAGGTCTAGTTCTAACTATATCGTTAGTATTTAATACTACTGCTTTAGAATCTGATACTCTACTAGAATAATTCGTGTCGCTTGACGCAAAAGTATTAGAAGTAACGGTATGGTTTCGTAAAATATAGTATAAGGAAGAACCGTTGTCTACAAATAAATCAACATCTACAGTGCCACTGTCAGTAGAAACTACTATACTTGTTATCACAAATTCTTCTACATCAGATTCATTTGCTATAAACAAAGTAGTTTCAGTATCGGAGATATTTTCTCTAATTGTTTCTATCTGTGTTACTACTGGCATCTTTCCTATAAATAAATAAAATTCTACGTAATGTCTCGCTAAGATTAGTATCCCACTCTTCATTCAGATTTAATAAGGTTGCATAATCTTTTTCAGATAATCTAAAAGTTACTCTTTTATTACTCATTTTTCTCCAGTCAATCTTCCATAATATCTATATTATCTTCTGGGTTAAAACTAAAGTCATCAGAATTTAAAGGAACTTTTACATTGTGCTTTATAGCAACCAAAGTAATATATTTACTTAATACTTTAATCCAACCACTACAACTATTTATTTTAATTGTATTGTTAGATATAGTTTTCTCTAGTTTACCTGCTACTAATAAAAAATCTTTTTCATTTTCATCAAATCGTAAATCTATAGTATCCTCTAAAGACTTTAGCCTTTGTGCTATTTCTAATTCAAATTTAGTCATAGATAGTTGCTGTTTACCTAAAATACCTGCGGTAACAACTGCAACTGCCCACCCACCATATTGTACTATATCTGTTAAAGCAATATTCATAATAAATCTAAAATACCCTATAAATATACTAACTTATAAATAGGGCATTATAAATTTAAGTGTTTAGACTACCTGCATGAATTAAACTTGCCGTAGAATACTGACCAATAGCTATAGTTAATAAAGTACTAACCAACTTAGCTTCTTCTAGAGTACTGACTTTTATGTCCGCAGTAATTGATCTATTCTCAATATTAGACCAAATATACATTACAACACAATCATCTTTTTGTGCCATACTTAGACTATAGTCAGGTCTTTGCTCAAGTATCTTCTCTATAGTTAAAGTAGGTTTAGATGTAAGATCTAACTTAGTTTGTCTAGAGTTAGTAGTGCCGTCAGATTCGTCTAATATTTCACAGACTTTATCGGCGTTGTTATATTTTTCTTCAAAATCAGCATCATAATCAGTAATAACGGGTTTTTGTTTTTCTACCGTTTCTTCTTTAGGTTGTTCTTTTTTACTGAATACGCTGTCGTACGTTAAAGAGTCAATGTTTTCATCATTATGTCCTAATGCATATAAAACACTAACGCTTAATCTTTGTCCTTTTGGCGGTATCCATCTTACATTAGTTTTAGGGTTTTTTACTTCATAACCTAATATTTTAAAAACTATATTAGCTTGTTCTTCAGTAATTACTGGAGAAACTTGATGTTTGTGTGGATAGGGTACTAATTCTTCACGAGTAAACTTAAAACCACATTGTTTTTCGATATAAGGAGCTATAGCTTCTCTAAACTTACTATCAGGTACATTATTGCTCTCAATCTTACCATCTACTTGCTTAACATTAGGGAAAGATAAATTTTTACTTAATAGATAAGGAGTATATAAAACTTCTTTAGTTTCTTTGTTATAGTAATACTGCCAAGATTTACTAGGAAAACCAAAAGGTTTAAAATGATCAGTAGACATTAACTTATACTTAGGTTTAGGTGTTTTACCTTTTGTTGTAACTTCTACGGAATTAGCTTCAGCGATAGATTTAAAATTCATTATTTATCTCCTAAGTCGAACCATTGATTTAACGATATATCGATGCCACTAGAGAAAATATCTCCTTTAATTTGTTTTATTCCTTTTAACACGATACTGATTAATTCTTTATCTTCGATATCTATATTTTTTATTTCTTCGCTTTGTAAAGTATCTTCTAAAGTACGTAGAAAATTAGATATACTTCCGCATTCAGCTATCTCTTTCAAGCAATTAGTCTGCATATTACCAACCTCTTTCGATTTTATCTATTTGAGCATAAGCTTCTTCTTTAGTACTAAAAGAAAGTATTTTAGTAGTAGTGTAACCTACCACGTTATGCCAGAATTTAGCTTGTCTTCTAGCATCTTCATATTGATTAGGTCTATATATTTCACAATGAGCAAAGTCATTTCCTGCCATATGACCTGTTAATACATACCACATAATTAATAATTGTTATTTACTATTAAATTTTACTAGCCCAAGTTTTACCAATAGCGGGATCAGCTAAGATTAAACCAGGGAAATTTTTACAATAATAATCTCCAGCTTCTTGCATAAAGTATTGTAGTTTCTCAGCTACATATTCGGATAACTCACTTTTGGATTCTAAAACTATTTCATCATATACATATAAGACAAACTTAATAGATTCATCTGCTGTGGGATAATAGCCTTCACCTTTGAAATGATAATATAAGTTAGATAACGCTCGCTTACCTAAATCTCCTGCACCGCCTTGTACAGGAAAATTAATAATTTGATTAGGTGACTTGGGTTTAACTAACTTTAATCTTCTCCCGCTAAATGATCTAGGACTAGGATAAATGCGCTCAGACCACTTTCTTTTACCTACTTTACCAAAAGCTTTAAATACTTTTTTATGGAATGCATCTATATCTAAATAACTAGAATGATATTTTTTATGAGCATCTTTAGATTCTTCTGCTGTAAGAGTAACACCGAATTGAGTTTTGGCTTTTAGTTTTAATAATCTCCAGCCGCCTGAATATTGCAATAAGAAATTAACCATTTTACCTAACTTACGTTGATCTTTAGTTACAGTATCAATAGATACACCGCAAATAAGAGAAGCAGTTAAAGAATGAATATCAGCATCTATGTCTAATTTATAAGCATTTAACATTTTCATTTCATTAAAAATATAAGCGGCTAAACGCAATTCAACGCCACTATAATCACTAATGCTAAAATCATAACCTTCTTCTGATTCAAAACAATCACGGAATTTGTTATCTCCAGGTATCTGATTCATATTAGGACGAGTGGACGAGCACCTACCAGTGATAGTACCATGTTGTCTTATGTTGGTATGTAGTCTACCAGTAACAGAATTAATTCTATCAGGCATAGGCTGGAGAAAAGATGATATAGCTTTATCTGCCTTACGCCATTCAACAATATCGACTATCCAAGGATATTCTTCACTATCAGTTAGTAATAAATTATCTTTACTAGTAGATTGAATTAGTTCATTAGGATTTTCAGGATCAGGTACTTTAAGTTCTTGTAACTTTAATAATAGCTGTGCATTAGAACTTAATTTTAAACTATGCTTTTTTTCTCCCGTCCAAGTATTCTGTACATATACATCAGGCATTATTTCCAATAAACTTTCTTGCTTTTCCTTTACCGTATTTATATAATCTGGTAACAAAGCATTCCATTTATCGACATTTAATTTAACGCCATAGTATTCCATAGAAGTTACAGCAGGTAAAGCACGGAAATCCAATAAAGCTGCTTCCTTTAAGCTTTCTTTTACTAATTCTTTAGTTTGTTTTTCCATAACAAAATATGGAGACACAGGATCTAATGCAGCATAGTATAGTTGGTTTTCAGTAAGCTCATCCACCGACCAATCAGAAGTTTGTTCAGTCTTATCTAACTCGTATCCTACTTTATATCGCTTACATAAACTAGCTAGAGAAAAATAACCTTTTTGGGATACTGCATCGTCACCCGCAGAATTTTTTAACAATTGCTCTGCCAACATAGTGTCGTATAAAACATTATCTACACCATTACCAGTAACATCAATACCATAAGACCACAACATACCAATGTCAAATTTTATGTTATGACCAAATAATATTTTTTTTATTTTTCCGTTAGCTAAGGTATGAGCTAAATTAGCAGAATGTACATATTTAAAGTTTAAGATATCAGCGATCAACTGGAGAAAAGATTTAGGTAGCTTCCATAGATCAAAAATATGAATACTAGCTTGTGTTATATCAGACATTGCAGGAGGTATGCCCGCAACTTGTAATAATCTAGCTTTATCTATATGTAATTCCAATCCTGTTGTTTCTGTATCAAAACCAAAAACACTATACCTAATCAAATCATCAACAATATATTTCGCTATAGTTTCATCTACTTTATCTATATATCTAAAGTTTAGTTTCATATAGTTGATCTCTAAGAATTTCTTGTTTCATTTCTTCATTTAAGTAGACAAAAACTTCAGGTCTACCGCCAGAAAAAGCTAAAGTAAACTTAACGTTAATTCTTGTGTTAGCATAATACTATCCCTATGATGCTTTTACATCACGGGCATTATAAAATCAGCCTCATTCTAATACACAACAATTAGAGTGGGGCTACAACTTAGATTAACGACTATGTATCTTAGGATCACAATTCGATTCTAAGTATTCTAATGAGTTAGTAGATCTTTTATTTAAAGGATGTTCATTACTCCATTTCCCAATATCATATTCTACTATTTCTTCTACATTAGGATAAATGCAGTCATTAGGAAAAGATGCGTTAGTGATTGTATCTTTTATACCTTCTGCACCTAACTTATCAAAATCTAAAATAACGGCTGTAACAACATAAGCTTTCATAAAATTAGTCTCCTATAAGAAAAAATTTAGCCTCAGCTTCACGTAATAATACTTTTCTTTTTACTTTTCTACCGTCTTCATTAACCCATCTACCAAATTCTCTACTAGCTCCTTCAAAATCCTTATTATTTATTTTCTTTAGTAATAATGAATTTAGTAGAATAGCTTCGCCACAATCAACTACAAATGAAGCAAGAGCCGTGAATTGATAACAACTTAATGGTACTTTTATATCATTATCAGCAATCATACCCTTAATAATATTTTCTCCAGACACAATCAATAGTGTCGCGTTTACATTAGGTTTACAATGCGAGATAAAAAAATCTTTGAAATCAGGATGAAATTTATTATTTTTTATTTCTACGTAAGGAGTTACATTTACTAATTGAATATCACTAGAAGTATCTATATACCATATCTTACGAGTAGCAGATTCTTGTACTTCGTAATAATTACCTATTTTATTAATTTTATCTACATACATTACATCGCCAGCTTTAACTGCATGTAAATCTGAAGATCTAAGTACATTAACTGTAGGTTGAGTTTTAATTAAGTTATTAGAGTTGAATGAAATATGACAAGGTCGTTTAGTTATTATTTCCATTTAATTTAATTAACCTATAAACACAGTATTTGCCATCATACTAACTAGTTGCGGAAATACGCATTTTTCCAATTTACGTATTTGTTCTAAAAAAGAATCATCATCATTTAAGATATCCAATATCCAATCTTTAGGAAATCCATTACGATCTTTGATAGCGGCAATATAGTTAGCAGTGGCGGGTGCTGAGTAATTTAGTGGAGTACGTTTAAATTTATAAGATAATGTAGGATGCTCTGTAGCCAATATAAAAGCATTAGTCCTAGACTCACTACCACCATAAGCAGTATAGAAAGTACGAGCTATTTGAACATACTTATTTTTCTTTTCTAATAGCCTACCTAATTCTTTATATTTGATGCCCACTTCTCTTTTTAAATTAACGGAATTACCGTTAGTGACAATAAAATAATTATTAAAATTAGTAGTTTCAATAATATTTCTTAGATCTTGCACTTCACACTCCCAATCGGGATTCATTACCTGATTAATATTATATGAAAATAAATCGACTTCTTTCTCCCATTTTTCCAAATCTAATTCTTCAGTTAAATTTAAACTCGGTATGTTTTTTTCTAACAACATACGATCTTCTAAAGAATGACAAGCAACTTGAACAGGATAATAATCATTAGTTATTAAACCTAGAGTTAATCCGCCTAATGTTTCATTTTTTATCAAACAAGTTTTAGTCTTTTGTTCAAATTCGTAGTTCATGTAAATCGAATATACAATACGTATATCTAATCTATCATGTAACTATTTATTCCAGCCGTGAGCAAAGCTAATAGGATTTCTTAGCATAAGACTAGTAAGTATAGCAGGAGATTTAAACCAACCCATCCAAGCAGTAGTACAAAAGTCAGTGCCTTTTTCTCTAAACCGAGGGCGAGGGCTACCATAAACCCGTAGAAAATTAGGCGGATGTTGCTCTAACCATTCTTTTCTTTTACTAGTAGGTTCTAAAAAAGATAACCTAAGTAACATAATCACTCCTACCTGAGAATAATTATAAGCAAGTTGTAATATTTCAAAAGCATCACTAAATGGCGGATTAGTGATAGTTAAATCTATATTACCTTCAAATTCTTTAATAGACTGCCATGATTCTTCTTCAGTCATATCTCTAGAATAAATGCCTTTATTAACAATTAAATCGTTAGTGATAAAATTTAAAGTTTCATCTCCATTTTCGTACATTCTTGTTAAAGGGCGTAAGATAGCACCATCACCCACACATGGTTCGAATATGGATAAGTGTTTATCAAAAAATTTACTAAAGACAGAGTGACGATAAAAAAATTTACTAAAGATAGAGTAACGATAAAAATTAAGTAAATCTTCTGTCATGTCTGTAGGTGTCTCATAAAAATCATATTTTTTTCTAGCCATGTAATTCTCCATAAGTCAAATCTTCTTCAAAATCTAAAAATGAATAACTTTGTATAACTAAATTAGTACGTACTCGTTTTAAATTGAAACTGATATATCTATCAATTAATTGAGTATTGTCTAATATACAGAAACACATTTTCAATAAATAACGATTAGGCTCTTTGCCAACAGATACTAATAAAAAATTATATTCTTGGTCATACTTATCTTTAAAATTTTTATATACTCTAAAAACACGCCCTTCAACATTAAAAGTATTAGGTTCAACTTCTGTACCGCTTAAATCTACATTACGTAATTCATCTATAGATAAATAAGGATATCTAGCGGTTCTTAGTTGTCCTTCATAAACTCTAGGGCAAGTAATATCGATATTGTTAGTAGTTAACCAATGATAAAATTTAGGATTAATAGTAACAGGTACTTCTACTTTATCTGAATCAAAAATAAAAAAATGTCTATTCTTTTCTAATATTAATTGACCTTTAAACTTCGTGTTGTAATTGTTGCTCATGTTCTAACTCTGGTTCTAATACTAATGAGGGATATTCTTCTCCTATTGTAGTACGTAGTCGATACTTATATATCGGTCGTTTATCTGAACCTAGTTCTAAACTTTCTACTGAGCATAGCCAAACTTTATTTTGATAGACAGCTTTAGCTCCAAACTCAGGAGGATAGCGTCTCATCCAGACTTGTAACTTTTCATCTTTAGATAATAAACTCAATGCATCTTTAGTTTCTTCTTGCGTATGTTCTTCTCCTATCTTTTTCAGCTCATCAGAATCTTTACTATTAACTACTTTAGTAGCTAAATCTATAGTTTCTAGTTCTTGTTTATTTAAAATGCTTTCCCATAATTCTATAGACTTAGGCGGGAGAAAATAAACCAACTCATCGTCTTTTTCTTTATAATCAATCATGAATAATCTACACATTTGATCTAAAGTACTAGATAAATCTTGTTTAAGTACTACATACAATTCTGTTTCAGTCATTTCTTCATTACACTTTAACTGAAATAAAATTTTGTTTCTTAAAAATATATAATCACTAGATACTCCTATTTCCCTAGATAACGTATATTGCACTCTTCTAAGATTATCCATAGTTCTGTCCAATACTAATGAACGTCTATCTATATCCCTAGTAAACATATGCATATAAGTCTCATGGCTATCTTCATTACGAATCAGCACGATAGTACCAGAACCGATACTTACTAATTTTTGATTACCTGCTACTAAATCTAATAAATCACCGCCTTCATTAGAAGAACCTTTTTTAGTATGATGCAAGCAAATAAAAGTTATGTTAGTTCTAATAGCAATAGCTTGTACTTGGTAAAAAACATCAGAAAAGTTAGAGTGAATTTCATTTAAACCTGATTTAGACATAACGCCACGAATAGTATCAATTATCACTAATATAGGCTTATGCTGTTCAATCTTTTTCTCTAGTTTTCTAATATCATTAGCTAAATCCAAAGTCCTAACTATTACTACTGGATGTGCTTTATTTTCAGTATCTTGTGCATAGTAAGAAGAAAAACCATGTTGCTTAGCTTTAAGTCTAATACTTACTTGACTTTCTTCTACTTGAAATATTAATACTGGACCTTTCTGGCAGGGACAACCTAAAAATTTAGCTTCAGGTATAGTAATTGCTTTAGTAAGATATTGAATGAAATCAGTTTTACCAGACTTAGCTTTAGCTGCTAACAATACAAAAGAACCTCTAGTTAAAAAAGTAGGTATCAGCCATTCATTAAATCTATCTTTCTGGAGAAAATCTCTTAGAGTAAATTCGTCGTTATCTGCATCTACTGTTACTTTTTCACCACGTAACATTTGAAGGTGATAATTAATTTCTTTAACTAGACTAGCTCCAAAGTCTATACAGTAATCTTGAATAGCTTGTTCTTTTATTTTCTGGCATATAATTTTTTTCTCTAATGGTTCATAATCTCCATTTTCAACTTCTATGATTTTAGTTAAAACTTTTCGATACTCAATCGCTCGCTTAGTAACTTGAGTTATTAGGTTTTCATAATCGTATTGCATAATAGTTGTTTAATATTAAAACTTTTTTTTTCCAACAAATCTACTACGTCTGCACCAGTAAAACATATATCGTCGGTAACATAATACCAGAGATCAACAATATTTATTACTTTATGAGGTATTTGTAATTTCCTTGCTTCTAGTTCTACTTTCCTAGCTTTTAGTAATCCTGTTTTATCATTGTCTGCAATATATAAGATACCTTTAAATCCCTCTTGCTGAGATAAATAATGTAATCCAAAATTAATTCCTTTTTCTTCATAACAATGTAAAGCAAACGTAAATGAAGTCACACCTAAACTATTTAATGCCGTACAACACTTTTCTCCCTCTACACCTACATAAATTCCTTCAGTCATATTATCAGGCACAAATGGTAACCACAGCCTATCTACTCCTTTAATCCATTTTTTTAATGATTGGTTAGGTCTAGGGTTTTTATAATAAGGAGATAGAATTTTTCCTTCTGAAGTATCCCATCTTACGACACAATGATTATTGTCATAGAAATATACTGTTTTGTTATCTTTACGATTTATATGTAAAGAAGAAGCGGGAGAAGATAGGATATTAGTATTTAGAGGTATAGGCAACGGAATGGTTTTTTGTACGTTACCTATACTTTCAGGAAATCGATTTAACTGAGAAAACCTATTGTTATATAGTTCAGGCGCAATAGCTTTTTTACATCAAAATTATCGCATCCCGCCCAACATTTCCATTTACCATTAGAAGTATTCACAGATAGAGAATGACCACAGACAGGACAATAATATCTAACTTCTGTATTTGTTTGTTTGAATACTCTTAATCGATCTAAGTAATTTAATATATCAAATCGTTTAGTCATGTTAAAAATCTAATAGCTCTTGTGTTTTCTTTTGTTTCTTTGCTTTAATTAAATCTACTTCTTTTTTTGAATACAGCCTGATCGGTACGTACTCATCATTAACTATAAGCATATCTTTGTAACCTAGTTCAGAAAGTAATTCTTCCCAAGGAAACTTTTCTTTCTTAGTATAATACTCTAAACAACGTAAAAAATGACTAGCAAAAAATTCACTAGTCTTTATATCCATATAATATAAATTTAATTGTCTTGGAGTACAAGTAACTAATAAGCATCCCTGTAAATCCATGATGCCATTACGTTTAATCGCATTATAATAAGCACCTAACTGTAAAAAAGCTTTAGATAAAAATTTAGTATGTTTTTGTCTAGCATAATTTTTATAATCTATCAATAAATCAGTATTTGGGTTTACTTTAACCCTACCGTTTTTGTCATACAAAGTACCTATTATAGAACCCATAGCGTCAGGAGTGCCAGCATAATCATAGTTAGTTTTAGGATCACAGTAATATAATTTTTCTTCGATAATAGTTGGATTAAATATATTACGAAATTCTTTATAATTTTCTAGCATTTTATGTAAAGTCTTTGCTTCTTTTTCATCTACTTTTTCAGTAAATGAAGACACATATTCGTCATATTTAGTAGGATTAGTTCTTTCTAATTCTAAGGCTTTATGTATTCTTGTACCTCTAGTAGATGCTTTGTTACTTATTTTTTTAGCTTCTTCGATTCCTACTCTTTCTCTCCACATTTTTAAATGAGTCTTGTCTTCACAATGCGACAATACAGTAGATACTCTTACTACTTTCTTTTTATCGATATTATAATATGCAGTCATAATATTAATTAGTAAAAAACTAAATACATTGTATCACTGAAGACAAAACAATAAAAATATTAGATTAGATTTAATGCTCTTCTAAAAAAAATAAAATACAGTTTATAAAGAGCTATTACCCTCGCATTTACTAATAATTAAAAAGGCATACCATCTAAACTATTTGTAGATTTTGATTTACTAACAGTAGCTTTAGTTTTATTGCTAGAAGCACTTGCTTCGTCTTTAGGTTTAGATTGCAATATATCTATTTTTCTACCTTGTAAATTAAGAACATGACGCTCATCTCCTTGTTTATTGGTATAAATATTAGTATCTAAAATACCAGAAACTAAGACTATAGCACCATTCACATAAGGAGATAAAGGATGATTAGTAATTACAGAACAATTAGTGTATTTCTTGGTTTTACCGTCATAGCTACCTACACTAAATCTATTATAATTCTCTTCTATTTTTAAATAATTAGCATTGCCTGTGACAGTTGCCATAGGTCGCATAGACTCATCAGAAGACATTGCTTGAACTATATTAGCATTTAATTGTAATTGATAGGTATCTTCAATATAAGATAAATCTCCTACTACAAATAAATTAGCTCCAACAGTCAATAGTTCTTGATTTTTCTTACCGTAAGTAATTAATTTTATTTTATTATTTTTCTCCAGATTTACTTCTAAACCACAACTAACTTGCTTACCATTTATTTTAGGTTCACTTACAACACTACCGATTAAATACGCTTGTAACATATACTACTCCTTAATTAATTCAATTTTATTATTTTTACAAAATTCCGCAATCACCTCTACCACGTCTTTAACTGGTAAAGTTTTAATGCAGTTAATAGAATAAATTTTTCCTTGCGGCTGATGAAACCGAGGAGTCAGACTTAAAGTAGCTCCAATAGGACAGGCTCTACACAAATCTTCGATTACTGATTGAGGGAATTCTGATTTAACAAAGAGGTGTACGTGATTAAACATATCACCTGTCGCCATTACTCCTTTTTTTACTTGGATGATTATTTTCATAAATTACACCATATCTCCTAGCAATCCTTGATGGATTTCTTTTAATTTAGATAACTGAAGATTTTTATTAACTTCAGTGTTCAGCCATTGAGATTTAATTTTACCTTCTTTCATTTTCTTTTTATAAGTATTAATATTCTCAATCAAAATAGATTTAATATCATCACTAACTGTTCTAGCTATAATAGTTAATTCATTTACAGTTTTACCAAAATTAACAGCTACTGCGTTTTCTCCTAATGCAGGATGATATTCTTTTGTCAGTTGACTATACTCTTGAGATAATACACGTAATCTATCTAACCAAACAGGTTTTTCTGAGTCAAAATCTTCTCCAGACCAAGCTCTGAGGGCAATACCTAAATTTACAGCTACGCATTTAGATTTAGCTCGCATTATATTTTTATTTAGAGTAGTAGAATCAGGAATACCAATAACAGCAGAAAATCTATAATCCATGATAGGAAAAAACATAGTACTAGTTTCCGCTCTTGTCTCTAAATCATAGATATACGGGAGAAGATAAGCATTGGTATTATTCTTTGCATCTAGATAGACTTTATCTAGTAAATCTCCTATCGTAGTTCCAAGTATCCTAACGTCTGCTTTTGATACAGAATCTAGGATAGAAGCAAATAATCGCTCTATAGTAGTATCGTAATGATAGATTGTACCTGTATCTCTATTCTCTACAAACCTTACTTCATATGTAGGGAAATTTTGTTTAAGTAATTTTTCTACATAAACCCAAGAAACATAATTAGTTTCAGTGGTTTCTCCAGTTTTTTTATTTTTCCTTACTATTGTTTCTAAATAAGGAGTAAAGTCTAAGTTATACATTTCGATCCATTTCTTAGAATCGATAATCAAATTATTTTCCATAAATTAAAGTTCAAATTCGTTCTTTATAGCATTAAACTGTTCATCAGTTAATTTTTTTTCGTCAACACCTAAATGTTGTAACAATATATCTGTTATTTCGTTTTCCTTAACTTGCCTAGATTGAAATAAAAAACTTAAAATCAGATTAGCACAGTATAGACATAACAATATAACACCAGCCCAAATATAAAGATGTTTAAAAACAAATACTATTAAAGCTAATTGATATAATTGTTCTAGGATAGTGTTAACAACAATACCAATATCATGATATGTTTTCAACTCATCAAATCTATTTTTTAAAGTTTCTTTTGTTAATTTGTTAGGCTTTTGTTTATTAAAGTTAAACATAGAGATTATTATCTAAAATATAAATACAACAGAATATTTTTAATATGCAACTATCACACGATTTACCTGATTCTATCAGTATACCAGAAAATGCCGAATTCTCAGCTAGTAGTCAAACTCCTACAGGTATGTTTCCTGGAAAAATTACATCTAGGATATATCGTTTAGCGGATACTACATTAAGCGAAATAAATAATATTGACAGTGGATGTCTTAATGATTACATAAAATTCACAGAAAGAGAACCAATAGCCAGACAATCTATTGAATTAAAAGCAATGAGAGCTGCAATGATGTTTGGTGAGTTTGAGCATACTAATAAACATATTCAGAAGTTTGTTAGAGAAATGCTAGATGAAATTGATTTATCTTTCCATAAATTTGTAGGGCAGATGGCTAGTGCTATGCCTTATGGTTTTGCTACATCAGAAATAGAATTTCAATATCGTCCTCGCGATGGTGCTTGGATTGTCAAAGGCTTTGTAGTGCTAGATCCAAGAAGAACTAGTTTCAAGGGCGGTAAAGGAAGAATAGAATATACTATTTATCGCGATAGAACTAGAAAATACGTACCTTATTATAAAACATTACACATAGTTGGAGGAGTTGGAGTAGATATAGACAATGAACCATTTGGACATCCTGAAGCAAAATCTGCATTACCATACATAAAGTTTAAGAACAGTATTTTATCGGACATGCTTGTTGCAGGAAAAAATCTAGCTACAGGAATTTTAGTAGGTAAAGTTAATTCTACTAAACCTGTGACTGTATATAATCGTGATGGAAAGAAAAATACATCTAACGGACAAGCTACTGTACTTCCTGCCGCAGAAGCTATGGCTAGACAAATGGAAAATTTAGAAAATAACTCCTTCATAGTAACTGATGCAGAAAACGATGTATATAGCGTACAAGTAGGTGATGGTTCTCAATTTTGGAACTATAGTTTGTCTATTGTAGATAAGTACATTAGAGCGGCATTCGCTGTACCTGAAATGATATTTACTGAAAACTCAACAGTATTATCTGGAGCCGCTTCATTACAAAATCAGCAATCAAACATAATGGATGCTACGATTTTATCTATAGTTAAGCAATTGCAAGATCAATTAATTGAAAAAGCAATACGACCTGTAATTATAGCTAACTTCGGTACTCAGAATAATTATGGTAAATTTGGAAAAGTAGACAACGGAGACCCTAATATGGAATTAAACAAATTAGGTCAATTGATTTCTGCTACCAGTATGGGTATATTTTCTTCTGATGATATAGAAGTACAAAATAAACTAAGAGAAACATTAGGCTTACCTCCAATCAATATTAAAGAAAAACTAAAACAATTGGAGATGCAGTTAGCTATACAAGCACAACAAAATGCCGTGCAAAGTAGACAGCAAGCAGAATCACAAATTATTCAATCTAATGTTTTAGATCAAGCAGGATTAGGTCCTAGAAGTCAGCAAGCCGAAGAGATGGCTGCACAAGAGCAGGAAACTGGAGAAAATAACCAGCAATCTAACTATAGTAGCTACATTGCCGATTATAACAACATTTACCCTTAACAAAAACACCTGTCAATTTTTATAGCAGACTACTGGATAAGTACCTCTATGGATACGAAAAAATCCATAGTTGACTTGTATCTTTCCGTCAGCTATTTCTTTAATTTCTAATCTATTTTCTCTAGGATTAATATCTAGATAACTATCACAATTCATTGTCACCAAAATATCGGGAAATCTTTCTAATTGCATAGTAACTCTTTCAGTACCTTGACCTGCATAATAAGGTATAGTAGCTATGCAGGTCAAAAATAATAAGGCATTACTTAAAGTATGTCTCATCTAATAAACTCTCTTGTAAAAATTGTGTATTTGTGTTTATCCATTTACGATTCATGCGCGTAACTTTATTAGTTTCTGTGAAAATAGAATCATCTTTATTTTCTTCAGCCCACCATTTACATCTTTGTGAATAATCGCAACTAGAAATTTTATAATCTACATAGCTAGAAAAAAACCAATTTCTATAATTATTTAGATGGTAATAACGTGGATAGGCATTAGAAATATTGGCTAGAGAAAAGGAAAACGTTAAGGCTAGTAAGATAGTTTTCATAAAAACCTCATAAACTTTTCTTTTAGTCTATACTGAAATCGCCAAAATAACAAAACTATAGTAGTTAATTTTTATTAATAAATTTCTATCTCTGAATCTTTAAATAATTCTTTAAACAATAAACGCTCAAAACTTTTAGATACTCCCAAACTAGGTTCTTTTAAGACAGAACCCTTCACCACAGTCACATTAGAAAACCTAACAGGAGACATATAGCTAGGCTTTAAGTTTACTACCACAGAATCCCTATCAGAGTATTCAGGGCAATGTTGCTCATTAATTAATAATTCTATTGAGTTATATCTTACTTCGACATCTATGAAATCACCATTGATTCTAATTTGCAAGGGATGTAGTTTTTCATATACTCTAGTATAAGGATCTAAATAAACTACAGGCTTTTCTGTATTAGGATCTGTAGTTTTCTGATAAACAAATTCTATTGTTTTATAGTTAGAAAATAAACGAAACTTATTAGCATAATTTATATCTAATGCAGGATTACTTTTTGTCCTATATTCCGTAGCACATTCATACAAGCAATATTTTTGAATTAAACTTAATGGCAAAGCGACCGTATTATCAATAACATGATATCTCATAATAAATTACCTAATTAATAATAACTTTAGTAGAAATTAAAGTCCGTTTCCATAAATCTTCCATATCTTTTAAAGACAATCGATAGCACTCAGAAGAAACTCTTTTACCTAAAACACTCGTATCGCTCCATCCATGAAAGCAAGCATTACGATTAGGTTTATCTAAACAAAACACATAATTGCCTATTACGGAAGAAGACAATCTTTTATTATAAAAAGCCTTGGGTTTATATAGAATTGACTTTATTCCCCAAGTACCTTTAGATATAGCTTGATTTGTTTTAGGTATTGCGATAGGGTAAATAATATTCTGCTCAACACAAGTTACGGTACGAGCAGAAATACTAACAATTAAAGTTAAACACCACACATTAATTACCTACTTTTTCAATGACTCCTGTACGCATTAATTGGTCTATTTTCTCCCGTAATCTTTGATTTTCCATTTGTATTTGGTCGTCGGTAGGAGCAGCTGCTAAATTGATACCAATGCCATCACACATACTATGTATACGTCTAGCTAGTTCATTACCATTAGGATCTACATAAACTACTTTACCGCCAGAAGAATTACGTAATTTAACACAGGTATTCAATGCTTCTATATCGGTAGCTAAGTTTTTAGCTACAATTTCTTGCCTAGCTTGAACATTTTCTAATTCTCTCTTAATTCTTTCTTCATCGGCAATTTTATTTAAATTACCTCCAAAACCATCTCCAAATGGAATAATAAATCTAGCAGCAAAACCATAATTATTATGATTACTATCAAAATCACTGATACCTAAAGAATTGCTATCTAAAGTAGAACGATTGTAATAACCAGTAAATGATAAATGTGGAGTAGATTCACAACCTACATTTTCTAAACATTGTTGAGTGTTTTCTCCATATCCAGTATTAACTTGAGTGTTGGAATTAGAACTATAAGATTGACCTGTAATATTAGGAGATACAAAACCATTATTAACAGCAGTTGCTTCTGAGTTTTGTTTCTGTTTAGAATTACTTTCTTGAGTAGAATTAGAAGTATTACCTGTGCTAGTTACAGTGTTAGTAGGTTTAAATTTATTCTTATTAGTATTAGAATTATCTACTGACTTAACTATCGCTGGAGGCTCTTGTGGTGGAACTGGGTTAGGCGGTAAATCGAGTATGGGCATTTATTTTCTCCTTCGTTGATGTAGATTATAAAAAGTAAAAGGGGCGTTAACCCCTTAAATTAGTTATATGTAATCAAAGATTATTCAAAGTAGCTGAAACCTCTTAAGTTAAAGGAAGTTTGAGAACCGTTAAATGCTTCTTTTTGAGTACCGCTTACAGAAGAACTGGTTTTTTCTGTGAATTCAGTTTTGCTAGAACCAGTGGATTGAGTACCGATTAAGATAGGATCTGGATTTAAAGGATTAGTAGAACCAACAATGCTACCTTCAAATTTATCATTTTTGAAAGTCATGCGACCAAAAGCATTAGGTGCGATTACTTCCATTTTGATTGATTCAGATTCAAATTGGCTTTTGCCTTTTGTGACTTTAGAAGTTTCTTGTTTAACTTTTAAATCAGAAACACTACGTAAGTTACCATGTGTAAAAGTAATATCATTACCTACACCTTGTACCATACTAGCAGAAGCGATAGAAGCAGAACCTAAGATAGCAGAAATAGTTAAAGCGGAAACGATTAATTTGTTGTTCATGATTTCTCTATTGAATTTGTTTTTTGTGCATATAAACATAATATCGAAATTAACAATATTATGCAAGAGATAAAACTTTTTTTTGTAAGGGAGAAGCTTTGTAACTCCCTGTATACAGCATTACTAGACTTTTTAAAGATTATATAAAGTTAATTTATTTAAAAATCTAGTAAAGTATTGAAAAAAGAGAAGCGATTAACTTCTCTAATACTAAACCTCAAAAAATTAATAGCAATCTTAAAAAGATGACTATCACTTTACAACAATTACATTATAAGTATAAATACCTATAAGTTCTGTTATATTTTATACAATTAATCAGGTATTCCTGCAAATAAGATTGAAATAAAAACTTTGCTGTCGTATAGCCATGTAGCTAATTCCTGATAGTTTTCTTCGACAAATTTACTATGAGTATGTACGTTACTATTTCTTTCTCTTAAGTTTTTAGTGATAGAGTTGATAGTCTCGTGTCTTTTTGCCTCGTCTATAGTCGGAAATAAAATATTGTCAGAAGTAAGATATACCGTTACATGTTCTACTTCATCTACTAATGTACCGTCTGGAGTACGAAAAGCTTTAAGTTGTTTTACCATGATTTTTTTGTTAGTTAAATGTTAAGTGCATACCTTGTGCGTAAGGCTTACGCTTTAGATATTCTCTATAAGCTAATACTGCATTATTCAAAGTATTAGCTACAGCGTACGGTTCTTTTTTATTATAAGGATTAGGTTCATAGTGTCCGTATTTTTCTTCTAGATCTTCATTACCTAGAGAAAAAGCTAAATAAGGTAAAGTTAATTCTGTATGGTTAGTGTACTTACCTATTACTGTAGCAGTAGTTTCATTAATCCAAGGATCATATATGCGATAAGACTTATGAGTTTTACCTGAATCTTTTTGATAGTTAGAATGAAGGCAATAAAAATGTTGCACTAGCCAGCAATAGTTAGTAAAATCTTTCATTACCCATAAAATAACTTCATGATATTTATTTCTTACTGGTTTATAAGTAGTAGGGATAGATAGATGATGTGCTACTGTAGCGATAATTTGTGCTGTTTCTAATATCATTTTATTTCTGGTTTTAGGATAGAAATTCAAATTATTAGCTGCTTCGGCAGGGCAAAGACTGGAGAAAAATATGTTCATGATGTTTTTTCGTACTTTGATAACTCTTGTTGAAGTAATTGTTTTCCGTAATCAATAGTTGACCACTTATGAACTATATCACTAGGACAACTAAGGCATGCGGCGTTCTTTTTAAAATAAAGAGTACCGTACCCATTAGGTTGAACTGACATAGTATAACCAGCTCTATATATTCTCAATTTTATTAATAGTGAATATAATTCTTTTAACTTATGATTATCGGAAAGCATATTGGTAAAATAATAGTAAACAGAAAAAAAAGTTGCCATGAAAATTTTACGCGGTAAAAATAAAAAAAAAGTGTTAGCTAAATTAATGACATCTAAGAAAGATGACTTTAACCGAGGATGGCTAGAAGGTTTACAATATATAAAAGATTTACCTAGCGTACATAGCGATGCTTAAAAATTAAATGCTTCAAAATAAACATTAGCATTATCTAAATTAGATGCAGTAGTAACATGTTTCATCGCTTTCTTAATCTTAGACATATTACTATTATTAGGAAAATATGAGGCTACTCTATTATAATTACTATCATAATCAAGATGAGCAAAGTAATTAGTAAGAGCATTAACTGCACCTAACAAAGTATTGGGTGCGGCATTCTTAGCGTTAAAATACAATTCCAACAACTCATCGCATAACTTAGGTTTTTCAATATCTATATAAGGATTACGGAAAACTAGAGAAAATAAAGTAATAGCTGATTGTGTAGTAATTAAAGTATTACCTAATCTTTCTAATCTGAATAACATTTCTTCTACAGTAGTATTGGCGTATTCTTTTAGCATATAGCATGAAGATATAATAGCTTCATCACTAGCACTAGATTTTAGACCAAATACTTTAGATATCGGATCATATCTCAAGCTAGGTATTTGATTTTCACACAGCAATTGTTTATAAGAAAAAGCCAAAGTAGCGTTAGATTTACTTAAATTGAATTGTAAAATAACTGATGGCTCGATCTCACCTATCCCTTTTACTTGACTATGATATTTTTTTGAAAACTTAGCTTTTATTTGTAAATCCTCACCATAATTACTAGAAATGGCATCAGTAATTATTAAATCAGGGTTATGAGTAAATAAAGCATCGCCTATTAAAAAAATACGATCATTAGTAAATAGTTTAAAAGATTCAGGAAAAGCTCTGCGTGGAAACAATACCTTGTTAGAATCATCTCGCTCGATACGATATCTATCCGCACTTATTTTTTCTGCTATTTTTATAGGATTCCACTTATCACGATTAAACGTAGTAAAGATATCCTGAAAAGATGTATTGTTAGAAGTGTTTATGTAAGTTAAATGTTTACTTTCGTTCATAGTTCTATGTTTTTTGCAATTGATTTTATATCTTTATCAGAAACAATATCAGTAAATACGATATTATCATTAAGTTTTTTGATTGCTTTCATAACAGCTTTAGGTCTATCGATTTCCATACACTCTTTATATGCTTTGGTTTTACATATACTTGCATTGCTATCATCAATAATCCCAGACGCTAACTTAAGTAATGGTAGATAAACGTTAATAAGATCTAAATAATTAACTATATTTTTATATTTTTTAATTAAATAGTTAGTAAATTTTTTCCTACTAGCGTTATTATGTCGTTTTGTCCAAGGAGAAGCAACCGAATGATATAATGTAGCTTTTTCTTCAGGGGATAAATTATCAAGAATATCCATCAGTATTTTTTACGACTAGGGAGAATGGTCCACTGTAAATTATTTTCATCAGGAAAGGCAAAAATAAATTGATTACTATCTGAAGGATTATATGTATAATCTTTTATATATACCCTAGCTTTTCTAAACCCATTGTTATAGCACATAGAATAGCACTTACGTAACAAAGTATTATTAGCTAGAGTATATATAATAGGTGGAGTATCATGTAAAAAATAAATCTTCTTAATTAATTTTGATAGTTCAGGATCACTACTATCCATAAGAGTAGATTTCATCCATTTATTACTATCCAAATCAGTTACGATAGATTCTATAAGTACTTCTACTGCAATATTATCTTTTGGTTTAATCATGAGAAATTATAAAATGTGTCATACATCAGTTATGTTGTATCATCATCTTGTCAGTATAGATAAACTGGATATAGGTAAAAGATATAAAATAACAAAAGGAAGTTATATTAGTTTAATAAAGCGAGAGAAAAGCAGTAACTTATTTGTTTTAAATACTTCAGGTAAGTTTAAAGACAAAATGATTGATCATATTAATCAATCTGGAAAAATAAAAATAACTGTATTATCTAAAGATGACAAAGTTATCTTATTTAGTACTTCATTACAAAAATTTGAACCTCTAAAAGAATGGGATCACTATATTAATTAAAATGAGTACTGGAATTGATATTATGATTACTCCCGCTAATGTACTAACAGGAGTATTAATAATTTGGACTATATTTGTTACATTCACAAATCTATCTAACAAGCAAGAAAGAACAGAACTAGAGAAAAACTATCAAGACCTAATTAATCAAGTAAAGCAAGAATTAACTAAAGCTATCACAGATCTAAAGCATGACATAGATATTAGATTTGATAAAAATGAACAGTCCATACTAGAAAAAGAATGTAGTCTAGAGAAAAAAATTATTAGGATAGAATCTATTTTATCTCTTAGTGATCTGAAAGAAAAAATAGACATCCTAGAAATTAAGTTGGATCAACAAAACGATACTGACTAGTTCTAGCGTAATGCTTATTATCTTCAGTAAATCTAGAATTTTGAGAACCAAAATATAAAATAGGTTGCCATCCCTCATCAACGTAAAGTTTAGCTTTTTCTATCATTTCTTCTTTATCCCAATAAGAATCAACCTCGAAAATTAAAGGTTTAATTTCTCGTTTCTTACCTACATTATCTAATCCTATGATTTCAGCAGGTATAGTTATTTCAGTATTAGCTATTAGTTTACCCAATTGCTCATAAGTCATCTCAAATCTTGCGAATTTTATAAGCGATAACTCATCTTCTATAGTCAGGCTAATATAGTTACCTAACTTACTAGAGTAAGCATTTGATAGTCGCATAGACATTTTTAATTTTTTACTCATAATTATTACCTATGATCATTAACAGTGTATTCTAGGTAATTATTGGTATGCAAATATAGATCGTAGGTATTAAAACTATCAGAAGTAGGATGATCTAACATACAACATACATAGGCGTTATCTTCGCTATCATGTAATTCACCACATTGACCACATTCATATTTAGGGATAGCATGTTGATCGCAAAATTCATTATATAATCTCTCATAGAATGAAGAATCTTTCTTATATTCTTCTATAGCAGACTTATCTAGTATAGTTAATAGATAGTTATCGAATTCTTGTTCAGTAGGGACTAATTCAACATATTGCGGATTCATTTTTGTTTACTTCTATAATCTTGTTTTAATTAATTGTCTAATAAATAAAATTGTTCTGTACCGTTTAAATAGTTAGTTAATACAGTTCTGGTATTTTCTCCAGGCTTTCTTAATCTGTTTACTGTATCCATAGACATATAACACATATTGTCTACCTGAACTAATAAACCTGCTCGAATAGCTTTAACAGCCTCATTGAATGAAATCTTAATTCTATTCATGTTATTTTGGGTTGTTGGTTTAAAATTGATATCTCAAAAAATAAATTACCTCGATATTGGCTTATTTATTTTTCTTAGTGTTGGTCAAACCACGCTGTTTCGATTTACAAGTCGTGTTGTTTGTTTGAACCGATTAAATACATAGTAGCGTGTCAGCAAATAGGTTGTCAAGTGTCTGACAAATATAAAAACTTATGTTTAGGCGGGAGAAAGATAATATTAGCTTATAGTTATTTATACTTAATAAAAAAGATCTGCGGTTAACAGATCTAATACAGCTTATGTTTATTGTTTCTATGCAACTATGAATGTTTCTCTTAGATATACAACATTGTTGTTATTAGGTTGATTGTTATATTCAACTATAGTTCTTACTTTTGATTGATCAATAGCTTTATATAGCTCTCCTGATGATGACAGGTAAGGTTTATCGTTAGCATATAGAGTATGATTTACGAAATATAATTTATATCCTTGAATTAATAGTAACAAAAGCATATTGTCGTATCTGAATAATTCTAAATCTTCAGGATTAGATTCTAATTGATAGATTTGTATTCTCATTTCTACAAAAGATAAATCAATTATTTCATAATCATCGTACAATCTATAAATACTATCTTGAGGTAATGCAAAAAATTCTATGTCCATGATATTTTCTCCAGTAAAAAAAAATTATTTATTTCTTCTTGTCATATTTAAAAATGTTCTTAAGTTATATTCACCATAAACACTAAATACTTTAGTCGGCGCACTATTCAATAAAGCAATGACAGATAGTTTAGTCTGATAATATAAATCTTGTTGACTCAATTCAAAGATAGCTTGATATAAAGTGTTAACTGTATATCTATCTAATAACTTAGGATTAGTTTCTCTCAATACTTTATTTGCTTTTAATATCCAATTACGAAGATCATAAGTATATTGATCCTCCCATTTAATCAATTTATTATTACAATCTACAAAGCCAATAGTATAATTTAGATTTAGATCTTCTATAGCTAGTAACAATTGCCAAATAACTTGCTCATTAGATAAACCTCTAGTAGATAAACATTCAAGATAGCCTGAATCATTACGCTTACCTAATATAGCTAACATAGATGCAATTTCTTCGATTGTGCTTTCATCTAGTTCTACTGCTTCATTATTTACAATTTTAGTTAAGTAATAACCAGTGTGTTGCTTACCACGTCGTCCCTCGGCAAACATTTGTAGAGTCTTAGCTACATTGTAGTTTTCTTGGTATACAGTCAAGTAAGAAAATTTACCATTAGCTTTTTTCTTTTTGAACATATAAGCATTATGGATGTTTAGATCATCTCTGTTAAGATTTCTTAGCCATGAGGTACACTTATTTAAGCTAATTTTAATTAATTCTGTTTGTGTTTCAAAATTTCTAGGATAAAAGCGATATTCTGAGAATTCAGTTAATGTTCTACGTAAAGTAACAGATTTACTTGACCATGTTTTATATTCTTCATGCTGATCATGTTCAATGTATTCTACAAAACTAGGATCAAATTGTTTAATTATGATATTAGAAAAATTCTGTACTAGATTTTCTTTTTTTACTTCAGGATTATTTTTTAGATAAATAGCTACACTTCGAGCGGTATCGTTATAATTAGTTAATACAGTCCATCTAGTCTTAATAGCTTCATATTTAACTACATTACCTAATAATTTATACATTCTCCATCTAGATTCTGACCACATCAATAACACAATACAATTATTTACTACTCTTAATTTAAAAGTATTGCCATTGAAATCAAAAGTATTGCTGCTATGTCCGTTAATTGCATAACTATTGATTCTATGAGACACTTTTCTCGCACGTCTTTTAGATATATTAGGAATAACACGATCTGCAATGACTTCTAATACATCTTCGTTAATAGTAGTTTGTCTATTATAGCTATCAATTTCTGAATGACGACGTTTTTTATGTAAACCCTTATTATCTTCAACTTCAGGAGAAAATTCGACTGGAGAAAAATTAATGTTGGTAGTATTTTCTCTAGTTTCAATATCTTGTTTGTTGTCTTCAGGTAATTTAGTTTCTGTAGTTAACTCAGGTATTCTAGTTTCTATTAACCATTTCCAAGTACTATTTTTATTTAATTGGTTTCCTTGTAATAATTCTTGTTTGGTTATACCCATATTTTCTGCATAGTCTGATACGCCTTTTGCACTACTAGGGTAATTTGTTAATACGGTGAATTGTTTTTTATAAGACATTATGTTTACCTCTATTGATTTAGTTTTAATTGTAAAGTAGAAAAAATAATCTTTCTACCGTAAAAATACTGATTTTTAGTTTAATTTTTCTGTTAGATATTGATGTATAGTGCAATAATTCATGATTAGTATCTATCCTCATTTAAGTAATTTCTTGGTAATAATGATTCATCAAACCAATAATAATTTTTTAATTGGTATAAGAAATCAATTAATTCGTCTTCTGTCTGTGGCTCTAGTCTGTTTGTTTCTGAATTGTAGTAAGGATCACTCATAATATCTTTCTTAATGTTGACTTGGTTACTATATATTCGCTTGCCATATATGCAACGGAAATCATACCTAAATATATAACTGTGTTAACTATGTTTGCTGCAATCTCAATCATTTTGTTTACCTCTATTGCTTGTTATTAATAATAATGCCCAACTACGATTAATTATTCATCAGTGATAATACTGAAATTATCAAACTTCTACTAATTCTAATCTCTGAGTAATTTTACTGTGTTGTCTTCTTACACTTCCGTATAATGTATCCGTTGAGGTATAAGAATATAAAAACTTACTGGGAAAACTACGAATAAAATTATATAAATCTTGATTATTAGAATCTACAAAAAATATAACTTTATTACCTTGTCTATGTACACTATAACCATTAGTAGCAATGCTATGATTACTTTTTATACTTCTTAGATCTTTGACAAATCTAAATAACTCGATATTGCTATTGATATTCTTTTTGTACAAATCAAGGTTTTCTAGTTTTTCCATTACTTCACGTTCTATGAGTACTAATACTTTTTTTAGTGTTTTACCAAAATTAACTATTACATCATCTGATTTATTGTAATATTGCCAAGATTCACCAACTTTATCAACTTGATATCGAAAAGCTAAGGTAACATTTTCATATGTCTGTACATTTACAATTACTTGATACTCACGTGCTTTGATTTTGTGTTTTTTTACTGATACAGTATTAATCATTGTATTAACTCCTATGTTTATTATTTGTTGTAGAGAAATAAAGCTAATTTGTAGAGATAAGGAAACATTAAACCTATAGCTATATATAACCTCATATCTTTTATTTTTGTTTCGTAACAAATAATACCGCTAGTAATAAATCCTATTGCAGTTATTACAGTTATTTCAATTGATGAGAAATGAAAAAATGATAAATCCATTGTGTTACCTCTATTATGTTTGCTGTTATATTTATTATGCCCAACTACTGATCAAAACCTATCACCTAAACAAAAGTTTTTTAGGGATCTACTATAGCAGTAACTAAACTATGTGCGTTACAGTCTTCTAGTAAATCAAGAATCAAAGTACTTAATTCATTGCTTTCTAACGTTTTCAAGTGAAACTTTTCGATAGCTTCTTTAACTTCATTAGTTAGATCTATATTTTGTAAAGGAGTATCTCCATATACTTGTAAATATAATTCTCGATAATCTTTACCAGTTAAGTGTATAGATAATTCTAAAATAGGATCTATACACCAATCAAAATGATCACTGACTAAACTAACTAATTCTTGAAGAAAACTATCTAATAACTCATCACAATCGCATAGAAAATTATATTGATCATAATATTTACCTGTGATAATTCTATGTTCGACTTGTAATTCTGTGTGTATATCTAATACACTAGCGTAATTAATCATAGTAGCATTAGACTCAACTAGTTTATGGTAACTAGTTTCTAATTCAGTTCTGATATCTTTTAATTCTGGAGTAATGTTCATTGTTTTTATCTCTATTGTTAAGAAATGTTACTTAGTTTCAAAAAAAGCTTGACTTTGGTATTTTTTCATGATAAACTGCGATGGGGTTGCTTAAGATAACCCCTTAGCGAGGCATCGAGCAGGATCAGGTTATAGCAAAGTACTACGGATCTAGGCTTAAAGTCTATCCTTATAGAATATGGACTTTGTAAAATAACTGGAGAAAGATATATTATTTGATACTCATAGACATTACTTTTCTTTTTTGAGAATAACGAAAAATTACATCAGTTAATCCATAGTTTTTTGCATCTTGTTTATTTATATATTGTCTTGTTTCAGCAATAATAAAATCTTTGTTATTATTCCAATCAGATTTTAAACTTTTTTGATTTTTGTAATCTCTACCGTATGCAGGTAATAAAGTGTAAAACATAATGTAACCTCTTATTGATAATTGTTGATATTGTTTAGCTTTTATAGTCATCAAAACTTTGGACTATAGAAAATTAATAATATCTAGCGGTTTTACCGTGAACAGGGATAGTTATATGTAGCTGCTTATCCTCACTGCCATTACATAGTAAACATTGTTGGCAAGTTGTTTTAACACCGCCTTGACAAGCTACTTCATTATTTTCTTTAGCTTCATTACTTCTCAAAACTCTAAAAGTTGACCAACCTTGATCGCTTGCATCGCAAAAATCAATAATATTATCACAACTAGCCTGAAAAAAATCTTTATAACAAGAAAATCTTTTATTTTTCCATTGATGAGTATAACCAGTATGACCATTACTAACACTAGCAATCATATTAACTAAATGGTAAGGTATACAAACTGGATCACCATATGATCCAAATCTGATAAAACGGTTAACAAAATATTGTAAATGTCTATCACTGGAGAAAATAGGATAATTACCATTCAGATAACTTTTATATACTGCACCTACTCCAGATAAATTGACATAACATGTTCTTTTACCACTAGGAGATGTATGTTGTCTATGTACACAGTCACCGCAAATACTGAAGTCTTCACCTGTGTGTACTGCTTCTAATGGATGAGTATCGGATCTAATAATCCATGTTTGAATCATGTTACCTGTTTTTTCGTTTTTACTTTTAGTTTTAAACCCAGTAGCGATTATTACTATAGGTTTATTATCTAATGGTGAATTACCCTCAAATAAAACTAATCCGTTAAAATCAGGTTTATTTTTTTTAGTATTTTGATTGAGATAATCTTGTAAAATAGTTTGTAAATTTTCTTTAGTATCGTTTAATTTACAATCCACTAATCTTTTATCTCGTAATGATTTTAATTTTTGTTGTAATTGTTTATAACTTAATTTTTTTACTTGATTAGTCATTTTGTTTACCTCTATTGTTTTCTTATGTTTAGTTTACCCAAATTAATGAGTAAACCTATCAGCTAATTTTAGTTTTTTTTAGTTACTGAGAAAAGATTAATGTCTTACTATACTTTCTCTAGTTTGATATGCTTTTTGTATATCTTCTGATAATGAGATCGTGCCGTAAGCTGTTAATAATCCTACTGTAATGTAAGCTAATACCAGAGCTGTTTCTTTAATTTGTTTCATTGTTTTTATACCTCTATTGTTTTGTTATGTTTAGTTTACCCAATTACCTATCAAAACCTATCACCTAATTTAGTTTTTTATTGATAGCAAGATATAACAATTTCAGATAATTTTGCTTTTTCTTCTTTGTTTAATTTAATCATCCAAGCTGCGGTACTAATAGCCAGTTTAATACTGTTTTCTTCTGAAATTAATTCAATGCAACGAATGAAAGCTTGTGCTACTAAACCGTTATTAATTTGTGTATTGTTCATTTTGTTTACCTCTATTGCTTTGTTATTACTATTATGTGCTTTTTTCTCTAGTTTTACATCGGTGTTTATACTGAAGTTTTGGAATTTATTTCATTTTTTAAATCCTCTATCATTTCTTTAGGAGATTTAGGTAAATACTGCTCAAATATTTCTAATAATTCTTCAAATTTATCAAAATTATCTATTAAGATATATCCATATTTTTCTATAAACCTTTCTAGAATGTATATATCCTTTTGCTGATAATATGGTGTGAAAAACTCACCTAATAATACATGAGTAGCAAACTCTAAATCCTTTTTATCAAATAAACTATAAATATCTTCTGCAAGCATTATATCTATCATGGTCTCTACTAAACTAGTAGATAATTTAGTATCATACATCGATTCTAGTTGTAATTTAATTGATTCTGTCATTTTCCTTGTAGTTATAATATATTTGTAATAATCTTAGTTTATAGACTTATGATTAGTCAGTCTGGACTGGAGAAAGATTAATATAAGTATGGTTTTACTTCGATATCATAGAATTCTCGCATTACTTCTAATTCAGTATCGCCTACATACAATTCAGAACAATCTAGATATCCAGGCATACACCATTGAATACAATACTTATAACCTAAATATGTACCTATATCATTCAAATTACTTGGTCCACAATCACTAGAATAATAAGTAAGATCAGGATCATCAGGACATGGATATTCCCACACTTCTTGTTTTACACAATTCCAATCATAAGGCGTGTTTTCAAAATACTCATCACATTTATCCTGTATTACTTCCAGTTCTGATCTCTGAGTCAATGCAACTATGCGATCATATTCTTCTTTCAATATATCTTTGCATTCATTTAACATACAATTCAATTCATAACCTTGATCTCTGTATTCTTTTAATGCTTGTTGTAATTCTCTGTATGTCATGTTATTACCTCTATTGTTTTTGTGTTTTTTGTTTCTATACTCTAATTATGCCTAATTATCAAATACTTTACATCAGTGTTTATACTGAAGTTTTGAAATTTACTGTAATATCTACACAATCAGACTTTAGACCGCATACATCACATTTAGTAAAATATGGATCTACATCATTTTCTAATGCAATATGATAATGCATTGTTTTTTCTCTAGTCATTAAATCTAATAGTCGCTTCTCGAATTTATATAATAACTCTAGATCTCTATCCTCTAAATCATCACTATCACCATTGATCAAATACGGTAAATAATACTCTGATACTGTAAAATCGTATTCTTCAAACTGTAATTTATTCATAATGTTACCTCTATTGTTTAATTAATTCGCTATGCTCATTTGCTGGAGAAAAGTATTATCTAATATACTTTCCTGGTAAATGTAAATACTCTAAATAGTAATTACCTGTAATATTTTTGTGTTCTTTTTGTAACTGGTTTAGTTTGTTTCTTATTTGTTTGTACTGCTTACAATTTAATTTAGCAGTATTTTTCGTTCTGTTGTATTGAGATCTGATTTGTTGTCTTAAGTTTTTTAACATTTTTGTTTACCTCTATTGTTTTGTTATTATTACTATAGTTTTATGCCCATTCATAATACATACAAATAGCCTCGCATTCTTCAAAAGTAAAGTTTATTTCATCTTCAATAAAACTAGTGTAAGCTTTATTGAAACTATTACCTTCTATAGATTGAAGTTTAACTAAATTGCTTACGATTGCTTGCTGCTTTTGATTTAGATTTAACATTGGTTTTTTGTTTTTGTTTGTTATTACTATTATCGACAATTACTCAAACTATTACATCAGTATTATCACTGAATTTTGACTAGAGAAAGATATAATTTTACTCCATATTACCTACATAATCCCACGCATATTGATTATTACCTTCAAACATTATATTTAATACGTCTTCTGTATACCATTCGGATAATATCCATATATACTCACCATCAGTTATAATAGGTAACTCTGTTAATGCCCCTATATCTTCAGGATCTACCATTTCATAACCATTACATAGATAATATTCTAATGCTTCTGTTAGTAGGTCATCTAAATTGTTACATTCTTCTCTAGTCTCTAGATACTCTTCCTTACATTCAAGATCAGCATACATCTTTAATACTTTGTCATTCTGCTCTAAAATTATCATTGTAATTACCTCTAATTTAATTCGCTTTGCTCATTTACTGGAGAAAGATACTACCATAATCATTCCATCACTGATAACTATTTCTACTATCTCTCTGTTTTTCTTAGCATATCTTTCTTTAGTATTATCTACTATACTATCTATATCCTTATAACCTTTAGGAAAATAGATTACTTGTGTCTTTGTTACTTGACTCATTTTCTTTGCCTCTATTGCTTTATACTTTCTATTATTACCTTTCTACTAACTATTTACCTCTGTATTTATACTTAACTTTTTACTACTCAATTATTAAGATTTGTAACTACCCCTTGACAATTCCCAACTTTAGTTGCTACACTGAAAGTTATAATACGGTTGGTGCTTGGGTCAGGATGCCGATATATATATATATAACAGCATATCTAAACAAATAAACTCAAACCTAAACAGATTGTAAGCGAGCTCCGCCTAGAGCGAGTGCAACAAGATGTAGGTTTGTCTGTTTAGATACCTAAGAATATTTCTATTTTTTTTTAGTAATTTATGCTCACAATCAGAGTAAGTATTTCTACTCATTTACTACCCTACGTGACTACGTTACAAACTGCTTTTTATCTAAATATAAAACTAATTGTACTAAATTAAGTATCTGACAACTTGTTAACTACTTGATTTTATCAATTGATAACTTAAATTTATCTATAACAATTATACTATAACCTAAGCTTACTTTCTCCAGTATAATCACCTAAATTATTCAATTATTTATATCTATTTCTTAAACTTATTTTTCAGTAAATTTATATACGTACTGATCAGCATTATTAGTTATTTCTACGTACGTAACTAGCGTGACTATAATTTATTAGAATTTTATGTTTAGATTAAGTAGATTTGCAACAAGGTTTAGAAGCAACACCTAAGTAAATATACTGAAACACCGTGACTATAATATTTATACTTACTTATTTATACTTAATTAAAACGAATTTTGTTAGATCAGTTGACAGATTTACGTAAGTATGATATACTAGTTGTATATACGTATGTGTAAATACGGGTGTGTGTTAAGCGTTACATTAAAAAACATACATAGGAAATTCCGTAAAAAAGCAATAAAAGATAAATCAGTTTCGTATCATAGTTAGATATGTACAGAAAAAGCTGTATACCTAAGATACAATAGAATAAACCATAGAATTAGAAAGATGAGTAGAAACAAAAAAGAAATAGAAGAGAAATTAAATAAACTAGAAGAAAAAAAAATAGATGAAGTAATAAGTAAGTGTGAAAATACAGAAGAGATAGGGACATTATACATACAAGGGTATTACAACAAAGAAACAAGGGAGATAGAGTATCCGAGCATAGTAGA
>JAAUYB010074740.1_pt1 | contig 124981 bp, 86 predicted proteins | sample 7278071 | NCBI WGS metagenome assembly JAAUYB01 (sample SAMN14350121, study PRJNA611818) | marine sediment metagenome | isolation source: surface marine sediment (1.8m) | place: French Polynesia: Moorea | collected 2018-08
ACCGACAATTCCCACAGACGGTCGCCGCAGATATAGGCCTTCCAGGGATCATCCGGATCGGCGGCCATGAAGGGAATCCAGTTGAACTGACCGTCCTCGGGGAAATCCATATTGCAACACAAAAGGTCGTTCCCATCGCCGTTGCGTACGGAAACCAGCGTAAAACCCGGATAGTTGGAGAAGACGACATCGTGACTGCCGTCAGCCGAAACCAGGTGGCCGTAATCGCCGCTGATCACCTGATCGAACTTGCTCAAGGAATCGCCGACGTTGGCGAACTGATAACCCTGGTCCTGCGTACCCGAGAGGATGCGCCCGGGGTCATCCTTGTCGGTGAGGATATCGTAGATCTGGTTGACGTTCATGCCGAAGAGCATGGCGTTGTTGAAGGTCTCGCCGCCGTCCTCGGAATAATAGGTGCCGCCGTCGGTATTGACGAACAGCATCTCCCGACCGTCCGGCATGATGTGGAAGTTGAAGCCGGGGATATCGGCGTGCAGATAGATATCGGGGTTATCGTAGTACCACCACCATCGATGCACCTCCTCGAAGCTCATGCCGCCGTCGATGGAACGGTGGACCTCCACACCGCCGTGGAACAACAGGTTGGGATCGGTAATCGACGCTTCCAGGGAATGGAAATCACTCCAGAAATCATCGAAGACAGCGCCCATGGTCCAGTTAACGCCGCCGTCTTGTGAAATATAGACCTGCCAGCCGTCATTACCCGCAATCGCCGCATAAAAAGTGGGGGCGCCGGCTTCCGAACCGGCCAGCACGCCGACCGTGTCCTCTAAGTCCTCGGAAATGACGCCGACCACTTCCCAGTTGTCGCCGCGGTCATGGGTGACTTCCAGCTTGCCGTCGCCCAGCATGTAGAGCGGGCCGTCCTTGGTGCGGTCGGTCCAGATATCGCCGTGACCGTCCACCGTCCGGATGCTGCCGAAGAACTCACCCCCGCTCAAGGAACGATACAGGCGCGATTCGCTCGCGCGGGGTTTGGAAGCCATGAACATCACCACCTGATCGCCCTCTTCCTCGCCGAGAATGCGCAAGCGGCCGCGAGCGGCGTTGATTTGCGTGAGCCCCGTGGATTCCTCCCAGGTCAAGCCGTTGTCCGTACTATAGTGAATCCTGCCGTCAGAGGCCTTCAACAACCTGCCGTCGGCCATTTGGGCCGCGTGATAGGCCCCGCCGTAAATGCCGTCGCTTATGGGTTCCCAGTACAGGTGACCCGGATCGGGCGCGTTCTCCAAATCGGCGCGCCACAAGCCGCCCAGATCGGTGCCGACATAGATGGTCTTTTTGTCGTTGGACAATATTGACGAATGGGTGCGGCCGGCCTGGTTGGAAGAGCCGACCTCCAGCCAGTGACGCGTGCCCACATGGCCGTCCTTGGCAAGACGATTACGCGTACGCAGGTGCTGCTGCCAGTTGCCGCGCTCGATCTCGCGCCAATCGACACCGGGAGCCGCTCGGTGAATTTTTTCGAACCATTCGCGACGCGCCCGATGTTTATCGCTTTCGTCGCCGTAGCGGGCCACCTCGGTGGGGGCCGGTAAGGGGGTGGGTTCCTCTCGCGGAATGAGGAACAGGCACAGCGATGCCGCGCCCAGTAAGGCGAAAATGATAAAAAACCGTAACATAAACGAATCCTCCGATGTGCTCTGGGATCGCCTCTCCTAGTGGATGATTGTACATGATTTCGGTCGTTTATGCGTTTTTTACACCGACAACCATTCAGAGATCGGCCGGGTTTCGGCTCGGCGCAAGGCGCCCGTTTCAAAATATTGACGAGTCCCTCCTTCTGTTCCTCTCGTCTCTCCCGTGTGCGGCGCGTGTTACAATGCCGAAGTGAACCTTGGAAAGGGAACCGAGACCGGAACAGGGCGGGGCAAACCCGTTACCGTGTTTTTGCGTTTAAGATGATGAGCATACCGGTTGCCGGTGGTGAGCGTGTGAAGGGGGTCTCTTGAGGAATTTGCTGCTGCTACTGTTGTTGGCGTCCGCGTTGTCGGCCCATGCCCAAACGATCCAGGAACGGATGCGGGTGATTCTGCGGGAGGCGCGCGTTCATGTGTTGGACTCGGACGGCAACCCTGTGCGCGGCCTCACCAAGGACGACTTCATCCTCCGCGAAAACGGCGTCAGACAGAAGTTGACCTGGTTCCAGGAAGTCGACTATGAGAGCATGATCATGAAACCGGGTCAGATCATCCAAGAGGTCAATCGGCCGCGTCGCAACTCGGTGATCGTGTTGGATACCGCCGACATGGCCAAGGCGGATTTCGATGACCTGCTGGAAAGCGCGCGCAACTTCATCCGGGAGGAACTGGGACCTGACGATTTCGTCAAATTGGTGCAGTTGGACGAAAAGGCGACCTCGCTGACCCGCTTTACCTCGGACAAGCAAACTCTGATCGAAGGTCTGGACAAGGCCGAATTCAAAGGTCGCCTGAAACGCGAAATCATCTCCATGGAAAACGAGATCGTAGAGCAGTTGCCCGAGTTCCAACGCGTGCAGAACGAGGTCCGGCGCTGGCAGAACATCGCCGACAGCAGTTCCGGTCAACAGCGCCAGAACGCCTTGAACGAGGTGGCTCGGTACGAGTCGATGCGCGATGCGATCGCCATGCAAATCGATCGTTCCGTGAGGGACAAGGAAATCACCAAAAGCACTCACTATCGCGGACACTACCTACAAATGCAGAGCATTGTACGCATGCTGGCCCCCATGCAGGGCACCCGCTCCATCTTCCTGTTGAGCGGCGGTTTGTATCTGGAAGAAGACTCCGAGTACCGCAATACCAAGGTCATGGCCGAACGCCTGGGTCGCTTGTTGAATACCTACAAGATAACCGTCTACGCCATTCAACAGGCCACGCGCAATCCTCCGGCCGAGGGCCAGTTGCAAATGACCAATGTGCCTATCAACATCAACTCCTTGCAGAATATGAGCAGCCTGTTGCAGGAATATTCCAAGAACTACGCGGGCAAACTTCGAAACCCGGCCAACACGGTTTTGGAGAACAATCGCCAATCCCAATTGGGTATCCGCGCCGCGGCCGAAGCGACCGGCGGCGTGTATAAGCGGGGTTTGCGTGCGAATATGGGCGATATGCTGCGCGAGGCCCGGCGCGCCTCGGCCCAGTTCTACACGCTGGGTTACCAGGTGGATGAAAATAACGCCGATCGACCCGCCGGCCTAAAAATAGAACTGACCGCGAACCAAGCCGGTTATACGCTCCATTACGGCGACGAATTCGCCCGCGATATTCCCTACCGCAAGCTGGAACCCGATGAGCAGGAGGTCAACTTCAAGGCCGATCTGCTTTACGCCAATATTCGCCGCGATGACCTGAGCGCGGAGTGGGACTATTACCTGTTCGGTAATCGGAGCACGGGTTACAAGATTCCGGTCACCGGGCTGGTGCCGCACAACGAACGCCACAAGGAATTCGATATCGGTTTCGCCGCCTTGGACGAATTCCGCGAACCGTTGGACTTCTCCTATACCAGTCTGAAGAGCGTGCCCGAGGGCAAGCGGCTTGAATTTTACGATGTGCTGTTGACGGAAACCCGTCCCCGCTACATCCGCTTTGCCGTCCGCAACCTGGCCAATGACGAATACAGTATCCACGAGATCATGCTGCCGCCGCCGCGCGCCCCCGAGGACGGGCCTCATCTAAGCGATCTGTTGCTCTCCTACAACGCGGGCAAGACCTTGCCGCTGAACATGCTGCGCAAGCGCAGCTACGAAAGCAAGGAAAAGAAACGCTATAAAAAGGCCGGGGCCGAGTCGGGCCATGCACAAAGGGTGCGTGAGGACCCGTTGCGCGTGGGTAACCGCGATTACCGGCCCAACGGCATTGCCCGCTTCAGCGCACCGAAATTCGTAGACGTCTTCTTCCAACTCCAGAATTTCACCGACAACGATCCCAAACTGTTCCTCTCATTCCTGGTGCGGACCGAGGAGGGCATCTTCGGCCCGGTGATGGAAATGGTTTCCCAGAGCCGTGTGGATGCCGAGACCTTGTTCTATCACTGCCGCTTGGACATGTCCAACGTCAAGCCGGGTTTCTACGACATCTGGCTGCGCGTGGTCGACCAAAAAACCAAATTGGAATTGAAAAGCACCCACTCTCTGGAGATTACGGACCCTGCGAGTTGACTGCACCGATTTTACTTTGCCTTACTTCGTCAGGTTCAACTCGACCACGGAGAAGTCGCCTTCTTCACTGCTCACCAGGCCGATGACCCTGCCGTTGCGAGCCAGGATTCGGGTGTCCTCGGGATACCGATAGGCGCCGCGTTTGACGGGTTTCCCGCTCTTGGAGTTGGAAAGCGTGTAGGTCCCTTCAGAGAAACCGAAGGCGATGCCCTGCGTGCCGCCCATGGCGTGTGAGAAGAACAGGGTTTGGTCCTTAAGCCGGGTGAATTGGCAGAAATAAGCCTTGTTATGTTCGAAATTGATCTTCAGGGTGGGAATATCCTTGAACCCCGCCCGTTGGCCGTTCATGGCCGTAAAGCTGATGCGCGAATAGAGGGCCTGTTCTTCATCCGTGGGTTTGGCGGTGGGAATCTGGTACCGCTGTTGACCGATGATCATGCCCTTTTTGTCGATCTGGTGCAAGATCGGTTCGGCGCCGTAGCCGAACCAATAGGTGCCGTCCGCGCCTTCTTGGATATCGATATCGGCCCCGTAGGCCTTGATGGTGGTTCTGTTGCTGCCCTCCACGGGAGCCAGGATCATGTCGTTGGGCCATTGTTTGAGCGTGGAGAGTTCCTTGCCCTCGCCGTCGGCCAGGACTACCTTCATGACGATATCGGTGGCGCTGTTGGCCGCCATGGTTGCGAATAGGAACAGGTTGGTATCCAGAACCGCGAAGTTGCGCGCCATGCGGTAATTGGTTTTGAACGAGGATAGGTATTTGCCGTCCAAATCGAACACGTTCATCTGGCCGTTGCGGCAAAAGACGTAGGCCTTGCCCCCGGTAACCTGGATTTTATAGGGGAAGAATAGTTCACCCGGGCCTTGACCCTGCTTGCCGAACATGCCGGACCATTGACCGTCAGCCTTCCAAATCTGGACATTGTGGTTGCCCTGATCCACGACGTACAGCCGACCGTCCTCGGAGAAGTCGAAGCTATAGGGCATTCTCATGAATGCGTCCTCATTCACCTCCGCGGGATCTTGGAAGGTGCGCAGCACGGTCATGCCGCCCTCCGGGGCACTGCCGAGAATTAGAAAAGCAAACAGGGAAAACATGAAGAACCTCCGCGAGTCGGTCAAACCGTCGATATCATCCGATACGCATCATAGCCGAGTTTATTCATACCGAACAGAATAAAGCGGTTTCTTTTCTCGATGAGTTTCCTCTTGTACCCGGGTGCGGTGAGATAAATTCCACCGGCTCGGCTCGGAGAATTATTGCTGAGCGGCGGCTTGGGGTTCGCCGCTCAGCAGGGCGACGATTTCTTTTTGTTTCAGCGACCGGGCCAGGGATAGCGGACTGGTGCCCAGGTAGTTGGTTTTGTGGGGATCGGCTCCGTATTCCAGCAATAGCTCGATGCGGTCGGGCCGTTTGGCCAGCACCGCTGTCATCAATACCGAGTTGCCCTCGTAGTCGGCGCCGTTCACATCGGCGCCGCGGCTGATGAGGTCGGCCATAAAGGGCGCGTCCCCGTAGTGCACGGCCAACAGCAACGCCGTACGACCCTGTTCGTCGCGGGCATTGGGATCGGCGCCCCGGTGCAAGTAATTGACAGCCTTGCCGATGTTGCCCTTTTTGATTGCCGCGATGAAGGTTTCATTCAGGTTCTCGACCTTTTCATCAACCTTTTGTTGATCCAAAAGGGCCGCGGACATGGTCATTTCCAGGGAGCCCTTGTCGCGCAGACTCTCGATAACGCCGCGCGCCGTCTCGCGGATTTTTTTGGACGGATGATTCAGGTCGCGTTCGAACAAGGCCTGCTTGCCCTCGAAATCGGATTGAGCCAGGGTGAGGACGGTTTTCAGGTGCAGGTCTTCATCGTCGATCTCGAACAGCGGCAACACGGATTCAATCAGTTCAGGCGCTTTTTTCAGGCTGAGCGACATGACCAACTCTCCCAGTACCCCGGGATCTTTCTCGCGTCTGAGAATCCCGGCCAGGTCGTCGGCGAACCTGTTTTGATCGATACTGGTAACCGCCACGGCCGCTTTCTCGCGAACTTTCGGCGACTTCGACCGGTTGAGCACGCGCAGGATCAATTCATCCGTGTTGCGCGTTCGCTGGACCTGGAAATACATGACCATCAGGCCGTGATCGTCCTCGCTGAGTTTCTTTTCGAACATGGGCCAACGCTTGCGAACCCAGTAAGGATGGGTCTGAACCATCAGGTAGAGCAACGCCTCGCGGCAAATGCCCCGGCTCTCCTGGATCCGCTCGAACAACACCTTGGGTTCCCAGGGGTCCCGGTAGTACTCGTCCATGAAGTTGTTGCGGTAGACATACATCTTCCCGGTGGGACTTTCTTCGAAACGTTTCTGTTCTTTGATACAGATCTTCTCCAGAAGATCGGGTTCGCGAACATCGGCAACCGGCGTTTTCCTGACGCAGGCTACCGTCAACAGCAGGGCGAGGGCCGCGAGGGCCCCCAAGCTTCGGGTCGGCATCTTACTGTTGCTCCCCTTCAGCTTCACTTTTTATGAGCACGAAATCGATCTTCACATGCATGCGCACATCCACGGTTTTGCCCTGGTGCTCCGCGGGCACGAATTCCCAATGCTTGAACGCGGTTACCGCTGCCTTGCCCATGCCGTAACCCTCGGGTTTGGACTTTTTGATTTCGATGTCATCGATGCTTCCGTCCCCGCGGAGGATGCCCTCCAGGATGACATAACCTGATACCTTGTCTTTGACAGCCGCTTTAGGGTATTTAGGTGTAACTTTCTTGGTGAAAATGGGAACTCGGTCAACCTTGCCCACATCCAGCACATCGGCTTGTGCGGGTTCGGGGATAACCTTGTCCTGATTTCCGGCGAACAAGGCCAGTGAGGCAGTGGTCAATAAAAGTAGGGAAACGATATGGCGACACTTCATTTCTGATCTCCTTTCAAGTGATTGGATCCGTAACATATTGGACCGCACCGGCCCGCCCAGGCCCGCGGCCAGGCGGGTTCCGGGTAGAAAGCCGTGGTCTGCCAACAAAAGGGCGGCCAGGTCGGCGCGATACTGTTTGGGGGTCAACAGGTTGCTGCATGTCTCGTCACAGGAGCGCTCCAGGTCGAGGCGGGCGTTTGCGGCCAGAAGGCGGGCAAGCGGATTCCACCAGAAGAGGCGTTCCAGAAAGGTGACCCAACCCAGCACGAGATTGTCCCGACGCGAGGCGTGCACCGCCTCGTGACACAGGACTCCAGCCAGTTCGGGCGTTTCCAGGTGGCTATCGCCGACCCAGATACACGGGCGCAGCAACCCGCTGACGGCAGCACCGGCGTGTCCGGGCCAAACCCGAATGTGAGGTGCACGGCGCTGAAGGGATTTGGGAAGAAGGCGCGCCAGATGGGGCGCCGGGTAGGATTCACACAGCATTGAGGCGCGGCGGCGGCAGTTGGCGTGCAGGTCGACGGCAAATCGCATCAAGCCGAAACCCAAAACACAAGCAAGCAGCCACAATCCCCAGTTCACGGCTTGCGGCGAAGCAACGGTGACGTCAGGGCCGGTTCCCACGACAGCCGGCAAAAAAGTGAGCGGCGTCGCGGTAACCGGGGCTTCGAAGCGAAGCATCTGCACGGGCAGGCACCAGGCGGTCAGGGCAATAACGGCGGGCCACAGCCGAATCTTGGCAGGGGCGGTCCGCAAGGAAGCCATAACCGCCAGGACCAATACGGACAAGCAGGCATTCAGGGTAAACCACATCATCATTTGCCGGCCTCCAGGTCTTTCTTGCGTTCTTCGAGCAAACCTTCCAGGTAGCTGATGTCGTCCATGGTCAGGTCTTCCTTCTGCAAGACATGGCTCATCAGCGGGCGAACCTTGCCGCCGAACATACGGTCCATGAAATCGGCGACCAGGGAACCCGCCACATCCTCCTTCTGAATGGCGGCAGCCCACAAGATCGTACGGCCGTAGGTGCGTACGCGGCGAATCGCGCCCTTCTCTTCCAGCCGGTCGAAGATGGTCTTGACGGAGGAGTAGGAAATCTTGCGGTTGGCGGCGATCAGCTTGTGCACGTCGGGAGCGATGATCTCGCCGTTGTCCCAGATGCACTGCATCACTTCCAGTTCGAAGTTGGAGAGTTTGATCTTCTTGGGCATGGTCACCTCGGTTTGCCACAACAAGCGGTCTCAATGCCACAAATGTAGTTTTAAGAACTACGGATGTCAAGATAGAAGTGATGTTCTTTGCGCACCTTTTACGGTGCGTTTACCCCGGCGACTCGATCATCCGGGGTTTTCCTGAGCAAGCGACGAATTTGGCGCCGAGTAAGTAAGCACCCTGGAGAGCGCCGAAAAAATTGCATTTTTACCGATCCATTTGCGCTTAGAATACAAGAGGACCCCACGTCTTTGGAGTGCCCATGATCTTCTACATTACCTCGCTCGGATTGATCCCGTTTCTTGCATCCCGCGCCCTGATCCCTATTTTCGCGACCGCGCTGACGGCCCGGTTTGCTCCCGGTCACGGCGACTTGCTGACCGAATATACCGGTATCGAACTGGTCAGCGGATTACCCGGCTATTTAACCGGCGATCACGCTTTGATTATTTTGGGCTTGGGCGCACTTGTCGAGTTGGTCATTACCAAGTCGCCCGATATGCGCCTGGCTTTGCAAACAAGCGAGTCGGGCATTCGCGCCTTGACCGGATTCTTCCTGTGCTTCAACCTGGTTGAGGGCGACTTTATGGAACTGGTGGATATCGTCCTGCGAGAGGGGCCGACCACCAGTTACGTGTGGGGTAATTCGTTTGCCTATACCTGGTCGTTTTGCATCGGTTGGGCCGTCTTTTTCACCGCGCGGTTGCGCGGGGCCATCTACGCAACACTCACGGATATGGATGAAGACGATGACCTGGGTGTGCAGGGCTTGATGAGTTGGATGGAAGACAGTTTCGGTTTCTTCGGCGCGATCATGGTCTTCCTCATGCCGTTAGTCACCTTGATCGTTGCCGGAATGACCCTGCTGGGTCTCTACCTGTTCAAGAAATACCTGGACTACCGCGAGGAACGCCAAAAAGTGCCCTGCGCCCATTGCGGTCATCCCAACCATCGTTGCGCCGCGGCCTGTCCCAATTGTCAGCGTCATCACGACCGGGTCATGCAGGTAGGTTTCCTGGGCATTATCAAGGACCAACCCGTTACCGATTTTGCCGCGCACCGCTTCAGCATGCAGGCTACCAAGCGTTGCTATAGTTGCGGCGAAAGACTGCGCAAAAAGCAGGTCAACCAGAACTGTCCCGTTTGCGGCGCCCAGCCGTTTTATTCCCAGCGCGAGTTGGACGAATATCTGAAGCGGGTTCAAGAGAAGTTGCCCCAAACCCTGGCCATATGCGCCGCTTTCAGTTTGATACCCATTTTCGGACTGATCCCGGGCATCATCTACTACCGCACCAATCTGCTCTCAAGCATGCGCGCCTATATCCCGGTGGCCTCAGGCTGCATGACCCGCTGGGCCGTGCGCCTGGTGAACCTGTTGCTGCTGGGTCTACAGTGGGTGCCCTTGTTGGGAACCCTGGTGCTGCCGATGATGTGCCTGGTTAATTACATGGTCTACCGTTCGGTCTTCAGCCGGGTGGCGCGATCGGGCCTGCCGCTGGATGCGCCGGGATCCGCGCCGGTGACGAGCGGCGTATGAGCGAGGCCAAGAAAAAAGCGCGGCGAATCCTTCGCGGTCGTTTGAAGAGGATGACCGACGCGCAAATCTTTCAGCAAAGTTACGCGGCCTGTCTCAAGTTATGCGATACCGAGTCCTGGCTTCAGGCGCAAACCGTCATGCTGTACCTGGCCATGCCCCGCGAGGCGGACCCCCTGGTTGCCATGATCGAGGGTTTGCGTATGAACAAGACAGTGTGCGTACCGCGTATCGTCAACGAAAGCCGAAGTTTGGAAGCGGTGCGCCTGGAGACCCTGAACTGCAAGATGACTGTTGACGATTACGGCATTCGCGAGCCCGTGGGCGCCACGGTAACGGATCTTGCCGACCTGGACCTGATCATTGTTCCGGGCCTTGGTTTCAGCGAGGAGGGCCGACGTCTGGGAAGAGGCGGCGGCTTTTACGACAAGCTGCTGAGCCGGTCTGAATGCAAGCCGATCCGGTGCGGTTTCGGTTTCAATCAACAGATCCTGGTTGATCTTCCCGTCGAAGACCACGACCAACCGCTGGACCTGCTGGTGACCGACCGTCAGGTGTTTCGCTTCAATCGGTGATCGACCGGCCGTGTCGCGGGCTAGGGTCTGCGGCGGCGCTTCTCATTGATGGGGACCCATTCATCCTGCAACGTCCGGTCATCCAACTTCAAGGATTTGGGGATCAGGGCCATGTTGTATTTAAAGTCGTAACCACCATGGGGCAGATGGGTTTTCTGCTGCTCTCTCAATACCCAGCCCCGTTCCCAAATCTCCGTGACCAGATTGGCGACCTGTCTTCCCAGGCGCGTATGGTCGGGCACCACCGCGAAAGGTCCCACCTTACCGAAGCGAGTGGCAAGACGTTCGATGCTGACCAGAACCGGAATATTCACCTCGTTAAGAGAAGGAATCCAGCCCCAGCGCAACAGATCCCTTTCCAAAAGGGGGTTGTCGTTGAGGACCCAAATGGCGTCTACCTTTTCCTTTTCGATGAGCTCTTTCAATGCCTCGCTAATCCGGCGTTCGACACGACCTTTGGTGGTGTCCAGGGATATGCCCACCAATTCGATTTGTTCGTCCTTGGTGCTTTCCTTCTGTTGGTCGAAGAATTCGCGTAAGTTGTCGCTGTAGACGATGCCCACCCGTTGAACCTCATCTGCCACCAGGTAGCGTAAATTCGGCAGAGCGCTGGCGGCCTGGGCCTCGTAAGCGATGCCGTTGACATTCTCGATGCCCTTGATCTGCTCCCGGACATATGCCGCCATCACCGCAAGGGCCGGCGGGAATTGGGTTCCCGGCTCCGCGTTTTCCTGATACTCGCGGTATAAATTGATGGAAGAGTTGCCCATCATCACAATGCCGTTCGGCTTGATTCTCTGGATGACCCGGCGGAGTTCCCTGACCCGCGTGCGTTCCTTGACCTTGAAAAGCTCTACCTGGAAGTCGCCCTCGTACTCCCATTCCTCCATCATGACCCGGATGGGTTCTTCGAACTCTTTCTGCTCCGGTCTAAGGATCAGAACCCGCTCCTGTTGCGGCGGATCCGCGACGACGTAAGGCGCAAGCGGACAGAATACCAACCAGGCGGTCAGCAGGATTCTCCGTCCGAGTCGTCGCGCGTTCATGATCTACGCTAATCTCCTTAAAGCCGGAACAGGCAAGGACTTCCTTCATATTCTAACAGAAAAAAGATGCTTCATCTGGAAAATTTGGACAACTCCTAGGAAACCGGTAACTCTCAATACACGATTTCAATCAAAGTCTACGATAATGCGGAGCCCGGAAAGTAGTCCGGTTGACGTCGCAAATGAGTTATCTTGAAAGTTCGAGAGGACACTCACCGGGCCTCGATCCGCTTGGATTAACGGATTCCCGCGACAAGGCCGGACAGGTAGGTTCCTCCCCGGCCCCACAATTGGAAGCCGGACCATTGGTCGCCGGCGCCTTGGGCCCGAATCCAGGCGATTTGAGCGGCCTGATCGGGAAACAGGGTCGCGACAGCCCGGCTGATACGCGCACCCGGGGCGACCGCGGGTTCGGTGAATTCGGCCAGGACGTTGCCGGCGGCGTCATAGGCGGTGAAGGTCAGGTCACTCGACTCCGCGCCGAGGTTGACGGCTACCAGACCCGTCCAGTTGCCGTCACCGGAGGTTACATGCGGGTAGATCAGTTCCGAACCCGCGGAATCCGAAGCCTGTAAACCGGCAAACAGGTTGTTGCCGCTCTCCGGGTTGCTGCCGAACAATTCATAACCCACCAGGGGGCCGCTGCCCGTGACCACGACCCGGGAGACGCCTGCCGTGGTAGTTTCGTTGAATACCGAAATATGTTTCTCACCCGGTTCCAAGGGCATATCGACGATACTTTCCAGCAGGTTGCCGTCGGCGTCGAAGCGTTGTTCCGTAACCACGATCGGTGTCGGGCTTACATTCAGGTAGACCAGGCCGGTCCAAAAGGAAACCGTGTCGGTAGCCACGTGAAGAAAGTTCAGGGTTTGCGCACTACGTCCGTGCAGGCCGAGGGCCGCCATCTGGTTTCGATCGGGCAGAGAAACGAAATATTCCATGGATGCCGCCCCGCTCGCGTCGCCCTCCAGTTTGGCGAAGGTGACGTCGGTCAGGTTCGCCCCGAAAACCTGACGCAGGTCGCGAGTAGATTTGGCCAGCGGCGTCCGGTGTTCTCTCAGCACATAACCCGCGCCGTCCAGGCCCGCGTTGATGCTGTGGTTCAGTCCGCGGTCCAATCCATTGACCGATGAAAAAACCGTTTGAAAGCTAACCGTATCCCGGGCCACGTGGGGCAACCAGGTAGTTTGCTCCAGACTGTCGGCCGCGCGATAGGCAGAACGGGCTTCCGCCGTACGCAGTTCGCCGAAAACCTCCACGGGCGACGAGGCGCCGAGTTGTACCCAAGCCAGGTCCGCAACGGGGCTGCCGGCGAAGATGGTACCGGCCGTACCTGAGAATCTGCCGCCGGTGGCAAGAGCTTCCGGCTGTACCCGCGACAATTCATTGCCGTCGGCGTCGAAGGCAATCAGTTCGATGGTTACCGCCTCGTTTTGCGGGTTGATGACGCCGATGAAGGTATCGCCGGTTTCATCCACGCGCACCTCGGGCAGGTAGCGTTTGTGGGTCAATTGCGTGCCGCGCGGCGAGGTCAGGTTCACGCCGTCCAGGTCCAGTTTGTACATGGAACGGCCGTAAGTCGCCGCCAGCAGGAAGTTCTCTTCCCGGTGCCAATCCAGGTCGTTGACAGGAACCATGGGCAGGCCGTCGCCCACGGACTGCCAACTGCCGCCGTCGTCCGCCGAGGCATACACGCCGGTGTCCGAGGCCACAAAGATGATGCCGTCAGCCAGGATCAAATCATTGACCGGCGCTTCCGGCAGATTGGCGGAAATATCGGTCCAATCGGCGCCCATATTGCGCGTTACCAGCACGTGGGGCTGGTATTCGTCATTTCGATAGCCGGAAAGAGTAACATAGGCGGTCGCCGCATCGTCCGGGCGCGCGGTAACGGAGGTGACCCAGCGTTTGGGCAGGCCCTCGGATATATTGGTAAAGTTCACGCCGCCGTCCGTGGAGACCCAAACATTACCGTCATCGGTACCGGCGTAGATGACGTTGCTGTCCGCCTTGGGGATGTCCAGGGTGGTCAGCGTGCCGAAGACAATATTCCCCTCACCGGGACCGTCTGTCAGGTCGCCGCTGATCGGCGTCAACTGGTCCAGAGTGGTCTCGGTTTTATACAGGCGGTAGGAACCGAAGTACATGATGCTCGGATCGTTGGGGTCGAAGAGGTAGGGCGCGGTCCAGTTGGCGCGCTCGTCACCCAGTACGTAAAAGTTGGTATCGAAGAACTCGCCGTACTGAAAGCCGAGGATGGTGCCGTATTGGTAGGAAGCGTAAACGATTTCCGGCCGTTGGGGATGTTCCAGAACGATCATACCGTCGCCGCCGAGCACGTTTTCCCAATTGTCCACGCTTGTGTCAGAGGTGAAAAAGGTGCCGTTGTCCTGCAAGCCTCCGTAAATCCTTTCAGGAACCATTTCACTGATCTCGCAGGTGTAGAATTGACCGACGGCCAGACCGGGTTTGCTCACCCATTCCACCTCCGGATCGGTGGATACGTAGACGCCGCCGTCGTTGGCCAACACGATGGTATCTGGGTTTTCCGGGTGGAAGACCAGGTCGTGTTGGTCCACATGCACGTCGAAAAGACCCTCCGGCGGGTCGCCGTAGCGCTCGGTGTAGATATCCTCATAGAGCCGCCAACTGTCGCCGCCGTCCGGCGAGATATGTACCTGCAAACCCAGGGCAAACACCATATCCGGGTTTTGCGGATGAACGCCGATACGGCCGAACCACCAACCGTAGGTGCGATGACTGTCTTCCATGCCGGTATCGTTGGTGCGAACCCAACTGTCGCCGCCGTCGTCAGAGCGGTAGATGCCGGCGAATACGCCCACCTCGTCGCTGTACATGGCATAAAGCCGGTCCGGATTGCTATGGCTGATCGCCAGGCCGATGCGTCCCTTGTTCTCTTGGGGCAGGCCGTTTTCCAGGATCTCCCAGGTCTCGCCGCCGTCCAGGGAGCGATGGATATGGCAAAGGGGGCCGCCGTAACGACGTCGGTCGGGATAACGAATGCGCTGCCAGGTAGCGGCATAAACAGTATCGGGTCGGTTGGGATCGATGACCACATCGATAGCGCCGGTGTCGGGTGCTACATAGAGCACCTTGCTCCAGGAAGCGCCGCCGTCCCGGCTGCGGTAAAGGCCGCGCTCGGGGTTTTCCGAAAAGAGATTGCCCATGGCGGCGACATAAACGGTTTCAGGGTCGGTGGGATGCACTGCCACGCGGCCGATGTGGCGGGTTTCACCGAGGCCCGCCGGCAGCCAGGTCAGCCCGCCGTCGGTGGACTTGAGCACGCCCATGCCGCCGTAGGTCAGGGAACCGCCGCCGCCGTTGGGTTCGCCGGTACCCGCGTAGATGATGTTGCGATTGCTCGGCACGGCGTCTATGTCACCGATGGAGACGATACCGGCATCGCCGTCGGTAACGCGCCAGGTCTCGCCAAGATCATCGGAAAGCCAGATCCCGCCGGAAGCAGCGCCGGCCACAATGCGGCCCTCGGGTCCCATGGCCAGACCGGTAATCCGGCCGACGACATTGGTGGGTCCGACCAACTGCCAATCGGGCCCCGCCTTGCCGGAGCGCCGCATGGCGCGAGCCTGATCCAGGGCATCGACACGGGCCCGGTGATTCATTTCACCATACGGAAAGATGCGTTGGCGATAGAACCAGTCGTTGGGACGTTCATGCGGCTCGGGCGGCAAGGATATTTTGTCCGAAGACCGAAAGCTGTACCAGGCGATACCGGCCAGGGAAAAAACAACCGAAAGCCATAGGGCAATACGCATGAGCATCCTCCAAAGTGGGAGTTCTCTACCACTAATAGACAAACACTAATGGGGAGATTAAAGTCCAACCCAAGCAAACCCGTTCGGCTGATCTTAATTTTGGAGCCGGCAAGACTAACCAGTGTTAATTATTGGTAAAAAACACTTTAAAGCTAAAGGAAAGGCGCGGCCGGGCCGCGCCTCTTCCGTATTATCCAGCGAGAGCGCGTTAGGGATTGAACGCGATCTGTTTACCGTTGATGGTGGCCAGGAACCGGTTGGCCTCGTCCTTGTGGATGACAGTTGCCAGGACCAGATCGCCGGTTACCTCGATGGCGGTCGTGCCGTCGGGAATGGCGATTTGCAACGAAGCGTTGGGCTGCATGGTGTACACGTCCATCTGACCGGAATCGACGAAATGGACCGTAACGTCACCGGGGAAGCCGAGACGCATCAGCTCCAAGGTTCCCGAGGGATTGGGGAAGACCGTGTGCGAGGTAGGACCGGTGACCGCCGCGCCGTCCAGGGTAGAACCGTCCGTATCGCCCACCAGTTCGAAGACCCGGAGCGGCGCCTCGGAATCCAGGACAACGGCCTGGATGTTGGTGCTGTCGGCGAGGTTGAACAGTTTGTCTTCCTCGTTACTGGGGAACTGGAAGGAACTTGCCGTGTTCAGGCCCAGCTTCTTGCCGCGCGCGGGAATGGTTACCGTCTGCGCGTCGCTCAAGGAGCGATCCTTGTAAACCACGTACATGGAGGCGGTGACATCGGCGTCCGTGGGGTTGAGGATACTGAAGCCGTTGAAATCCGAATTGGTCAACGAGGCGCGTATCGGCCAGTAGCCGCGGCTCTGGTCGGGCTGAGAGATGATGCCGGAAGTGGCAATCTGGCTATCGGTCGCATTGTAGCCGTAGAGTTGGAAGCCGCCCAATTCGCCGTCACCGGTGATGCGCACCCAGGAAACCTTCTCCGCGGAGCCGCTGTCGTCAAAGAGGCCGCCGGCCAACAGGGCCACGTACTTCTGACGCGGGGCCAGGGTAGCGGGCGCGTCGCCGCTGAGCAGGTTGGTCAGATCGTTGCCGTCAGTGCCGATCAACTCATAGGTCAGGTTGACCATGGTGTCACCGGGGTTCAGGATGACGCCGCCGGACCAGAAGACCGCGCGGTCGGCCGGCACGTGCGGGAAGACCAGGGTGCTGGAAACCTCGGTTTCGGCCAGCAGCGGAATGGTGGCCCGCTCGCTGCCCAGACCCTCGCCGCTACGCTCGACCACGGTGGTGCCGGCCAGGGGCTGGTCGCTTTCGAAGCTGATCCAACGCTGGCGGTCGCCGCCGGGGACGAAAGTGTGCGTGTCGCCGGGGTTCAAGACGATGACCTCGCTGGACAACTCGCTGTAATCGGTCAGGCCGATGGAGGAACTGTCGCCCTGGTAGACCTTGGCGGTTACATTGGCGGCGGTGTCGCTGGGGTTGTGGATCACCACTTCATTCTGCCAGCCGCTGGTGCCGGGCGAGATGTGGATGGAGTGGTAATCGTAAGAGTCGACACGATCCAAGATATTGTGACGGGCGAAGGCGTTGCGCAGCACCTGAGCGTGGGGTCCGTCGGGATGCAGCGCGGCGGCGGCATTCACCATGGAGGCAGCGGCCTCCGGCATGCGCAGGGGCGAACCCAAACCGTTGTGACCTTCCAATATCATGCGGTCTACCTCGGAGCGGGGAATGCCCTGATCGGTCAGTTCCACCAGCGTCTGGAAGAGCGGCGTGGCCCATAGCTCGTCCGATTCGAACTGAACGAACTGGCCGTTCACGTTGACCGAGACGAACTGATGCGCAAAGTAGGTACGATTGGGATCGTAAACTGCAAGGAACTGGTCCATGACCCGGCCGGGCCAGCACTCCACGTGACCGTCCCATGTATAAATCCACTCGGGGTTGAAAATGGGGCCGTTGGGCGTGCTGTAGCTGTAGGAACCGGCCCAGTAATCGCTGAAACCCTCGCCCATGGCGCCTTCATCACCGGATGAAAACCACTCGGGGTTAATGGAGTACTGGAGGGCATGACCGTACTCGTGCAGAATGACATCAGCGTCCTCGCTGTCGTCCACGCAGCCGTGGCCGTAGGTGATGGCGTTCAGGCCACTGTAAAAAAAGGAATTGTCGTCGCCGTTCTCGGCATCGGTGTCGACTTCGATGGAGCGATACTGGATACCGGTGCCGCCTTGAGCGCGGTCACCTACAAAACCCAGGCTCTGGATGTAACGCTGGCTCTGGTCCAGTTGGAAGTAGGTCATGGCATCGTTGAAGGCGTTGTTGCCGCGGTTGAATTCCCAGATACCGTCGGTGGTCGTGCTGGGCGGGGTGGCGGGTGCGTTGAAGCTGGCGACGGTCACCCAGGGTCCGGTCAGGGAGTAGGTGCCGTCTTCCACGGTCAGGTCTTTGAGGTCGCGCCAGAAGTAGGCGTCGGTAAACACCTCGGGATCACTGGCGTCGAAGATGTCTTCCCTGTTCAGCGTGGTGCGGGGATCGGGATCGAAGACCAGGCCGCGACCGTCCGCTTTCTTGGCGGTTTTGGCGCGCCGGGCTCTTTGTTCGCGTTCACGATCGCGCTTGCGCACGCGCTCCATTTCTACGTCCAAGTTGTTCAATTCGCCGTCGTACTGTTTCAATACGGAGGCGGATTTATCGTGACGGCTGCGGGACATCTCTTGCAGGGAGATGACCTTACCGTCGACGGCATCGATGGCCAGGGACCAGTCGCCCACGGGCGCGGTGGTGTGCATGCGCACGCGCCAGATCAAGCGGAAGACGCCGTCTTCAACCATCCAGGCTTTTGTGCCGGTGGGTTCGATCATCAGTTCGCCATGTACGCGAAGGTGCTGCCAGGAAACATCCATGGCGTCTTCTTTAGATAAGTGAATCGAGGATCTGGCCGCCACGGGGCTGTATACCGGCCAGGTGCTGTTGAACACCTTGGAAATGCTGCCGTCTTTGGCAACGGAAACAACCACGGAGGCGCCTTCCACGGGCAGGCCCTGCAATTGTTGACGATAAAAATAATGGGTACCCAACAGGCTGTGCGTGACCCGTTCCAGCTTGAGGTTACGGGCTTCCTTTTCCAAACCGAAGCGTTGCCACTGGTCTTTGAGGTAAGCTTCGGCGGCCTGCCGGCCACTTTTGGCTACAAGTTTGGGAGTTTTGGGGTTGAACACAAGTTTGTCGGTGTTTCGGTCCGTGTTCCGAGACACCGTTTCCTCGGCCGGGGCATGAACTCCCAGGCAAAAGGCCAGCATGATGATTAGGGACACTTTGTACATGGCTGCCGCTCCTCCTTCCATCAGGTACAGGTCGCATATCATACCACGGTTAGGGGGGCAGGGTCCCGTGGTTATGCTCAGGTTGGTAAAACAAAGCAATTCCAGTGCCTGTTTACGACCAAAAAGGAGGACCCCCGCCGAACGGTGGTATCAATCACTACGAAGCGGCGCGGACATACCCCTACCGCTCAAAAAAAATCAAGCGTGTCTCTCCGGTGAAGAGCCGGAATTGAAAAAAGTCGGGTGCTCCGGCGGTATCGCCTTTTGGCGGATGTCGGTGATGCTCGACTTCGAGCCGGGCCGGGAAAGCGGGTCAATGCCGCCAAATGTACCGAAAAATGTACCACTTTGGTACTGCACCACCCGAGCCGCTGTCACTAGGCTTAGCTTATGAAAAATGAATGGGAACGTGTTCCCGGAGCGGATTCCAGCAAAAGGCCTTTACCTGGATAAAGCTACCGAGGCAAAGATGAACCCTTCGTCACCGAGATTGTCTCGGGGTGTGTTGCCTTAATTGATCAGACTTGAAGAATGAGGAGAAAATCATGAGACCGTATGGCGTGCTTTTTTTATTTTTGCTGCTTGCGAGTGGGTGCACACCGAGCTTGACCCAGTCCGATGCCGAAATCCAGGCACTTGAATGGCGTTTTGTCGGCCCGCCGGTAGGTACTCGCGGGACATCGGTGGCGGGCCATCCGAAGAACCAACAGGTGTTCTTTTTCGGGTCGGCGTCAGGGGGCCTGTGGCGGACCGATGACGCTGGTCAATATTGGGAGTCTGTAGGCGACGGTCAGTTCCAGATGGGCTCCGTGGGCGCGATTGCGCTCGCCCCCGGCAACCCGGATATCATGTACGTGGGTATGGGAGAGCCCCAGCTTCGCGACAGCGTTTCCTGGGGTGACGGCGTTTACAAATCGATCGACGGTGGCAAGACCTGGCAGCATTTGGGTCTCGAGAAAACCCGCCACATCGCCAGAGTCCGTGTCCATCCACAGAATCCGGACCTCGTTTATTTGGCGGTCATCGGCAACCCCTTCGGTCCCGACGAGCACCGCGGTGTCTATCGCAGCAGGGACGGGGGTAAGTCCTGGAAGAAGATTCTCCACAAGAGTAATGTCGCCGGGGCTATCGATCTGGTCTTGGACCCAACCGACCCCAATATACTCTACGCCTCGATGTTTCAGATTCAACGCAAGACGTGGCAGGTCTGGGCCGGCGGCAAAGATTCGGGGATCTGGAAATCAACCGACGGCGGCGAGAGCTGGCAGGACCTGACCCGAAAGCCGGGTCTGCCCCAGACGGGGGACCTGGGCCGCATCGGGTTGGCGCACTCGCCCGCCATGCCCAACCGAATCACGGCGTTGATCGATTCCGAGGAAAAGTCGGGCGTCTATCAATCGGACGACCGGGGATCGACCTGGAAGCTCATTTCCGACGATGCCAACATCACCGTTCGCCCCTTCTACTTCAACCACCTCTATGCAGCCCCGACAAACGGCGATGAACTCTGGGTGCTGACCAACAAGCTGTGGCAGTCGCTGGACGGGGGTAAGAGTTGGAAACAACGCTCCGGAACCAAGGACGACTTCCACGACATGTGGATCGACCCCAATAACCCGGACCGCATGATTGTCACCCACGACGGCGGTACGCAGGTTACGATGACTGCCGGCCGGACCTGGACCGGGGTGTATACGCAGAGAAACGGCCAGGCTTACCGAGTGGACATCGACGACGAATTCCCCTACCGCATCTACAGCAATTTCCAAGACCTGATCTGCTACCGCGTACCCAGTGCCTCCGTCTGGGGCGGAATCTCGATCCAAGACGTCAAGGTCATCGGCACCGGCGAGTCGGGCCCTTGTGTGCCGCATCCCAGTGACCCGGACCTGGTCTTTACCATGGCCCAGAGCGCAATGGCCGCGGGGGGCGCCCCCATCCAGCGAGTCAACCTGAAGACAGAACAGTATGAACAGGTGAACGTTTGGCCGGTCGTCACCTTTGGCCGCGGCCAGAAGGACGCCAGGTACCGCTTCAATTGGCATGCGCCGATCGTGTTCGATCCCCACGACCCGGAAGTCATCTACACCGCCGCTGAGGTCGTTTTTCGTAGCACGGATCGCGGTCAGTCCTGGGAGACCATCAGCCCCGTGCTCACCTTCGACGATGAGTCGAAACAGCAACGCGGCGGCTCTGCCTGGATGCCGGAGACCTCCGGTCAAGAGGCCTACAACACCATCCACCGCATGGTGGCTTCGCCACACGAGAAAGGCGTACTCTGGGTGGGCAGCGACGACGGCAGGCTCCACGTCACCCGCGACGGCGGCAAGACCTGGCAGGATGTCAGCGCCGACTGGCCCGAGTGGTCGGATATCTATGAGATCGAGGTCTCTCCTCATGACCCGGGGACGGCCTACGTGGCCATTACCCGCTACCGCACCGCCAACGACCTCAAGCCCTATCTTTACAAATTCACCAACTACGGCAAGCGGGTAACCAAGATCAGCGGTGCCTTCCCCCAAGATGAGATCACCCGCACCATTCGCGAGGACACCGAGCGCAAGGGGTTGCTCTTCGCCGGCACCGAGACCGGTGTCTTTGTCTCGCTGGACGACGGCGCGAGCTGGCGGCGCATGAATCTGAACTTGCCCCGCGTTCCGGTCCACGACATCAAGATCAAGCACGAGGATCTGGTGATCGGCACCCACGGGCGCGGTTTCTGGATTCTCGATGACATCAGCCCTCTGCGCCAGTACGAGAAGGACCTTGCCGAAAAGAAGGCGCATCTCTTCGAGCCGCGAACCGCGGTCCGCTTGGGGCGGAATTGGTGGGCCGCTTACGGCGGGGGTGTCTTCGGCGGCCAGAAGAACTACTTCGTCCAGAACCAGCGGCCCGGGCACACCTTCATCGAGCTCGGCATGGTCAACGGCGAACGCAAGCGCAAGTTCCTGGACGCCGGCGACGCCCGACCCGATGGCGCGATCATCTACTACCTCTTGAGTGACCGGGCCAAGGAGGTCAGCCTGACGATCATGGATGAGGAAGGAAACGAGATCAAGACCTTCAGCAAGGACCAGATCGGCACCCAGTCCTTCGAGACCCTGGATGGCCTGGGTTATGGACGGGAGGCGCCGGCCGGCGGGAGCGGTCGACTCGGCCTCGCCAAGGGCCTCAATCGCTTTGTCTGGGACATGACCTATCCGGATGCGACGCCCGTACCCGGCAGACCGCCCGCCGGCATCGTGCCCATGGCCGGGCCCGGTAAATACCTGGTGCGCTTGACCGTCGACGGCGAATCGCAGACCCGGCCGTTCGAGCTCCGGATCAATCCGAACGAGACCTGGACTGAGGAGGACACCGATGCCCGCTTCGCGCTGTGGATCAAGATTCGTGATATTGCCGATAACATGAACCGGGCGATCATCGCTTCGCGGGAAACGGTTGTCAAACTCAAAGCAAGCGGTGGGGGAGCCGGGAATGTCAAGGACCTCGAGGCGAAACAGATTGCCCTCGAATCGAGCCTGGTGCCGGTAGGCAAGACCCTGGTCCAGATCGCCAACGAGCCCGCCAAGCTGGTGACGAAATTGGCCACGGTCCATCATATGCTATACTCTTCGGAGGGCCGTCCACCCAAGCAGGCCTACGAGGTAGTCGACACGTTGTCGAAAGAGATCGAGGCTGAGATCACCAAATGGAAGAAGGCGGTCGCCGGCGCGGGGGGCATTCAGTGAATAGTTGCAACACGCCCTTTCACGGGGGTGCTGTCCAATGCAACGATAGAAACGACTTGATTTACTCAAGCCAGGCCGGCGGGAGAGCCTTTCGACGGGATTGTCTCTTGCCGGCCGGTGCGCCGAAGCTGCTGCCCGCTTACGTTGTGCGGAGCCTGCCGTGGTCCTCTGAAGGCGCGTCCGCGGCGGTCGCCGGCCCGTTTGTCAAAAGCTTCGAGCTGGACGAGATCGATTGTCAAGCCACAGATGATGCCGTCATCACACCGGCCGCAATCGACGGTGAAGGTTGCAGGGCATTCACGTATTGCCTCGCATCGGCATCTTTGCCCGCCCCCCCCCCCAACTAATGACTCACGACTCCTTACATCGGCAGCCGTCTTTTGGCGGCGCCTACATGAGGCTCTTATCAACTTTGCTAAGGCAGGGTAACTACCCTGCTCGACAAAATACATGCATTAACCGACTTTCGGGACATATGATAAATTCCGACAGTTAGGCGAACCGGTGCCGACCTCGCCCCGGGAGACTCCCATGTCGAAATCGGCTGACTTGATTATCGCTACCAAGTTACATGCTCCTCCGCTCCCCCGTGATTATGTGCCCCGTCACCATTTGTACCAACGCCTCGATGAAGGGTTCATCGGTGACCTCGTTGTGATGTGTTCGCCTCCGGGCTATGGAAAAAGCACTCTGCTCAGCCGCTGGTGCGCTGATTCGGAGCGCCCCTGGGCCTGGATTTCTCTGGATGAGCCCGATAACGACCTGCATCGGTTTCTGCGTTGCATCGTCGCGGCCACACGCCGTGTGTTCCCCAATGCGCTCGAGCAAACGCGCGCCATGATCAGTGGACCAGAGGTCCCTCCCATAGACGCGTTGGAGGCTGTTCTGATCAACGAGCTCTGCACGCTCGAACGACGCTACGTGCTGGTGCTCGACGATTACCACCTGATCCACCAGCACACGGTCCACAATCTGGTCGCGGGCTTGGTCCGCCATTCCATCCCCGAGCTCTGCCTGGCCATAGCGACCCGGCACGACCCACCCCTGCCCCTTCCCACGCTCCGCGCCCAGGGCCGACTAACCGAGCTGCGTGCCTTGGACCTTCGTTTCGATGTGGCCGAAACGACCGAATTTCTGGGCAAGACACTCCCGATGAAAGTGAGCGATAGGATCTCCGCCAGGCTGCAGGAAAAGATGGAAGGCTGGGTGACGGGGCTACGCCTGGCTGCACTTTCGATGCGGCATCAACCTTCTCTCGAGGCTTTTTTGAAAAGCCTGGATACCAAAAACAGCCTCTTGCTGAGCTACTTTGTCTCTGAAGCACTGTCGCATCAACCGGAACCGGTGCGCAACTACCTGATGGTAGCCGCGATCCCCAGCCGATTCTGTGCGCCCATCTGCGATTGTCTTCTGGGAATCGACCCAACCGATGAGCGCCCCGCGGGGGCCGAGCTCATCGAGCACATCGTTGCGGAAAACCTCTTTGTCATCCCGTTGGATGAGAAGGGCCGGTGGTTTCGGTTCCACCACCTGTTCCAGGAGCTTCTGCTGCGCGAGCTCGTAAAGACGCGCGGTAGCGCTTACGTCGCCGAGCAGCATGTCCGCGCGGCAGCCTGGTTCGCCGAGAACGGCTACATGGAGGAGGCCTTCAATCATTCGCTTAGAAGCGGACACGAGGAGCTTGCCTGTGATCTCCTGGCCGAGCACTACCGGGGGCTGATGAATGATGAACGGTGGCAGCTCTTGAATAACTGGTTGACGCGGCTACCATGGCAAAGGATCAGCGCCAGGCCGGAGCTTCTCATGGCAAAAGCATGGCTCCAGGAAAAGCGGCACCAGATCGATGAACTCGCAACCACGCTCGACCGGCTCGATGGGCTCTTGAGCGATGAAGCCTCGCCGCTTCGAGGTGAACGAAATACTCTGCGATGCCGAGTTTGTTATGAAAAAGGCGATACCGATGAGGCATTGGCTCTCGGCTTCCGAGGACTGGAGGATTTGCCGGCGGAGAACCCCAGTGCCCGTGGTATGGCCTTAATTGTCCTGGCAATGACACTTCAGGCGCGCGGCGACATCAAGGGCGCACAGAGCCTGCTGCTCCAAGAGCTCGGAACAAAGGCAATCGACGACGATACGCTACGCGCACGGGTGCTCGCGGGCCGGTGTTTCGTCCAGTGGATCGATGCGGATGCCGTCGGCCTTTGCCGGAGCGCCACGCAGTATCTCAGTCTCAGCGACAAAACGGGTCTGGACGAGAGCCTTGTAATGGCCGGCTACATGCTCGGCGTAGGCCACTACGAGCGCAACCAGTTGGAAGATGCGGCGCGGCATCTCGGCGTGGCCGTCGAGAAACCATATGCCGGACCAGCGCAGAACTATGCTCACAGCGTCTTTCTACTCGCGCTCATCCACGGCGCTCGCGGCGAATGGGAACGCGCTACCGATCTGGCCGAATCGGTCACCGAGTTCGGAATCGATACCGGCAATGCCAACATCACCGCTTTCGTCGACGGATTCAAGGCCGAGCTCTCGCTGAGGCGCGGCCGTATCGCGGAAGCGGCCGGTTGGGCCGAGCGCTTCGATCCCGAGCCCCTGCATGCCTCTTACCGTTTCTACCTGCCCCAAAAGACATATGTGAAGTGGCTCATCCAGCAGCCACGCGAAGCGGATCGCCGCCGCGCCGCCGACCTCCTCGACCATATGACTGCTTTCTACGACGACATCCACAACCGCCGGATCACCATCGACGTGTTGATCCTGCGGGCACTCCTGGCTGACCTCGAGGACGATGAGCCCCGCGCCCTCGAGTGCCTGGACCGCGCGATCTCGCTGGCCAGCCCCGGAGGCGTGCTCCGACCCTTCCTGGATCAAGGTCCGCCCCTGGTGCCGCTGCTTCATCGCTTGATCCACAACGGACGTGCGGGTCACGCCGGGCGCATCATGGCGGCCTTTCGCGAAGAGGTTGCCATCAAGACCAGAACCGCCGCGCCCAATGATGGGTTCGAAATTGCGACCGACGCGCTCACCAAACGCGAGCGGGAGGTGCTGGTCTTGCTCGGCCGCCGTTTGTCCAACAGCGAGATCGCCGAAGAATTGTACATCTCGCCGGGCACGGTCAAGCGTCACACCTTGAGCATTTACCAAAAGCTTCAGGTAAAAAGCCGGCGCGAAGCCGTCGAACGTGCCGGCACCATCGGCCTCCTGAACAACACCTGATAAAAGGTCTTCTCGATGGACCCCCAGGCAGCGGAGCCCGTTTTCCAGCAGCAATTATTTGCCGGTTATTGAAAAAGCCGCCCCGGGAGCCGGCGCCTTTTCTCGCCAACTGGAGGGGTCCGCGCCCATTCTTTCGCCGAGATCGGCCAGGTCGCGCATCTTTTCCCGATCGAACATATATTCGGTTTCTAAAATCGGGTAATCCGAGGGGATGGAAACATAGCGCATGACCATGTCGAGTTCGGGCCTCTGGTTGATCATCCGGGTTAAGGTCTCCGCGTCCTGGAGCGTTTGCAGCCTGGAAGCTCCCATCAGGATCTGCAGGCTGCGCATGGAAATATCGGCCCAATTGGACGGGATGACCTTGGGCTTCAAAAGCAGCTTGGTATTGACGATGATCCAGAGGCGCACACGCAAGGGCCTATCGGGTTGCACGAAGTCGAAAGGCGTCACTTCTTCACGGTACAGCCAGTCCCTTTCACCAACTCCGGTGATCATTTGCAAGGAGGCGCCTCCATCGACGTAGGAGTAGCCACCCATTTCCACCGGAGGAAATGCTCCCGGAATCGCCGAGGACGCGATCAGCCTTCTTGAGAGCAACGCCCTGGCTTCATCGGCTTGCTGATCGGCCACCATGTCGGCAAGGTCCCAAACGCGCAGCAGGCCGTAATCGAGATTGGTCGAGCCGACAATCAGGGCCCGATTATTTTTGGATTCACGCGCGATTTGGCTCACCAAATCGGTTGTCAAACTGTTTCGGATGGTTTCAAACAGAGGCATGGCATCGTAAATGGAAGACTTGCCCCGCAACAGCCGCCAAAGCGGCCTGCCCTGGATCAGGCCCGAAGGGGTATTGCGATAATAATCCAACAGTGCAGCGTAGGAGGCCCGGCTGCCCACAAAAGCAAATGGCGCCATCAGGGACCCGGTGCTGATGCCGGTTACGCTGTCGAAGTGAGGCCGTGCGAACTCCCCTTCCTCGATGCGCCCCCAGCCCTTGAGGAACCCGGCTCCAAATGCTCCATACTCGCCGCCTCCCGATAGAACGAGAATGTCATAGGATTGGGAAACGTCCGGGTTTTGATACTCGGCCTTCAGTCTGGCCCGGGTTTTTGCCGAGAGCCTGGCAATGTCTTTTTCATATTGTAATTTGAAATCGGTATAGCCCCCCATGAGCTCGGCTTGGGTCAATTCGCGCTTTTTTGTCGCACATGAACTCACCAAAAGTATGGCAAATACCGCGAGGTGGCTAAAAATCAATCTATGTTTCACGGTTCAAACCTCTCGGGTGGTCATTTCCTGTTAGGCCCGTCGGCGCCTTTGCCGTGAGAACCGGTATCCGTATCATTTGATTCCTCCCTTTTTTCAGGGCGAACTTCCCGACGGAAAGTTCGAGTCTTGTCTTCAGAGTCTGCGGACGGGAGCTAGACAGGTTAAGTACCAAAAAGGTACATTTCGGGGTACATTTGGTGCCGACCCTTCGGGACGGTCAAGCGTCATGGATAAGCTCCGCGCAAAAAACCCGCGCCGCCCCGTCGAACGGGCGCAGGCAAGCATCATTTTCTTTTTGTCGCCGAGGGCCGGTCCAACCGGTACAAAACGGGTCACGTCACCATATGTACCTCAAAATGTACCATTATGGTACTTCGCCGCCCGGTAAGCAGGGCCTAGAGTGGTGTCATTGACAGAATCTCTTTAGGCACGGCGGTAGGGAAATGACCAAGCTATCCGAAAATTGGGGCGACTTGCGGGTGGACATACCCGCGGTTTACCGGATCCGCGTACGCGGCCACATCGACGTGAGCTTTTCGGATCGCCTCAACGGTATGCAGATTACCTACAACTCCTCAGAGGATGGACAGGTGATTTCAACTCTGATCGGGCGCGTCACCGATCAGGCCGCGCTCACCGGAGTGCTCACCACACTTGGTGAATGGCGCATGTCGCTGCTCACGGTGGAATGCATCGACGTCGAAGAGGATCTGCCGTGATAAACGTGACGCGGGATATGGAAAAATGCTCCCACTACCGGCGTCGGCACCATCCACAAGGAGTAAAGAATATGAATCGACCTATATTCGGATTTGTGATCCTGATCGGTCTGCTGACGAGCCTCGCCGCCTGCGGCCCCTCCATCAAGGTAAGCGCCGCCTTTGACAGCGACCAGGACTTTTCCCGCTACAAGAGCTTCGACTGGCTCAAGCCGAAAAGCGGCAACGACGATCCCATGGAAAAGAACCCCATCATCGCTGGGAAAGTCAAGCAGGCGATCACGGCCGCGCTGGAGGCCAAGGGTTATCAAGCCGGCTCGGGCGATGGTGATTTACACGTGGTCTTTTACGGCAGCAGCAAGGACAAGCTGCAGATTCGGACCTGGACGGAACCCTATTACGGCTACGGCTACCGCGGCTGGGCCTATGGCTGGGGTGAGACCCGGACCACGGTCGACGAATACGAGGAGGGTCGGTTGGTTATCGATTTCATCGATGCGAAGACCAACCAACTGGTCTACCGCGCCCACGGCACCGGGCGGGTCAATGAATCCGATCGCAATATCGACGCGCGTGTCCAACGGGCGGTCGACAAGATCCTGAAATCGTTTCCACCGCAATGAACCCAACTCGGCAAAACCGTCACGACAGGAGGTCGCGACACATGAAACCAGTGAATACCCGTGTACTCGTGATCAGCGTCTGGTTGGTTTCGGCCCTTTACGGGTTATCTCTCGCTGCAGGTGAAAAGCCCGCCCTGGCGGCGGGCGGTAAGGCTGTCCAGGAAGACACCGATCAGGCAAAGGAAAAAAAGAAGAAAAAGCAGCACAAGGCCGGCTATACCGACAAGCCGAACTTTGGTGGGCCCAACACCCCGGAAGCCCAGATCCAAGAGGACGATGAGGTTAAACAGCCCACCTTCCGATTTCCCGGCGTGGATCGCTCCCTCGAGCCCTGGTACGCGTGGAAAAAGCGGCTGGACGAACGCCATGGGCTCCAACTCGGCGGCCAGTATGTATCGCTCTATCAAGGTCTGGGCGATTGGGAGGCAGAGGAAGACGAGGCTTCTAGCGGGCTGGCCCGGGTGAACGGCAAATGGACGGTTCTCGGCCGTGGTACGAAAAACAGCGGCCGCATCAATTTTACGGTCGACCATCGCCATCGCTACCGCGACATTCCGCCTGCCGACCTGGCCGGCGAGATCGGTTATATCGGCCAGACCGGTCTCGCGATGAACAGCGCCGATCTGGTCCTGATCAACCTGTCCTGGGCTCAGTCCTTCAACGAAGGCGACACCGGGCTGATCGTCGGCCGCTTCGATCCCAACGATTATATGAATGTCCTGGGTTATGCCAACCCGTGGACCTCCTTCCAAAACCTGGCGGTGGTGTTCGACGTCAGCCTGGCGCTTCCCGACACGAGCTACGGAATGGGCGCCGGACACTGGCTCAACGAGCAGTGGTACGTGCTGGGCACGGTCAATGACGCCAACGGGGTCGCCACAGAACTCGAGCTGTTTGCGGGCGGCGCCGAATTCTTCAGCCAGGTCGAGGTCGGCTGGTCGCCCTCGAAAGAGGCGCGCTACTTTACCAACGTCAACCTCACCGTCTGGCACGTCGATGCGCGCGAGGAAGCGGGTATCGAAGCGGCCGAGGGGGTGCTGTTCTCGGCCAACCGAACCTTCGGGGAGCGCTGGATGCCCTTTTTCCGGCTCGGCTTCTCCGACGGCAGCGCGCCGATCTACAACACCTCGGTCACGGCCGGACTCATCCAATATTTCCCACACCGCTCCGACCTCTTCGGCCTGAGCGTCAACTGGGGCGATCCGCCCGCTGATGCCCTTTCCGAGCAGGTCACCGCCGAGTTCTTCTACCGCTGGCAAATGGCCCAAAACCTGGCGATCACGCCAAGCCTGCAATGGCTCGGCGAACCGGCGCTCAATGAGGTCGACGACCGGGGCTGGGTCTTCGGCTTACGTTCGCGTTTCACGTTCTAAACCAAGCATAGGAAGCATCATCATGAAGTTTTGCAAATATCTGATCCGGCCGGTCCATTTGTTTTTGTTTCTTTGGGCGTCTTGTGCCTGGTCGCAAACCTGGGAGCCGTTGACCGGTGACGATTTGCGCGAGCTCTTCAGCGATACCGTGATCGAGGCGACCTTGAGGGGCGGGGTCAAAGCAGTGGCCACCTACAAGCGTGATGGGACCGGCGTCGTCAAAGCCTGGGGCGGTGAATTCGATCGCACCTGGGAGGTTCGCGGCGACAATACGGTTTGTATCGGCATCGGCGCACAAGAGACCTGTTACAAGCTCGAGCGCAATACCGCCACGCCCAACAGCTATCGCTCCATCAACCAAACCACCGGCGAGATCTTGGAGCTGACCATCAAGGCGGACAAGACCGGCGCCGCGGATACGCCGACGACGACCGCGGGCGGGGCGGCCAAGCCCTCGGCAGACGAGATCGCCGCCAAGCTGGCCAACCCGAACGGTTCCCTGGCGACCCTCAACTTCAAATTGCAATATCGGACCTACGACGGCGATCTTCCCAATGCCTGCGACCAGAGCAGCACCACCCTGCTGTTCCAACCCGCCTTGCCGTTCAAGCGTCAGGACGGCAGCACCGTTTTCTTTCGACCGGCCATCCCCATTCAATTGGATTCTCCTGTTTTCGATGCCGGAGCAGACGACTTTGATTCAGAGGCGGGGTTGGGTGACATCGCTTTCGACCTCGCCTACGGCAAAACGAGCAAGTCCGGCTTCCTCTGGGCGCTGGGTATGATTGCGGCGATGCCCACCGCGACTGAAGATGCGCTGGGGACCGATCGCTGGACGCTGGGTCCGGAATTGCTTCTCGGCAAGCTCAGCAAGAAATACGTGCTCGTCTTCTTCCCCAACCACCAGTGGTCGCTGGGTGACTCTGAACATGCCGATATCAACCTGACCTCGATTCAACTGACCGGTACCGTCCTGCCCGGTGGCGGCTGGAACCTGGGTACGTCTCCTCTGTTGACCTATGACCACGAGAGCAGCCAATGGTCCATTCCCCTCAACTTTTCCTTTGGCAAAACCGTGATCAGGGGCGGGCGCCCCTGGAAGCTGGGTATGGAAGCCAACTACTTTTTAGAGCAGCCGGACGCCTTCGGCCCGGAGTGGTTCATCGGCTTGAGCGTGGCTCCCGTAGTTGAGAACGGCCTGGCGAAATGGTTCCAATGATGCAACGAGGAGGTGAGCGATGACCTCGCCTGACAAGATTACCTTTGACGAACGTCAACCCTGAAAAGGAGATAACCCATGAGACGATGGATGGTCTTGAGTGTCCTTTGCTTCACCGCACACCACCTCCCTGCACAGGAAAGGCAACCCGGAATGACGGATCGTTGGAACCTGAGCTTCGGCAGCTTTTCCCAGAATGTAGATACCGAGGTCCGCGCAGATTCGGACCAGGGGATGGGCAACGATCTTGACTTCGAGGACGATTTGGGGTTCGATCCTGACACCACGGAAACCAGGCTGGACGGCTATTATCGGTTCGGTCGCCACCGCATCGATTTCGGCTATCACCGTTTTCGCCGTACCTCGGTTCGGGTGATCGACGAGACTATTGTCTTCGGCGATCGAACTTTTGAGGTCGATTCGACCATCGATGCCTTCTTCAATACCGACTATTTTAAGTTGGGTTATCGCTATTCCTTCGTTAAAAAACGACGCACCGACTTCGGTTTGGCAGCCGGTTTTTCGACCTTCGATCTGGAGGCGGGCCTGGCTCTGGCCCTGGAACTCAGCTCCGAGGGCGAGGTGCTTGCTGTCGATGAGGGAGTATCCGTAGGGGTGACGGCGCCGGCGCCGCTCGTAGGTCTGTATTTCAACCGGCAACTCCACCGCGGGCTCTTGCTTCGCGCCGTGGGCGAATTCTTCGCCCTCGACCTGGATGAGTTCGACGGCTCGGTCACCGATATCCGAACCGTCCTAGATTACTATCCGTGGCGCCGCATTGGCTTTGGTCTTGGCTACAACTATGTCGAGGTCGAGATCGACCAGATCAAGATCATCGAAGATATCCAAGGTCGCTACCAGTACAACTTCGACGGTTGGCAACTCTACCTGACCTTTTCTTTCTGAAAAGGCCGGTGATAAGGGGGTAATCCCTGTGACGGCAACGGCAATATCGAGCAAAGGAGGCTCTTGTGAAACGGATGCATAACCTGGCTAAAACCTCTACCAGGATCGGCATTTGCATTGCTCTGCTCTGGCAATTCGGGTGTACCACCATCGGGCCCAAACGCGTTATACAAGACCGCTTTGATTACAACGGCGCCGTGGCCGAGTCCCGACAAACCCAGACGCTCTTGAACATCGTGCGGCTCCGCTACTCGGAATGGCCGGTCTTCCTGGATGTGGAGCAAATCGTTTCGCAGTACACCTGGGAGCAATTTGTCTCCGTGAAACCGATCATCAGAACGCCGTTCAAGGGGGACAACGACCAATTGGAGGGTCTCTACTCGGGCAAGTACAGCGAGCGCCCCGTCGTTCTCTACAAGCCGGTCAAGGGAACCAAGTTCGTCAAGTCGATGCTGACCCCTGTTCCACCCGGCTCGCTGTTGGGACTTGTTTATACGGGTTGGCCCGCGGATCGTCTGCTTTCCACCATGGCCCACTCGGTCAATGGTCACCGCAACGTGCAACTACAGGGAGGGCGCATGCTCCGACCTCACCCCATCTTCGCCGACTTCCTCGAAACGCTACGCGCCTTCCAGGTGAACGATGCCCTGGTGATCGAGGTGGAGAGACAGCCCCTTGGAGAATCGAACGGCGCCACCGTGGCAACCCGGATCACCTTCCGCACCGAGCTGGCGGACGAGCCCGCCCGAAGACAATTGACGGAAACCAAAAAGCTCTTGGGCCTGGACCAGGGAATGAATACCTACCAGATCGTTTGGGGATCGGTTGCTCCCGACGCCAATACCATCGCGCTCGAAACGAGATCGCTGTTGCAGCTCATGGAGGTGCTGTCGGCCAATGTCGAGGTGCCGCAAACCGATCGGGATGAGGGACGCGTCGCTCTAATGGAGCCGTGGCCGGAGGTGGACAGGAGCGGGTTGGCGCCCCTGATGAAGATACGACAAGGCGAAGAAGCGCCGACCGATGCCCATATTACCTGCGTTTACCGCGACCGCTTTTTCTGGATTGACGATACCGACCTCGATTCGAAGATGACCTTTGCCTACCTGTCCATGCTGCTCACTCTCGTTGAGGCAGACCATAACGCCGGGACGCCGCTTGTGATTACCACCAACTAGGAGACGCCCGACCGCGGGGAAGGGGTACATTTGTGAGCATAAGTTGGCTGTCCTTAATCTCACTCCTGGTCTGGTTACCGCCTGAGGCCCGGGAAGAAGAAAAACGGCAGTGGTCCAACGCGACCGAGCTCTCGGCCGTATGGACCGGGGGCAACGCCGAATCCAATACGTTCGGATTCAATAACGACTATCTGTATCAATTTGGCAAAGGCACCCTGGAGCTGGAATTGAGCGCGATCCGAACCGAAAGCACCCGTTTTGACCGCCTGGCCGTTCCCCTACCCGACGGCGGTTTTCTTTTTGAGGAAAACGAGCAAACCGAAACCACGGCTGAGAATTATTTTTTCCAAGCCGAGTATGACTGGAAATTCGGTGTTGCCCGTTATTGGTACGGCAATACCTCCTGGCGCCGCAATGAACTCAAGGGCATCGCTAACCGCTACCTGGTGAGTTTTGGTACCGGTTATATCCTGGCGGCAGGAAAGCGCCGTCAGCTAAAAGGCGATTTCGGTCTGCTACTCAATCAGGAAGAAACAGTGGGAAGCTCAGGCGATGATGCCGGCTTTCCAGGCTTGCGCGTATCCATCGACAGCAGGTACCGGATCGGAAAAAATGCCCAATACAAGGGTAACCTGGTGCTCACCTCGAATCTTGGGGATTTCGATGACAGGGAAGCGGAATGCACCAACGATCTCTCCGCCTTGCTGATCGGAAACCTGGTCCTCAAGGTCAGCCTTGAGCTGCAATTCGACAATCAGCCCAACTTCATCGACGTGCCCATCCAGGGTCAGGAGGGCACGGTACCGCTGGAACTCGATGAGTTCGATGTCCAATTCACGACTTCCCTGGTCATTAGTTTTTAGGACTACACAAACGAAGGAGAAGAAAATGAAAACAGATCGATTCCCAACGATGATCTTTATCCGGACCTGGGTCGTCGCCGGTCCGGCCGGCGTTTTGCTGATCGCGGTGGCACTTCTGCAGACATCGGCACCGCTCCTGGCGGACGACGTCAGCAATGCTCGGGCTATGATTTGTACCCCGGTTCTGGTCACCCGGTGTACACCCGACGGCGAGTGCGTCAGTTTGCCGCCATGGGAGCTCAACATCCCTCAGTTCATCGAAGTCGATCTCGAGAACAAGATGCTCCGCACCACCAGGTCCAGCGGGCAGGACCGCTCCTCGCCGATTGAGCACCTGGAACGCGAAGGCGAGCTGATCTTTCTCCAAGGCGTCGAAAATGGTCGCGCCTTTAGCTTCGTGATTGCCGCCGACACCGGCATGGCTTCAATCGCCGTTGCCCGAGACGGCCTGGTGGTGACGGTTTTCGGCGCCTGCACGCCGGCGCCCGCGTCGGCTGGGGCCTCGGCCGGTGAGGAAGACAACTAGCACACGATCTGAGAACATTTCTGAAATGGAGGTTTGAAAATGAAACGCACGTTATGGATCGCGCTAACGATCGCTCTTGCCTGGACGTCCCCAGCCCCGGCACAAAACCCGCCGCAACCCGCGCCGACGGGGCAGAAGACCCTCGCGGCCACGATCAACGTCTACGTCTTCCCTGCCGATGGGCAGACTACCGAGCAGCAGAGCCGTGATGAAGCCGAGTGCTACGCCTGGGCAGTGTCGAATACCCGCACCGATCCCTTCGACCTCGCCAAGCAGGAACAGCAGCAGGCTCAGTCGACGGAGCAACAAAGAAAAGCCATCGAGAAGTCAGACCGGGGCGCCGGGTTGCGAGGCGCGCTGAGAGGCGCCGCCGTGGGCGCGTTGATCGGCGAGATCGCCAATGACGATCCCGGTGACGGAGCTGCCTGGGGCGCCGCGGCCGGGGCGATCAGGGGCCGCCGTAAGGCACGTCGGAACAAGCAACAGGCCTCGAGTGAGCTCGATCGGCGAGAACAGTCCCAGCAGCAGGCCACGGCGAAGCAGATCGAAGATTTCAAGAAGGCCTTCAGCGTTTGCCTGGAAGCCAAAGGGTACCTGGTGAAGTTCTGACCTGATTTGCTTTCAACCATGTGACGTCTACCTAAAGCAAACCTCTACTCAAAAAAACAACTTAGAAGCATTCTAAGCACGCCTTTTCGGGCAGATGAGGCCGAACAACATATTCAAAAGGTTGTGCCGTTTTGTTCTGGGCGCGTTGTTGGGAACTTCGAGCCGGTGCTCGGCAAGTTTGGGCGCGTTGCGAGACGCACCGTCCCATCCAAAACGGCCGATGAACGCATCGCCCGGCTCACGATGCGCCCATTTCGGCGGGTCGGCCCTCGACGCAATACGTTGCCAAGACAACCCGAGCACAGCCCTCCTAGAGCGCGGGGTTACACCTGGTTTCCCTTAATCCAGGCTTCTACGTCGGCGATTTTGTAATACACCGGACTGGCGGCCCATTAGCCGCCGGTTTTTGAGGGACGGCCCGGGCGCCGGGTGAATCGCGAGAGAGTTTTGGCAGGCGGCCGAGGCGATCCCGCGTAAAATGTTCGTGTCTTTCCGGGAACAATCGAGTACCGGACACCGGTTGATCATGTCTTCCCGAGAGAAAATGGCGGCTAATTCGAGGTTGTCACGCGATCCAAACACGACTTTGGCGAGTCCCCGGGCCCTCGCCGATAAACACTCCTACGGCTTCCGGCCCCACCGTTGTTTGACCTCGCCAAGCCTTGGTAAACCCAGGCAGCTACCTGGATTTCCAGGTCACAATATGGTAAAAATCAAAAGGATAAGGACAACTCCACGGTGAGGTGGCCCATGATGGATGCAGCAGCCGTTAAAGAAGGTGGCGGAGTCGACAGCCTGACTATTGAGAAGGTCCCCAAGCCGAAACCGGCCGCGGGTCAACTATTGATCGCTGTACACGCCGCCGGCGTCAATCGGGCCGACATTCTACAACGCAAAGGCTTCTATCCGCCGCCGCCCGGCGCTTCAACCATTCTGGGTCTGGAGTTGGCGGGTGTTGTCGACCAGGTGGGACCCGATGTGACGGGTTTTTCGCCGGGAGATCGCGTCTTCGGCCTGGTGGAAGGCGGCGCCTACGCCCAATATTGCACCATGCATGCGGCCCTGGCCATGCCCATTCCGGCTGAATGGGATTTTACCTTTGCCGCGGCGATTGCAGAGACTTTCTATACTGCCGGAGAAACCCTGTTCAGCGTCGGCGAATTGAGTGAGGGCGAACATTTACTCATCCACGCGGGCGGCAGCGGGGTCGGCAGCACCGCGATCCAAATGGCCCGAACCGTGGGGGCGCATATCTATACCACCGCCGGTTCCGAGGAAAAGCTGGACCGTTGCCGGCAACTTGGTGCACATGTAGGTATCCCATACAAAACAGAGGACTTCGCCCAAAAGATCAGGAGCCTGACCCGGGGCGAGGGGATTCACATGGTGCTTGACTTTATTGGGGCGGCATACCTTGCTCGTAACTTGAGTGTTTTACGTCGTAAGGGCCGATTAGTAGTTGTCGGGCTTTTGGGGGGAGCCAGGGCAGAATTAGACTTAGGTCTTATTTTGCGCAAACAGTTGAAAATTCACGGATCAGTGATGCGTAGTCTTCCACTGGATGAAAAAGCGGCCATAAGAAAGCGGTTTTGCTCACGCTGGTTACCTTTACTGGAACGTGGAGAACTCAAACCGGTTATTTCTGAGGAAATTCCCTTTAGCAGGGTGCGGGACGCACATCAAATGATGGAAGAAAACAGGCATTTCGGGAAAATTGTATTAAGAATCCAGCCGTAAGGACCGACGAGATGTGTGTACCAGAATCCGGCTGCTGCGCCGGAATCACTCAAATTTACCTTCCTTGAGGGACTTTTCAGGTGGTGAGCCTTTACTGACAACCTCCCGACGTGGTAAACCTTCACCGAACCCTTTATGATGATTAAAACAACCTTCAAATCAGTAATCAACCCAATCCGGACCCCAAGGTCCACAATCCATGCCAAAACACCCCTGGCAAGTTTTACTCAACCCCTTGATTTGAGTGATACGCAAGCTTGAAGTCAGGGGCGCGCAATCTGAGTAGCGGCGGCACATTTTTCGGCTACCGGCCTTATTGTCCAAACACACATTTTTCTTTTGGTATATAATGAATAACCGAGGCAGGGCTATCACGACATGAATTCTACCCAAGGGGTTGTTTTGACCAGGGAACCAGAAGAGGCAACAAACGCCGGGAAAGTGCGCGATCTACCGGCGCGCATTCTGGTTGTTGACGATGAATCCGATCTGGAAATTCTTTTCCGACAGATGTTTCGTCGCGAAATACGCAAGAAGGAACTGAGTTTCACCTTCGTCCATAACGGCCAGCAAGCCTTGGATAAGTTGGAAGAGGACGATGATTTCGACATGGTTCTTTCGGATATTCGCATGCCGCAAATGGACGGCCTTACCCTGCTTTCCAAACTCAATAAAAATTACCCCATCTTAAAAGCCGTGATGGTTACCGCTTACGGTGATATGGAGAACATTCGCAAAGCCATGAACGGCGGCGCGTTCGACTTCATCAGCAAGCCCATTCAGTATCAGGATCTGAAGACCACCATTTACAAAACCCTCACGCATGTCAAGGAACTGCGTGAACTTCACCAGGCTCGTGAAGAAAAAGAACGCGCTCAGGCCATGCTCGTTGCCGAACTCCAAAAGTTGGACCGGATGAAGGACGAGTTTCTGGCCAATACCTCCCACGAGTTGCGCACTCCGTTGAACGGCATCATCGGCATTGTGGAATCGCTGATTACGGGCGCCACCGGCGAGTTGAACGAACGCACCAAAAAGAATTTGGATCTGGTGTTGCAAAGCGGTCGGCGTCTGGCCCATCTGGTCAACGACATTTTGGACTTTTCCAAGCTCAAGAAGGAGAACCTGACGCTCCACCGCGAATTGGTCGGCCTGCGACCCCTTATCGATATGGTTTTCCAGCTTTCCTCGCCCATGGCGCGCGCCAAGTCCATCGACCTGGTGAACGCCCTGCCCGTCGATCTCCCCGAGGTTTACGGCGACGAGGACCGCATTCAACAAATTGCGGTCAACTTGATTGGAAATGCCATCAAATTTACGGAAAAGGGAAGTGTTACCGCGTTGGCCCGGATAGAGGGCGATTTCATCCGCATCAGTATAAAGGACACCGGCATCGGCATTCCTGAGGACAAACAATCACAGATCTTCGAGGCCTTCAGCCAGGGCGAAGGCGCGGCTACACGGGCTTTCGACGGCACCGGCCTGGGATTGAGCATTACGCGGAAATTGGTCTCGCTACACGGCGGTACCCTGGAAGTTGAATCGCAACCCGATGTCGGCTCTACCTTCAGCTTCGTCCTGCCCATGAGCAAGGAGACCGCGGATAAGGCCGTCGCCGAAATGGCGGAACGGGTGCCGGCAGCACCCAAGCCGGTCTTGCATGCCCCGCCCGCGGTCAGCCCCGAACCGCCCAAACCTCGGGAACCGGCAGCGCGTATGGAGCCGGCCCGCGTGGAAACGCCCTCTCCCGCCCCGGAACCTAAAAAACCGAAGGTTCCCGCGGCGCAACCCATGCTACGTGAAGAAAAAGATACCGGCGGAGCCGCTGCCGAGGAACCCCTCCCGGCTCGTCGCAAAGGCAAGGACCAGTACCATATCCTGGTGGTGGATGATAACCCCATCAACATCCAGGTGCTGGTCAACCACCTCCAGGACTACCAGATTACCACTGCCACGGGTGGCAAGCAGGCCCTGGATCTGGTCCTGGGCGACGAAGTGTTCGACCTGATCCTGCTGGACGTGATGATGCCGGGCATGAACGGTTACGAGGTTTGCCAGCGCATTCGCAAGCGCTTCAACCCCAACGAATTGCCGGTACTGCTGTTGACCGCCAAAAACCAGACCAAGGACCTGATCACGGGTTTGGAAGCGGGCGCCAACGACTACATCACCAAGCCGTTCGCCATGAAAGAATTGATGGCTCGCGTCAAAACCCACCTGGAACTGGCCGATCTCACCCGCGAGTTGAAGGAAGCCCAGTCCCTGGCTTTGGAACACGCGCGCGCCGCGGGCAAGGCCGAGTTCGCGACTTCCGTACTGCACAATGTGGGCAACATCCTCTCCAGCATCAAAGTCTCGTGCACGCAGATCACCATGAAGCTCAACCAGTCGAAAGTGACCGGTTTCTACATGGCGGCTAAAATGTTGGAACAGAATATCGAAGATATCGGCCGTTTCCTCAGCGAGGACCCCAAGGGCCGCAAACTGCCTGAATACTTCATCAAGTTGGCCGACATCCTACAAAAAGAAGGCGAGGTGGTGACCAAAGAACTGGAAAATATGCGCAAGCGTATTTTCCTGATGGAAGACACCATCGAGACACAACAGTACTACGCCAAGGATTCCAACGAAATCGTACCCGTAGTTTTGGAAAACCTGGTCGATGAGTCCCTGGCCGTGCAGTCCGAGTTGATTCGCAAGCACCAGATCGAAGTGGAAAAAGTCTACAGGTACGACGGTACCGTCAGCGTACATCAATCCGTGCTCATCCAGATCCTGGTCAACATCATCAAAAACGGTATCGAGGCCATGAACCAAAGCGAACATCGCTTACTGACCGTGGAAATAGGCAAGGACGAAAACACCCAGGTCTTCTGCCGCATCAGCGATACCGGCGAGGGAATCAAGGAACTGGACAAGCTCTTCCAGCACGGCTATTCCACCAAGATGGACGGTCACGGCTTCGGGCTGCATTATTGCCTTCAAGCCATGGAAAATATGAACGGCACCTTGCATGCGGAAAGCGAGGGCGAAGGTAAAGGCGCCAGCTTTGTATTGCGCTTCCCGCCGCAGGCCGGTTGATGATCGGAGCTTGAGGGAGATGCGCGCGTCTCGACATCTCCCGCCGCGAGCTATTCTACTTTTTCAACGGGCAGACCGGCCCTCTCCCAGCCCAACATGCCGTCGGACATATCGTAAACGCGCTGGAAACCCATGTCCTTCATCATCTTCAGGGTCTTTCCGCTACGGCCGCCGGAGCGACAATAGACATAATAGGTGGTGTCCTTGGGCATCTCAGCCAGTTTTTTCTTGAAATCCTCGTCGAAGTAGTTGACCAGCTTGGAGCCTTTGACATGGCCCGCGGCGTATTCCTTGGGGGTGCGAACATCGAGTAAGGTGCCCTTCTCCACATCCATCTTCTTATCGAATTTAACAGCGGGTATGGAGACGTGAACCATCCCGCCGGCAAAACCGAACATGGCCGCCACGAATAAGCCGCCCAACACATAACGCAACATCCAACTTCTCCTCGTCTCAGAAATCCGACCGTACACGGCCGAAATTATTATTGTACCTTATGGACGGATTGGATGAAGGTAAAGATGCAATCCGGCCCGGGGACTCGTCGGCTCGCGGGTCGATTTCCAAATAAACCGGGGCTCGGTTTTTCAGGCCGGAATCGCGGCGGAGCCCATACTGAGCTAATCCGTGTTAGGATGAGAGCGTTCCAATCAATTCGGTTGTTCAATGAATTGCGGAGGTTTTTTGTGAAGCGATTTGTGTGTTTTCTATTGTGCTGTTTGACCCCGGTCTCGATGGGTCAGGACCAGGTCCCGCCGGGGGACGAGGGGATTCGGTCCCTGCAGAAAAGTAGGGGCATGAAGCCGGCGAAGGCCGCTCCGGATCGCAAGGAAGGCGAGGGCCCTTTCAAACGCCTGGTTATTCGCGGGGCTACCTTGATCGACGGTACCGGCGCGCCGCCCGTCGGTCCGGCCGATATCGTGATCGAAGAGGATCGCATTGCCGCCATCAACTTTGTCGGTTACCCCAAGGTGCCCATCGATCCCAAGTCGCGGCCCGCCGGGGGCGATTACGAGATCGATGCCCACGGCATGTACGTCCTGCCGGGATTCGTGGATTGCCACGCGCACATTGCCACACCCATGCACGGCCTGGTGGGCGAGGTTCCGTCCGCGGAATATGTTTTCAAGCTGTGGATGGCGCACGGCATCACCACCATCCGCGAGGTGGCCTGCGGCAACGGTCTGGGTTGGACAGTAGAGCACGCTCGTCGCAGCGCAAAAGGGGAGATCACCGCACCGCACATCGAACCCTACGCAACCTTTCCTTCGCCGTCAAGCGGGGTGATTCGCACACCGGAGCAAGCCCGCGAATGGGTGCGCGGCATTGTGCCTCGCGGCGCTACCGGCATCAAGTTCTTCGGTTCCTCGCCTGAAATCATGAAAGCGGCTCTGGATGAGGCCAAGAAGCAGGGCTTGCGCACCACCTGTCACCATGCCCAGTTGAACGTGACGCGTATGAACGTGGACGATACCTCCAGTTGGGGCCTCACCAGTATGGAGCACTGGTATGGATTGCCTGAGGCCCTTTTCGTTGACCGTGTGATTCAAGACTATCCTCCGGACTATAACTACAACGACGAACAAAACCGTTTCGGCGAGGCCGGACGCCTGTGGAAGCAGGCGGCGCCGCCGGGCAGCCCGCGTTGGCATGAACTGACCGACGACCTGATCGAGCGCGACTTCACGCTGGTGCCCACCCTGACCATCTACGAGGCCAGCCGCGATCTGATGCGGGCCATGCGCGCCGAATGGCACGATGAATACACGTTGCCCACGCTTTGGCGTTGGTTTGCGCCCAACCGCAAGGCACACGGTGCTTACTGGTTCTACTGGACCACCACGGACGAAGTAGAGTGGAAACGCAACTACCAATTGTGGATGCAGTTCATCAATAACTACAAGAACAAGGGCGGTCGTGTGGGGGTGGGCAGCGACGCCGGATTCATTTACAAGCTGTTCGGTTTTGCCTATGTTCGCGAGTTGGAACTTTTGCAGGAAGCCGGTTTCCATCCCTTAGAGGTGATTCGAGCCGCCACCATGATGGGCGCCCAGCTAACCGGGTTGGATAGCGAGATCGGTTCGGTGGAAGTGGGTAAACGGGCCGACCTTGTCATCGTCCCCGCGAATCCCTTGCAAAACCTGAAAGTTCTCTACGGCACGGGCGCTATCAAATTGAACGATGACACCGGAGAAGTGGAACGTATCGGCGGGGTTCGCTGGACGGTACGCAACGGGATCGTGTTCGATGCGCCGAAACTTCTTGCGGATGTTCGCAAGATGGTTATCGCTGCTAAAAAACGAGAGGCGAGGAAATAGAACACTGTCATGATTCAGGGCCGCAATGAAATGTTGCGGCCTTCGCATAGACGTCAAGCCGCGCTGATAAAGAGATGTGTCGACAGGGACCGAGGTGCTGCAATCACGGCCGGTCTATTTATTCAAGTATGAATGAAATTGCTCCGATAAAACCTAGCGAAGGTTCCGTGTATTACCTCTGGAAGCGAAAATGGTCTTTCGTCGCCGGCGGGGTAATTCATGGAAGTCTGACAGTTTTCTAAATTTCATTGATAATTTCTGACAAAGCCGTTATATTGGGTGCGGCCGTACGGCCGATCCTGAGGGCTTTGTTCACACCACACCGGTTCGGCTTTTTCAGCCGACCACAATCCCAAACTCACACCGGTCCTCTAAAGTCTTCCTTTACTTAGGAGTTTCGCGATATGAAAAAGCTGAAACTAGTGGTTCTCTGTGCGTCAATTTCCCTCGGAATGGTGCCCCTTTGGGCGCTGTGCGTTCAGGCTTCACCCACCAAGTGTCCTTCGTACATGGCGGTAGCCTGTAGCGGCAAAGCCATACGCGGTCAAACCATCGTCGCTCAGGATTACGCTATTGCGGAGGTCTTCGATAAAAACGGCTTGATGGTAGACGAGCAATCGACCAGTTGCTACGTCGCCGATTTCCTCGATCCGATCGAATACTTGCCTTTTTAGGAAGGAGAAGGAGTCGGTACCCAGAGTGAGGCGTTCGATGATTTTTTGGGTGTTATTTATGATTGCCTGCGGGGGCAAAAATCCCGGGTTACCGCCTGACTCTGAACCGAGGAAGTTAAACGAGGGCGGGTTTACCGTGACCCGCCTTCCTGTCACCTCCTTTTACAAGGACACGCCGGAACATCCCGCGGAGTACTGGCGCCATACCTTTTTCCTGGAAACCAACGGTAAGAGCATCTTCGTCAATCAATTGAAGGGGCCGCTGTTGGAAATCAACCATGACGGCCTCTTTGCGGGTATTGTCAGCAGGCAGGGCGACGGACCCGGCGAACACCACGGCCCGATTCTCGGTTTGAGCGCCGATGCCGGAAGGTTGACAGTGATCGATCGCGGTAATGTTTTGTTCTTCCAAAATAACCGCTACCAATCCCAATTCAGTCATAACGCTTCCGGGCGCTTCCCCCTCAACCGATTGTTTCGCTGTCGCGGTTTCGACGTGGCTGACGGCAACGTGGTGATTCCCTGGAGCGACGGGAGTCGGCCAGGACATGTGGGCACCGTGTTCACCACGGACGGCGAATTGAAACAAACCGTCGTCGATGAGGCCTTCGACCCCTCGCTGACCGCCTTGAGCCCCCTGGCGGACAGTGTCATGTGGCGTCGCGGTGAAGACATCTGGTACTGCGCCTATCTGTTCACCCCTCGGATTGCACTTTTCGACAAAAACTTCGAGAAGTTGGGCGACCTGACCTTCGACAGCCCGGAAACCCTCCGCTATGAAATCAACTGGCATCAGACGAACCGCGAAGACCTGGCCAATCCGCGACGACGTATTCCCCTGTTCTTCAATTTCCAGGTTCTCGGCGACGAGGGGCTGCTGATGAGCCAGGGACTTCTTCACCAGATCAATTTGAAAACAGGGGCGTTGGTCGGTTTATATCGCTTCTACGCACCGGACCACCCGGACCTCAAGGAAGGCGCCTTCCAGAACTTCCCCTACTGCGCATTACTGGACAACCGAACCCTGGTCCTGGCCCATGCAATCAACGACTATGCCGGTGAATTGTTCGCGGTCAAACTGCCGCCCTTGGATGACGCCCGGCTGTAAAAGTTGTAAAACCTGTCCCGCGAAATCAACGCAAGGTTTGCTCACCTGTCAGAATAGGAAACGGGAGTATTTGTCCCGGCTCATTCGATGGGAGGAAACCTATGATTCGCACCTTTTTGCTGCTGTTGTTCACACCCGTACTGTCGGCCCAAACCGTTGACGAGATACTGAAGAAACACGTGGAAGCCCTGGGCGGGCGCGAGAAGATCCAGGCGATCGAGACCTTGAAAATGACCGGTACCATGACACGGGGGGGCCGTATGGTCGATGCGCCGTTCAGCCGTTGGATCAAGATGCCCGACAAGGTCCGCTGGGAAGCGGAAATGCGTGGGATGATCATGACTCAGGCATTCGACGGCAAACAGGCGTGGGGCATCATGCCCTTCCGCGGCGACAATGAGCCGCGTGTCATGGAAGGTGGACGCGGCGGCAATATTCGCAATCAGTCGCGCGTCTTCGGCCCGCTGGTGAACCCGGAAAAGGGCGGCTGGAAGGTCGAATTTGCGGGTAAGGAAACATTCGAGGGCACCGACGTATTGAAGCTGAAGTTGACCCGCGAACCGCGTCAACGCGAGAAGACCGCAGCTCCGCCGGAACGCCCGGTCGGTGAACAGGGCGCGCGCGGTGGACGCGGCGGCAGAGGCGGTCGCGCCTCCGGAGGCGGCATGGGGAACACCATGTACAGCTACTTAGACGCGGAGTATTTTGTGGAGATTCGCCGAGTCAATGTCCGCAATGACCGCGAGGGCAACGTGGTCGAATCAAGTATCCTGTTCAGCGATTATCGCGAGGTGGCCGGCGTCATGATCCCCCATTCCATTACCACTGAAGGCGGGGGACAACGCGGCGGTAGAGGCGGCGGGCGCGGCGGACGCGGCGGAATGACGATGACCTTCGATAAAATCGAGGCCAATGTCCCCATGGACGACGCCTTGTTTACCATGCCCGCGAAAGCGGAAATCAAAAAGTCCGAGGGGAACAGGTAAAACTCCGTTCCAACCGTGCCGGTTGAGACCCGTTCGGTTTCAACCGGCCGTTCTTTTAGCCCTAACGCGTGCCGAACAAGCGGTCGCCCGCATCGCCCAAGCCGGGAAGGATATAACCGATACTATTCAACTGCCGATCCAGCGAGGCGGCATAGACGGGTACATCCGGGTGATCCCCGTTGAGGCGATTGACGCCCTCAGGCGCCGCCACCAGGCAAACGAATTTGATATTGCGAATGCCCTCTTCCTTCAGCATGGCCACAGCCGCACTAGCCGAACCGCCCGTGGCCAACATGGGGTCCAAGACCAAAAAAAGACGTTGTTCGTGATCGCCCGGGATCTTGAAATAGTATTTCTGGGGCGCAAGTGTATCTTCATCGCGGAAGAGGCCGATATGACCGATCCGTGCGCCGGGCATCAACTCGAGGAAGCCGTCCACCATCCCCAACCCGGCGCGCAAGATGGGAAGGATAACGCTTTTCTTACCGGCCAGACGCTGGGTAACCATGGATTCGAGGGGCGTTTCCACGGTGTCTTCAGTCAGGGGCAGGCTGCTTGTGGCCTCATAAGCCAATAACAGCGAGATTTCCTTGGCCAGTTCCTTGAATTTCTTCTTGGATGTAGTTTTGTCGCGCAGGTGGAACAACTTGTGTTTGATCAGTGGGTGCTCCACCGTATAGAAGTTGGGGTATTGTTCGTGTTTTTTAAGCATGAGGGTCTCCGGTTTCAAGTCGGACACAATCTAACACGCCGAGAGCCCAAAGGCCAGGATACATTGAAACGCGGGCGGAACGGTTACTTTTCGACTTCGGCTTTTTTCAAGCGTTCACGGTACTCGCCTGCTTTTTTCAGATTGCCCAACGCCTCATAAACAGAGACGATGTGTTCTAAGGCAACGGGATGGTTCGGAGCAAGTTCCAAAGCTTGTAAGAGGTCGGCCAGGGCCTGACGAGCCAAAATCGGATCGCTCTCCGTATTCCGACTCTGCAGGTGGACGGCGCGTTCCACCAGGGCTTGCACCAGTTTCTCGTTAACACTGTCGATGCCCGCGACGCCGGGTGTGGCAATCCGTTGCGATTCCGGCACCGGGTCTTGTATCCAGCGAGCGGTGATAAAACCCAGGGTGGCCGCTACCAGCATCAGCAACGCCATGCCCGAGAGCAAAATCGTCAAAATGCGACCGGGATCCGGCGGTGTCCAGGTGGGCAGCTTTAAATCGATGCCGTCGCCGTAGATCCGTTTCTGGAAATCTACAGGCTCCATGTCGTCTTCCGATTGTTCCACATCGGCATTGCGAGTTACCTGGTCCAACAAATCGGCGATACCGTCCAATTCCCGCTCGGCCTGTTGCAGCAGTAATTCGGCTTCATCATCCAGCAGGCGGCCCATGGCGCGGATCTCACGCGGGCTTTTTTCTTCCAGAAGTTGTAGCACGGTTTGCGCATCGAGAATGCCCATAAACGATCCCTCTGTCTTGCAAGATAAACCCAGATGTTTTCCTTGGCAAGGAAGAATCCCGGAATTCACGGGTTCATATCATACGCGGTCATAACGGCCGCTGAAAAGGCAGCCGGCAAGTCCGGCAGTGACACCGTGTATCAGGGGAAGAAGCCCCTATTCCAGATGTTTTTTGGTTGTCGGAATGAGCGCGCGGGGGCTCATATTCAGTTGTCATTGGTTGTTTCGATAAACTGAGACTCAAAGGATCCTTTCCAATTCCTCGACACTGAAAAGTCAGGAGCAAAGAATCAGTTCTCATTCCTCGACCCGGAAAAGTCAGGAGCAAAGAAGGAGAACTGATTCTTTGCGCCCCGAAAAGTAATGTGAAAGAAATCAGTTGTGGTTCCTTAACCCTGACTTTTCGGGAGCAAAGAATCAAAACTGATTCTTCGATCCTGAACTTTCGGTGCGCAAAGAATGAGGACTGATTCTTTGCTCCCCGACTTTTGGAATCGAGAAATCAGTCGTGACTTCTCGATCCCGGGCGGCAAGAGTCAACGAATCGGGCGGTAAAGCGGGGCACGAATCTTCACACAACCCGCCGTCAGCTGTATTTAGTTGTCAGATACGAAAAATGGATTGTTTTAGGTGGAAGCGATGAAAACCCCCGCCTAACGAGCGATCGAAAAGCAACTCAATCACAACAGCGCACGGCGTTGTGCCGGCTTCCGTCAATACTTCAAGGGTCCATGCATCCAAATCCGCCATATGCCGACACAAGACTTAAAATGCGTTATACTTCACCACATTCCCGGAGGGAGTGAACGATCATGCAACCAAGGTCCTTATTCGACACCACTGCCGGCATCGCCCCTAAAAAGGGGAAAACCGGTGACGGTCCCGGCGAGAGCGTCGTTGTATTGACCGTGGTCGTGCACCCGGATGTCGGTCGCATCGGAGAACGCAGCCTTTTGACCATGTTGCCCGGGAAAAGTGTGGGGCTGTCGAGGGCCGAACCGTATTTTGCCCAACCGGGCGCCGGCGGCGGCGAACCGCTGCTCGATCCCTTCCTCAGCCGCGGTCCGGTCATGCTGACCGGCAAAACCGACGGAAGCGTTGTTTTGGATGCAAGCGGCACCCGTACGAAAGTCAAGACAAACGGTTCTACCATCCGCAAGCAGCAGACCTTCACGGTCCCCCAACTGGATTACGGCGTCATCCTCATTCTGGCCGATCGCATTACGCTTCTCCTACACCTGGCCAAACCTCCCCATGCCCAATGTACCGAGAAATACGGTCTGGTGGGCGGCAGTTCCGCCATGGCAAGGCTTCGAGAGGAAGTGACGCGTTTGGCCGACCAGGATATTCCTGTGCTGCTACGCGGTGAAACCGGCACCGGTAAAGAATTACTGGCGCAAGCCCTGCACAAATACGGGCCCAGGAAAGAAGGCAAGCTGGTTTCCGTAAACCTGGGTGCGATACCTTCAGGGCTGGAGACTTCCGAGTTGTTCGGCAGCATTCGCGGCGCCTTCTCCGGTTCCGTATCGGCTCAGGAAGGTTACTTCCGTGCGGCGCAGGGCGGCACGCTTTTCCTGGACGAGATCGGAGAAGCCTCATCGGATCTTCAACGTAATTTGTTGCGTGCCGTGGAAAACGGCGAGATCTTTCCCGTGGGCAGTCAACAACCGGTCAAAATAGACGTGCGCCTGATCTCGGCCACCGATGCGGACCTGGAAGCCGAAGCCATGGAGGGCAATTTCAAGGACCCGGTCTATTATCGTCTTGCGGGTTACGAAATCTGGCTGCCGCCTTTATCGCAAAGACGCGATGATATCGGTCGCCTGTTCATGCACTTTGCTGAAAAAGACCTGGCTTCCATCGATGCAACAAGCAAATTGGAACCGCCCGATAAGGATACGCCCCAATGGTTGCCGGCAGAATTAGGGGCCAGGCTTTGTGCTTTTCATTGGCCGGGTAACGTGCGCCAACTCAGAAATGTTGTGCGCCAACTGGTTATTGCCAACCGTGACTCCCCGCAACTGACCGAGACACCGAAGGTCAAATACCTGCTCGATCAGGCCGAACCTCCGCCCGAGGCTCGTCCGCAAAAAAAGAAATACTGCAAACCCTCCGAGATTACTCGGGAGGAACTGCTGGCGGCTTACGAGGCCAATGCTTTTGAACCCAAGGCAACTGCCGCTCAACTGAATATATCGAGGACATCGATTTATGCCCTGATCGATAAAACGCCCGGCATCCAAACGGCCGCCGATCTTTCCGACGAGACCGTCGAGCAGGCGTTCGAACAATGCAACGGCGACGTCGAGGCCATGTCGGCAAGATTGAAAGTCTCCGAACGCGCCTTGCGATACCGCATTAAAAAGCTGAAGCTGAATGATTAACAGCTACCGCAAGGGTTGATCGGCAGCACGCGCTATGGGTTGAAAAAAGGGAGAGGAGAACCTCTCCCCGGTTGATTGGGATATCAGCCTTCAGGATCCTCGGTGCTGGTCTCCCCTGTTTGATCGACGATATCGATTTCCACCGGATCTTGCCCGCCGGTTTTACCCTGGCCGCCGCCTGTCTCGATGTACAGCGTCCTGGGCGGCTCACCCTCGGGGTCAAGTGTCGGCAGCAGGGCGCGCAGTTCGAAATAATAAGGGGCGGTTTCCATGTCCAACGGCACATCGTCCCCTGAACCGCTCCAGGTCCGTAAGGCAATCAGGTTTCCCTCCGCGTTCAATAATATGAAGAAGAGATCACGTCCCCGGGAACGAATCATCCGGTCATCCCAGAACAGGATGCCGTCATACCAACCGTAAACCAGTTGGAAACCCGAGGGCTCGCCGGCGATGCCGGTGACCGCGGCCGTTCCCGCAATATTGATCAAGGTATCGGGCGCGTCGAAATGGTGAATACGTAAAATGGTGTTGTCTTTATAGGGTCCCTCGGCGGTAACCTGACTCAGCTCCGTGGTAACCTGAACGTCTTGGGCCTTTACGGCAGTGGTGATAAGGAAAAAGGCGAAAAAAATTACAGGGGTTCTATGTGCAGACATGGTTCCTCCCTCTCTGCATTATAACCGCGGCATGTTTTCGGACAGAGAACGCCCCTGTAAGCAGCCTTCGGCCACTATCGATTCGGGATCGTGATCTCTCCGCTGCTCAAGCTGCAAACATGCCGCGAGCTTTCGTAAAATAGTTCAATCGCTGATACTTAGGGTAGGGGGGTTGTGGTCGATAACCCATCTGCGCCTTAAGACGGACACGGATTTTTTTTTCCCTGAAATTTTTGAAAAAAAATTTTCAGGGGGCAAGTGCCGGGTCGGTTATCCGGGGCTTGTCGGCACAGCCGAACCATGTCACAATGCGCATGGTTTTAGACGGGAGTTGATCGTGCAAGAGAATCAATCAGCTTTAATCGCACTGGCCGTGCGCGGCGCTCTGGGCGGGATTTTAATGGGCCTGGCCAATCTGGTGCCGGGGATCAGCGGCGGCACCATGTTGCTTGCGGCGGGCGTATACCCGCTTTTTATCGGAGCCGTTGCCGATGTCAGCACCCTCAAGTTAAAACCGTCCTCGCTGGTTCTGCTGGGCTCCGTGGTGCTGGCCGCCGTATTGGCTATTTTGCTGGGCGCCGGACCCATCAAGGACAGCGTGGTCCATCACCGCTGGATCATGTACAGCCTGTTCATCGGTCTTACCCTGGGCGGTGCGCCCCTGGTCTGGCGGCTCTCGCAACCCCGCGGCAAACCGTTTTGGGCGGGCGCTCTCGGCGGTTTTGCCGTCATGGTCATCATGGCCTTCGGTTTAGGGGCCGGCGGCTCTGCCGGCGTCAACTACTTTCTTCTATTCATGGCGGGCCTTGCCGGAGCCGCTTCCATGATCCTGCCCGGTGTCAGCGGTGGTTATCTGGTGCTTTTGCTGGGCCAGTACGAAACCCTGCTCGGCGGTATCGACAAGGTGAAACTGGGCCTGCTGGGCGACTCCGCCAAAAACATCGAACCTGATTTCGACCTGATCCTGGAAGCCCTGCACGTGGTGATCCCCGTGGGCATCGGCGTGTTGATCGGCGTGGTCGGTGTCAGCAACCTGCTGAAATGGCTGCTGGCCAAACACAAGATCGGCACCCTCGGCGTGCTTTTCGGCCTGCTCTTGGGCGCGGTCGTGGGCCTGTGGCCCTTCCAGCAGGGGCGTGAACCGGCCGTGGGCGAGACCATTGGCGCGATCGTGGTCACCGATCAAAATAAAGCCGACATCGACCCGGAAGACTGGCCGGTAGTCACCTTCTCCCCGGCTCCTGTGCAAATCGCCGGCGCCGTCGGTCTTCTGGTATTGGGGTTGGGCATTACTCTGGCTGTAGACCGCTTAGGGGAAAAGCTGGGCGGCGAGGACGAGGCGCAGATCTAGCCGGTGTCGAAAACTTTGTGAGTATTCTACCGTAAGATGCCAAATTAGCTCCGCCTGCCGCAAGTTCCGTTGTAGGATGAAGCAAACAAGTCCGGGAGGATGGTTAACGTGTTCAAATCTGTGCTCATTTTATGCTGCCTGGCCTGCGCCTGCTCGCTCAACGCTTCCGATAACTGGCCCGCTTTTCGCGGCCTGAACAACGCCGGCATTGCCGACAACAAACCCCTGCCCACCAGTTGGAGTATGGAAACCGGGGAAAACATTCGCTGGAAGACGGCGATTCCGGGTCTGGGCCATGCCGGCCCGGTGATTTGGGGTAACCGTATCTATATCACCACCGCGATCAGCGGCCTGAAAGCTCCTGAACTGAAGGCCGGGTTGTACGGCGATATCAAGCCGGTAAAGGACGACAGCGTCCACAAGTGGATCATGTATTGCCTGGACAAGAAAACCGGCAAAATCAAATGGGAGAAACTGCTCCATGAAGGCGTGCCCAAGATCAAGCGCCATACCAAGGCCACCCACGCCAACAGCACGCCCGCCACGGACGGTAAATACCTGGTCAACTTCCTGGGTTCCGAGGGATTGTATTGCCACGATATGGACGGCAACCTGATCTGGAAGAAGGACCTGGGCGTTTTGGATTCCGGCTTCTTTCGAGTGCCTGACGCCCAGTGGGGGTTCGGTTCCTCTCCCGTGATCCACGACGGCGTCATCTATCTCCAGGTCGATGTTCAGAAGGACAGTTACGTGGCCGCGCTGGACCTCAAAACCGGGAAGGAAAAGTGGAAGACAGCTCGCAATGACGTGCCGACCTGGTGCACTCCGGTGATTCACAACCACAACGGTCGTTTGATGATGTTGGTCAGCGGCTACAAGCACGCGGGCGCCTACGATGCGAAGACCGGGGAAGAGATCTGGAAGATTACCGACGGCGGCGATATTCCGGTCGCCAGTCCCGTGGTCGGCCACGGCATGGTCTATATCAGCACCTCGCACGGTCCCAAGCGGCCCCTCTACGCGGTGAGACTGGACGCTAAAGGCGACCTGACCTTGAAAGACGGCGAAACCTCCAATGAGGGGATTGCCTGGAGCCATCCCTCCGGCGCCTCGTACATGCCCAGCCCGTTGCTCTACGGCGACTATCTCTACGTGACCAAGGACAACGGCATTCTTTCGGCCTACAATGCCAAAACCGGCGAAGAAGCCTACAAACAACGCCTGGGCGGCGCCTATACGGGTTCAGCGGTTGCGGGCGACGGCAAAATCTACATCACCAGCGAGGAAGGAACGACGCTGGTGGTGAAAGCCGGCCCCAAATACGAGGTCGTGGGCGAGGGTTCGGTTGACGGCGTGGTGCTTACCTCGGCTGCCATTTCCGACGGCGCTATCTACATCCGCACCCGCGATCACCTGGTTGCGATCGGTTCGAAATAAACTTCGGTCAATTGGCCTGGGCTTCCAAGACGTTAACTCTTGGGTCCCGGGCCAACCGGCGGGTTTCGAAAGTATAGACGGTGTCGCATTTGTGGTCGCGTGCGGAGGCCAGGATCAGGTAATCGGCAAATCCGGCTCCGCCGATCTCATAATCGCGTAGGGCGCGTATCACCTGCTCTCTGCGTTCGATAACCACGCCCTCCGTGTCCATGAGCATCTTCAGGAAGGTTACGATACCCAACTTGGGAATCTTGTAGCGGGATCGCAAAACCCAAACCGTTTCCAACAGCACCACTACTGAAATGAAAATGCCTTTTTCGCTTTCCTTTTCCATAAGGGCCCGAGCGGTTGCGGACTGTTCGGGAAACTCGTTGTCGTCGTAGATGATTCGGATCAGGATGTTGGTGTCAATCGCAATCATCTAAATCGTACCCCGTCTCCGGGTCCATCTCTTCTATGGAAACAGAAGCCCGTGGATCGAAGATGTTGAACAGAGTGGTGATATCTCTCCGGATGGGTTTCATGGTGACCATCTCCTCATCTTCCTCACTGAAGGTAAACCGCAACTTGGAGCCCGCTTCCAGGTTCAGTTTCTTTCGAATGGCGGCAGGAATGGTGATTTGCCCTTTGCTGGTGACGGTAACTTCAGCGGCTTCCATGTCACACCTCCATTGCCTTACAATTTACTGCACTTTGCCTTACTTTTCAAGTCCTTTCTTCCACTTTTTCTTGTCTCTTGTCTTCACCGGCCCTATTGGGTTTTAATAAGCCGGGAGTTGGAAAACCATGACCGGTAACCCCGCGCGCCAACAAATGATCGAAAAAGCCCTCAAGGAAATTTGGGGTTACGACGGCTTTCGTCCCTTCCAGGCCGAAACGATCCTCGATGTACTCAACGGCCGCGACACCCTGACCGTTCTGCCCACCGGCGGCGGTAAGTCGCTGTGTTATCAACTGCCGGCCGGGTTGATGGAAGGCACCGCCGTCGTGGTCTCGCCTCTTATCTCGCTGATGGCCGATCAGGTTCACGCCCTCCAACTGCTGGGCATTCCCGCGGCCTTCCTCAACAGCTCCCAGAACTTCGACCAGGTGCGCGCCACTAAAAACGCTTTCTTCCGCGGCGAACTGAAAATGCTCTATGTATCGCCCGAGCGCCTGCTTCAGGATCACTTCAAGGAAGAGATCGGCCAGGTGCGCCTGTCGTTTTTCGCCATCGATGAAGCCCATTGTATCAGCCAGTGGGGTCACGATTTCCGGCCGGAATACAAACAGTTGAAAGTCCTGCGCCAACAGTTCCCGGGCGTGGGCGTGCACGCCTTCACCGCCACGGCGCCGCCGCGAGTCCAGCAGGAGATCGTCGGCGAACTATGCCTGAACCAACCCAAGGTCTACGTGGGTTCCTATTTTCGGCCCAACCTCAAATACCGGGTCTACCGCCGGGATAATGTTCGCAACCAGTTGATCCAATTCCTGGGCGAGTTCGACAGGGGCGACAGCGGCATTATCTACTGCCTTACCCGCAAGGAAACGGAGAAGATTGCCGAATTCCTGTCCAAGAAGGGTCATCGCGCATTGCCCTATCACGCGGGCATGGATTCGGAGACCCGCAAGTACAACCAGGAACGCTTCCAGCGCGAGGAAACCCCGATTATCGTGGCCACCGTGGCTTTCGGCATGGGCATCGACCAATCCAACGTGCGCTTCGTGATTCACGTGGGCATGCCCAAAAGCCTGTCCCATTATCAACAGGAAAGCGGGCGCGCCGGTCGTGACGGTCTCACCAGCCAGTGCATCCTTGTCTACGGCGCCCAGGACATGCAGTTTTGGAAGCGCATTATCGAGGAAGAGCAAACCCTGGCCGGTGAGCGCATGAACCAGTTGCGCGACATGATCGCCTACGCTTCCAATCTGAAATGCCGGCACCGCACCCTGGTTGAGTATTTCGGGCAACAGTTCGAGCATAAATGCAACCACTGTGACATCTGCCTGGGCGAGATCGAGACCATCCCGGAGGCGCGGACCTTCAGTCGCATGATCCTTTCCGCGGTTTTGAAGCTACGCCAGAACTTCGGCGCGGCCTATGTGTCCCAGGTGCTCACCGGTTCCCGCGAGCAGAAGATCCTGCGCAACCGTCACGACCAGCTTTCCGTGCATAACCTGCTGGGCAAGTATAACCAACACCAGGTCCACGACTGGGTCAACCAACTGGAAAGCCAGGGCTATTTGGTGCGTTCCTCGGGCAATTATCCGGTGATCGGCGTGTCTCGCCAGGGCTATTGGTTACTGCGACCCGACAAGTATGGGAAAACCGAGGACGATGTACCCGTGATCCTCACCGAAACCCGTAAGAAGACGGCCGGGGAACAACGCCGCGAACGCGCCGGTTTCGACCCGGGCGCCCCCTACGATATGGAACTGTTCCGCCGTTTGCGCAAGAAACGCATGGAGCTTGCCGGAGAACTGGGTGTCCCGGCATTTGTGGTGTTCGGCGACAAGAGTTTGCGCGACATGGCCCGCAAACAGCCTGTAAGCTACAAGGATTTCCTGGATGTCTTCGGCGTAGGCACCAATAAATTGTCCAAGTTCGGCGACGACATGCTGGACGTTATCCGCGCCTACAAGGCAGAACGCGGCTAGCCCGCTGTTTTAAGCATAGGTGCACGGCAAAAATCAGAACAACCCGGGTTCACATGTTTGCCTGATTCGGGCGTATGCATTCCTGGATTACCGGCACAACTTGCGCTAAAATGCCTTCAGCTTCGACCTTTTACAGCTTCGGAAATATGGAGAGGAGACGTTTTATGAAAACCAGAGCAGCCGTTGCCTGGGAAGCAGGCAAGCCGTTGGAAGTTACTGAAGTCGATCTGGAAGGACCTAAACAGGGAGAGGTGCTGGTCCGCATTGTGGCCACGGGCGTTTGCCATACCGATGCCTACACGCTCTCGGGCGCCGATCCCGAAGGCCTGTTCCCCGCCGTTTTGGGACATGAGGGCGGCGGTGTCGTTGAAGAGGTGGGTCCCGGGGTTACCTCGGTCGCTCCCGGCGATCATGTCATCCCCCTATACACCCCTGAATGCCGCGAGTGTAATTTCTGTACCTCGGGCAAGACCAACCTGTGCCAGGCCATTCGCGCCACCCAGGGCAAGGGGTTGATGCCGGACGGCAGCAGCCGCTTTTCAAAAGACGGCAAGACCGTTTACCACTACATGGGCACCTCTACGTTCGCCGAGTACACCGTACTGCCCGAGATTGCCCTCGCCAAGGTCAATAAGGAGGCGCCGCTGGACAAGGTCTGCCTGTTGGGCTGCGGCATTACCACCGGTATCGGTGCTGTTTTGAATACTGCCAAGGTAGAGGCCGGGGCAAGTATCGCCGTGTTCGGTTTGGGCGGCATCGGGCTCAGCGTCATCCAGGGCGCGGTCATGGCGAAGGCCGGCCGCATCATCGCTATCGATATCAATCCCGATAAGTTCGCATTCGCTAAAAGCATGGGCGCCACCGACTTCGTGAACCCCAAGGAATACGACGCGCCCATCCAAGAAGTCATCGTAGACCTTACCAAGGGCGGCGTGGACTACAGCTTCGAATGCGTGGGTAGCGTGAAACTGATGCGTTCGGCGCTGGAATGTTGCCATAAGGGCTGGGGCGAGTCGGTAATCATCGGCGTAGCCGGTGCGGGCCAGGAGATTTCTACCCGGCCGTTCCAACTGGTTACGGGCCGCGTCTGGCGCGGCACCGCGTTCGGCGGCGTCAAGGGTCGCACCGAACTGCCTTCTTACGTTGATCGTTACATGTCGGGCGAAATAAAAATCGATGAAATGGTGACGCATTCCATGGGATTGGACGATATCAATAAAGCCTTCGACCTGATGCATGAAGGCAAGAGTATCCGCTCCGTGGTCCAATACTGAGCCGACCGGCTCACAACCTTCCAAGAGGTGGAGATTCAATGGAAGATAAACTGGAATTGAAGAGTGAAACCAAGGTGACCGGCGGTCGCCTTGCTTTCTACCGGCACCACTCGGAGGTGACCGACAGTCATATGAGCTTTTCCGTCTACCTGCCGCCCCAGGCCGAGGAACGGAACCTGCCTGTTCTCTACTGGCTCTCGGGGCTGACCTGCACCGAGGAAAACTTCATGATCAAATCGGCCGCCTGGCGCTATGCGGCTCAGTACGGTTTGATGCTGGTGGCGCCCGACACCAGTCCCCGAGGCTTGAACCTGCCGGGCGAGGACGACGATTGGGATTTCGGTTCCGGCGCCGGATTCTATCTGAATGCCGCTCAAGCTCCCTGGTCGGGTCATTATCGGATGTACGACTATGTGGTGAAGGAACTGCCCGCTTTGATCAATGCCAACTTTCCCACCAAACCCGACCGCATCTCTATCTCGGGTCACTCCATGGGTGGGCACGGAGCCCTGGTGATCGGCCAACGCAATCAACAGACCTATTCACTGGTTTCAGCCTTTTCGCCTATCTGTGCGCCCATGACGTGTCCCTGGGGCCAAAAAGCTTTCAGCAACTATCTGGGCGACGACCGGGAAACCTGGAAGCAATACGATGCCACGGAGATCCTGGCCGGTGCGGATACCGCCCTGCCCATGTTCGTGGATCAAGGCACTGTCGACGGCTTCCTGGCCGAGCAGTTGAAACCGGAACTCCTGGAAAAAGTCTGTAGGGAAAAAGGCTTTCAACTGGAACTGCGTTACCAGGAAGGTTACGACCACAGTTACTATTTCATCGCCAGTTTCATCGGCGATCACATCGCCTGGCATGCGCGGACCCTGAACAACTAACCGCAACAACGGGTCCGCGCGCCGGGCCCGTTATTCGTCTTTTTTCGTGTCTTTCTTTGCTTCGAAGTCCAGCGACAGGGAGTTGATGCAATAGCGTTGACCGGTAGGACGTGGACCGTCGGGGAAGACATGACCCAGGTGGCCGCCGCATTTAGCGCACAATACCTCGGTGCGCGTCATGCCGTGACTGTAGTCGGCCTCGGTAACCACGGCCTCCTCATTCAGGGGTTTCCAGTAACTGGGCCAGCCGCTGCCGGAGTCATATTTACTCTCAGAGGAGAAAAGGGGATTGCCGCAACCCGCGCAGTTGAAGACGCCTTTTTTCTTGAACTTGTTGTATTCGCCGGTCCAGGCATACTCGGTACCTTTCTGACGGAGGATGCGGAACTCCTCGGGGGTCAAACGCTTGCGCCATTCTTCTTCACTGAGATTCACTTCGTACTCCTTCACGGACGTTACCTTCGGCTTCTTTTCTTGTCCGGTCGTGGTGCAGGCAGCCAGGATGATGCCGACCGCCGCGATGAGGGGAAACAGATTTCTTCGTTTCATAGGCGTGCCTCCATTCACTATAGAAAAGGACGGCTGCGCTCATTATATTCCCAAAACGAAGTGATGTAACCCACGATTAGCCATCTAAATCTGCTTTGATATATTGAAAATCTGCCGATAGATTATCTGAGAATACCAGGGGATGAGGTAACGGCATGAAACTGGTGGTGCTGGACGAGGCGACATTCGGCGAGGTTTCCCTTCAGAACCTGGCGCACGGCTTTAATGAATCCGCCTTTTACGACGCAACTCGACCCGAGGAAACCGCCGCGCGCGTTCAGGGCGCTCACGTGGTCGTTTCCAACAAGGTTCGCCTGGATCGCGATCTCATGGTCGCAACCCCTACGCTGCAACTGATCTGCGTGGCAGCGACCGGCACCAACAATGTGGACCTGGACGCCGCACGCGAATTGGGCATCGCCGTCACCAACGTGCCGGGCTACTCCACGCCCAGCGTGGTCAGCCACACCTTTGCCATGTACTTTCACCTGGCCCACAACAACCGCTACCACCAGGACTACACCACCGCCGGTAAATGGTGCGACAGCCCTGTTTTCACGCATCTGGACCGACCCTTCGGCGAGCTCGCGGCCAAAACCTGGGGCATTATCGGCATGGGCGCCATTGGTCGGGGTGTTGCCGTTGCCGTTGCCGCCTTCGGATGCCGCGTCATCTACCACTCCACCTCCGGCGCAAATTTACAACAGCCCTGGCCGCAACACGATCTGAACGAGTTGCTTGCCCTTGCCGATGTGGTCAGCATTCATGCGCCGCTCAACGCGCGCACCCGTAACCTCATCGGGCGGGACCAACTGGCGCTGATGAAACCCGATGCCGTCCTGATCAACGTGGGCCGGGGCGGCATCATTGACGAGGCGCAGTTGGCCGTCGCCTTGGATGAAGGCCTCATCGCCGGCGCCGCGCTGGATGTCTTGGAACGGGAGCCGCCCTTACCGGAAAACCCCCTTTTTCATCTCCATCATCCCCGTCGTCTCTTTATCACGCCTCACATCGCCGGTCTCTCCAGCCAGGCCAGAACCCGCCTGGCCCAGGAGATTCGGCGGAATATAGACGCCTTTCGCTCCGGTCAAACTCGCAACCGGGCAGAGTTAACCTAATAAACATTAGGTGAGCGGGCGCATCTGCGCTATAATCCTCGCCTGACATAATTGTTGAGGTTGCCAATGCATCAACACCAAGTTCCGAGCCGATTCAAAGCCAAAATCATCCCTGTCTCCATATTCGACTTCGTCGTATTCGGCGGGACCGGGGACCTGGCGTTACGTAAGCTGATGCCCTCGCTCTATTATCGCGATAAGGACGGGCAGATTCCTACCGGCAGTCGCATCATCGGAGCCTCCCGTTCCGATATGGATCGGGCCGCCTACATAGCCATTGTCAAAGAACACCTGGTCAAACATGTCCGCGATGAGGATTTCAACGAGGAGTGCTGGGCCGCTTTTGCCGAACGTTTGGACTACGTCAGTACAGAGGTCCCCAACGGTTGGCAGAACCTCAAGCAGGCCCTGGCCGCTGACGGGCGTATTCGCGTCTTCTACCTTTCGGTGCCGCCCGGTATCTTCGGTTCCACCTGCGGCAAAATCCATCAGCATAAATTGATCGATGATCAGACCCGTGTGGTGATCGAAAAACCCATCGGGCGTGACCTGGAGACATCTTGTGAGATCAATGACAGCGTGGGCAATTATTTCCACGAAGGTCAGATCTATCGAATCGATCATTACCTGGGTAAGGAAACCGTGCAGAACCTGATGGCTCTGCGCTTCGCCAATTCCCTGTTCGAGCCCCTGTGGACGCGCAACTGGATCGATCACATTCAGATCACCGTGGCCGAGAGTATCGGCATCGGCACGCGCGGCGGGTACTACGACAAATCCGGCGCCTTGCGCGACATGGTGCAGAACCATATCCTGCAGCTGCTCTGCCTGGTGGCCATGGAAACACCCAAGGAGTTCGGCGCCAATGAGGTTCGCGACGAGAAACTGAAGGTGCTGCGCGCTCTGCGTAAGATCGGCCCCGAGGACTTCAAGAGCCATGTAGTCATGGGCCGATACCGCGAGGGCGCCGTGGGCGGCCGGCCCGTGATCGGTTATATGGAAGAGAAAGGCATTCCCGAGGACAGCCGCACCGAATCCTACGTGGCTATCAAAGCGCACGTGGATAACTGGCGCTGGGCCGGCGTACCCTTCTACCTGCGCACCGGCAAACGCATGCCCAGACGCACTTCCGAAATCGTCATTCAATTCAAAAAAGTGCCGCACCTGATCTTCCCCAGGAATGCCGATGAGGTGGCCCCCAACCGCATGGTCATTCGCTTGCAACCCGACGAGGGAATCCGCCTCTACCTGATGACCAAGGTTCCGGGCCCCGGCGGCTTCCGCATGCAGCCCACGCCCTTGGACCTCAGCTTTGCCGAAGCATTCAAGATGCGTTACCCGGACGGCTATGAACGCCTGGTGATGGATGTGGTGCGCGGCAACCAGACCCTGTTCATGCGCCGCGACGAGGTGGAAGCAGCCTGGATGTGGGCCGATACTATTCTGAATGGCTGGGACAACCTGAACACCTTCCCCCAAAGCTATACCGCGGGCACTTGGGGCCCCTCGGCCGCCATCGCCCTCATCGAGCGCGACGGCCGCACCTGGTATGAAAGCGAGAAACGATGAACAAAATCGAACGTCAATTTTTCGATGACCGCGAAGCCATGTTCGATAGTCTGGCCGATCGACTGGCCGCCCGTCTCGGCGAAGGCCTCGCGGCCAATGGTCGCGCCGGCCTGGTCGTTCCCGGCGGCAGCACGCCGGGTCCGCTGTTTCAACGCCTTTCCAAAAAAGAACTGGACTGGTCCAAGGTCACGATCGTTCCCAGTGACGAACGCTGGGTATCGCCCGATGATCCCGCGAGCAACGAAAAGCTGCTGCGCGAAACCCTGCTGATCGACAAGGCCGCCGATGCCCGGCTGATCGGTCTTTGGAACGATACTCCGACCCCGGCGGCTGGAGAGACCGTCACCGCCCGGGCTCTGGCGGAGATGCCCGATCCCATGGACGTGGTCTTGCTGGGTATGGGCGCGGACGGCCACACCGCTTCGCTCTTCCCCGGCGCCGATAACCTCTTGCAAGCCGTTGCCGGTTCCGGCGGGAAGCCCTGTTGCGCCATCCAAGCCCCGGGCGCCGCTCAACCCCGCATAACCCTCACCGGTCCGGTTCTACTGAAAAGCAAGGAAGTCATCCTCCTGATCACGGGCGATGAAAAACGCCGCGTGCTGGGTCAGGCCTTGCAGGAAGGACCTTTCGAGGACATGCCCGTTCGTGCTGTCCTGCACCAACACGTGACCCCCGTTACCATCTACTGGGCCCACTAGAGGGCTGTCATCAAGGGAGCCGTCATGAGCATGAACCCCGTCGTTGCCGAAGTCACCGAACGCATTGTGCGGCGGAGCGCGAATTCCCGCCCCGCTTATCTCGCCCGTCTCAAGAAAGCCGCCGGCAGCGGACCCCATCGCGGTGTTCTGTCCTGTGGCAACCTGGCCCATGGTTTCGCCGCTTGCCCCGACCGCGATAAAAAAGCGCTTACCGGTGATGAAGCCGTCAATATCGCCATTGTTTCGGCCTATAACGATATGCTGTCGGCACACCAGCCTTTTCACCGGTTCCCCGAGATCATCAAGGATGCTGCCCATCGAAACGGTGCGGTTGCCCAGTTCGCCGGCGGTGTGCCCGCCATGTGCGACGGCGTTACCCAGGGACAGCCCGGTATGGAGCTATCCCTGTTCAGCCGCGATGTGATTGCCATGGCCACGGCCGTCTCCCTGTCCCACAATATGTTCGATGCGGCCCTTTGTCTGGGTGTCTGCGATAAGATCGTACCGGGCCTGCTGATCGGGGCGCTCAGCTTCGGTCACCTGCCCACCGTTTTCGTACCCGCCGGGCCCATGCCCTCCGGTTTGCCCAATAAGGAAAAGGCGCGCATTCGCCAACTGTTCGCCAAGGGCGAGATCGACAAGGACGAACTGCTGAAGGCCGAATCGCGTTCTTACCATTCGCCGGGCACTTGCACCTTCTACGGCACCGCCAACAGCAATCAGATGCTCATGGAAATCATGGGTCTGCACGTTCCCGGTTCCGCTTTCGTCAATCCCACCTCGACGGAACGCGATCCCCTGACCCGCGAGGCGGTCCGCCGCGTGATCCTGTTGACCCGGCAGGCGGGCAACTTCACCCCCATCGGCGAGGTCATCGACGAAAAAGCCATTGTCAACGGACTGGTCGGCCTGTTGGCCAGCGGCGGCTCCACCAACCACGCCTTGCATCTGGTTGCGATTGCCCGCGCCGCCGGGATCCGCATCAATTGGGACGACTTCTCGGACCTGTCGGCCGTGGTGCCCCTGCTGGCGCGCGTCTATCCCAACGGCACAGCCGATGTGAACCATTTCCACGCGGCCGGCGGTTTGGCCTTCATGATTCGCGAACTGCTGGATGCCGGGCTGGCCCATGAGGATGTCACCACTGTCGCCGGTGAAGGCTTGCGAGCTTATACTCAGGCCCCGATGCTGGAGGGCGACCAACTGGTCTGGCGCGACGCCCCCGCCGAAAGCGGCGATCACACCATCCTGGGCACCGTAGCGAAACCGTTCGCCCCTGACGGCGGTCTGAAACTGTTGAGCGGTAACTTGGGCCGAGGGGTCATCAAGACATCGGCAGTTAAACCCGAGCATCGTTTCGTGGAAGCGCCCGCGGTCGTCTTCGACGACCAGAACGACCTCATGACCGCGTTCCAGGCCGGCGAACTGGAGAAGGACCTGGTGGCGGTCATCCGCTTCCAAGGCCCCCACGTCAACGGCATGCCTGAACTGCACAAGCTGACCCCGTCCCTGGGCGTGCTGCAAGACAAGGGCTTCAAGGTAGCACTGGTTACCGACGGCCGCATGTCCGGCGCTTCCGGCAAGGTGCCCGCGGCCATTCACATCACCCCGGAATGCGGTAGGGGCGGCCCAATGGGCAAGGTGCGCGCGGGCGATATGATAAGGCTGGACGCCGAACACGGTACGCTGGAGGCCCTGGTCGACCCGGCTGAATGGGAAGCCAGGACGTGTGAGGCGCCTCCCGAAACCCCCACGTATGGTCTGGGCCGTGAACTGTTCGCCCCGTTCAGAGCGGCGGTCGGTCCGGCTGAAGAAGGCGCCACGGTACTCGGCGGCATGGCTTAGGAGCAGCTCATGACAGTTTCCTTCAATCAGATGGAGCCCATTATGACCGCCGCGCCGGTCATCCCGGTCATCACCATAGATCACGTCGAGGATGCGGTACCCCTGGCTCAGGCCCTGGTGCGCGGCGGCCTGGTTACGCTGGAGATTACCCTGCGCACCGACTGCGCCATGACGGCCATCGCCGAGATAGCCGCGAATGTACCGGGAGCTATCGTGGGCGCCGGCACCGTGCTGACGCCCTGGGCGCTGGAAGAAGTGGCCGCGGCCGGCGGTTCTTTTTGCGTGTCACCGGGTTCTACCCAGTCGTTGCTGTCGGCCGCTAAAGACCACGACATGAAACTATTGCCCGGAGCGGCCACGCCCACGGAAGTCATGAACCTGCTTGACCAGGACCTGACCTACATGAAGTTCTTCCCGGCAGAGGCCGCGGGCGGGATCTCCTACCTGAAAAGTATGTCCGCGCCCATTCCCCAGGCTCGTTTCTGTCCCACGGGCGGGGTGAAACCGACTAATGCGGCCGATTACCTGGCTTTGCCGAATGTTCTCTGCGTGGGCGGCACCTGGGTCTGCCCCAAGGACGCGGTTGCCGCCAAAGATTGGGACCGCATCGAGGCGCTGGCCCGTAAGGCGTCCACCCTTAACGCCCACAACTGAAGATCACCCTCTTCCTTATTTTTTGATCGCCTTCTTGACGCGCTTGATAATCGATTTGTGCATGACCTCTTCACCGCGGATGCGCAGATCCTCCTGCCCGTATTTGTTCAGCAACAGCAGTGTGGGCACCTCGGTCAACTGGTAGCGTTTGTTGAAGTGGCGCATGTTGGGGTCGTGGAACATGGGCCAACCCTCACCGGAGTCGGGGCGCTGCCCGCCCACATAGACACTGATCAGATTCAATTTGTCCAACCCGTTCAATTTCTTCAGGTTCTTGAGGGTTTTCTGCCGATCCGCGTCGTCGCTTGCCCAGAACTCGATCAAGAGGTACTTGCTCTGATAATCCGCCATGTCCAGACGTTTGCCGTCAGTGCCGCGAACCGAGGTCGTGGTGGGGCCCAACCCTTCCAAACGTGTCCGAGCTTTTTGCGCAAAAGGACCGTTGGCGTCATTGGAGATGTAAGCGTTCAGCAGGGTACGCGCTTCATCCAGGTCATCGCGGTCATCGGCCAGGCTGCCCAGGTGATAGTTGGCCTCGTTATACACAACCGGGTCGGCTTTTGCGGCGCGATAGAGGTGCGGCGTCGCACTTTCGTCGTCACCGGCGGTCAATAGTGCTTTGCCCAACTGAAAATACAAACCGTTCAGACGAGGGTCGGGACCGGCCTTGGCCAGAACCTCGATCGTGGACCTGGCTTTTTCCAACTCGCCGGTCTCCAGATAGATTTCGGCCAGTGGAAAACGGCAAGGAGCACAACCGCCTTTTTCCAGTTTTTCCGCTTGAGAAAGAGCCTTGCCGGCCTCGACGCGCTTACCTTCAAGTAAGAGCACGGTGCCCAGCAGGTAGGCGTCGCGCGCCTTGGGGTTGCGCAGGGGCAGGGAACCGCCGCCGTAGCCGAGCCCGGTCTTTTTCTTGACGGCGGCCAGCTTGCCGTTGCGTTGCTTGCGCATGATCTCGCCAAGGTCGCCGTCCGCGCGTTTGTGACTGCCGCGTTGTGCGCCTAACTCGCGCATCAGGTCGGCGGTTTTGATGAAATCGGTATTGAAGCGAATCACATCGAAAGCGGTGCGGCCTTTCTTGTCTTTGCCGTTCATATTCACGCCGTTGCGCAGCAGGAACTTGATGATGTCCACATGATTCCCGGCGGCGGCCCACATGAGCATGGAAAAGCCCATGTTGTCGACGGTGTTCAGTTTGGCGCCCTTGCCCTTGAGCCAGGAGACGACGTCGAGCTTGCCGTTGGCCGCGGCCAGCAAACAGGGCGTACGGCCTAACTGATCGGCGCGATCCACGTCGGCGCCCTTGGAGGCCAGCAACTTCACCATGCTCAGGCTGCCGCGCCAGGCCGCCAGATGCAGGGCGGTTTCACCGTATGCCCCGGTGGTGTTGACATCGGCGCCCTGAGCGAGAACCCGGGACAACAACTCGGATTTACCGGCGGAAGCCAGTTCCAAGACGGCCTGGTTCATTTTTGCGTCTAAGGCCGGGGCCTGCCAACCAAACATGATCATGGAAACAACGAACAAGCTCTTTCTCAAAATGCCAACCCCTTTCAGGTGTTTTTCCGGCCGTATTCGTGCGGCCGATCCCCCGTGTTAAATTAGGTTACCGAACTATGTCTTTCTTGTCTGGAAATTTACTGTAAAAGCTTCAACCCGCATTCCGCGCGCAACAGCGCTTGTATTTTTTCCCGGAACCGCAAGGGCAGGGCTCATTACGACCATATTTTTCGACCGCGACGGGAAAACCGGGGTAGGGTTCTTTTTCCTGTTGCCAGAACCGATAGAGCCCGAGAACGGCTAACGGCAGATTGGCGGCCGTGCCTTTCCGAGCCAGCCTGATATGCGTCATATCGTAGCCCTCGGGGATATAGCTTTCCGCTTTTTTCGTATGGACCAGGATGGCCATGACCAGCTTGATCTCATCGGTATCGTCCAACCCGTCAAACCATTCTTTTTGATGGTGGGAGGTGCCGTGAACAAACCCGCTTGCCCAGGAAGCCAGATGTTCATCGGGTGGAAGAAATACAGGCCCGATCTCGACGGGCCTCTTTTCAAAAATTTGCTTGATCAGCCTGTAACGATCGGAAAGTTCGCGCATTACGGCCTGCTCTTGAGCGGAATCGTCGAACGGAGGCGTTTCTTCCCCACCGAGGATATACGACAGCCAGGCGCTTACGGGAACGGGCTTCGGTCCGATAAAGGACGCGATTAAAAATCCATCGACGGCGTATGCATCCATCGCTTGTTCTTCCAAGCCGTGGGCGGCGATATAAGCCATGGTGAGGGGAAAGGGCGTTTGCGTCAAGAGGAATACTCCGATTCAAGAATCGTCCCAGCATGCCGCAAACAAAAGTCGTCGTCAAGTTTCAAGTGAGGGATGACCCGGCCCGGTTGCCCATATTACAAGGCCCCGGTATCGGTGATTTCGGGTCGACGGGGTTGTTATTGAGAAAAAGGAAGTTGTACTTCTAACAGAAATTGTTGTACTTTCCCGAGCGAAAGTTGTGGCTTCAACATGAAAAGGTCGTGGTTTCCCGGCTGAGTGCAGTCATTTCATGTCGAAATCGAGGCATTCGGCCGGTCGAGTAGGACCAATTCATCCCGAAAAGACCTTACTCGGCCGGCTGAGGAGAATCATTTCCCATGAAAAACATGTTGCTCGGCCGGCCGAGGACGATGATTTCATATTGAAAATACAGCGCTCGGCCGACAGGGAAGTTTCCTTTTCGGTAGAAAGAATTGTTCCTTAGAGGCTGCGTACCATGGCTTCAGCCGTTTAAGGTCGTTCATTTCAGAACAGGGACGTCGGTATCCAACTGGTAAGAAGATAGTTTATTCGGTGATTAAAAGAAAACCAGGTCGATATGGCCGCGGCGGTGCTCGCCGGTAATACAACTTGCTCTTTCAAATAACAACAAAATGCAACAGGTTAGGAGTGGTGTCGATGAGTAAATAGACACTAAAAGCCTCACTATATTCCGGTTAGCTCTTCCAAGGCATCAATCGCCGGGTTCTTTCCAGTCGCCCTAACGGTTTTGTTGAAAAATTCTTTCCGTGTTATTGACTTTTTCAAGCAGGGAGCCTATCTTTCACCACAGTAATACCCGGTGAGCATTCGATGATTCCGAATGGTTGAGCAGACCATGCTTCCTTTTGAAGTTGGATCAGACTATTCCCAGATACCGCTCCCGATTTCAGTTTTTTATAAGCGTCGTATTTTCAATCGAATTTGACCCTGGTCGGCATCGCGTCGTCCTGATATCGGTCTGTCTTCATTCCCAAAACCTGCCGCACGGAAACCCATGCGGTAGCGAGATTTCACGGGCCTAACTGCAAATCCAGTCTTCATTACTTCCAGATCAGAATTGACGCTCTAGATCATCATCCAGGAGTAAGGCCATGAAAAACAGCCATGTAGAAAGAAAAAGTCCCCTTCGAAGACGCTTGACGGCCTTTGCCGTCTTGTTCTTGACCCTTTGTTCGTCCTCAATTTCGATGTCACAAATCAAATCGGACTTCTGGTCCCGAAACACCAACCTCATTGCAAACGGCGGCTTTGAATACGGCACACTTGCGCCGTTCGAAAACGGCGTCGTCAAAGGCGAGTTGTCTCTGGAATACCGCACGGAACACGTACGTAGCGGCGATTACGCCATGCGCTTTTTTGCCAAGGACAGCAATGCCTATACCTCGCCTTGGAACGGCAGCAACAGGGTGGCTCGTGGAACCGGCGAAACCTATACCTTCAAGGCATGGGTCAAGGCCGACGCCCCCAACACGCGAATCCGCCTGTTCATCTTCTTTTACGATAAAAACGGAAAAACCAGCAGCCCCTATTTTAACGGCGCGAACTATGTTGCGGGCACCGAGTGGACCGAGTTTTCCATCAGCAACGTGGCCCCGCCCGATTTCCCCAACGTGGGCGTGCGTGTTGACGTTCGCGACAGCGGCCGGACCGCCTGGTTCGACGATCTGCACCTGGCCCCCGCGCCTAATCTCATTCCCAATCCGGGGTTTGAGGCCGACCTGAGCCAAAGTCCGTTTTCTACCGTGTCTCGCGGGACCATGACCCGGGTTGCGACGGAAGTCTACAAGGGTGATTACGCCTTGCAGATAGCCGCGACGGGCAATGATTGCTACACCAGTCCCTATCAAGGTCAAAACGCGGTGCTTTCCAAAGCGGCCGAGGGCGATAAATTCATCTTTTCCGGCCGGGTGAAAGCCGATGTCGTCGGGCAGTGCCAGTTCCGTATTTTTGCCCTGGACGCAAACTATAAGCCGATAGGCAGCCAACGATTGGATCTGACCACGAACACCAACTGGAAACGGGGCGAGGTGGAACTGACCTGTCCGGCCGGAACCAACTACGTCAGCGTGCGTTTGGACAACGACGCCGGCGCGGGCAGCACCATGTGGTTCGACCACCTGTCCCTGGAAAAACAGGTTGAACCGATTGCGGTCAACTTCCTGACCCCCGATAACCGGATGGTTTACCCCACGGAAACCTATGATCTGGGCCAAATCATCGGTCGAGAATCATTTACGCTGAGCCTGCCTCAGGGCGCCGATGAACTGACCTGGGCCGACACGCGCGGCCCGGTGAATGTCTCGTTGGCCGAGAGCGCCGAATCCGGCAGTTGGAAGGGAACCCTGGAATATGATCCCGACGCGGTCGATCTCAAGGTGCGCCGGGAAGGCGTTTACCTGGATTTTTCCGTGGAGCTTCAGTTCAGCATGGGGCAAACCAACTATCCCGTAACGGTAACGGGTCAAGTGAAAACCGTTGATTGGGACATTCGCATCACCGGCGGCTTGGGCAATCCCTTCTCCATTGAATTGGGAGAGTTCCCGGAAACCTATTTTTGGGATGTGGAAATAACCAACTTCAGTGCCGGCGAAGAACTGATCATCCCCATCAACGACCTCTTCGTTTCGGTCTTAACCCAGCCGATCGGCATCACCACTGAATTCATCGTTACCGGGGTTCAAGACCCCGCCGGTATCGATCCTTTCGGCGTGGTGTCGGTGAGTTCCGGCGTAACGGAGGTCATTCCCCTCCGCGTAAACAGCAATTTCAACGCGGACGGGGGGCCTTATGATATCGAGGTGATCGGCATTCCCCGCAACGGGTTTTCCCAATCCGCTCGCTTGACGGGTGAATTCATACGCCCGGGCCAGGGCTTGGATATCCGCAACTTTTCGGTTAATGCGGTGCCCGGGGGGGAGACGATCGATCTCAACGAATCCTATGTCATTCCAACAGCCGTCACAACCTCCGGGACCGACCTCAGTTTCGACCTGCGCAACTTCAACACGGAAGAGGCGTCCATAAGCAGCTACAACGTCACCGTGGTTCAGGCGCCGGAAAACTCCAACCTGGCCTACAACCTGACCAATGCGCCCCTGGAAATCATCGGCGCCAACGGCGGGATCACCAGCTTCGGCGGTACGCTGGATTTCGAACCCGAGGGCGGTCAGGGCGCCTTTCGCATTGTGGTGGAAATTGTCATCACGGACACGCAGGGCGGTTTTTCCTTCAACGAAGTTTTTTCCTTCACCGTCGAGGGTAATTTGGGGGGGGATCCACCTTGCACCGACAACTGTGCCCGATTATTGATCAAAGCCACGCCTCAGGGCACGGTCAATCCTTCCGGCGTCGTCGGGATCGTCCAGTCCGATTCGCCGATCGCCAATCAGATCAACGATCCGCCGGCGTCTTTCGACCGGATTATCGTTATTCCGGACAACGGCGACAGCCTGGAAATGATCAAAAACCTGGCCGATCCGGGTTCCTTCTATCTTTTGGAGTTTTTTAACGAGGTGCCGAACACGGAATTGACCATACAGACCATCGGCTTGCGCGGCTGGGGCAATCATCCGACCAACAGTTTCTGCATCAACAACAGCCAGTCCGATCCGTGCACCGATCAGTTGGATCTCTCGGCGGAACCCCTGCCGATCTGGAACACCGGTAGGTCCGGTCGTGTGGTTTGGCTGGGTTTCGGCAATTCGCCCGAATTCCAACCCGATCCCGAGGTGATTTACACGGCCCGCTTGGACGTGATCGGTTCCACCCCTACGATTGAATTCGGACTGCCGTTGCAGGGCAACGTCCTGGGCGGCGCCGAGGCCGATAGTCTGGAAGTACAGTACAACAGGCCGCCGCTGGAGCCGGTGCAGCCCGACAGCACGGTTTCGGTCGGCACGGTGCCCGGCGGTTCGACCAAGCGATTGTCCTTCCAGGTCAGGAATTCGGACCTCCAACAGGTTTTTTCGGCCCCGGTGACTACGGTCAACCAAAACACGGCGGGCGAGACTTTCGGTTTCTTCCCCGTCACCGAAACCTTGACCATTCAGCCCGGTCAGCTCGCCCTGATGGACCTGGAACTGAAAACGAACACTGTCGCTGAAATCGATCAACAGGTCGAATACACGGCACAGGTTCTGATCGGACCGCCGGATGATCCCTTCGTTTTCAACATCACGGCGACCGCGGAAACCGCCGAATTGGTGGTGGAACTGATCGACGAGAGAGGTTTCGCCTCCCTCTCCCTGAGCAACGGCGATACCTACGGCTTCCCTACCATCAGCAAGGAAAACGACCTCTTTCAGTGGTTCCAGATCGCCAACAACAGCCCGGTGGACCTGGAAGTCCGCAACGTCCGTTTGCAATTTCCGGAGCCGCCCGATGATCCGGGTGTCGGCGGCGGCTTTACCATCGTCGAGCCCCTTCCCGATATGTTCACCATTTTCGTTGCTCAAGCGCAGCCTTTCCTCATCCAGGCTTCGGCAAGCAGGGACGACGGTTTTTGGACGCAAGAACTGGCGTTTCAATTTAGAATGCGGGGCGGCACCTGGTCGGACTTTGTGGTACGGCTGACGGGAGACAGTTTCAATACGGAGATCAAGATCGATATCGATTTCGGCGTTGAAATCGATTTTCCCATCCCCGATCCACCGCAGGGCTCGGACGGGAACAGCACCGAGGTGTCGATCCGTCATCTCGGCGGTTCGGGCTCCATATCCGGTACCCTGGCTACCACGGGCGCGTTCAGCGTGACGCCTTCCACCTTTTCGCTGAGCCAGGGTCAGGAGTTGGCCGCGCTGGTGTCGTTCAATGCTACCCAGAACGGCAACTACTCCGGGGTGCTCACCATGACCAGTAACGACCCGGTGTGGAGCACCTACAAAATTCGGCTGGCGGGTACGGTCGGCCCCAGCCAGCCGTCCGGGACCTTCTTCATTACCCACGGTCCGACCACACCGGTGGACCACAACACCGATTTCGAGTTCGGCAATACGGCGGTCGGCACGCCGTTGGGCAAGAACTTCCGCATTTGGAACCTGGGGAATGTCCCGCTGGACCTGCCTCGGAGTAATTTCCAGGTGCCGGCCGGTTACCAACTGATCGAAACGCCGGACGGCCCCATTCCGCCCGTGGACGGCAACGGCAACATTTCCTGGGACAACTTTTCCGTGAGGCTGACCGCCGCCAATGCCGGGCAGTTCAACGGCGATATCCGCATTACCAACGGGCAGAATTTCTCACCCAATCCCTACATCATCCATGTCACCGGTACGGTAGGACCCGTTTTCTCGGGACCCGACGGCGTGCGCGTAACGCACGGGGCAACGGAGGTTCCTCATCTGAGCCTGTTCCCCTTCGGCAATACGGAAGTGGGCACCTTCATCGGCAAGAACTTCAGAATCTACAACGAAACCAGCGGACCCTTGACCTTTCCCAGGGCCAATTTCTCGGTGCCGCCCGGCTACCAACTGGTGGAAACCCCCAACGGGCCCATTCCGCCGCCCGATCCCGACGGCACCTTGCATTGGGACAATTTCTCCGTCCATCTGAGTGCGGTCAACGCGGGGGTCTTCAACGGGCAGATCAACTTCACGGGCCTGGATGCGAGTAACCGGGAAATACCCACCTATCGTATCAATGTGACGGGCAGTGTCGATCCCGACCCGGCCTGTATCGGCGACAGCAACGGGCCCGACGTGACCATCACCGCGCCGGCCGACGGGGCGGTATTGGATCTGGAGCCGGTGACCATCCGCGTGACGGCGAGCGATGCCGCGGGTGTGGACAAGGTTCTGTTCTTCGTCAACGGCAACCGCGTGTCCACCGATACGAGCGCACCCTACCAGTACACCTGGAACCCGTCTTCGCCGAACACCTACGCCCTGGCTGCCCAGGCTTTCGATAACTGCGGCAACCAGACCTGGGAAGAGATTCAGGTTACCGTGCAGGATCCCTGCGCCGATGACCTGACCGGCCCGTCGGTCGAGATTACCAATCCGCAGAACGGCGCCGTGCTGGAGCCCGGCCTGATTCAAATCACCGCTACCGCGAGCGATGTCAACGGTGTCGAGCGCGTGGTGTTCCTGGTCAACGGCTCGGAAGTCGGCACCGATTTCAATGCACCCTTTTCCCAGGGATACTGGTTCACGGTGGAGGGCCCGCAAACGGTAACGGTGAACGCCTACGACCATTGCGGTAACCCGCGTTCCGATACAGTCAGCTTCACGATCACTGAAAGTTCGGCGCCTTGCGAGGGCGATAACATCCTGCCCTGGGGTTCGATCACCGCTCCCGCGGACGGGGCCGTATTACAGCCCGGTAATGTCACCCTGACCGCTACAGCCGGCGATAATGTCAACGTGTCTGCCGTTGCCTTTGAAATCGACGGCGATGTGCCGGCCGGGGCAACGGATCTCAGCCCACCCTATCAATTCACCTGGAATGCCCAACCGGGAACCCACACCATCCGGCTGCGCATTCAAGATGTATGCACCAACATCGGGTATTCCAGTCCCATCCAGGTGACCGTGGAGAACACCGATCCCTGCAATACCGACCAAACGCCGCCGTCTACAACCATCACCGTTCCGCAAGACGGTGCGGATGTGGAGCCGGGTTTGATCGATATCACCGTATCGGCAGACGACAATGTCGGCGGCAGCGGAATGGACCGTGTAGAGTTCTACGTCAACGGCACGCTTCGAAGTACCGATACCGGTCCTCCCTGGACACACGGTCATTGGTTCACCACGGAAGGGCCTCAAACCGTACAAGTGACAGCCTATGATCAATGCGGCAATTCGTCGAGCGACACGGTGAACTTTTCCGTTACCGAAAACGGAACGCCCTGCGACGGAGATGTCACGCCGCCCACGGGGGCTGTCACCTTCCCAACGCCCGGTTCGGTGATCAGCCTGGGTGACGTTACCATAACCGGTACGGCGAGTGACAATGTCAACGTCTTCGCGGTGGTTTTCGAGATCGACGGCGAGGTGCCCGCCGGTGCTACCGACCTGGCTCCGCCTTACCAATACACCTGGAGTCCGGACCCCGGCGTGCACCAGATCCGCATGCGCATCTTGGATGTCTGTGACAACATCGGCTATTCACCCACGATCACGGTGACCGTGGACGGTTCGGTACCGAGTACTGTACCCAACTTCCAGGGCCGGATCGACGGCACCGACATCGACGGCCTGACCATCTACCATACAGACCCCGCGCTATCCTTCACCTGGAGTCACGCAAGTGACCCCGCGGGTATCGATCGTTATCAGATCGTAGTGCAACTCACGGGCGGAGGCGGTTGGCTCTACTCCCCGAGTATCCCCTATCCGGCAACAAGTCACACTATCCAAACCCAGAACCTGGCTTTCGGAAGATCCTATTCCATCCATATTCGAGCTCGAAACAATCTGGGATTGTGGGGTCCGTTCATCGACGGCGGCATCTTCTCGGTCGTGGAGCCCATACCCACCCAGGTTCCGGGTTTTTATGGAGAAATCGGCGGCGTCAATCTTGACGGCTTGACGATTAATACGACCAACCCTTTGGTTACTCTCCATTGGAACCATGCAACCGATCCAACCGGAATCGAGCGTTACCAGGTCGTGCTTCAGGCCGTCGGAGGCGGTTGGCTGTACTCGCCTCATGTGCTCTATCCCAATACCGACTACAATCTGCAAACCGGTAACCTGATACCGGGTGAGTCCTACTCCATCCACATCCGCGCCAAAAACAACGCGGGTATCTGGGGGCCCTTCATTGACGGAGGAACCTTTACCGTGCAATAGGGAGACGACAACTCGCGGGGGCGCTCCGGCGCCCCCCTTTCAAATCCTCTTCCAACGAGGTAAATACATAAAACCAAAAGACAAAAAAGACCACACAAGCCGATGCAGGCCAGGGTAGAATGGTACCGTTGGAGGTGGCGCATGGGTCGCCTGATTCGCCTGGACTGGGCAATTAAAAAGATTTTGCGAGACAAAGCCAACTTCGAGATCCTGGAAGGGTTTCTATCGGAACTCCTGCGCTTCGATATCCGCATTCAAGAGATCCTGGACAGTGAGAGCAACAAGGATGACGCCCAGGACAAGCACAACCGGGTGGATCTGCTGGTGAAGAACCAGGATGATCAACTGATCATCATCGAGGTTCAAAACGAATCGGAAGCGGACTACCTGCAACGCCTCATGTACGGCACTTCCAAGGCAATGGTGGAACATATGCGCGCCGGGGCGCCGTATGCCGCGGTGAAAAAACTGTATTCGGTAAGCATTGTTTATTTCGATTTGGGAGAAGGCGATGATTACCTCTACCACGGTACCACCACATTCCGCGGCATGCGTCGGGGCCACGCATTGGCGTTGTCGGAAAACCAGAAAACGCTTTTCAAAGTAGACGCGCCGAAAGATCTGTTCCCCGAGTACTACCTGATCAAGGTACCTAAATATGATGATGCTATCCGCGATACCTTGGATGAGTGGATCTACTTCCTGAAGAACGAGGAAATCAAAGACAGTTTCAAGGCAAGGGGCCTGCAAAGCGCCAAGGAAAAGCTGGACATCCTCAAGATGCCGGAAGAAGAGCGCCGGAGGTACGAGTCTTATCTGGAAGATCTGCGCTATCAGGCAAGCCTGGTCCTTTCCCATTATGGCGTCGGAAAATTGGACGGTCATAAGGAAGGCCGTAAGGAGGGCCATAGAGAAGCTCGTGTAGAAACCGCACACCGTATGTTGCAGGCCGGTATGAGCCCTAAAGATATTGCGGCTATGACAGCCCTTTCCCTGTCCGAGGTTAAGGATATCGTCGAGAACATGTCCTCGGAAGAATCGAGCGGGCAACGAGGCAAATAACGAAAACCCGAAGATAAAAAATGACCACACAAGCTGATGCAGGCCAGGGTAGAATGATATCGGTTGGAGGTGGCGTCATGGGTCGCCTGATTCGCCTGGACTGGGCGATTAAAAAGGTTTTGCGAGACAAAGCCAACTTCGAGATCCTGGAAGGCTTTCTATCGGAACTCCTGCGCTTCGATATCCGCATCCAGGAGATCCTGGATAGCGAGAGCAATAAAGACGACGTCCTGGACAAACACAACCGGGTGGACCTGCTGGTGAAGAACCAGGATGATCAACTGATCATCATCGAGGTCCAAAACGAATCGGAAGCGGACTACCTGCAACGCCTCATGTACGGCACTTCCAAGGCCATGGTGGAACACATGCGCGCCGGGGCGCCGTATGCCGCGGTGAAAAAACTGTATTCGGTAAGCATTGTCTATTTCGATTTGGGAGAAGGCGACGATTACCTCTACCACGGTACCACTACATTCCGCGGCATGCGTCGGGGCCACGCATTGGCTTTGTCGGAAAACCAGAAAACGCTTTTCAAAGTAGATGCGCCGAAAGATCTGTTCCCCGAGTACTACCTGATCAAGGTGCCCAAATACGATGATGCCATCCGCGACACCCTGGATGAGTGGATCTACTTCCTGAAGAACGAGGAAATCAAAGACAGTTTCAAGGCAAGGGGTCTGCAAAGCGCCAAGGAAAAGCTGAACATCCTCAAGATGTCGGAAGAAGAGCGCCGGAGGTACGATTCTTACCTGGAAGATCTGCGCTATCAGGCAAGCCTGGTCCTTTCCCATTATGGTGTCGGTAAACTCGACGGCCGCAAGGAAGGTCGTAAGGAAGGCCGTAAGGAAGGCCGTAAGGAAGGCCATAAAGAAGCTCGTATAGAAACCGCACACAGCATGTTGCGGGCCGGTATGAGCCCAAATGATATAGCGGCTATGACGGCCCTTACCCTGTCCGAGGTTAAGGATATCGCCGAGAACATGCCCTCGGAAGAATCGCACTGACTTTTGAGACGGTGAGCCCGGAAAAAAAGAATCTTCCCAGGCAATTGGTAACGGTCATTTTGCGCCTTGCTATAATGTCACCGGGTATCCATGGAGGTTGTTATGGTCCGTGTCCTGCTGTTTTTCTTGATTGCCGCGCCCCTTGCGGCCCAGTCCATACCTCGGGAGGCCGTCGTTAAATACAACGAGGCCCAGGCGAAGTTCAGCAGCGGCGATACCGCCGGGGCGGAGTCGTTGCTGGGCGAGGCCGCCAGGTTGGCGCCGGAAGGCTGTGAGCCTTGCGACAAACTGCTGTTCAATATCCATTTCCGTCAGAAGAAATGGGCGGAAGCGGTGGCGGATCTGGATCGACTTGCGCCGAATGGAGACGCCAATATGTTGGGCTCCCAGTATTTGCGCGTCGGCTTCGCCCTGGTGGAAAGCGACCGGTTGAGCCCCGGCGATGCCCGGCTGGCAGAGGATGCCCTGAAGAAAGCCGTTGCCGCCAACGACAGCCTGACCATTGTTCACTTTCACCTGGCTCGCCTTTACCACAAGCAGGGTCGTGAGGAAGATACCGTTGCCCAATTCGAAACCTTTTTGGCAAAAAACCCGGGCGACCAGTTGTCCACAAGCATTCTTCAACGCGTAGGTATTTGGAACTACGAGCGCACCGGGCAATTGTCTGCCGTGCCGGTCGAGCGTTTGGATACGCCGGGTCGCCTGGACTTCAGCGAATATCGCGGCAAAGTGGTGTTGGTCGATCTGTGGGCGACCTGGTGTAAACCCTGTCGCAAATCACAGATTGCCCTGCGTCGTCTCAAGAGTCGCTACAAGAATAAGCCCTTCGAAATCGTCAGCATTGCCGGTGACAATGAGAAGCAAAAGGTCATCGACTACCTGGCTCGGGAGGAAATGGACTGGCCTCAGTTCTACGATACCAACCTGGGCCTGGTGGAAAACTTCATGCGCATTTCCAGCTATCCCACCTTTTGGGTCGTGGACGGCGAGGGCCGCATCGCCTACCACCGCAAGGGCTGGAATGCCAACGTGGAAAGGCGGCTGCAACAGGAAATCGGCAAGGCCATGCTGACTCTGAACAATCCCAAATCCAAGGACAAATGAGAACGGTTTATTGACGAATACCTGCTTCCGGGGTAGGGTTGAGGCAGGGAGGCCGATGTGGAAGCGGATCATTCCCAGGAAGTTGCCAGATGTTTAAATTGCGCGCACGAGGTGACGGGCCCCTTCTGCACGCACTGCGGTCAATCCACGCGTGACCTGAGGGTTTCGGTTTGGAGCCTGACCGGCGACTTTTTGAGTAATTTCTTCTCCCTGGACTCCAAGTTGATTCGCAGCCTGACTCCGTTATGCCTGCGACCCGGTCTTTTGACCCGCGCTTTCATCGACGGCAAGCGCGTTCGCTTCCTCCCGCCGGTGCGCATGTACCTCGTCTTCAGCCTGTTCTTTTTCCTGTCCATCACCCTGACCAATCCCGACCTCAAGACAATGGGAAAGCCGGACGAGGCGCGCGAAATAGAAAAGGTTCACGAGAAACTGGCCTCGTTCCAGGAAAAGGGCGTGGTTACCGACGCGGACGCCGTGATCGATCAGTTGAAGACCGCGCAAAAGCAAAAAGAAAAGGGAGCCGAGAACAAAGAAGCCGACGGAGAAGATGACCAGGTCATCATTACCGGTTTCCACATCGGAGATAAGAGCGGCAAAGCCGGTGACCGGGATGAAGCCGAACTCAAAACCGACACCGGATCGGAACCGGAAAACACGGAGGGAGAGCCGGGCTTGCCGGAAGATCTTGTCGCCGAAGCCGGGTCGGAAGAAGAGTCGACGGAATCCACCGTACCCGAAAGGGTCACCGTCGAGATGCCGAAGCTTCCCACGATAACCACCGACTATGTGAATTTAGAGGGCATTCCCAACGCGGAAGAGATCCAGGACATGATAGAGGAGGAAAAGAAGGCCGGAAAGGAACAAGAGGAGAAGCCGGATGAAGAGAAGGGCTACATGGAGCGCATGGCCGACAAATACTTCGTGGACAAGGCCGAACGCCTGGAAGAGATGGATTTCAAGGAGATTGTCGCGCTGTTCTACCCGCTCTTCATGAAACAGCTCAACTGGGCCCTGTTTTTCATGATGCCTTTCTTCGCCCTGTTACTGAAAATGCTTTATATCCGCCGCGACCCGCTCTACCTGGATCACCTGATCTTTGCCTTCCATTATCACTCGTTCGTCTTTTTCCTGTTCACGGTACTCATGTGGTGGGACTTCTTGTTGCCGGTGAATCTGAGCACGCCGATCGACTTCGTTCAGACCCTTGCGCCGCCGATCTATCTGTACAAGGCCATGCGCCGGGTTTATGGCCAGGGCCGTTGGAAGACCATGGCGAAATTATTCATCCTAGGCTTTTTTTATATGATGCTGCTGGGGTTTACCATGACGGTAAGCGGTCTCATTACCTTCCTGACTGCCGATATCTAGCGGCAGCTTTGCAACATTTATCACTGTTTTTCGTTTCAGCCCTACGATTGCGCCGGGTTTTCCCCCGGCCCGGCGTCCTCTATCGCCGTTCCCCCCGCCTTCCAAACGGCAATAGATAAGGAGCTTACTATGTATAGAATCTGTGCCTTGTTATTACTCACGACCACATTTGCCTTCGCTCAGGAGAATAATCGCGGTTGGTTCTTCGGCGTCCATGCCGGCAACAGCGATTTCAGCGACTGGGAGCAGGTCTCCCTGGACAACTTCGACGATAGTGACCTGGCTCTCGGCTTTCAGGGCGGTTTCCAGTATAACCGCTACATTGCCCTGGAGGCATTTTTTACCTCCTACGGCGAAACCACATTCGGCAACGTTGCCCTGGATTTCGGCGGCGAGGGCGATGCCGATGCCCTGGGTATTACCCTCAACGGCATGCTGCCTCTTTCCCGGCGTCTCAACTTGGAGGGAAAGTTGGGCATTGTCTTCAACGACAGCGAGGTGGTGTTCACGACGCTTGCCGGCACTGATAAAGATGACGATTCCGGCATGGGTTTCGTCGCTGCCTTCGGGTTTCGCTATGAGTTGACCGATTCCTGGGATTTGGGTCTGCATTACGAAGCTCTCAGCCCCAGCTTGGACTTGGACCTCGATTTTTTAGGAAACTCCGACCCGCTGGATGCCGAGGACCTGAATACCATCAAACTTAGTCTGTCCTACAAATTTTAAACCCCGCTAGTCCGGCCCGCCGGGTCCGTTCAATACAACACCCGGTAGGCCGGCATACCCCGAAAAAAGGTCGGCCGCATCAACCGGAACGTCTGCCAAAAAATGCAAGAAAGTCCTTAACCCCTCGAATTGTTAGTGTATAATGACGCACCGAAGCGGAGAGATGCCGGAGTGGTCGAACGGGGCAGACTCGAAATCTGTTGAACCCTTGTGGTTCCTAGGGTTCGAATCCCTATCTCTCCGCCACTTCATTCCCGGTGCGGCACATGACGGTCACCATAGAACACAAAGGACCGGTCACGCTGATCGGTATCGACAGACCCGCTGTACGCAACGCGGTGGATAGCAGAACCGCGCACGCACTGGCCCAAGCTTTTCGCGACTTCGAGCGCCATGAAAACGCGCGCGTTGCCGTCCTGCACGGTCATGGTGGAAACTTCTGCGCCGGCGCCGATTTGAAGGCCATCGCCGCGGGGGACGGCAATCAGGTCAGTGACACCGGCGAAGGCCCCATGGGTCCCACGCGCATGCGCTTGCGCAAGCCGGCGATTGCCGCCATCGAGGGTTACGCGGTTGCCGGCGGCCTGGAACTGACCCTTTGGTGCGACCTTCGCGTCATGGCGGAGGGGGCAACCCTCGGGGTGTTTTGCCGTCGTTTCGGGGTGCCGCTGATCGACGGCGGCACCGTGCGCCTGCCGCGCCTGATCGGCATGAGCCGCGCCCTGGACCTCATCCTCACCGGCCGTCCGGTCGATGCTGCCGAGGCCTTGCAAATGGGTCTGGTCAACCGGGTCGTGCCCGACGGTTTTGCGCTTGCCGGGGCAGAGGAGTTGGCCCGGCAAATTGCCGCGTTTCCCCAGGGCTGCCTGCTCAATGATCGGCACAGCGCCTACGACCAGTGGGACCTCTCTTTCGAGCAGGCGATGTCCAACGAGTTCCACCGTGGGCTGGCCGTTATTCAATCCGGCGAAACCCGGCAGGGGGCACAGCGGTTCACCGGCGGCGAAGGCAGGCACGGGCTGTTCAACGAAACCGACGAGGAATCTTCTTGATCCGGGCCATCCTCCTGCTTCAATTCAGCCAGGTGCTGGGCAGAGCGCTCTATATCTTGTTTGCCATGTGGTATATCAATCGCTGGCTGGGTGTCGAGGCCAAGGGTACCTGGGCAGCCCTGTTCGCCTTGATGACCATTCTCGGCACCTTTTCCAATCTTGGCTTCGAGGCCTGGCTAACCCGCGAGGTCGCCGGCAACGCCATCGGACGTAAGCAGGCCCTTGCTTTTCTGTTCAAGGCCAAAAGCATGCTTTGGGTTCCCTGCCTCCTGGTCGGGGCCTGGTATGTGGTCGAAAACGATTACGACCTCGTACTCGCCTTTCCCTTCGCTTTGGCCTTGCTGTTCGACGGCGTGGGCGTGGCCCAGCAGGCTGTCTTCGAGGGCAAGAGCCGGGCCGGCAAAATCGCCCTGATGTCGTTTTTGAAAAGCGGTGGTTTCGTCCTGGCTTGCGTCCCCGTCATCTTATGGATCGAACCCACCACCCTGACACCCTTCACCTGGCTGTTTGCCGCGGTCCTTCTGGGCCGTGTCATCTACGGCCATCAGTGCTGGAAGCTGTTGCCCGAAAAGGCGCCGTCGATAACCGGCAGGGCCTGGCGTGAATTTGCCCTGATGGGTTCGTTTACCTTCGTTACCGTGGTTTACTTCAAGGTGGACACCCTCATGCTTGCCTCCATGAAAGGACAACTGGCCGCGGGCTACTACGACAACGCCTACAACTTTGTGGAGGGCGCGCTGTTCCTGAGCGCGGCCGCGGGCACCATGCTCTACCCGCGTCTGGTGCAAAGCGAACCAAAAGCCCGGGCGACTTTATTCGATCACATGTTTCTCGTGGTCCTGACCATGGGCTGCGCGGGCAGTTTCGGCATCTGGCTGTTGGGCAATGCCGTGGGCGACTTGCTGATCGGCCCGGAAAACTTCGAGGGCTCCCGCCGAGCGTTGACCCTGCTGGCCGCGGCTCTGCCGCTGATGTTCGCCAACGGTTTGATGAGTCGTTATTTATTCTCCTGCCGCATGGAGCGCCTGGCCTTGATCACCTCCGGTAGTGTGGCGATCTTCAATGTGGTCGGCAATGCCCTGGTGATCCCCCGCCACGGCGAGGCGGGCGCCGCGCTGATCACGGTGCTTACCGAGGGGCTGTTGCTGGTGATCTGGATCTGGGTGGGCAGGCGTTCGCCGAACATGCTGCTGCGCGTCCTGGGAATAGCCGCGATCACCGGGGCGGTTGCCTGGGTTCAACTCAACACGGATATGGGCATGGCGGCGGGGCTCATCGGCCTGGTCGGGTTCAGTCTCTTTTTCCTATACCGACTGAAGAAATTGCGCATGGTGCTCTGAGTCGCGGGGACCATTGAAAAAACAAGAGAAGTCGATCCGCGTATAACTATTCAGAATTCGTTATACCGTGGAGGAACCCATGAATCTGTTCGTTTTGTTGTTATGTCTGACCGCACCCGTCCAGACGGGCAAGTGCGCCGATGATGTGAAATCGCATCAGTTCGACTTTTGGATCGGGGAGTGGGACGTTTATGCCCAAGGCCAATTGGCCGGCGCCAACTCCATCAAGCCCATTCTCAACGGCTGTGTGCTGCAGGAGACATGGAGCGGCGCCTCCGGCACTGCCGGTTCCAGCTTCAACCATTACAATCCGGCCACGGGCAAGTGGCACCAATACTGGGTCTGGCAAAACGGCACCACCCTGCCGCTGCTTACCGGCGGGCTGGAAAACGGATCGATGGTGCTTTCCGGTGAGCAAAAGGGCAAGGACGGCAGCATCACCCTGCACCGCATCACCTGGACGCCCAACAAGGACGGCACCGTCCGCCAGCATTGGCAAACGTCGAAGGACAGCGGCAAAACCTGGGCTACTTCTTTCGACGGCACCTATAAGAAAAAATCCTAGGCAAGGTTTCAATCCTCCCCTATTCTTCTAATGAAGTTTAGAATCCGGAGCTGATTCCTTGTTCACCCTTGTCCCCCGCCGGCCCGGCCGCTATGCCTCCTTTCCCACCTTTACGGTGACCGGCGATCACCTCTACCTCTTCTATCGCGAGGGCCGATGCGGCGATCCGCGAACCCATGGCGAAGGCGGTCGTGTGAAACGCGCCCGTTTCAACCGGAAAAAGCTCCTGGCCGCCATGGATCGCAACGACCGTGAAGATCTCTCTCATCTGGTCGAGGAAACGGTGATCCTTTTCGAACGGGACAACGAGATGGACGCCATAGTCACCCGGTTGCATAGCGAAACCTACGCCCTGGCCACCCGCACCTTCTCGCCGCCCGACAATCGCATGAACACCTACCTGTCGCTCTCATCGACGCCTGATTTCAGCGAACGGGTCAAGGTCACCGTTCCCGGCGTTCAGTGGCTGGTGTTCTACGGTAAGGGCGTTTCCCTGGACAACCGTTTTATCTTCCCGGCTTACGGCGGTTTGACCGGCGACAAATTGTTTCGGCCGCTGCTCATCACCACGCAAGACGGCGCCTCCTTTGAGCTCTTTTCCCACCTGCCGAGCCCGGTTGACGGCATCCATCTGAATGAATCGTCCCTGGCTCTTCTAAACGGCGCCAGGCACATTTTCATGCGCCAGGGCGAACCACCCTTCGGCATTTGGCACGCTACTTCGCCCGACCTGAAAACCTGGACGCGGCCGAGGCGTTTACTTACCAACGGCCACGCGCCCATGGCCCTGGCCCATGAGAATCGGATCCTACTCTCCTGGCGGCATCTCCACGGCAAGGTAAAAGCGGCAACGGCGCTCTCCGATCCTTTTGACGGCCCGGTGCGCGACCTGGAAACCTACGAGGGTTCCATCTACGACGGCGGCTACAGCGATCTCGGCATCGTAGACGGATCACTGCTGGTGTTCTATTATCAGGGAAACCACCGGGGCGAGCCCTTCATTCGTTGCGCCCGAATCATATCCTGAGGTTCTTCCATTGAAAAAGATTTTTATCTATGGCACCGGCATCCTGCTCTTATTGATCTTGATTCTGGTTTATCGCGGCGCTACATTCGGCAACAAGCTCCCGGTTCTTGCTCCCGGCGAGGCTCCGGCCTTGCGTGACGGCGAGCACGTGGCGCGCTTGTCCAAAGCGCTGACGTATCCCACGATCACCTACGATGAACGGGAAAAGATCGATTGGACGGCTTTCGACCAACTGCATGCGCACTTGGAAGCAAGCTTCCCACTGACCTACAGCAGTCTGTCGTTACAGCGGGTCAACAACCACGGTCTGCTGTTCCACTGGCAGGGCAGCGACGCGCAACTGGAGCCCTACCTGCTGATGGCGCACCAGGATGTGGTGCCCGTGGCGCCCGGAACCGAGGACGAATGGGAGCAACCGCCCTTCAGCGGCGCCGTGGACGGAACCTATATCTGGGGTCGCGGGGCCATAGACGATAAATCCAGTGTCATGGCCATTTTCGAGGCGGTGGAGACCTTGTTGCTCCAGGGTTTTCAACCCAAGCGCTCCCTGTACCTGGCGTTCGGCCAGGATGAGGAAATCGGCGGCGATGAGGGCGCGGTGGCCATGGCGACCGTTTTGAAAGAGAAAGGCATTCGCCTGGCTTTTGTCCTGGACGAGGGCGGCCTGATTGTAAAAGACGGCATGCTGGACGGCGTGGACGGCCAGGTAGCCATGGTGGGCATTGCCGAGAAGGGCTACGTGACCCTGGAACTGAAAGCCAGGGGGCAGGGCGGCCACTCTTCCATGCCGCCGCGACATACGGCCGTGGGCGTGCTCAGCCGGGCGATTACACGCTTGGAAGAAAACCCGTTTCCGGCCGACACCGCTTTTATGGAACGTACCTTTAACGCGCTGGGCGCATCTTTGCCGTTTTCGCAACGCCTTATCTTCTCCAATATGTGGCTGTTTCGCCCGCTGGTGGTGAATATGGTTTCCAAGTCCCACACCACCAACGCCATGGTGCGCACCACCGCCGCCGCGACCATGTTCTCCGGCAGTAACAAGGAAAACGTGCTGCCCATCGAGGCGACCGCCGTGGTCAATTTTCGCATCTTGCCCGGCGATACCGCGGAAAAGGTACAGGCTTACGTCAGCGAGGTCATCGACGACCCGAGAGTGACCATTGAGGTTCGCGGCTTTGCCTCCAACCCCTCACCGGTTTCGCCCGCCGGCGGTCCCGCCTGGGAAGCACTGCTCACATCCATCAAACAGACCGCCGATCGAGAGGACTTCCAAGTAGCGCCCTACCTGGTGGTGGGCGCAACCGACTCGCGCCACTTCACCGAACTCACGGATCACATCTACCGCTTCCTGTTCATCACCAACGGGCCGGATGACACAGCACGCTTCCACGGCACCAACGAACGCGTGTCGATCGAGGACTACGAACAATCGATCCGCTTCTACCTTCGACTGATCCGCAACAGCGACGAAATGTAACGCGGTGTTTCAGGGAAATCCGGCAGTGTCGACAGTCTCGGATCGGTCTGATTTTGCTCGTTTCATCCCGAGAAGACATGAATATCCGGCGTCCGGTACTCAATTGTTCCCGGGAACAATCGAGTTCCGGATTGTAGGGATTTTGTTGTTCCCGGGAACAACAAAGCCTCTTTCTACCAAACAGGGTTTATGCAGCCAAAAGGGTTGCTTGATTGTTATATGCAGGCCGGTTTCGGCGAACTCCTGTCGGCGAACGGGATCATCTTGCATCAGCGATGGGGCTGTTATAAAATCACATCACCATTCTCGAAGAGTGTTTTTCCCACCTCTGACAATGCGTCACAGGGCTTTTTCCCTACACTCGGCACCGCAACCGGAGTTTCCGTATGCATTTTGAAGGAACCCACAAGTTTCCAATGGGTACCCGTCTCGTTTGGGCTCTGCTCAACGATCCCGGGGTCCTGGCTCGGGCCACGCCCGGCATTAAAGAACTCGTTGCCTACGAGCTCGATCGCTACGACGCCCACTTTCACATTAAGCTGGGCCCCATCAACAGCGTTTTTAAAGGCAAGTTGGATGTGGTCGACAAGATCACCCTGCGCCGCTACAAACTGGTCGTCAATGTGGACGCCCCGATCGGGGTGGTGCAAGCGGCCGTCATCATCGCCTTGCAACGGGAAGACGACGGCACCGTCGTTTCCTTTACCGGCGACGGCCAACTCAGCGGCAAGCTGGCGCGCATGGGACAACGCGTCCTGACCGGCGTAGCCCGCATGTTTACCAAACAGTTTTTCAAAGCAATCGGCAAAGAAACTCCCGGGGAGGAGATTCTGGCCGCACTCGGATCACTTTCAGGAGGTGAACGCATGGCAGTTCCCATCAAGGTCACTGTCAACGGCAAGGTCCATGAACACGAGGTCGAACCCCGTCAATTACTGGTGCAATACCTACGCGAAACGCTGGGTTTAACCGGCACCCACGTGGGTTGCGATACCTCGAACTGCGGCTCGTGCACCATTCATGTGGACGGCAAATCGGTCAAGGCCTGTACCCTGTTGGCGGTTCAGGCCGACGGCGCGACGGTGCGCACCGTGGAAGGTCTGGCCGACGGCGATACCCTGCATCCCATACAGGAAGGATTCAATCAGGAACACGGCCTGCAATGCGGGTTTTGCACGCCCGGCATGATCATGACCTCACTCGAACTACTGGAAAACAACGCCGATCCCGGTGACGCCGAAATCCGTCATGCGCTGGAAGGCAACTTCTGCCGCTGCACCGGCTACGAGAACATCGTGCGCTCGGTCAAGTACGCGGCTGCAAAGATGAAATAGGAGGTTATGATGGGAGCCTATATCGGCCAGGCCGTCAAGCGAGTAGAAGATCGCAAGTTCGTCACCGGCAAGGGGCGTTATACAGATGACATCGTTCTGCCCGGCATGACCTACGCCGTCTTTATCCGCAGTCCCCATGCCCATGCAAAAATTACCGGTTTCGACATTGCCGAGGCCAAACATAACCCCGGGGTGGTTGCCGTTTTCACCGGCGAGGATCTCAAGGCCGCCGGCAATCCCGCCGTACCCACGGGTTGGTTGGTGCACAGCAAAAACGGCGAGCCCATGAAAGAGCCCGCTCATCCCGTACTTGCCTCGGATCGCGTACGCTTTGCCGGTGACGCCGTCGCCGTGGTCATTGCCGAAACCTACGCGGCCGCCCGTGACGCCGCCGAGTTGGTGCACGTGCATTACGATACGATGCCCGCGGTTACCGACCCGGAAGCGGCGGCGCAACCCGGCGCCCCCTGCATTCACGACGAGGCGAGCGACAATGTCTGTTACGACTGGGAACTGGGCAATAAAGCCGCGGCGGACAACGCCATTGCCGGCGCGCACCACGTTACCAAACTCAGCTTTATCAACCAGCGCCTGGTGCCCAACGCCATTGAACCCCGTTGCACCATCGGTGATTACGATCCCGCCCGCGACCAGTACACCATCTACACCACCTCCCAAAACCCGCACCTTACGCGCTTGTTGCTCACCGCATTCACCCTGGGCCTGCCGGAACACAAGGTGCGCGTGGTTTCTCCCGACGTGGGCGGCGGCTTCGGCAGCAAGATTCACCACTACGTGGAAGAGGCGGCGGTGACCTGGGCTTCCCGTCAATTGGGACGGCCGGTGAAGTGGACCTGCGAGCGCTCGGAGAGTTTTATCACCGATGCACATGGTCGCGATCACAAGACGGTGGCGGAAATGGGTTTCGATACCGAGGGCAAGATCACCGGTCTGCGGGTCAAGACCTACGCCGGTTTGGGCGCCTACCTGAGCACCTTTGCCCCATGCGTGCCCACCTATCTGCACGGCACGCTGTTACAGGGCCTGTACACCACGCCCGCGATCTACGTGAATGTTGTCGGCACCTTTACCAACACCACTCCGGTCGACGCCTACCGCGGCGCCGGTCGCCCGGAAGCTACCTTCCTCCTGGAGCGCATGATCGACCAGGCCGCTCACGAAATGGGCCGGGACCCCGCCCAATTGCGCCTGGATAACTTCATTCCGCCCTTCGACGGCGTCGAGCAACCCGGCTACCAAACCCAGGTGGCGCTGCAATACGATTCCGGTGATTATCCGACCGTATTGAAAAAGGCCCTGCAGAACCTGGGCTACGACGACCTGCGCAAGCAGCAGGTAGAGGCCCGCAAGGAAGGCCGCCTCATCGGCATCGGCTTCTCTACCTATATCGAAGCCTGCGGCATCGCGCCTTCGGCCGTGGTGGGCGCCCTGGGCGCACGCGCCGGCCTGTACGAAAGCAGCATGGTGCGCGTGCAACCCACCGGTAAGGTGAGCGTGTTTACCGGCAGCCACTCCCACGGCCAGGGCCATGTGACCACCTTTGCACAGGTGGTTGCGGACCGGTTGGGTATTCCCATGGAAGACATCGAGGTGGTTCACGGCGATACCGGCTCCGTACCGTTCGGTATGGGCACCTACGGTTCCCGCAGTTTGGCCGTGGGCGGCAGCGCCATTGTCAAGAGCCTGGACAAGATTTTGGAAAAAGGAACCAAGATCGCCGCGCACACCTTGGAATGCGCCGAGGAAGACCTGGTCTATGCCGACGGCAAGTGGACGGTGAAAGGCACCGACCGCGCCATGGCCTTCGGCGAGGTGGCCTTGACGGCCTACGTGCCGCATAACTACCCCGAGGGTTTGGAGCCCGGCCTGGACTTCTCCAGCTTCTACGATCCCGCCAATTTCACCTACCCCTTCGGCGCCCATATCGCCGTGGTGGAAGTGGACCCGGATACCGGCAAGGTTACCCTCACCCGCTTCGTCGGTGTGGACGACGTGGGCAATATCGTCAACCCCATGATCGTGGAGGGCCAGTTGCACGGCGGCCTGGCTCAGGGCATCGGCCAGGCGCTGCTGGAGGGCGCCGAATACGATGACAACGGCCAGTTGATCAACGCGTCCTATATGGACTACGCCATGCCGCGCGCCGATGACTTCCCCCCGACCTTTGAACTGGACCACACCGTAACGCCCTGCCCGCACAACCCGCTGGGCGTGAAGGGCGTGGGCGAGGCCGGTACCATCGGTTCTACGCCGGCGGTGGTCAACGCCGTGATCGACGCGCTCTGGCACAAGGGCGTGCGCCACATTGAAATGCCCGTTACCCCGCAACGGGTCTGGAAAGCCATGCAGGAGGCCGCACAATGATACCGGCAGCGTTTGACTACAAAAGACCCGCCACGGTAGACGAGGCCGTGGCCCTGCTTCAGGAATTCGGCGACGACGCCAAGATCCTCTCGGGCGGGCACAGCCTGTTGCCTACCATGAAGCTGCGGTTCAACACCCCGGCCGTGCTCATCGATATCGGCCGTCTGGAGAGCCTGAGCTATATCCGCGAACAGGACGGCATGTTGCACATCGGCGCCAATACCACGCACCGCGACCTGGAGACCTCCCAAGACGCCGCCCGTTGCGCACCGGCCCTGGCCGAATCCGCCGCTCTTATCGGCGATCCGCAGGTGCGCAATCGCGGCACCGTGGGCGGCAGCCTGGCTCATGCCGACCCGGCCGCGGATTACCCCGCGCCGCTGCTGGTGCACGGCGCCGTCATCAAAACCAGGGGTCCGGACGGCGAGCGCGCAATCGACGCCGAGGACTTCTTCCAGGAACTCTACATGACGGCGCTGGAACCCGAGGAGATCATCACCGGTATCCGGGTTCCCGTCCAGGCCGGCGATGTGCATTCCTGCTACGAGAAGTTCCCGCACCCGGCTTCGCGCTTCGCGGTCGTGGGCTGCGCGGTCTCGGTAAGGCTGGATAACGGCACCTGCCGCGATGTCAAGGTGGCCTTCAACGGCCTGGCCAACGCGGCCTTCCTCGACGAGGATGTGGCCTCCGCGCTGGAGGGCAAGGTGGCCAACGCGGACAACGTGTTCGCGGCAGCGGCGCATGCGGCCCAAAACGCCGAGGTCAACGGCGATGCCTTCGCCGACGAGGACTACCGGCGCCACCTGGCCCATGTCTTCGCCAGGCGCGCCCTGATGAGAGCGTTGGGACTGTAAACCGGTCGAAGGGGGAGCGACAAGGGTCGCTCCCCGATCCCCGGAATTCGGTAACTTGCCACTTGTAGGCTTCGGCGACCAATTCAACGCGCTGTGGTTATGGGCCGCGCATCAGATGGGCCGCCTTCAGGGGGTTGAATGACCGCCTCATAACCACATGCCGGAGATGCAAGTGGCAAGTTTCCCAATTCCAGAGACAGCCGACATGGCAGTTCTATCGGCATTCGGATTATTGAAAGCTTTGCATATTGCAGATCTACTCAGGGGATGAAACATCCTATGGTGGAAGCGCGGATTACACCCGCGTTTAACGATTCTCTCGGAATCCTTAAAAGATTGTTTGCATTTGATCATAAGGAGCTGCTTATAATTAATCACCTCCGGCCTTATAAAAATGTGACTGGATACAAATCGATATGACCCCACTTTGCCTAATGTGACAAACCGGCTTATGGATGAGGTCACGTGGAACCGGAAGAAAAAAGTAAATATTTTGAGCCATTTGCCCGATGAAATCCGCATGTTTAGGTAGAAGATCTTTTTCACAACAGGCGCCTTACCCCTAGATCACCGGCGCCCAAAGGATGAGGTCCTCTGAAGTCCTGGTAAAGTGTCGGCCTGCTAGTCATGAAAAAAAACCATTTAATCGGATTAGTGACAGTTGCATTTTCCATTGATTTCGATGTGGAAAAAGTACCTAAAACCGCTCAAATTGGTTGTTTACTAATGCAGGCATCTATGCTAGGATATAACGTTTCCTAAAGACCTTAAAACTGTTGAGGAGATCACAGACAAAGGTTCATGGAGGAATTAGAGAAATGCCTAGGGTTATCAAGCTGTTACTTTACGGTGTTCTTTTGGCACTTGCTGTTGCTACCGTTAACTCAACCCACCTTGATCCAGATACGAAGACCCTGATGAACGGCAGGTTGCTGCCGGACGCCGATTGTCCCGGCATGAACGGAGCGTGCGAGACCGAAGCCCGGCCTTACCGGTCAAGTTCGCTTTAGGCCGTCATCAATTGGAAGGAGGAAGAGAAAAATGGTTGAACGCGCGCTCGACAAGTTTCCGTTTTTTTTTCCATCGCTCTTCGAGGTATTAAGAAGAGTCAAGGTCCAAGTGGGGAAAACGAAGGTAACTTTCGTTGCCCTTGTGTTTACCATTAGCGGTTTGACCGCCGGTATCTTCCTTCCTTTCAACGCCGGTCCTGCAAAAATCCCGGGGGGACCGCCGCTTCAGAACCTGGCACTGGTCGACCTCAATGGCGAAGCAGCCGAGGTGTCCGATCGACAGGTTGCCTCTCTCGTCTACTACCTCGGTAACGATTTACAATGCAAGCTCTGCGTCAATGATCTGACCTGGTGGACGCGCTACAAAAACATTTATCAGAACGTAGACTTCATCAGCGTATATGAAGCCCGTGAAGGTAACGTTGCCCCCCTGTTGGACCTGCTCGAGACAACCGGCTTTGACGGGAAATCCGTGGTCGATAACAAGGGCAAGTTCCGAGAATGCTTCAACCTTGCCGGCGGGCCCGCGGTACTGGCTTTCAACAGTGAATACAAACTGGTGACCATGGTTCGCTACGACGACTTCGGTTTGGAGAACCGGGAACGCGGCCGCTTCTTCCACCGTTTACTGTCGCGCCTCAACAACTGAAACTTACTCGGTTTTATTTAATATCTAGGGTACGGAGCCGCTGCCGATGCTCTTATTTTTGGTACTGTTGACCTATGCCGATCCCCAAGAGGTTCGCCGTTTCGCCCTTGATGTGAACCAACCCTTGCCCTACAGTGACGGCGCCGACTTGGCTGTTTGCGTCGACGGCTCAATTTTGATTCCTACCAAAAACACCTTATGGCACTTCAATGATCGGGGACATTCGATTCACAAAATCACCAGTGTCGAGGGCCAACCCATCGTGTTCTTGGATGCGGCGGTCTGGGACGGCAGCCGCTATTGGTTATCCGTGATCTTGCCCGGCCGCAACCAACTGACCGTTAAAATCGAAAAGGGAACGACCATTCCCACATCGGAGCCCTTGTTCGACTCGATCGCGGTTTGCGGCAACAAATTATTCGGAATCGGCGGTCTTTACCTGGAAGGAACCGAGCCCGACACCGTCAAATGGATCCGCGATATTCACGCGAGAAAATTCGACCCCTATAACCCACAAAGCCGCTTCCACAAGCTTGAATCACAAGTGTTTCAAAAGACAAAATACAATTTCCTGCGGCACTTCGTGGTGAGTGACGGCCGGCAAAATCTCTATGTTTTGAACCAACTCATGCCGGAGATCTTCATCTACCCACTCGAAGGTTATTTGGAGGGCCCGCCAAAAAGGGTGCCTATTCAGCTGTCCCGGTTTACACCCGCCGACACCAAACCCGACACGACCTGGACCAAAGAAAACCTCAGCAATTATTTCAACTCCTTCTCCCGCATTCATCAGGTTGCCATGCTCAACCAAAACGAATTGCTGATTGCCCATAACAAGAAAAACAAACCATCCAATGATGAAAATTTCGGGGCGGGCACGAAACAGAAGACAAATGTCATTTGTAAAGTCGCTACATCGGGAAAAGTTCTCGACAGCCAAATCACAACAGGCTTGCTTCTCGGCACCCACGAAAACCAATACTTCCTTCTTTTCAGTCCAGAAGATGCCCAAGGCAATCCATCCCACCATGTCGGAGTTTACACATGGTAGACCCATGCCGAACAAGCCGGAGGTGATGTAATGATCGGGATATTTTTCCTCGCGTGGCTGACCACGCCGGAACTGGAAACAACGAACCTACTGGAAACCACCGAATATCTCCACATCGTCAAACCTTCGGCCTCCAAAACCTGTGAGGACGGCAGCATTTTACTGACAACCCGCAACAATATCTGGCATTTTTCCCGGGACGGCAAGCTCATCCGTAAACTGGGTGGGCGCGGTGAGGGGCCCGGTCAGTTCCTTTTCATTATGGATGCGATTTGGGACGGCCGTTATTATTGGGTGGCCGACGGCAGCAGGCTTTTAATTTCTCGTATTGACCCGAGTCAGGTAAACGAGGCAAACACCTATTACGCCTTTTTCGAATCTTTTGTGCACAGCGATTCATTGTTTTTCGGTGTCGGCGGCATCAACCCTCAACACCAACGAAAGCCTTCTCTGGGCTGGATCCTGCCCATCCCCAACGACGAATGGTTGAAAAAACACAACACCAAAAATATCGTCGATTCCCGCTTCCACCGGTTGACAGACGAGGTACGCAACCTCAAGATGAACTACACCAACCACTATGTGCAGGTTCGTGGCGAGAATATCTTCGTCTGTAATGAGATCAATGACAAAGCCTTCGTCTACCAACGTGACTCCTGGCGCAAACTAAAGGAAATATCGTTGGAACTCTTTGGTTTTCAGACGGGCCCCGACGAGTTTATGAGACCGCCCTATACCCGTGAACGCCTTGTGGCATTCGAAAACAGCTTCTCACGTATTCAGGGCTTTACCCTTCTCGAGAATGCCATGTTGGTGGCATACAACGGCGCCCAAGGGGAGAAAAGCGAACCGGTCATGCGCCTGAACAAATTGAACCTCGATGGAAGACATCTCGGCCGCTATGATTTCGACGGCGTGTTCTTGGGTGGTTGCGGCCGTAAAACGTTCGATCTTCTGGTCAATCGGGAAAGCGAAAAAGGAGACCCGTCTTATCATTTGCTGACCTTTCGCTGGGATTGAGGTCAACCCTTGAGTTCCTCCAGCTTTTTGGCCAGGTCTTCCAAGCCGTCTGCCAAAGCTTTTGATGTCCCTTCATCTTTTCTTCTCATATACGACCGGCAAGCCGATAATTGCGCGATCAAAGCCGTTTCAATTGCGTCGGCCTGTTGTTTGTGCTTACGTTTGAGATAGGCTCCGTGAGCGTTGGCAAAATACAATTCGCTCCACGAGGCCAACTCCACATCGGCCCAGGCCTTAGCCTTTTCGGCCGCCACTTTCAAGGCACCAACCAGAGAGCTTTTCAACCACAGGAGACTTTGTCGGTCGGCCTGTCGCCTCTGCCACCATTGGGCAGACCATTGACCAAGTAAGGTTGTGAAAAAGGCAATCAAGGCGCCCAGCATAACACTGACAGTTTTACTGTCAAAAATATGGGCCATTTTTCCAATCTCCACCTCTTCCTCAAGCGGCCATACCTTATTGCTCCCACCCTTCAGCCTGACAAGAAAAAGAAGCCGCGCCTTGCCCGTTTTAAGTGCTTTGAATTGGAACATCGCGGGCATACCCGGCTTTTCGCTTTGCTTCGCCGGTAGTTTCATCAGCAGATATTTGGGGAACTCCACATCGACATTTTCCATTTCCTTGTTCACCGCCCAGATTTTGACCGTGACTGTTTCTCCAGCTTTCAGGTTCGGTTGATCTACCCAATGAATCAGTTCGGGATCCTCCGCGGCGCTTGCCAAAAGCAGCCAAAATAGGGAAGTTATAGTCATGACTCCTTCTCCCCATCGGCTTCCTCCTTGTACACGGAGCGAAGGCGCTCAAAACAAGTCTGGAAAATTTTGTTGCGAATCTTCAGTCGATCTTTTTCGCCGATGACCACACTTTTAATGACACCATGGGCTTCAAGCTCCTTGCGGAAGGGGACATGCGTACGCTTCTCATCGAGAACTTGACAGATCGATCCCCGATACTTGGGTGGATCGGTGTTCCAGACCTTTTCTAGGGTCTGCAAAACGAGATCATTGGATAAAATATCTTCAGCTAGACTATCAATGTCTAACTCTGTATTTTTGTTGCTGGATTCTGACAGTGATTGAAGGAAGCATTGAGTGAAATATGGATGGCCATCAGTCCATTTGTAAATAGTAGCGGCAATATTTTGAGTGTTTTTCCTAAATCCGGCATTGGTAAGCTGAAGTACTTCAGAGGCGGAGAAATCTTGCAAAAAGACCTGTACACATACATTGTATAACGGCGAGTTCGTGTCTCTAAAAAACTCCTCCTTATCCTCAGAAAAGCCAAGAACAAAACGAATTCGAGAATGAGCAGTCTCGGTATTACTACATGACGCGTTATAGATTGCCCTAATCATGCCAAAGAGCGGCATCGCACATTCACTAGGCAGCCTTTCGACATCATCGAGTAAAAAAAGTAATTTATCTCCCTTTGGTAAATAACGGATCAGGTATTCCTCGAGATCGAGCTGATCCTTAATTTCAGGAATGTCTTTTTCCCAACCTGTTTTATTATGGACTTCCCGTGCCAGGCTCTCGAAAAAAACAGAGGTGCCCAAACCTTGATATCTAGCCATTTGAATCTCAAGGACAATATGATGACTATTAAATACATGGTTTAATCTATTCATCAAGGTCGATTTACCTGTTCTTGGTGAACCGTGAATAGACACAGGGTTATTTTTTAAGTACTCGATGCATTTTTCTATTTCAGACCTCTGAATATAGTAGTGCCTACTACAGTTAAGAGGTCCGCCTGCTTTGTAAATCAACAATCTCTCCTAATTCAACAGTTAGTTCTTCAATTTTTTGATGAATTACTTCATCACCAATATAATTGAAGAAGGGGCGGTATCGAAGCGTATAGTCTGCTTTTTCCTGAGCGAGAATGGAATAAACGACTAGCTTCTTCAGTACTAATTTCAAATCGGTTCGGGCAATGCTCCTAACGAGAGGATTCTCTAGTTTCTGAATATCCTCTATTCCAAAAGTCTCCATATGAAATGTTTCAAGGATGATTAATCGCTCCAGCTTTCCGGCTTGTCCCCAGATAGCTTCCTCGAAATCTTCAAGAAAAGTTCTAGGGCTCATAATCTTATCCAACTCAACGATTCCAATATTACGGTTTTCGGGATCTCGTTTGATTTTTTCATTGACAGCCTCAATCAAGCCGTCGCAAACCTGTTGAATAAGGTTTGCATGATTAGCTGTAAGCGAAACGATTTTATTGACAACCGCATCATCGATTTTCAGTTGGAGATCAGCCATGGGTTCAGTGATAAGGTCTTTGGCATCCTTTTCATCTAAAGGTCCTAGCGGAATCACCTGGCCAAAATTAAAGAAAGGGCTGTCCTCATGATGGACCCTTGAATTCAAGACCGTGGTTCCGCTAAATATAAACCGGACCCGGCCCTCCTGGTTAAGCTCCCGAAAAGTTAGAAACAAGCGCTCACTTTCTGTTTCTACATCATATTTTAGAAGTTGGTCCACTTCGTCCATGATGAAAATTAACGTTTTTCCCTTTTTTAGTTCTAAAAGACGTTGTATCAAATCGCAGAAACTTTCAATATCATATAGAGGCACATAAGTTCCAGAGGTAAGACTATTAAAGTCAGGCAGTTTGTATGCCTGTCTAAAGAAGTGTTCGTGATTGAAGGTCTTCTGTAAATCGATGAAGTAGACATGGTTCTGGTGAGATTTTTCCAACCTTGGAATCAATCTTCGTATCAGTGACGTCTTTCCCATTCTACGATTGGCTACAATCGAAAAACTATATTTATGTATGTCACGGACAACTTTTTGTTCGATATCCCTTCTACCATAATACATCGACCCCATTACAGGTCCTGAGGTTTGGTAACGCGATATCCTTGTCAAATCAACCTGCATAATGACAAAGTGTCTTAATCGTTTACCGGGGTTGTCGGCAAAAAGGATTTCCCAAACCTCCTCACGACCAAGCACAACAAAATCGTGTTGAGTCTTGCGCACTACCTGGACTGCAGCTTCCGTATTTTGGAAGGTAATGATAATGCCAAACTGGCGTTTTTGATGCATTTTCATTCGAGAGGTAAAGCCAATGGCGTTATCGACATCATATTTGTTCAAAGTGGTTCGAAATAAAAAGGCCAGGGGGAAACTGGTAGCAGGCGTAAGGTTCAAGTCCTCGTTAGTCACTGTACACTTTTCTACCCAAAACTCGGTAGCCTCAAAGCCGGCCCCTGGAGACGGGGTAAAGGGAAGGGATTTATTGAGTAGACTTGTCAATTTATGGCAAGGATGTCTGAAGTCATTGATAGTGCCACCACCCAGAGCCTTTTCTGCCTCGTTCCAATGACGCTTGAAATTCTGAAAACGCTCAGAACGTTGTAGCGTGAAGACTTGTGGACCGGAGTCATAATCCCACGCCAGAAAGTCGAATTCGGATTGAAATCGTGCTTTAATTGAGCGTCTTTCCTGCCGTGGAAATTGATCCAAGCTTATGCTTCCGTTCAGATACAACTGTTTTTTTACCTCCTTAACCCAGCGGTTCAGCAATAATTCCTGACTTCTATAATCACTTTGATGCCTGCCTTTATCGACTGATTTCAAGAGCCTTAGCCAGTCATCGAAAACTGAATCCGGTTTCAGCACCTGGTCCTCAATCAATCGCTTGTACTGAGGAATCAAGTAAGTGTCGAAGACATGGTAGCTGATTCCCGCGACGCGAATCAGGAAGTCGTGATATTCGATCACTTTTTGACGGTCCTGAACCGCGTCACGTGCCTTGTGTTCCGCCATCAGTTCGAACACATCACACCAATAATCCGCATCTCTGGAGGAAGGATTTGTCTCTTCCAGTGTGCTTAAGGGAGTCTCCTGTTTCAATAAGTGCCTAGCGGCAAAATAAGCCTTTTTGCGCTTACCGTTGATTTCGTATACACCTTCTCTTTGTTTGGTCATAATGCCGATTTGTGTAGCTCGACTTAGAAAACTTTGTGACAGCACAAAACGTTGACCAACGATCGACGAGCGAAAGGAATCCCATGCATGGTTGGCAAGCGTGTCCAAACATTCCTTATCTTCAGGCTCGGTCAAATTCTTGATCAACACCTCATACAAATCGATTTCAAAGCAATAGTCCAATTCCTTGACAACAGAGAGTTGTTTTCTTATTTGTAGGGCGACGGGCGGTAAGGCCGCAAGACCAAGTAGATAGGCGGTGCGTAAATCGTTTTCCAGAATATTGCTACCGAAGACCTGTAGCCATTGTGTTTCTTGAAAGGGCCAAATTTTCAAGAAGTTACCTTTTAGATGCTCCAACCAATCGGTTTTTTGCCGCGCACTGAGAACAAAAATATTTTTTTTCCCTCTCCCCAATACGGAAATCGCCTTCATAGTTGTTTCAGGTGACTGATCGTCACTGATACCGTGAACAAAGAATATGAATCGTCCACTTTTAAAGATGCGAAGCGTTGCCTCATCATCGAGATCAAAATCACCATACGTCAACAGCTCGGCGCGTAACTGCTCCATCAAGGACTTTACTTTCCCCAATTTGAGTATGATGGGAATGTGGGTAGCGGTGAAGGATTCGAGGAACAAATGCTCCACCAAAGCAGATTTGCCGATGGAAGAGCGACCTTCGATGACCCAAAAACGCCTGGTTTTATGGTCTAGAATATGGTTTAAAAGTTTCCTGAGGCTCGGTGGTTCTCCGTCTTCGAGAGAGTCACCGCTGATATTGGGCGTGAAATAGTGCTTATCCGCCCATTTCTTTTTGACCTCGTGATCACTTTTCACATTTCGCATATAACCGGTAAACAGCGCGTGTTTCCATGCCCAAAACACCCAGTTGACACCAAGAATAAAAACACCCAGGGGAACCCGTCGACCTAGTATGGGGACGCTTCGCAAGAGGAAATTGCGCACATTTGGGGAATTGACTGCCCAAAGAAGGATCAGGAAATGGACGATCGCAATACCCAAAACCATCAGTAACGGCCACCAGGACTCGGGGATGAGATAGGTTGCCGATTCACCGATTGGACCGCTTAAACTTGGGGCTTCGCCGTAGGTTACCTCCTCGCCGGACTCCTTATAATAGGCTCTTACACGGAGGGAACCGGGGTCACCCGTAAAATCGTCTAACAGTTCCGTTGTCGCGGGTGTAAAGCGAAAAGTAAAACTCCTTGAGGTTTTGTGGTCAAAAACATAATGATGATCATGTATCTTGTTTTTACCCCATTTATCGATGAGCTCCAGGTCCGGCTCTCCGCTCAGAGGCGCATCGAAATAAACCGTAAAGGCGCCCTTTAATTGCCGGAGTACGAAATCCGGTGCGCGTTGGTAGGTAATGGGGTTCCCCACTTCCGCGCGATAGTAATAGGCTTCCTCACCAATGAGCAATCCGGTTTCCTCCAAGTTCGAGATCCATATCAAGCGCAACGGATTTTCAATTTGATCGCCCTTCAGTTTTTGGGCCTTCCAGGGGAATTCGGAGTCTCGTTCATAGCTTTTGAAGCCAAGCACCAGGTTTTCCCCTTTCAGGCCGCCGACCGCAAAACCGCGCTCACCGTCCTCACTCAACCAGAGATCGTAAAGCGGTGGGAAGGGTTGGTCGTTTTCCTGCTTGATCCTGCTCCATTGGTCCACGCGGATCTCAAAAATCATGCCCTCGTTTTTAAGTAAATCGCGACCAAGCGCCCATGCTTGCGTTTCGCCGGCGTTCATCGCCACCTTGGCAAAAAAAGCATTGGTATCACGATCTTGCGAATAGATGGTTTGCCACTTTCCCTCTTGATACATTAGGATAACAGGACCGCGGCCCACCGCGTAGCCCATTGGCCGATCGGCACTCATCCAGATATCGTACAAGGTTCGCCCGCCGGGCTTGCCTTGCTCCCGCCACGCCCCATTTTCAAATTTCAGCACCACGCCGAAATTGCCGACGGCCCAACCTTCCGAGCCCGTTTCATTCATCCAGACGGCATTCAGATCGCCGGTGGTCGATGAAGGAAAAAGGCGCCAACCGGTATCGCCCTCCATGCTCAAAATGGTCCCCAAACCGCCGACAATCCAACCTCGTCGGCTGCTTTCATCCCACCAGATGTCGTTCAAATCCGCAACGGTCGGTATCTCCCATTCACCTGGACGCCACTCCCCGTTCAGCTTACGCAACGCCAATCCGCCATAGCCGACGGCCCATCCGTTATTGCCCTCGTCATCCAGCGCCAATGCAAGAATGTGACTTGGATTGACGGGAAAATCGAGCTTGGACAAACTAGACTTCGTCAGCTTGCCGTCCAGCGGTTTCAAAACCTCCTGACCCATGAGAAACAGAGGGAAAATCAGTAAAATAAGCCTTGTCATCGGGGACCCTCGAACAGGACATGCCGTTTAATTATTCTTGCGGATTTATACAACAAAAAGGATCAAATATTTTCTAATTGTATCAGAATGTGCTCTTCATCAACAACAAACCATACGCCCCGTCATCTCCATACCGGTTACCGAAGCGTATCGGAAGAACAGGGAATGCTGTCGGCATGAAGCGATACCGAGAGTGCGAACGGGAGATGTGTGTTCGTCTTCTGGTCAACCCGAACGGTGTAACGCATTTGACTGCCGAGCACCTCGCTAAAGGAAGAAAGCCTACAAGGAATCTCATCGGGTTCTTTAATTACCCATTCGGTAGATGAAGGGTTGCTACAGAATTCTTTGCTTCACCATCCGGCAGATGAAGGAATGCTACGGAATTCTTTGCGTTACTATCCGGTAGATGAAGGAATTCTACGGAATTCTTTGCCGACCGGTTTTGGGGATGAAGGATTTCTGCAGAAATCCTTCATCCCCAATTTTGTAATTCAAGGATTTCTATAGGAATCCTTGATATACAATTTTGTATATGAAGGATTTCCGTTGCTTTTCAGTGTATCCGGCGTAAAAACAACGGAGCGGAAACGCGCTTCTCATTCAACAATTGATAAAGGTCGCCGCACCGGGCGCAAGCACGGCAAACAGCTAGGTAGGATTCGATAGTTTGCGTTAACATGGGAGCACTTCCGGCCAGGGTTGGACAATTTGTTTCAATGCAGCCGTATCTACTTTGGCATAGATCTGCGTTGTCTCCAGTGATTGGTGGCGTAAGACGCCTGCGATATCTTGCAGCGACATTCCTTGCCGGAGCATAGAGGTGGCCGTTGAATGGCGAAGAAGATGCGCTGCTCCGAGGCTTCGGCAGGTAACACCCGCTCGACGCATTGCGTCACGAACCATTACCGAAATCGCACAATGGGATGCAAAGGAGCGAAATGGAGCATGAGCCCGAACAAACAGTGCCTTGGAATCTGTCGGAGGCCGACCCTTGACCAGGTAGGCAACCAATGCATTTCCAACTTCCTGCGTCATCGGAAGCCGAGTGAAACGCTTTCCTTTTCCTGATACTTGAATCTCAGCCTGTTTCCAATCGATATCCCGCAATTTAAGCTGGATGATGTCGCCCGCGCGTAATGCCAGTCGAGCGAGAAGAAGCAAGATTGCATGATTGCGCAATCCGACCGCCGTGTTTGTGTCATATGAGATGATGATGCGCTCGACTTCGTCAGGTTGCAAGTAGCGTGGCAAAGAGGTTAGTCGCCAATGCGCCAGTGTTGGTATGGCTGCGTCAAGGCCGGCTGCACACATTCCTTCGGCAATGAGATAGCGAAGAAACATGCGCAGTGCCGTTATACAGGTTTTCGCGGCTGCCCATCCACATTTCTGGCTTTTTTCCAGAACAAAATGCCGCAACCCGGCCGCATCGAACATCTCTGGTTCGTCTCCAAGGCAGATCAACAGATCTCGAATGGAGCGGCTGTAATTGTAAAGGGTTGCATCACAGGTTCCACGTTGAAGACGCATCCACTGACAGAAAGAAATCAACAGCTCTGGTTCTTGAGTTGTTGATTCATCAACGAAAGCCGTGATAACTCCTGCACTACGGAGATATTTCAGAAATGACCGCGCACCCATGAGCAGAATCAACCTGTAGTTACGTTTATGACCATAAGACTCCTCCAAGTGGTAGTTGAAACGTTCTAGGGTCTCATCGGTCAATTCCGATTCATCAATGCCTTCTCTACATCTGTCCAATCAGAAGGGTCGCAACCCGAATGTAATTTCGAGCGGTTACTCTGGCATAGCCCTCTTGGTATAGCTTTTTGGCAAATCCCTCAAGCAGTGGACCGCAACGGCTGTTTCGAAGCGTGCTCACGTGCAAGGGGCGCTTGAAAAACTTTTCTAACATGACGTCCTCCTGCATTTTTATTCGTCCAAAGGACATTACTTATTATGCGGAGTCAACGGAGTGCTTTGTTGCTCTTACTGTTTGGATAAAAAAGCTTTTCGGATGCCAAGCTCCCCTGCTTTGCATAACAATGCTCCCGGCATTACATTTGGGTGTTCCGGTTAGATTTGGTTATCAGTATACCTTGCTTTCAACAAAGCCGGCCACCGTCGCATCCCGGTTTCTTTCTCCGATACGCGCCAAACATCCATTGGCAGCAGGCTTTGAATCACCTATGATCGGAAGGCGCGGGGAAGGTTTATGCATCGCACATCCGTAAAACGAATCGTCATCGTGGCGGCCGGTTTGATTGGGCTTGGGACCTTGTTGTCCAGTTTGTCGACCCACTGGGGCCGCACGGACCGACCCGAAAGGGCCAGGGTGCGGGCGGGCGATCAAATGGTTTGGAAGGACCCCGCTTTCGATGACTCGGATTGGCTGACCTACAGCGCCTGGCAACGACTAACCGGCCCTTATCAAGGCAACCTCTGGTTACGTCAGCCCCTGAAGTTGGGCGACGATCCAAGCGTGAACACCTTTGTTCTGGTGGCGGTGGGCAGCAGCGAGGTGTATTTCGACGGCGAGTTGATCGGCCGAAACGGCGTGGTCGGCGATTCCCGCGATACCGAAGTTCCCGGCTCCCTGCTTTTTATGTGCTCTATTCCCGGCCACCTGCTCAAGCCCGGAGATCATGAAGTGGCGCTCCGCTTTTCGAACCATCGCGGCATCTCGCGGTTTTATCTGCTGGGCGCCGGCATCGGCAGTATTCAAGACGTGGTGTCCTTCACCCGGCGCACCCTGTTTCCCTTTCTCTTTCTCAGCGTTTTTCTGGTGGTGGCGCTCTACTTTTTTGTCTTGTACGCACTCAACCGGCAGCAGGCCTCTCATCTGGCGTTTGCCTCTCTCTGCGGGCTGACCGGGTTGCTGTTATTTGTCGAAAGCATTCGCTCGTTCGGGTATCCCTACCATTGGCACGGACACCGGCTCTACCTGGTGATGATTCTCTCCGGGATTCTAGCCGGTTTGGTTCCCTTGTTCTTCATTCTGCACCATGGTTTGTCCCGGCGATGGCTGATCGGTATACCCGCGGCCCTACTCGTCGGTGCGGCCATGTTTCATCGCTCTCTCGATCAGGTTTCGTTCGGTTTCTTTACCTGCGCCTTCATCTATGCCCAGGCCGTGGTTTGTTTCGCATTCCTGAAGGAGAAGACGGATTCCTGGATCGGTCTCCTGGGTATCAATCAGGCCTTGATCGTTCTGGCTTTGACCCGACTCACTTTTTTGGAACAGTGGTTGTTCGGGTGCTTTACTCTTTTGATTGTGCTGATGTTAATCTCGTTGAGTCTTCAATCCAGGCGTCAGCGCGCCCAATTTCAGGAAGCCAGACTGCGTTCGGCCCGCCTTCAGATCGAGTTGCTGCAAAAACACCTCCAACCTCATTTCATGCTGAACACGCTTACGGCTGTCATGGAGTGGCTGGAACGGGAACCCAAGGCCGGCGTAGCCTTTGTCGGCTTGCTGGCCCAAGAGATGAAAACCCTGAACCGTTTCTCCAGCCAAACCCTGGTGTCACTGGAAGAGGAACTGCGGCTTTGCCGCAACCATTTAGAGATCCTGGCCTATCGAAACGGGGAGGAATACCCCTTTCAGACCGTCTGTGAAAACCCCGATCTGGAGGTTCCCCCGGCCATCATCCTGACCCTGGTGGAAAATGGGGTCAGTTACGCCCTGGATGAAGGAACCCTGCAATTCGAGATGCGCCAGCGGATCACCCCGACCGGCCGCGTGCACATCGACTTCAAGGCCGTGGGAGTGGATATCCACATCGGCGAGGCCGACGACGGGACGGGCAGCAAGTACATCAAGGCGCGGCTCGAAGAGAGTTTTCCCGGGCGTTGGCGGCTGAATGCCTCGGGGAACGAGCAAACCTGGGTGACGAATATCGAATTCGAGGGTGGACCATGAATATTCTGATCGTGGAAGACGAACGCATCATCGCGCAACGGCTGGAGCGGTTTATCAGAGCCGGTTTGGGCTCAAAACTGCATGTGCTTCAGACGGCGCCCAGCCTCTCCGCAGCCCGGCTTCAGGTCTATGACCGGCCGTGGGACCTGGTGTTTCTGGACCTGAATCTGAAGGGCAGGGATGGTTTCGAGCTGTTACAGGACGCGGTGGCCTCGTCGTTTCACACGGTGGTGGTCTCCGCCTACACCGACCGGGCCTTCGAGGCCTTCCAGTACGGTGTCTTCGATTTCATCGGCAAACCATTCGATGAGGATCGGGTGGCAAAGACCCTGAACACTTTTTTGTCCAATCAACGAGGCCAGTCCAATACCCGGACCCTAGCCGTTAAAAAGGGCCGTGACCTGAAGTTGATCCCCCTGGAAGACGTGCTTTTCATCAAAGCCGCCAATACCTATTCCGAACTGCATCTGGTTTCCGGCGAACAGGAACTGCACAGCAAGGGATTGGAGCAACTGGGCCGTGTGCTCCCCAACGATTGGGTGCGTGTCCACAAGTCCTATTTCGTGCCCCAATCCCGGATCCAGTCCTGGGCCGCGGCCCCGGGCAGCAGTTATAAGGTCATCCTGACCGGGAACATCGAAATCCCGGTCAGCAGGCGGCGGTACATGGCGTTCAAGCAAACCTGGCTGGCCTGAGCGCACCTCTCGCGTTTACTGGACGGCAACCAGGTTGTCGTCCACCTTGCGGTCGATGAGTTTGTGGTAGGGATCGATCCCTACAAAGCGCGGCTTCCGGTCCACCACGAAGGTGAAGTCAGCCGTGGGTCCGTCCATGACCTGCTTTTGGAGATAAATGACATCGTCCTCGCTGAATCCCTCCGCTGCCGGGTTTTCCAGGAACAGACCCAAGTCGACGGGAATATCGAAGGGGGCGCGGCTTTCATTGCCCACCGCATCGGCGTAGAATTTGGCGGCCGAAACCTTCAGGCGAACCTCGAAACCGCCGGTGCTCAGTTCCTCTGCCTCAACGGATTCCACTTTCAGATCGTAGAGGGTGATCTTCTCGAAGAAATCTGTGATCATTGACGCGTGTTCGGGCCCGGCTTCCTCCCGCAAGAGCCGGAGGAAATCAGCGGAAGTGGCATAGGGCGCGGACCGAAAGGCTCGAAGTTCGATCAAACGTTGCAGGGCCCGGTTGATCACGTTCGCACCGAGATAATCCCGCAATGCGTACATCACCAGCGATCCCTTGCGGTAGTGGATGTACTTCTGGTTTTCAACGCGGTAGAGGGGCAATTCGCCTTCCGGGTCATCGGCCCGGCCTGACAGATAGCGGTCCAGTTCCAGAGCCAGGAACTTGTGGATCTTGTTTTTGCCGTATTTCCGCTCCATCACCATCAGTGCGCTGTATTGAGCCAGGGTCTCATTCAGCATGGAAGCCCCCTGGCAGTTGGCCGCCGTTACCTGATGACCCCACCATTGATGGGCCATCTCATGCGCGGTGATGTAGTAGGGCAGATCGATATCGTCCTCGCGCACATCGGCAACAAAACCCAGGCCTTCGGAATAGGGAATGGTGTTGGCAAACGACTGAGCAAAGGACCGGTAGGACGGGAATTCCAAAATCCGGACCTGCTTGTATTGGTAGGGGCTGAACGCTTCGGAGAAAACCTCCAGGCTGTCTTTGACGCCCTCCATCATGCGCGTCAGGTTGTAGGTATGGGGTTCGTGATGGTAGATCTCGAGGGCGACCCCGTTCCATTGGTCCCGCATCACCTCGTATTCGGCCGAAACATAGGCGTACATATGCATCATGGGCGTGCTCATTTTGTAGGTGAAGTAGCGGCGGTCTCCTTCCGTCCATTCCTTTTCCAAAACGCCCGGAGCAACGGCAATCTGATCGGCCGAGGTGGACACCGTGGTCCGGAAGGTGATGAAATCGCTGTCCTGCCGGTTCACGCTGTTGTGGTGCTGACGCGTGTCTTCCAGAGCGGGGATGCGCGGCAGGGGATCGAGCCCGAAGGCGCGCCGTTCGTCCCGGTCACTCAAGAGGTAATCCTCGTTGAAGCCGATATAAGGCGTCAGCTTGTTGTTCGTGATGAAGGTGCCGTTGCGGACCAGGCTGGTATCGGGGGTTCCGTAACGGAATCCCTTGTGCTGTCGGATGGTTTCGAACGCCAGGGTTCTGGTCTCGCCCGGTTGCATCGGGGTGTCCAGGTCGAAGATGAAATAATTGAAGGTTTCGTCCCGAGAGGTTTCACGCGCCCCTTCCAGCATCGCCTTGGGAACCTCAACGCCGTTGGGAAAAATCATATGGACGGTAGCAATGGCGTCGCCGGTTTTGTTTTCGAGGCGGTAGGCGCCCGTGGTTTCCACCCTGGCCTGATGAGGGAAGAGCGCTACCTCGGTGGACACATCGATCACGCGCGGCATGGGCAGGTGCCGGTACTGCCGGAACCGCTTCTCGAAATCGACGCGTAGGCGATTGGCGTCGTCCCGGGTGACGAATTGATTCAGGATGTTGGTATTGTAATAGATAAAGGCTCCGGTGCCGGCCGAAATGAAAACAAGCGCCGAGGCAACCGCGGTATTTGCCCTGGTCTTCAATGCCCGCAAGCGAATCCGGAGGGGCTGCAAGGTTCCCCGGTTCCAGAGGTTATAGGTCAGCAGCAAAAGCAGCCCGGCCAGGCCTGCCCAGTAGGCGCGCAGCCAATAACTCGCCGCCGCAAAACGGCCGGCGCCGTTCATGTCGGAATAGGGAGAGTAGAAGCCGCCTAACGCGTATTTGAGCAGGGGATGTTCGGAACCCAGCAGGTCGTTCATGCCGATGCTGAACAAAATAAACAAGCCCATCAGCACCATGCCCACCAGGCGGTTGGGAACCAGCACCTGGAAAAAGCAGGCGAGGATCGCCAGATAGACATAGGGTAGAACGAAAAAGAGAAAGATCCGTTCCAGATATAGGGTCCATTCGACGGGAACATTGCCGTCGTAGACCTGCAGCGCCACCGCAAAACCGACGCCGATGACCAGGGTGACATTCATGATCATCAGCAGCGCCAGAAGCTTGCTGGTGACGATCACCCCGTTGGACACCGGCATGGCGTCCATGATCTCGTGAAACTTGTCGGTGCGTTCACGGACGAGGATATCCGCACTGTAGAAACCCAGGATGGCAAGCAGGGCCCACCAGTTGGCGCCGGTGATTGCCGAAATCATCAGCCGGGTAAGCGGATAGGCGTTGACCTCATACATGACCTCGCGGTCAAGCAGAGAGAGCACTACCAGGCCGGAACTCAAACACACGACGACCAGAAAGGGAAAGCTGCCCAGCGTACTCGATATCTCGAACCTGGCGCGGGCGAAAAACTGGGACCAGGAGGTACGGCGATCCCAGATCGGCTTTGCCGTCAATTTTCCGGTGAATCCTTTGGGTCGGACGGTTTCACTTTCCGGCTGCCGCTTGGACGGCTTGCGCCTTGCGGTTCGAAATGAGAAGCGGTGGTAGGCAAGACCGAAAAAGACAACGGCGATACCCAGCCAGAGCGCACGGTTGGCCAGGACGATGCCTTCGTAACTCAGGAGCCTGGTGTTGCGTTCGGCAGCGGTCCAATATTCGGTAGTCTCCTCCATGATGCGATGCATGAAGGGGTCCCACAGAGGGCCGATTGCATTGGTCTCGCTAACCCCCATGTACAAGATGAACAGGGCGAAGGCGACGATATAGGTGTGCAGCAACCGCTTTGTCATCACCGCTACCGAAAAGGTCAGGGCGGCAACCACCAGCAGGGACGGCGTCAAGAACCCGAAAAAGACGACGGCATAGTGTTCCACCCGGTGTGGAGCCAGGGTTGCGGGGTCCGCCCAGGGGGAAAAGCTGCCCAGCAACATGCCCAACGGCGCAGCCGAAAAAGCCAGAATCAACGCGGAGAAGGCGCCCAGAAACCGGCCTGCCAGAAAACTCTTCTTGGTAACCGGCGTGGCGAAAAGAATGCCGTCGAAATTGTTGTCGGTGTCTTTGAGTACGGCGCCGGCCATATACAAAGGAACGATGAAGACAGAGAAGATGCCCATGATCATCAGGGTGAGGGTGATCATATAGGGCGAGTTGATATACACATTGCCGCCGCGTGCGGCTCCCAGGAACTCCCCGCTGTTGGCGGTCAACAGAAACGACAATCCCAACAACACGGTAAACAAAACCAGTGTGGAAAAAGAGCGGGTCATATATCGGAATTCGAATCGGGCGATTTGGAACATCATGAGAACGCCTTCCTTTCAGTATCGATGGAGTCTTGCATGCGCCTGAGGTCTGTCAGGCCGTGCGTTGCCGGTTTGCCTGTTCTCCCTTCACGGCCGAAAAATACACATCCGACAGGTTGGCCTCAACCGGCTCGAAACCATCGCCGGGGTTGGAGGCGGCAAAGATGCGGATCCGGGTCCGGCCGCCCCGGAGGTGATTGGAGATCACATGATGGTCTTGCTCGTAGCCCGGGAGTTGGGAGCTTTCGATGCCTTTGGTCCAGATTCGGCCCTCCATTTTTTGAATCAGTTCCGCCGGTTTCCCTCGTAACAACAGGCGCCCTTCCGCCAGGACGGCCATGTCGGCGCATAGATTGGTGACGTCCTCGATAAGGTGCGTCGAGAGAATCACCACGACATCCTTGCTGATCTCGGCCAGTAGGTTATGAAAGCGGTTGCGCTCCTCCGGGTCCAACCCGGCCGTGGGTTCATCGACGATGATCAGCTTTGGTTCGCCGAGCAATGCCTGGGCAATCCCAAAACGTTGCCGCATGCCGCCCGAGAAGGTGGCGAGGCGCTTGTGACGGACGGCATGGAGGTTTGTTTCCACCAGAAGACGCTCCACCACCCGCTTGCGCTCCCGGGCATGACGCAAGCCCTTCAACACCGCGAGGTGATCCAGGATCGCATAAGCGGAGCCCCGGGGATACACGCCGAAATCCTGGGGTAGGTAGCCCAGAACGCGGCGCAAGGCATCTGGCTGCCGGATGACGTCGATGTCGCCGAAGCGAACGCTTCCGCCGCTGGGCTGTTGCAGGGTGGCGATGGTTCGGATCAGTGATGATTTTCCCGCGCCGTTGGCTCCCAGCAAACCGAAAATCCCCTTGCCGATCTTCAGGTCGATATGTTTGAGCGCCCGCGTCCCATTGGGATAGGTATGTGTAAGGCCTTCAATTTCCAACATGCTTGTCTCCCCAATTGTCCCGAAACGAAATGTTTTGCGACCATCACTTCTATCCCAGAGGCGAGAAAGGATGCGTCGTCAATCGGGCTAACGAGGGTTCGAAGGCTCCGGCGGGGAAAAAGATGCCAACGGTTCATAATCCCGGGCAACGGTCGCCCTACCTTCCAATCCGCGCAAGAGCAGGCGCTGTGATACCGGTGTTAACCGCCGATTCGATTACGTCAAAAAGCCGCTTTCGCCGGCGAAGTAGAGTCGCCCGGCAAAGATCGGCTTTTCAAATCCGGCCGGATCGTTATATAAATGAAATCCATGAATCGATTGGAGCGTACACCATGAAAAAACTACCGGCGGGCACCTGGCGGACCCTGGGCCTGGAGTTCCTTTCCATTGTCACCGGCATTTCCCTGGCCCTGTTGGCCAACGACTGGCACCGCGATTGGAGCAACCGGAAGCGGGGTAAGGAGTCGCTGGAGCATATTCGCCAGGAGATTATGCGCAATCACAATGACATCGAAAAGACGCTGCCCCGGTTGAAAGAAGCCCTTGACTTGCTTAAAGAGTACCAGGGAGTCACCGACAAGGCCATGGTCGAGGTCTTATCGGAAATTATTCAAAAGCAGAAACATGGCTTCAATTTTCCAATCTTGCAGCACCCGTCATGGGAAACCGCCAAGAGTACGGGCACGGTCAAGTTCATGGACACCGGCGTCGCCCGCGACCTGAGCCGCCTGGAAATCTCGCTGAGTCTACAGGAAAAACGCGTCGATCGCCTGATGAACCTGATCTACGACTCCGAGGCAACCGACCCGGAAAAGACGAGCGGCTTGATTACCATCGGGCTGATTCTTGCCCACGATGAACTCTACAGTCTCCGGGAAGTCAACCAAACCTACGAACGCATGTTACAGCGGATGGAAACCATACTGGGGCCCGTAAAAGACCCGGCGGGCAACGAGTAATCCCCGGCGCCCGCAGGCCCGGTGCGCCCGTGCTAGAATAGGCAGTCTGTTTTGTTCACATGGGGAGATCGCCGATGACCGCCTGCATCCCATTGATCACGATGACCTGGCTGATGATCGCCCTGCCGCCGGGCCCGGTGACCACTTCGAAACCCGAGCAGGAGCCGGATGAGCCCGACAAAACGGCCGCCGAGCAGCGGGATCCCGATCGGCTCACCTTTCGCCTGAAATCCTGGCGCCTGCGCCTGGTGCCGGGTAACGATCTCTACCCCCGCTACCTGGCCGACCCGTTGCGACCCATGTTCGAGCTGAAAGCGATCAACGTTGCCGATACCGACATCGTCGAATCCGGCGACCTGCGCTACGGCTTCCGCCTGGGGGGCCAGTACGGCTTCCTTCGTCTTCATCCCGAGGGCCGGGACGATCGCGGCTTTCAACTCGACGTAAGCGGCGCCTTTCTGGGCCATTTCGATGCCGATAACAAAACCGACAACATCGGTTGGGACGGACTCTACGGCTTTGCCTTCAGTTGGGCGAACGGTCGCGGCCTGGCCTTGCGTCTGGCCACCAAGCACGATTCCGCACACATCGGCGATGAGTACATCGAACGAACCGGACGCACCCGGGTCACCTATACCCGTGAAGAGTGGGCCCTCGGCATCAGCCTCGCCGGTCCGCGCGGGCGCGTCTATGTCGAGGCGGCACACGCTTACGATTTGCGGAATGAGGCGCTGCAGATGGAAGGACGTGTCCAGGGCGGGCTGGAGTACGTCGATAGTGCGCGCTGGTGGGGCCGGCGCCTGGGTCCGTTTGCCGCGGTCAACCTGACCGCTTACGAGGAGAACGACTGGGAGGAGAACCTGACCGTTCAGGCGGGCCTCATCCTACCCGTCGGCCGGTTGGAGCGAACATACCGGATCGGGCTGGAATACTATGACGGCCGCGCCCCCTTGGGCGAGTTTTTTCTGGAAGACGACCGCACCTTCTCGTTCGGCTTCTGGTTCGATCTCTAGCGAGGCACGCCTCAGACCATCAAGGCATATCGAGGGTGGATTGCCGGGCGTGCCTCGCTGTTGCAAGTGGCAAGTTGCCAGTTGCAAGAACAGCAAAAACTGATGTTTTTCTTAAAACTTGTCACTCGTAACTTGCAACTGCCGCCTTGGTGGGGAAAAACTTGACGCGTTTTTCAAGGGGTTGCTCGCCAAGGCGGCTAGCATCCGCCGTGCTAATGGAGTTCGGTTTCGGTTATTGCTTACCCTCCACGGATATCCCGGCAAAAGACGCCAGGAACAAACGAACAATTGGAGACACGGTGATATCACCGGAGTCCAAAGGCAGGTTCCAGTTCAACGCCCGGGTATTGGCCGTGATGATAAAAGCAAGGTCTTTCTCGGGCACCATCACGAATTGCGAAGACGTTCCATCCGAGGTTCCGGCGTGCCAGATTACTTTGGTTCCGTCGATCCACTGTACGAACCAGCCCAAGCCGTGGGGAAGGTCCTCTCCCGTGTTGGAAACCATAGGGGTGAACATTTCCTCCATGGATTCGAGGGACAACAACAAACCCTTGTTTAGGGCCGTAATGAATTGAGCGTAATCGGGAATATTGGAAACCAGGCCCGCGGCAGGATTGATAAGGGGAACGTGCCCCATGGTCATTTCTCCCGAGAGGCAGTATCCCTGGGCGAGGGGCAAGGCGCCCGCCGGTTCCGAAAAGCCGGGAGCGGTATGGTTTAAATTCAGCGGTTCGCTGATTTGTTCGGATACCAACTGAACAAAAGACTTCCCGGAAACCGATTCCATAACATCTCCCAATAGGCCGTAGAGGTCGCCGTTGTAGTTGAAATGAGAGCCGGGTTCACCCTCAGATGTATGGGTCAACAGGTGCCGGACCGTGATGTTCTCCGCGTTGTCGAGCGCAAGCCCGAATGTGGACACGGGCGTGTCCAGGTCCAACAGGCCCGTTTCGACCAACTTCATGATGACCGCGGCGCCGATGGGTTTGGTAAGGGAAGCGAGTTGGTAACACGTCTCGGGGGTAACCGCGATTCCATGGCCTACCTCCCCCATTCCATTGCCGATCGACCAGGTGAGTTCTCCGTTTTCCACGATACCCGCCGACATCCCGGGTATTTTCATATCTACCCTCATGCGTTCCAGGAGCTCACCGAATTTTTGGGTATCGGCGACCGGGTCTACCCCCTCCCATTGGAAGGCGGTATAGTCACAGCCGGGTTCTTGACGGGCTCCGAGCAGGGCCGTGAACACCTCGAACATGCTACCGGACAAATCCAACGCTACATCGGTGTTGGTGCGGTAGACAAAAACCAGTTTCTGTTCCGGCATGACGATCAAAGCATGGCCGCCGTAACCCGTGTGATACATGCTTCGACCAAAAGTGTACCCCGTGGGAAGAACGGCCCATAAGTAACCGTAACCGGCAAAGGAATCAGTATCCACGGACCGTAAACGGGCACTCTCTTCCACCCAGGTCCGGGACAAGATCCGCTCGCCGCCGAGCGTGCCCTGATTCAAAAAAAGTTGTCCAAAGCGGGCCAGGTCCCTGGCGGACATCCTAAACTTGTAAACCGGGTGCTCTGATTTATTCGGCTCGAATTGGTAGAAACAATTCTCCGGTTGGAAATCCTGCATGCCGATGCGGTCCGCGATGCGTACTTTGAATTCCTCAAAAATATCGGTTTGTGTCTGTTGCCGGAAGATGGTGCCCAGGGCATTGAAGTCCCAGTTGTTGTAATAAAAGTGGGTATCCGGTGCATGACTTCCGCGCGAGGGACGCGCATCGATCATGTCTTGCGACTCGCCGGCGGCCTCGTGATAGACTCCCGAACGCGACTTGAGCAGGTGAGTAACCCGAGCTTGTTTTTCATCACTGGTAAGCGAGGGCGGAATGTCGTCTATCCCAAGTTGTTCCAGGGTGGCGTCCAAGTCGATGAGACCGCGTTCCGCATAGAATCCATAGAGAGCGTTCAGCATGGGTTTGCGAATAGAATGGAGCTGGAAGTTACGGTCCACCTCGCCCCAGGAGAACAGCACCTTGCCGTCGTAAAGCAACATGACGGCAGAGGCCTGGGTTTGTTCGATTCTTGGCCTGACTTCATCCAGCAGGACGGATGAAAAGCCGGCGTCTTCCGGTAGGATTTGCTGTAGTTGTAAGGGCTCGCTTTCCTCGAAAAGGGGACCGGGCCTGGTCGGGTTCTGCCACAGGAGGTGTGGTGCCTCCAGTGTTCCCCTGAGTGAAATAACGGCCAGGGGCTGATCTGCCCTCAGCTCGAAGAAACAATCCGGGCGAGGCAGGAATTGGGACTGGATGGGACCGCCCACAATATTGAGTAGTTTGCTGTTGGGGGGGAGAGCTTCCGTTAGGATTTCGCCGGAAATGCGGCGGCCGTCGAAGTGGATCTGGTGAAGGCTTACCCGCGTGGGCTCATCACCCGTGTTGACCAATGCCAAAGCGTCGTAGACCTTATCCCAATCTCCGGCATAGAAGGTCCAATTAGTCGACTGCTCGCTGCTCTCCGCCAGGTGCACGGGGCTGCCCGTGCCGGAGGCGGCAAGATAGTTCACCGAAACCGTCACGCCCTCGCCGGCCTGGTCGATCGTGAAGTGGCTGACCGGCCCGACCTGATCGAAAAGCGTCTCGGCCGCCCGTTTGGTCACCCCGTTGGGAACGAGTTCCAGGGTGACCGGATCATATTCGGCGCCGTCGACACCGTATGGTATGAAGGTAATGGAGCCGGCTTCCCCGTTCGGGTTTTCCACCAAAACGGTAGTAGAAAAATCGCCGGCCGGCCGGGTCACATGACAAATCATGCGTTGTTGCGCCCATATTGTCGGCTGGAACCCCAGCAAGAAAAGAGTCATATAATGCCAATTGATTTTCATGGTCAGCTCCTTACAACAAATCTCTCATAATGAACCGAGGGAAGATAGGTTTACACCTACGACTTGTGGTTTGGCTTCAGCACCCGGCGGATATAGGGCAAGCTCCGGGGTGCGGCCGGTTGAGGCCTTGCCGGGAGAACTTTTTCCATGAGGAGCCGGTGAGAAGGGTTCCAACCCAAAGGAAATCAGGGAAAAGGATTGAACGGCGCTATTTAGAACAGGTAACTCTCGATAGAGGCCCTGTCGAGGCCCGGGTTCCGACCGGGAGCCTTTAAACGCTCCCTGCAGCAAGGCCGTAACATTGACACGCCGAGTCACCATATCAGCACCGTGCTTAACGGCACCAACCTCTAGTTTTTAACAATTTAAATATAGTTTCGTCAGGCATGCAAGTCAAACTGAGCGGCTTGCTTTTGGAACGACGACGGGCTGTGGAATACGGTTAAGTATTCAGGCGCCTCTTCTTTGCCGATCAATGCCCGGGTCTCTCTTCTAGTCGGTACGGCTGTTTTCAATCAGTGCAATCAAAGGGTCAGACCCGTATCGCGGATCAGTTCATTGACGGCCTCCGGACCGACTGCCATTACGCCGAGCATCTGTCGTGCCTTGTCGGGCTCATTGGTGAACAGCACACCGGAAACCAGGCCCTTGTCGGGTCCAAAGCAGGGCGGAAAGCGTTGCGCCGACTCAGCCCCGAAGGTGGTGAAATCAGCGATGCCTCGCTGCGCCAGGTGCCGCAATCCCACAAGTATCCAGATGCCCCGGGCGCCTTTGGCGAGAAACTTCTCAAGACGACGGGCAACGTGACCCATGGTGAAGCGGTAATTGACCTCGCCGGCGGGTTTGAGGAATCTCTTTCTCCCTTGGCCGGGGAGACGATAGGTGTACATATCCAATCCGGCAGGACCGTAATAACCCTGTTCCGCCAACCAAAGGGCCGCCTCTTTGCCCGCCAGGGGGATCAGCTTCCTGATACTGAGCCCGTCGGTCTCGTATTCCAGGGCGCGAAGTCTGTCAGGGTCCATGCCGGCAGTCATTCGACCCAGCAAGGTGCCCATATATTGGCCGCGCAAATCCGTAAAGAAACGGCTCGTCGTGATGACACTTTTCGACGGGTTGTCGCGATGAACCGTCAGCAAGGCAGAGTAGTCGTCCAGATCGAGCACCCAGGGTTCCACCAACATTCGGCCGTGGTTTTGAAGCACCTTGTCGATCCATCTCAGTTCGGGCACGGTCAAGGCCCGGTCCGGCTCGAGACGAAGCTGACCGATACCGGCGGTCCCGAACGGGCCTTTCAGGACCGTATTCAACTGAAGCTCACAAGCGATCCGTTCACGCCAGAGATCGATTTCCCGCATGGAAGAAACAAGCCCGCCGTCAACCAGTTCCGGGCCGAACGGGAACATCTCGAATCGTTCTCTGAGACGGCGACGCAGCTCGAGAATCCGGTGTTTGGCATAGAGCTCGGAAAATTGAGGGTAACCCCAACTGAGATCGGGCCCGCCCTCCTCCAGTTCAACCTGTTGCGGCGAGATTCGTTTCTGAAGATCCAATATGCCGGGCGTCCATCCCCAGGGTCTGAGGCCGCCGACAATTCGATCGGCGAACTCTTTGCCGTCCAGTTTTCCGTCCTCGGCCGTGACGATCTCCGGTAGGGAAAGACCCCTTTGTTTCCATGCTTTCAGAAATGATTTTTCCGGGGGCCGGCCGGTATAGAGAATGTCGGCCCGGTTACACAGAAACATGGGCAAATTGGCCAGGTCGCTTACTGCCTCACGGCGAGGTTTCGGTAGGGTTTTGTCTTCCCGGCCTTGACCCACCTCGATTTCACACATGGGATTGTAAACCCAGACTCGCCGGGGGCGCCCCCGATGCTCCGTGAGGATTTCCATTTCGTCGATAAAGGCCGGTTCCAATCCCGCACGCAAGCGTCCCTCGCGGTTGAAACCCAGACCTTTGCCTCGGCTGGGCGTCATCGGCAGATGCAGAGCCCCGGTATAGGCTTCCCACTGACTGAGCCCGGGTTCACGCTCGCGATCGAACCATTTGACCCCTTGCCTTACATGTTGGATTTCGTCCTCATAGACCTGTTCCATCACCTCGCGGTGTGCAATCGACTCAAGACGGCGGATTGGCTCGATTGCGCAGGTGTGCAATCGACTCAAGCCGGCGGATTGACTCGTTTGCGCAGGTGTGCAATCGACTTAAGCCGGCGGATTGACGCCATTGCGCAGGTGTGCAATCGACTTAAGCCGGCGGATTGACGCCATTGCGCAGGTGTGCAATCGACTCAAGCCGGCGGATTGGCTCGATTGCGCAGGTGTGCAATCGACTTAAGCCGGCGGATTGACGCCATTGCACACGTGTGCAATCGACTTAAGCCGGCGGCTTGACTCCATTGCACACATGTCTTTTTAACCCGGAATTTTTCATTTTTTTTCTCGTAAACTGTTCTTAGATAGAAGGCTACCGGGGTACATCATAGAATTTGTAAACGTAATCATCACAAAATTTCTAGCATAATATGCTTGAATAACAGCCGAAATGCCGCTAAATCGACCGAAATATGCAAACGCCCTCGTCGATCAATCAGTTTGTGGCTCATTTTTTCCACGATCGCGGAAAAGACACTGTTAAACTCAAAATATTAAAGCCCTCTGAATCCACAAGATGTAGGTCCGATTTTTCATTTTTCCACGATCGTGGAAAACCTCGCCTAATTTTTCCACGATCGTGGAAAAAATCGCTCCCCTTGCGGTGTCTGCATAAAGGTGCCGAGGCGTGCATATTCTCCGAGCCCGGCCTCCGATCCCCGTTTGGTAGAACATGCCCGTTCGCGGATGAAAAAGGCGATCACGAAAGTAAAACCGCACTTCCCGGCTCTTTGAAATTCACTCACCACTCTGAGGAGTCCTTGTCATCCCAATATCCCAATTGACCCAAAGGCTCCGCCTGCCGATGTCATGATATGATGACATTTTTACGGGAGCCTTTTATGATACGGCCGTGTTTCACGTCCCCGACAATCCGCACTCCGATTCTCGCGGCCCTTTGGTGCTTATCTTTATCGGGTGCGTTCTGCGGGGAACGACTGCGTTTTGAAACCCTGGGTTTGAACCAGGGCCTCAGTCAGACCTATGTATTCGATATCCTTCAGGATCGTCACGGTTTTATGTGGTTCGCGACCCAGGACGGCCTCAATCGTTATGACGGCTACGAATTCAAGGTCTACAATCAGGAACCCTTCACTCCCGATTCCCTATCCGATAACCAGGTCTCGGAACTGTTCGAAAGCAGTCGCGGCGTCTTGTGGATCACCACCAGTGACAGAGTTTTGCATCGATTTGAGCGGAAGACCGAACGTTTCGTACGCTATTACCCCGACCCTGAAGACCCGACTACGCCCAACGCACCCGTTCTGCGCGCGCTGTTTGAAGACCGGAACGGTTTTATCTGGATGCCCCTGGAAAACGGCGGACTCGATCGCTATGATCCCGTCACCGGGGTTTTCAGTTTTTACCCCAAGGAGCAGGAAGACGGCGACTGGGTTTTTGCCAATGTGTTGCGCCAGGACGCCGCGGGTCGGCTGTGGCTGGGTACCGACGGCGCCGGGCTGTGGCGTTTCCTGCCCGAAAAAAACAGGTTCATGCGTGTCAAGGGCAAGGGCAAGGCGCCCAAGCGCATTCCCGGCTTGAGGCAGAACAATCCCTTCCATACCAATATATACAGCGATTCCGACGGTAAACTATGGATGGGCGCCGTGAACAACAGCCTCACCCGCTATGATCCGGAAACCAATACTTTTGAGCGATTTGCGCCGCCAAGGGGAAGTTCTGCCCTACGCATGGTCATAAGTATCACGCCTGACCCGTCCGGTCAGATTTGGGTGATTTTCGGCAACAGTATGGTGGGTCGCGTCGAGCCGGATACGGGCAGGTATCACCTGTACAGCCATGATCCCGAAAATCCCGACTCCCTTTGCCCGCCGGGGATCACCGGATTCCATTTCGACAAGACCGGCAAGCTGTGGGTATCCAGTAACACCGGCGGTTTATCTCGCTATAATCGCGAACGCGATGTCTTTGAACGCATTGTCAGCAATCCCCAGGACCCTTTCGGGCTCCCGGGCAATATGATCACCCGCATGACGTCCGATCGTTCCGGCAATCTCTGGTTTTCCGTGCAGAACATCGGTCTGGCCATGTTTTCCCACCAAAACCAGAAGTTCGCCCGCTATCCCCGTTACGCCGACGACCTCATCGATAAACGCTCCCGGGCGGTCTGGTCGTTTGCCGAGGGTGAGGATCGCAAAATCTGGGTCGGTATCGACAACGGCTTGCTGCTGATGGACCCCAAGGGCTGGGAGGTTTTGGCCCGCTTTCCCTATACGGGCAACAAACAAACCGGACCCGCGGGAGCTCAGATACGCTTCATCCAACCCATGCCGGACGGATCGATCATCACGGGTTGCCAGAACCCGCCCGGAATATCCAGGTTGGATCCCAAAACCGGAAAGTGGACCCACGTCAGCAAGGTCAATGCCCTGGGTCACTGGCTTAGCGAGATCGACGGCCTGCTGTACCTGGGCACCCTAACCGGTCTGACGCGCCTGGAGGCCGACGGCAGTCAAACGCAACTTGTTCAAAGAAAGGAGCTACTGGGAACCCACGCTATGTTGCAACAGGCGGACGGCGTCTTTTGGATGAGCACGCGTTTCGGCTTGCGGCGTTGGGACCCCGGGGATGACAGCCGGAAGGCTTTCCTGCACGACCCGGACGATAAAAGCAGTATCAGCAGCGACAATGCCCTGGGTTTGTGCCTGGATCGCAACGGCAATTTGTGGATCGGCACGTTCGGCGGCGGCCTGAATGTCTTCCGACCCGCCACGGAAAGCTTCGATCACTACACCCGTAAGGACGGCCTACCCAACAATGTGGTCTACGGCATCCTGGAAGATTTTCGGGGAAATCTATGGCTCAGCACCAACCAGGGGCTTTCCCAGTTCAATCCCGAGACCGGCAGCTTCCTGAATTACCAGGTGGGTGACGGCCTGCAAAGCCCGGAGTTCAACGCCGGCGCCTATCGGGCCCTTTCGGACGGCGCCTTTCTTTTCGGCGGCATCAACGGCTTCAACATCTTCCACCCCGCCGATATTTTGGAATCGCCCTTCGACCCGCCGCTCACGCTTTCCGCCACCAAAAATGCGGACGTCGAATTGGGTCGCGAGTTGGCCGCCGATACCGAACTCGCCTTACAACCCGGCGACTATGCGGTCGCCTTCCACTTCGCCGCGCTGGATTTCACCAACCCCGAGAAGACCAGTTACGCCTGGATGTTGGAAGGCTTAGATCCCGGCTGGGTCATGGGCGGTTCGCGGCGCACGGCAACCTATACCAACCTGAGCCCGGGCGCCTATCGATTCCGCGTCAAGGCGGCCGACAGTGCCGGTACCTGGAGTCAAAGCCAGGCCTCGGTGAACCTGCTCATCCGACCGACCCTGCTGCAAACCATTTGGTTCCAAATCGTTTTGTTCCTGCTGATCATAGGGTCGATCGTATTGGTATTCCTGGTCCAGCGCAACCGTTTGCAGCGTCAAAAAGAGGAGGCCCTGCGCGCTCGCGAATTGATGCGCAAGGCCGAGGAGTTGGATTATGCGCGCCAGGTCCAGCTTTCCATGTTGCCCAGGAAGAAGATCTGTCCGCCGGGCGTGGATCTGGAGGGTCGGATGATCACGGCCTCAGAGGTGGGCGGCGATTACTTCGATTTCTTCGAGATCGGTCCCGACAAGCTTTGTATCGCCTACGGTGACGCCACGGGCCACGGCGTCGCTGCCGGTTTGGTGGTGGGCATGGTGAAGATGGCCACCACGGTCTGGTCTTTCGAACCCGGCAACCTGACCCGCCTGATGGTCAATTTGAACGCGGCCCTGAAAAAAACCCTGCCCATCCGCTCGATGGGCATGGCCTTGGGTCTGGCCGTGTTGGACCTGGAGACACTGGAACTGGAGATCTGCTCTTCGGGTATGCCCTTTCCGCTTCTCTACCGTTCCGATAACGCCGCGACCCGGGCCCTGACCTTGAAGAGTCCGCCCTTGGGTTTCCTGGAAAAAATCAACACGGCTACGCGTCGCGTCACCCTGAAGCCCGGGGATTGCCTGGCTTTTCTTTCCGACGGGTTCGGTGAACGTTTCAACAGCCGAAACCGGCTGTGGGGTGATGCCGCGGTATTGTCCACCCTGGACGGTTTGTTCCAAGCAGACGGAACGGCCGAAGACATCATCGACGGACTGGTCGTTGCGTGCAACCGTCACGCCGAGGGACGCCCCAACGATGATGACATGACGGTCGTTGTCCTGCGGCTGACGCAGGAAGCCGGGGATCGAAAGATAAGGCATGTCGCGCGAAAACCGATCGGTGAGCAGCTAATATAGCGTTCGATGAATCTGCCCCCGGAAAGCCGGGTTTTCCACCGGGAACCACGTGCGGTTCGGCACGGCGCGGTAACCTTCTTTATGACCAAATCCCTTCGACCTTATCCGCTACTTTAATATATAGAAGCCCGTCGGCCGCGTTTTCCGCTTGACAAGCGGGTGCGAAGGCGCTCCTTTTGTCCTGAGAGGGCAAAGCTCATCATTTTCTGATTTTTTTATTGACCTGTGCTCTGATTTCAGGCATCATACGGCGCGTGTCACACGGGTGGCCTGTGTTGGGGAGTCGCCAAGCGGCAAGGCAGCAGGTTTTGGTCCTGCCATTCGAGGGTTCGAATCCTTCCTCCCCAGCCATCCACCTTTTTTTTTGCGCACTTTCGAACGTTCATCTTCACACACATAAAGCGTGCGACGGCACGTTCGCGAAATCGATTTCGTCATTGGTAGGTACTGGTTTCATGAGACCTCAAGCCGGTCAGATGCTTTTGTTTGCCGGGAATTCCAATCCCGCACTCGCCGAAAAAATGAGTAAGTCGCTGGGTCTGCCCCTGGGCAAGATCTCGGTAGGCCGTTTCAAAGACGGGGAGGTATCCGTTCGGATCGAGGAAAACGTTCGCGGTGCGGATGTCTTCCTGGTTCAGTCGACCTCGAGCCCGGTCAATGAAAACCTGATGGAACTGCTGGTCATGATGGATGCCTTCAAGCGTGCATCGGCCGGACGAATTACCGCCGTCATTCCCTACTTCGGCTATGCTCGTCAGGATCGGAAAGAACGTCCGCGAGTACCGATTACCGCCAAATTGGTGGCCGACATCATCCATACATCGGGCGCCGATCGCGTCTTGACCGTCGATCTCCACGCCAACCAGTTACAGGGCTTCTTCAATGTGCCCGTGGATCACTTGTTCGCTTCCGCGGTTCTGTTGGACCCGCTTAAGAAGATGGAACGTGATTTTGTCGTTGTCTCACCGGACGCCGGCGGCGTGGAACGCGCCCGGGCCCTGGCGAAGCGCTTGAACAACGTATCCCTGGCCATTGTGGACAAGCGCCGTGAAAAGGCCAATGTATCGCAGGTCATGCACATCATCGGCGAGGTCAAGGGTCGGGACTGCCTGATCTTCGACGATATCATCGACACCGCCGGAACGCTGACCCAAACCGCCGCGGCCCTGAAGGAAGAGGGCGCCAATGAAGTCTTTGCCGCTTGTTCGCACGGGGTTCTTTCCGATCCCGCCAACGAGCGCATCGAAAATTCGGCGCTGAGCAAGGTGTTCATCACCGATTCCATTCCGTTTGTCAACGATAAAGAATACTCCAGCAAGCTTGAGGTCATTACCCTTGCCGGCATGCTGGCTGAAGCGATCGAGCGCATTCACGAGGAAAGCTCGATCAGCTCGCTGTTCGTGTAGCGCAGCGAAGAAGATTTAGGAGAACTAATCAAATGAGTAACATCACTGAAGTTGTTGTTCAGAGCCGCGAGAAGCTGGGCACCGGGCACTCTCGCCGCTTGCGCCATGCCGGTATGGTCCCCAGTGTGGTTTACGGAAAGGACGGTGATTCCGTTCCCGTTTCTGTCGAGCCCAAGGCGATCGGTAAGATCATTCAATCCGAGACCGGCATGAACACCGTTTTGAACCTGCGCCTTGCCGGCACCGAGGAAACTCGCCACGTCATGATCAAAAGCCTGGATCGCCACCCGGTAACCGATCGTTTGATGCACGTGGACTTCCTGCGTATCGACATGGACAAAAAAGTTCGTGCGGTCATCCCCGTGGAACTGTCGGGTTTCGCCGAGGGCGTCAAGCTGGGCGGTCATCTGACCATCGTGCGTCACAAGTTGGAAATCGAGTGTCTGCCGAGCAATCTGATCGGCGTGATCAAAGTCGATATCTCGGACTTGGGCCTCAACAGCACTCTGCGCATCGGCGATCTCCCGCAATTTGAGGGCGTTGAATACATTCTCGGCCCCAAACGCACCGTGGCGACGTTGCGCATGGCCGGCACCGAAACGACGGCCGAGGCCGAGGCCGAAGAGGACGAGGACGAGGAATAAGCCCCGCGGCTTGAAGCCTTATGCTTGATTACCTGGTGGTGGGCCTGGGCAATCCGGGCAGGCAGTACTTGCACACCCGGCACAATGCCGGGTTTTTGTTGATTGATCGCTTGATCGATCGATACGGCGCCTCTTTGTCTCCCGACTCGGGGCGCTTCGTACTTTGGACCGCCGAAACCGAACGTTCACGGCTCTTCCTCATGAAGCCGCTCACTTATATGAATTTGAGCGGAGACGCCGTGAAACCATTGCTGGCTAAACTTTCCATCCCGCTGGAGCGAGTGCTCATCGCCTACGATGATATTTCCCTCGCCCTGGGCGCCATCCGTGTCCGGGCAAGTGGATCGGACGGGGGACAGAAAGGAATACGCCACATTATTCAATGCCTGGACACCCGGGATGTGCCCCGTATCAGAATCGGCATCGATTCCGACTTGCGCGGGGGTTTGCCGCTACCCGATTTTGTCCTTACGGACTTCACCGATGACGAAGTCCCCTTGATCCGCAAGGCGCTTGACGATGCCGTCGATGCCTGCCGGCTCTGGATGGAGGAAGGCCTGACCTCTGTCATGGCCGCCTATAACGGCAGGGCCCGAAAACATGCAACCGGCCGCGAGGTCTCTACAGCCTCCGGCCCGGCTATGGAGGAGAAGAGTGAGTAACGACGTTTTGCTTTATCTGTTTATGGGATCCGGCCTCCTTGCGCTGATCTTCGCTTTTATCAAGTCGAGTGCCGTCAATAAAGAAGACATCGGCACCGATAAAATGAAAGAGATCGCCGGGTATATTCGCGAGGGCGCCATGGCGTTCCTTGCACGCGAGTACAAGGTGCTCGCTATTTTCGTTTTGGTGGTTGCCGTTTTGCTGGGTTGGCAGAACATGGGCGACGCCGAGTCCAGCCCCCTGATTGCTTTCAGCTTTATTCTGGGTGCGGTCTGCTCCGGTCTTGCCGGTTTCTTCGGCATGCGCGTGGCAACCGCCGCTAACGTACGCACCGCCAACGCGGCGCGCACCAGCCTGAACAAAGCCCTGGGCGTGGCCTTCAGCGGCGGCGCCGTGATGGGCATGTGCGTAGTCGGCCTGGGCATCTTCGGCCTGGGTTTCCTGATGTGGCTGTTCTTCCCCGAGGGGATGTCCGTCCTGGGTTCCGACACCACCCTGGCCAAGGCTGTACGCGTGATCACCGGCTTCTCGATGGGCGCCTCTTCTATCGCGCTTTTCGCTCGTGTGGGCGGCGGTATCTACACCAAGGCCGCCGATGTCGGCGCCGACCTGGTCGGTAAGGTTGAGCAGGGTATCCCCGAGGACGACCCGCGCAACCCCGCCACCATCGCGGATAACGTGGGCGACAACGTGGGCGACGTGGCCGGCATGGGCGCCGACCTCTTCGAGTCCTACGTGGGTTGTATCATCGCCGCCATGGTTATCGCCTCCGTCGATGTCACCAGCGGTAACACCATCGGCGCCTTGTTCCTGCCCATCAGTTTGGCTGCCGCCGGTATCGTGGTTTCCATCCTGGGCACCTTCCTGGTCCGCACCTCCGAGGGCGGCAACCCGCAGACCGCGCTCAACATCGGCACCATGACCGCCGCGGGCCTGATGACCGTGTTGTCCTATTTCATCATCGACTACTTTGTGGGTGACGGCTTCACCTTCAAAGGTTTCGAAGGAACCGTGGACACCATGGCCTTGTTCATCATCACCGTGGTCGGCCTGGTCGCCGGTCTGGCCGTGGGTTTCACTACCGAACACTACTGCGCCAAGAACAAGGGTCCTGTCAACGAAATCGTCGACAGTTCCAAAATGGGCCCTGCAACCAACATCATCTCCGGCTTGGGCGTCGGCATGCGCTCCACCGCCCTGCCTTTGATTTACATCGTGGTCGCCATCATGGTCAGCTACCACTACGCGGGCGTATACGGTATCGCCATCGCCGCCTTCGGTATGCTGTCCACCACCGGTATCCAGTTGGCCGTTGACGCTTACGGCCCCATCGCCGACAACGCGGGCGGCATCGCTGAAATGTCCGAACTGCCTCCCGAGGTTCGCGAGAAGACCGACAACCTGGATGCCGTGGGTAACACCACCGCCGCCATCGGTAAGGGTTTCGCTATCGCCTCGGCGGCCCTGACCGCGCTGGCTCTGTTTGCCGCCTTCCGCTCAACCATCAGCGCCAAGGTAGACGGTTTCAGCCTGGACATCACCGATCCTGCCATCACGGCGGGCCTGTTCCTGGGCGGTATGCTGCCCTTCCTTTTCTCGGCAATGGCCATGAAAGCCGTGGGTAAAGCCGCCAACGACATGATCGAGGAAGTTCGCCGCCAGTTTCGCGATATACCCGGTCTGTTGGAAGGAAAAGCCAAGGCCGAATACGCCAAGTGCGTGGATATTTCCACCGGCGCGGCCATCCGGCAGATGATACTGCCCGGCCTGTTGGCCGTGCTGGCGCCCGTACTGGTCGGCTTCATCTTCGGACCCGGCATGCTGGGCGGCCTGTTGGCCGGCGCCACCGTAACCGGCGTGTTGATGGCCATCTTCATGTCCAACACCGGCGGCGCTTGGGACAACGCCAAAAAGCAAATCGAGGAAGAAGCTAAAGAGAAGGACAAAGAAGGCACCCAGATCAGCGGCAAGGGCAGCGACAAGCACCACGCCGCCGTGATCGGCGATACCGTCGGCGATCCGTTCAAGGACACCGCCGGTCCTTCGCTGAACATCCTCATCAAATTGATGAGTGTGGTGGCTGTTGTCATCGCACCGCTTTTGTAGTAGTATCTACGGCTTGGCCGGGGCGGCTGCACGCTGTCCCGGCCCCGGTCATGGATTGGTAGGTCTCGACGGGCCTGCCCTTATGTCCGAAATTCATTGACTGTACAACAGGAGGCAACCTTTGAGTTTGCTGAGTCACTATGAGACGATGTTCATCATCGCTCCAACCCTTGGTCCGGACGCTTACGATCGTTTGGTGGAAACCTTCAAGGGTATTATTGAAGAAAACGGTGGCAAAGTTCACAACACCACCAAATGGGGTGTCCGCACCCTGGCTTATGAAGTTAAAAAGTTCAAGGAAGGGATCTACACCATCTTCGATTTCGAAGCGCCCGGTGACCTGATCCAAGAATTGGAGCGTCGTCTTCGCCTCAATGATTCCGTCCTTAAATACCTCACCATCAAGTCGGAGCGTAGAGACAAATTGGTGAAAAAAGGCGCGGCCAGGCGCAACGCCCAGGATGCCAAGAAGAAGCGCAACAAGCCGGCGCCCAAACCGGCCCGCGAGCGTGACAGCCGCGGCGACAGAGATTAAGGACCGGAGGCAGAAAGATGAGCGAAGAAATGAAAGAAAACACGGGCCAGGCGGCTCCTGAACAAAAAGCCGCGCCTCAAGGCGGCGAAGAGCGCCGCGAAGCACGTCCCCAAGGCAGCGACCGTCCCCAGGGCGGGGACCGTCCCCACGGCGGCGGCGACCGCGGCCCTCGTCCTCACGGCGGCGATCGCCGTGAAGGCGCGCCCCGTCCCCACGGCGGCGGCGACCGCGGCCCTCGTCCCCACGGCGGCGGCGATCGCGGCCCGCGCCCTCACGGCGGAGGTGGTGATCGCCGCGAAGGCGGCCCCGGTGGTCGCGGCGGTGATCGCGGTGGCGGAGGCGGCGGACGTCCCCGTCGTCGGTTCTACTACCGTCGTCGCAAGTACTGCAAGTTTACCGCTGAGAAAGTAGACTACATTGATTATAAAGACGTAGAAACCCTCAAGCACTACATTCCCGAGCGCGGCAAGATCGCTTCCCGCCGCCAGACCGGAACCAGTGCCCGTTTCCAGCGCATGCT